>Ga0316195_10000553_pt1 | contig 15179 bp, 18 predicted proteins | sample Phised1_MG_FD_204937 | JGI IMG/M metagenome (GOLD analysis project Ga0316195, IMG submission 204937) | Coastal sediment microbial communities from Maine, United States - Phippsburg sediment 1 | ecosystem: Environmental > Aquatic > Marine > Coastal > Sediment | place: USA: Maine | collected... | reverse complement strand
GGTCAAGGAGGCGCGCGAGCTGGCAAAAATTCATAAAAACATCGTCGTCAAAATTCCCATGACCACCGACGGTTTGAAAGCGGTGCGGACGCTCACCGCCGAAGGCATCAAAACCAACGTAACGCTTGTATTCTCGGCCCTGCAGGCCCTGATGGCCGCCAAAGCCGGGGCGACCTACGTCAGTCCTTTTGTGGGGCGTCTCGACGATTTGTCTCAGGAGGGGATGCTCCTGATCGAGCAGATTGCTGATATTTTCAGCAATTATGCCTATGACACCGAGATCATCGTTGCCAGTATCCGCAATCCTCTGCACGTTCTCGATACTGCGCTGATCGGTGCGGATATCGCCACCATACCGTTCAGCGTTCTGAAGAAATTGGCTGCCCACCCGCTTACGGACAAGGGTATTCAATCTTTTCTGGATGATTGGAAAAAGGCTGGAAACTAAGCGGTCTAAATAGCGAGCTAGTGGCATGGGCTATTCGGAAAAGTTCAAAAAGCATTTCAGCAATCCCAACGTTCTCACCATGTATCGGGTGTTTGCCATACCCGGACTGGTCGGGTTGCTGCTATTCCCGAATAAATTTACTACCTTTCTGGCCGCTTTTATATTTAGCGTCGCTTCAATTACCGATGCCTTGGACGGGTTTTTTGCCAGGCGCCTGGGTTTGGAATCGAGTTTCGGGAAAGTCATGGACCCGGTGGCCGATAAGTTGCTCGTGTCTTCCGCGTTTATCATGATGACGTCACTGGGATGGGTGCCTGCCTGGATTGTATGCATCATTATCGGTCGTGAAATGGCGGTTACGGGATTACGCAATCTGATGGCTGAAAGCAGACAGGATGTTTCCGCCTCGAACCTTGGGAAATACAAAACCGGATTTCAGATTGCGGCGATTATTCCTCTGTTGATTCATTATTCTTATCTTGGCATTCAATTCCATGTGGTCGGTATGTTCTTTCTGTGGTGTGCTTTGTTGTTGACCGTATGGTCGGGGGCGGACTACTTTTTGCGATTTCGGGGGGTGTTAAAACTCTAATAATTTTTATTGACATCAGTCGCCGAAATCGGTAGAAAGCTTTTTTCAACTGAGCGGGAATAACTCAGTGGTAGAGTGCGACCTTGCCAAGGTCGAAGTCGCGGGTTCAAATCCCGTTTCCCGCTCCATTTTTTTTGGCGGCATAGCCAAGTGGTAAGGCAGCGGCCTGCAAAGCCGTTATTCGTCAGTTCGAATCTGACTGCCGCCTCCAGCATAAATCAATTGAGCCTGCAAAGTCCCGAATGGATTTGCAGGCTTTTTTCATTCTGCTGCACTGAGCCTGCATTTTTTTATGCAACATTGGGGTAAAGTATGTTTGAGCGTGAAGGGATGAATTGTAAGAAAAGGGGAATAGTGAGATTATCTTCTCTATCGCGCAAAGCGGGATTGAACAGGGCGCCAGAATCAGGCCGCAGCTATTTAGAGCACATAAATAATCAGTATCCACATTATAGCTGAAAGAGGCAGGGCCAAGCATATGCCACTAAAAAAATTGTTTCGGGGAAAATGGATACGCTCGGTTTCATGAGTTATTGCGTGGTAAGAATCGGCCGTTTCCTGAATTTCCGTCAAATTGGTATGGTTCGGATTAGACATACGGAAAGGTCTATCCTCTGCATATCCGGCAGGCATGTGATCATAAGGCGAGGGATTGCTCATGATTTCTTCTTTCGGCGGTCAGTGACAGGAAGCATTTCCGAAATGATCCAAATGATCATACAGATCATCCAGCGAAAATGGTTTCGGTAGAAAGGCGATCGAACACGTGTCGATTTCCGACTGGCTTCGGTCTTCAAGTTTATCAGAATAACCGCTCATAAAGATGACTTTGATTTCTGGATCGATACATCGAATTTCATCTACCAGCTCGAAACCACTTTTACCGCCCATCTCAATATCCGTAATCACAATGTCAGGTTTGAAACGAAGATAAGTTAGGTAGCCGTCCTCAGCACTGCAGGCGGTTTTCACCGTGTAGTTGATGTCTTCAATGGCTTCTTTGACAAGTGTCGCAACACCTTCAAAATCATCGACGACGAGGACTTTTTTTAAAGCTTGTGTTATCATTCGGAACCACCTGAATCATGAATCTTAAGAGAAAGGAAAATATAGAAGAAATGAAGTGCAAATTTGGTGCCGTGATTTCTGTTAACCCACAACATGTTGAGTTTGTGAAATAAAATACCCAGCGGGTTTATCGTTAGGCGGATAAAGGCGTGCTATTTTTGACACTATGGTAGGACAGAAAGATACAGATAAAAGAAATGGGAATAGGGCACTATGATAAGTGAGGCCCCACTTTGTCGTAGATATGTGAGGCTTGAAAAAAGCGGTTCAAGAAGGAACCATGTCTGGAACGCGAATCGACTGGCAGGCTTCGGCATCATCGTATTGGGATGTAACGGCCGTTCACCAGACGATTGAAAAACGCGCATGCAAGCAGAAGCAGTGAATTATAAGGTCCCCGAAATGCGCATTCAACCAACTCATCATTTTGGCTTGTTTCACTGGCAGGCCTGGTCGTTTTCGATAACCCTGTTAAAAATCATATTTCGGATCGTCCAGATCCAGTTTGTAAACCTTCTCCGTATCTTTTGTAGCTTTCGCTTTAGCCTCGTTGGCTTTCGTCGATAGCGGCACATAGTAAAAACCGAGCTTGGCACTCGGTTTCTCATTATATCGTTTCAATTTTATTTTGACGTCCATAAAATCCCAAATGTAAATCGTCTGCTTGATTCTCAGTTGGGCGCGGGCATCACCGTAGATATTATCAAGATGGTGTTTAATCTTGTTGAAATCATCGGCGGATTCTATCTTCATGTAAGCGGAAAAGAACTTGCCCTGGTAAAAACCGTAAATGACATTCGGTAGTGTAACGGCGGCGATATTGTAAAAGTCTTCGGCGCGCTTATAGTAAATAATGTCACCTTCGCGGGCGATTTCCTGAAAATCACGGGCGTCTTCAATCGGTGTCCCCCATAGAATGCCTGAAAAGCCTTGCATCACGTCTTCCGACATTCCCATTTGTGTCAGCCCCAAACAAAGCAGCATGGTGAGCAAGGTCAGTTTTAATTTCATCAGTGAATTTCCCCTCTACGATGCAACGTCTGATTATAAATTGAGTGTCAATCGTAAACCGAAGCGTAACGATTTTTCAAATAGCATAACCAGTTAGAATATCCAAGTCTCTGACGGTATACGATGGGCCGATCGGGTGGACATTCCGGTTAATGAGACAGGTGCAAGGCAGCATTGTTAGGGCTGAATTCACGATGGTTTATGAAAATGGCAATCATGGTGTTGCCACCGCATCCATCGACTATCGATTGAATTCCAGGGGTAATCCGCGTGGGGGATCGGCTACCAGACCGTTGTGATAGACGACCTGACCATTTACAATGGTCAGGTCGACCGTCGACTGAAAGCGGTAACCCTCGAAAGGCGACCATCCGCACCGGGCTAAAACGGTTTCTTTTTTGACGGTGCGGGGCTGATCGAGATTCACAAGCACAAGATCCGCCCAGTAACCCTCGCGAATATAGCCGCGATCTCTGAGATTGAACAGACGGGCCACGGCATGGCTTGTTTTTTCAACGATCAGGGGTAGCGTCAGATCCCCGCGGTGATAGTGTTCCAGCAGTGCGGGCAAGGCATCCTGCACCAGGGGGAGACCGGAAGGCGATTGAAAGTAGGAACGCTGTTTTTCTTCCAGCGTGTGAGGGGCATGGTCCGTGGCGATGACATCGATGCGGCCGTCCTGAATGGCCTGCAGCAGTGCCTGGCGGTCGGCTTCCAACTTGATGGCCGGGTTGCACTTGATGCGCGTGCCGTGGATGTCGTAATCGGATGAATTGAAAAAGAGGTGATGGGCGCAAACCTCGGCCGTGATGGACTTGCTGTCAGCGGGGGCTGTGCTGAAAAGGGCCATTTCGTCCGCCGTGGTCAAATGCAGGACGTGCAGACGGGTACCATGACGTTTCGCCAGATCTACCGCCAGGGAAGACGATTTCAGGCAGGCTTCCCGACTGCGGATATCGGCATGATGCCGGATAGGGATATCGTTACCGAATTGCTCCCGGAAACGTGTTTCGTTGGCAAGAATCATTGGTGTGTCTTCACAGTGGGTGGCCACAAGAATAGGGGACGCAGCAAATATCTCTTCCAGGGTTTTGGGATCGTCCACCAGCATATCCCCGGTAGAGGCACCCATAAAGACTTTGACGCCGCAGGTTTTATGCGGATCAAGAGATTTTACGGCGTCGATGTTGGTGTTGGTGGCACCCAGGTAAAAGGCATAGTTGGCGTAAGCCGTGCGGGAAGCGATGGCAAGTTTCTCTTCCAGGGCGTCGGGGTCGGTGGTGGTGGGCTGAGTGTTGGGCATTTCCATGAAACTGGTGATGCCGCCTGCCACGGCGGCCCTCGATTCCGACCCGATATCACCTTTATGGGTAAGGCCGGGTTCTCGGAAATGAACCTGATCATCGATCAGGCCGGGCAGCAAGGCCTTGCCTTGGGCATCGATCACCACATCGGATGTCCGGGAACGCAAGTCTCCGTCGATGATATCGATGCGTCCTTCACGAATCAGGACATCGGCGTTGAAGACTTTAAAATCATTGACGAGCATGGCGTTGGTGATAAGAATTCGAGTCATGCGCCGATATTGCCTCCTAATCTATGGGAAACCTTTTTGAGAAAGCCATACCATGAGGCCGAGACTGATGCAATGCAAGGCACAAGGGGGAGGAAGGTGTTCCCGTCGGGCAAGCCAAAGATCGGGCAATGGCGATGCAACGGGGAACCGCGCGCGGTGGAGAGGGAATCCGTTTGCTATTGTATACCAACCTCGTTATGGTCTCTTTCGCGTTTAGGGCCGATGTGTTGGTGAAACGACCCATCTTGTTATAACGGTCCGCAATGAACCGCTACGGAGATAGAATCATGTCGGCTGAAATACTGTCCACGGGCGATGAGGTGCGCTCCGGTGCCGTCGTCGACACCAATGCCGCTTTCATTGCCGAAGCACTCGAATCCAATGGTATCAGGGTGAGTCGCCACACTTGCATCGGGGATGACGTGGGTGCCATAGCCGAGGCGCTGCAGGCGATTGCCAGGCGTTCGGATATGGCGGTGGTCACGGGAGGTTTGGGGCCCACGGCCGATGATGTGACGGCCGAAGCCGCCGCTCGGGCGGCCGGCGTAGGCCTCGCTGAAATGCCGGAAGCGCTGGCGCAGGTCGAACGATTTTTCCAATCCAAAGGCCTGGAGATGAGCGTCGCCAATCGCAAACAGGCCCTTTTGCCGATGGGTGTGACCGTTTTGGAGAACTTAGATGGATCGGCCCCGGGATTTTGTATGTCCATCGGGGACTGTTGGTTGTATTTCCTGCCAGGGGTTCCGCGAGAAATGAAGCCCATGCTCGTGCGGCATGTGCTGAATGATTTGCATCAGCGATACAGAGTTGAAGGCGTAACGCATCGTGTGGATGTTGTCACCACCTTCGGTTTACCCGAGTCCGTGGTGGGTGAAAAACTAAAGGACCTCTCGTTTGTGGACAATCGCGTGCGAATGGGTCTGCGTGTGTTGTTCCCCGAAATTCATGTCCGTCTTTACGGCCATGGCGATCGACGGGATAGGTTGGACGGACAGATGAGGCAGGTCAAGCAATCCATCCGGGAGCGACTCGGGAAACGGGTTCTCTCTACCGATGGGGCGAGTTTGCCGGAAGTGCTTGGTAACATGCTGCTTCAACGCGGCGCGACCCTGGCGATGGCAGAAAGCTGCACCGGCGGGTTGATGGCAAAGCAGTTGACGGATGTGCCGGGCAGCTCGGGTTTTTTCCTCCTGTCGGCGGTGACATATGCGAATGCCGCCAAGATGACTGTTTTGGACGTTGCGAACGAGACGCTGCAACGTTTCGGGGCCGTGCACGAGGCGACCGCTCGCGAAATGGCGGAAGGGGCACGGCGTGCGGCCGGATCTGATTATGGGCTCTCCACGACAGGCATTGCCGGACCGGACGGGGGAACCGACGAAAAACCGGTGGGAACGGTATGCATCGGGTTGGCCACACCCGAAGGAACAACCACGTTTCGCTATGTTTTCCCCTTCGGCGACCGTGACTTGAACCGGCGTATTTTTTCCGCCATGGCGTTCGACCGACTCAGGCTATATTTAATGAAATCGATTTCGTTGCATTAGTCGGCTTGGAATGAATTGCTGCTCAGCTAACGCCGTAGAATGTGATCGGGTTCGCGGCCAGCACAAACATCACTAAAGCGCTATAAAATATGGATATAGTCATCATACTGCTTGCGATGGCAGGTATCTATGGGATTGTGACACTGGTATTGACCTACGTCGTGCAGCAGTTTCCACGAAATCCCGTCGAGGACCCACCGGACTGGGGCCACGTTCAGGATTTGTTACTCAACACGACCGGCGGCGGGTCCATTGAGGTGTGGCGTATTATCCCGAACGGCCCTTCTTGCGGGACCATTCTTTTCATGCATGGGTGGGGCCGTAACCGGGATCGCATGGTGGGCCGGGCGCGCATTTTTTCCCGCTGGGGTTTTACGACCGTCATCCTCAGCGCCCGGGATCACGGTAAAAGCTCTCCCAGCCGCATGATGAATATCATGAAGTTTGCCGAAGATATTGAAGCGGTGCTGAACTGGCTGGATGAGCCGGTCCTGCTCTACGGACACTCCGCCGGTTCCGGGGGCGCGCTGATCGCAGCGGTCCGAAATCCGGGAAAAATTCAACTTCTTTTCATGGAAGGGGTCTTTGCCGAAACCTACGAAGCCTTGATGCATCTGTACATCTGGGCCAATCCGTTTTTCGGGCGGTGCTTCGGCCCGATGATTCTGTTCTGGATGAACCTCTTTTACGGGGGACGGCTGCGCCGGATGACACCCTGCCGTCTGGCACGAGGGGTTAATATGCCGGTCATGCTGATTCATGGTGCGAAAGACCGCCGATTTCCGGTACGCTTTGCCTATCAGCTGAAAGCTTGTTTTCCTTCCGCCCCCGTGACACTCTATGTGGCCGAAGGCGCAAGCCACAGTTCATCTTCGTCGACGCCCGGTTATATCCCCGCCATCCGGCAGTTTCTCGAGCACCACGGCGCATTGCCACCTGTCGAGGAAATTTTTACCATTGAAAACGGACGCAATTAGGACCAAAAAAGCCGGCGGGGTAATGGATGGTCGCGGTGGTGCGATTCATATCGACTGCGGGTTCTTTATGGGCGTGGATAACTTGCAGCGCATGGCAGAATCCCTGATCTTCTGGGGGTGCCGGGCCGCATGCCCCATGCAAGACTATGCGCGACACGCCGCAGCGGGAAGCCCCATAGCGGGGATGTGGCCCGACGCAATCTGGCACACCAACTGGAGCAGAGGCGTCTGGCACGGGAAATGGAGGTCAAGGCGGCCAGCGGGGGTCCCGACGCCGGAACGATCGGTGTTCATTATGGGAAAGCTGTCCGGAATAAAACCGAATGGTTGGGGTTTCCTAATCAATCATCGATAACCGGCACGCTGAGGCGGATGCGAATCGGTTTTTTTGGCAGGGGCCTCGCTTTGGCGGAGTTTAAAAACGATTTGAGGGCGGCTTTGGCATCGTGGGCGTCTTCGTGGCGTTTGAAAAACGCACAAATGTTCTTGATTCCGGGATAGACATGATCGACACGATCCCATCGATTCGGGGCAATTTTGGCCTCCAGTACGTAGAGCGCGCCTTCTTTTTCAACGGCCAGCAGGCAAACCTTTTCGCCCAGTGATTTTTCAAGGTCGCGGATGGCCTTAAGCTCGGTGGCGCAAAGTTTGGCAACTTTAACATTCAGCATGTGTTTTATCTTTCGTCGGACGGGCGTTTGGCCAACGGTTTAAACCAGTCCAGGGTTTCACGGATAAACCGTTGCTGATGGTCCCGGCGGCTGAGACGGTGATCGCCGCCGGATACGAAAAGGAGTTTTTTAGGATCACGCACACGTTTGAAAATGACCTCGGCATGCGGTGGCGGAATAATTTCGTCGGCATCTCCGTGAATCACTAACAGGCCGGTAATGGCACCGAGATCTTGGCGCAGGTCAAACTGAAATGCATCCTTGAAAAACAAGGGTTCGACGAGGGGTTCGTGTTTTTCGTTGGTCGTCAAAATAGAGCGGCTGTCCACAGGTGCTGCCAGAGTGACCATCCGGAACGGTGTTAACGTTCCGGCGGCCGCCAGACAGGTCGTCCCGCCGAGGCTGCTGCCAAAAAGTCCAAGCACCGATCCCAGGTTGAATTTTGTCCGCAGATAGGTCACCGCATCGACCAGGTCGTTGCGACGCCCTGCCAGGGAGGTGACGCTTTCGAAACGGCCTTCGCTATGGCCACAGCCCCGATGATCAAAGCGAAAATAGGCCACACCCATTTGGCAACAGCAGCGGGCCAGTTCAGCCTGCTTGGGCGAATCACCGCTGCTATATAGGCCGTGTGACCCGACAATTAAGTTAGGATGCGGCACATCGGGGAGGTGCAGGGTGCCCTGCAGGCGATACCCATCCGATGCAAACGCAAGTTGGGTTTCCTTCCCAGGGTCAACATTCGGTTGCTGTGAGGCCTTCTTCATAAGGAAATTGGGCGTTCTGTTCACCAAAGGATTGATTTGACGGTCAGCGTCGTATAAAGGTTCTCATTTCGGGTTTTCGGGAAGCGCAATCCCGATGGAACCACTAAAATCGATTTTCAAATCACTCCTATTCAAGTGGGCCCGTAAGGGACTCGGAATAAATCGAGCGTATTGAACCATGACAGTTAAAAAAGGTCAAACGATTGAAGTCGAAGTAACTGATCTTGCCTTTGGGGGCAAAGGCTTGACGCGTATCGACGGAATGGCCGTTTTCATCGACCAGGCGGTTCCTGGTGATCACGTTCAGGCACGGATAGTCAAGAAACGGAAGCAGTATGCGGAAGCGCGGGTCGTGCAATTGATGCGCCCCTCAAAAGATCGCGTGCCGGCGCCCTGCGAATACAGCGGTTTTTGCGGGGGCTGCAAATGGCAGTTCCTGCACTATGACAAACAACTGGTCTATAAACGAAGCCATGTGCAGGAAGCGCTAGAGCATATCGGTGGTTTGCAGGCCCCCCTTGTCCATCCGACCCTGCCGGCCGATCCAATTTTCGGCTATCGCAATAAAATGGAATTTTCATGCTCGGACCGTCGCTGGCGCCTGCCCTCTGAAATGAGCCAGGAGGGCCAGGATATCTCGTTTGCTTTGGGGCTGCATGTGCCCGGCACGTTTCATAAGGTGATCGATACCCGGGCCTGTTTGCTTCAGTCGGCACTCGGCAATCAAATACTGGAGGAAGTTCGCCAGGGCATGCGTGCCTCAGGACGGCCTCCTTACGGACTGCGCAGCCATGTCGGTTTCTGGCGGTTTTTTATGCTGCGGCATTCCGTGGCCAGAGACCAATGGCTGGTCAACCTGATTACTTCTGGGCAGGAAATGGACGTGATTCAGCCCTTGGCGCAAAGACTCATGGATGCCCATCCTGAAATCGTTTCCGTGGTCAACAACATTACTGGCCGTAAAGCCGCTGTGGCGATGGGGGAATATGAGGTGCCGGTTGCCGGCCAAACCAAGTTGATAGACCGGATCGGTGATTTCGAATTCGAAATTTCCGCCAATTCCTTTTTCCAGACCAACACGCGCTCGGCCGCCCTGCTGTATGGCAAAGCCAAAGAGTTTGCCCGTCTTTCAGGCACGGAATCTGTGCTGGACCTGTATAGCGGCACCGGTACCATCGCCATTTTTTTAGCCGATGCCGCCCGGGAAGTGGTGGGGATGGAAATTGTGGCCAGTGCCGTTCAGGACGCGGAACGCAACTGCCGCACCAATCACATCAAGAACTGCCGTTTTGTTCTGGGAGATATCCGCGAACGACTGGCCGACTTGCAAGTTGCCCCGGATGTCATGATTATCGATCCACCCCGGGACGGTATGCACAAAGATGTTCTAAAACAGGTGGTCCAAACAGCGCCGCGAAGAATCGTGTACGTATCCTGCAACCCGGCCACGCTAGCGCGCGACATCAGTGTGCTGAAGGACGATTACCGTGTCGCGGAAGTCCAGCCGGTGGATATGTTTCCTCACACCTGGCATATCGAAAGTGTGGCGCGGCTGGAGAAAAGATAGCGCCGCTGGCGATGACATGCATTGCCTGGTGAAGGCTTGGTACCGGTAAAAAAGTTAGTCCTTCCAAATATTTCTTGACAGCCCGTGTCGGTTGACCTATTCAACCGATATTATTTACCTTTAAATGGTTAATCGACGATGACACTGTCTCAAATGCCGCTGATCATGGCCTCCCGGGGTAGCAAGGTGCGCCTGGTGTCAATCAACGGAGGAAAACAGATGACCTCCCGCCTGGCAGCCATGGGCTTATTGCCGGGAGTTGAGGTTGAAATTATCAACAATGCACCGGGCGATCCCTTTATTCTGGATGTTCGGGGCAGCCGGCTGGTGTTGGGCCGCGGTATGGCCCACAAGATTTTTGTCAACTGAGTTTCCGCCTCGTTGCCTCTTGTATAATTCAGTTTCCTTTCCCAATTTCCTTGTGTGGCCCTGTACGATAACAAAAATCGTGTCTTTGTCGATCAAACACAATTGACTCTCTCTTACCCGTCCATGGATCGACATGAATTTGTTGGTATCGATCGCAATGCGTGTCGAAATTCCCGGGAGAGTTGGTGCCTGGGGGGTGGTATAACTGTTTCAAGGATGAGTTTTGGGGCGGGAGCAATGTAAAGTGGATTGGGCGAGGTTTATGTCAAACCGATCAAGCGACCGCCGTTATATACGATAAAGGCCATGAGCCAGGCCACAATCGTGGTGTATCCGATGCTGAAGAGCGTCCACTTGATGGAGCTGGTTTCTTTGCGAATGGTTGCCACTGTTGCGATGCAGGGGATGTAGAGCAGCACGAAAATCATCATGGCAAAAGCGGCCAGGGGGGTCATTCCAGACGTCCTCAGGGCGTCGCGCAGGGCTTCGGAGCCTTCTTCATCCACAGCATGCAGCACACCCAGTGTACTCACGACAATCTCTTTGGCCACGAAACCGGCCAGTAGCGATACCCCGCCGCGCCAATCGATGCCGAGAGGCGCAAAAATCGGGGCGATCGCTTTCCCGATGATACCCATAAAGGAATTCGCGGTTTGTTCGGCCCGCATGGCGCGTTGGATATCCAGCAAACGGTCCTTTTTATCCCATTCCAGTGCCTGCTGTTCTGCGGGGTCTGCAATTTTAGCCTTTTGCGAAAAAACAGCTTCGATGTGGGCGATGGCCGCCGGGTAATCATGGGAATATTGGGTGGTGCGGGGGAATGCCGACAGTGCCCAGATGATGATGGACCCGACCAGAATAATGCCGCCCATTTTTTTAAGGAACATTTTGCTGCGGTCCCACATGTGGATCAGCAGCGATTTCAGCATGGGGACCCGATAAGGGGGCAGTTCCATGACGAAGGGGGCATCGGCGCCGCGCAGCAGGGTCGTGCGGAAAAGCCGCCCGGTTAAAATGGCGGTTACGATACCGAAAAGGTAGACAATGAAGATGACGCTGCCGGCGCGTGGGCCGAAAAAGGTGCCCGCCAATACAATATACACGGGCAGCTTGGCGGAACAGGACATGAAGGGCGTGATAAGGATCGTGAGCAGGCGGTCTTTTTCACTCTCAAGGGTGCGCGCGGCCATAATGGCCGGCACATTGCAGCCGAACCCCATGAGCATCGGGATGAAGGATTTGCCATGCAGACCAATCAGGTGCATGATTTTATCCATGAGAAAGGCGCAGCGGGACATGTAGCCGGTATCTTCGAACAGCGCGATGCAGAAAAAAAGGATGAGGATATTGGGTAGAAAGACAATCACGCTTCCCACGCCCGCCAGGATGCCGTTAACGAACAGATCTTTAAGCAGGCTTTCCGGTAAGACACTGTCCATTATCGAGGTCAAACCCCCGACCCCGCTATCGATCCAGTCCATGGGATAAGCTCCCAGCGTAAACGTCAGCTGGAACATGGCCCATATGAAAAAGAGAAAAATAGGGAATCCGACAAAACGATTGGTCAGGACCCGATCGATATTGCGCGAGCTGTCGATGCGTTTGCGGGAGGAAGCCGTGAATACCTCTTTCATAATGCCGGCGATAAAGCCGTAGCGCTCGTCGGTTAAAACGATTTCAGGGTCTTCATCATAGCGTTCCTGAAGTGTCTGCCGGAGCAATTTCGTTTTTGACACCAGCGGCAATATGGCGTCTTCCGGCAATGCCGATTCGAGCCGTTCCAATACAATACGGTCGTTTTCGAGTAGTTTGATGGACGCCCAGCGGGGATCGTAAGAAATGTCGGGCTGGAAGTGGGGCGTGAGAATCGTTTCCAACTCGGCAATGGCCGATTCAATATCTTTAGAGTAATTGACCTTGCGACCGGTGGATGGTTTCTTACTTGATGCGGCCAAGTCGATGGCTTTTTGCAGAAGCGCGTCCACACCCTCGTTCTTATTGCCCACGGTAGCGTGTACCGGGACATCCAGGAGTTCGGAAAGTTTTTCGCTGTCGATTTTGAAACCGCGGGCCCGCGCAACATCGGACATGTTCAGGGCGAAGAGGACTTTGGAACGCCCTAGTTCACGCATCTGGGTCGCTAGGTAAAGACTTCGTTCGAGATTGGACGCGTCAATGATGTCGATAACGACATCCGGGCATTCCTCAAGAATATAATCCCGGGCCACGATTTCTTCGATCGAGAAGGGGGTCAGGCTGTACGTGCCGGGGAGGTCTATAATTTTGAGGTCGTAGCCAAATTTTTTAACACGACCTTCTTTTTTTTCAACGGTAACCCCTGGCCAGTTCCCTACTTTCTGCCGGGTGCCGGTGATGTTGTTAAAGATCGTAGTTTTACCCGAATTCGGATTTCCAGCTAACGCTATGGTAATCGCAGCTTGCGCCATAGAAGTGCGCTACTCCACAATTTCAACTGTGATTTCAGATGCTTCTTCGACGCGGAGCGAAACGTGAAATCCTTTGACGATGACCTCTAAAGGATCTTTAAGGGGCGCGTATTTTTCAACAAACAGTTCGGTTCCCCGCGTCATACCCATTTCCATGATTCGGCGGCGTAGTGCGCCGCCACCGCCGACGGCGATAATGCGTGCTCGCTGACCCTCGGCCACTTTGCTCAATGATGTAGCTCCTACCATTTGATGATCCATCCCAGCTTTTTTTGTCGATAGGTTGGTCGGCATATCCAAATCATATCAAAGTCGCATATATGAGACATAAATGAATATTTTGCAATAAATATTTTGGCAGGATGAACTTTTTTAGTTCAACGTAAAAAATGAAAGATGATAAATATAAACAACCAGATAAACAATTATGAAGGGAGGGTATTTGGAAAAACAAGTAAAAATATTGGCGGGTAGGCTGGAAACGATGCAAAATGTAACTATTGTATCATCATGGTCTCTTAAGGACCATTGAAAGCAACTTCCATAGTGCTTTCATTTTACCTCCTTCCTCCATAGCGGCTCCGGGTAACCGGGGCCGCAAACTTATTTGGCGTCGTATCGTTGGATCGGAATGCAACCCCAATAGCCTGATAGTTCGGGCGTCAGCTTCCCATATTGGATCGGGAAACACCCATATTATCAGACGCGGCGCAAATGCATCTGAGAAAAACCTTGACGGCCTTGCTGTCAGGTCACCTCTTCGCAGAGCCTATCAAACCGTCAAGGAACTGACCCGGCAGGGATCAGAATCATTGATGGAATTGGAGTAATGCTTGCAGATCGGACAAAATTTGCGGGGGAGGCCCCGGCCAGTCCAAAGCAGTTTGACACGATGGCGTGCACCACATTTGGGACAAATGCATTCTGTTGATTTTTCACTGAGACAGATGGATTGAATACACTCAACTCCTTTTTCGGCGTCGATACTTTCTTTTTCTGTTTTCAATGTCATTTCTCCAGTAAAAAGTTGGGTTAGGGGGGAGACCTAAGGTTCCCGCAGTGGCCGTGGCAGACAAAACTGACCGTTGTTTTGTGTGGCCGATATGTCTCTGTGGCTGCCATTTGTTTGACGTATTATTTTGTTTGAAAAATGTTCTCAGCAGTAACGTACCCCGGTCCCGTATTGATACTCGGTCGTGTGATCACCTAGCCGCTTTGACCACCGCACCTCTGCAAAACAGCCGCCTCCCGATGGGCAGGCTAAAGTTGATTCGTTGCGGATACGTAATCGCGTGCCTTGCAAGGTCTTTAAATCAGATTCGAAATAGAGCCCATTTTTGCCGTAGTTCATCACAACCGCCCCGATAAGTTGACCTTCTTGTGTTTCCAGGATCACCGGTTCTTCGTGTATGAACCGAATAGCGCGACGTTTTTCCTTACGCCCCGTCGGATTTTGTCCATCATGTTCATAGAATGAACAGAAATCCGCTTCCTGCAATCGTCCGGCACATGATGTTTCCGTGCTCCTCGTCATGATCTGATCCCTTTCTTTTCATATTTACGCACAAGATCGGCGATGGCCTCCTCGAGAAGAACGCCCAGGGATTTATCCGTATCTACGGCAAGATGCTTCAATGCCTTGATTCGGGTTTCATCCACCCTGGTTGAAAATGTCTTTTTCTGAATCATGTAAGAATTCTTATTATAAAGAAAAAATTAAATCAATAAAAAAATATAATAATAAATTAATAAATAGTTAATATAATAATAAACGAAATAAATAAAGTAAGAATTCTTACATTAGAAAAATAAAGAAAACTTTAAATATGTCAGATTGATAGGGAGCCTTGGTATATTTGTCCGGAAGGATGGAAGGTTCGAGAGCTGATAAGGATTTCGAACGATTACGGTTCCAAGGAGGTGAATCCTTTAGATAAGAGAGTGGGGAAGAGGAGATGGTATAACTCACTTAATTATAATGCTATTTAAGCTATTTGCGATTCATATTTTCACGGTATTTAGGCAGTGCGCCGACCGCGGTGGCAGCGACAAGGCGGGGGTTACACGCTTCCGATAATGAAACCTCGTTAACCTTTGCTCAAAAGATAGCGAGTGCGGAAAAGGCTGGAGACCAGGGCT
>Ga0316195_10000552_pt1 | contig 15190 bp, 15 predicted proteins | sample Phised1_MG_FD_204937 | JGI IMG/M metagenome (GOLD analysis project Ga0316195, IMG submission 204937) | Coastal sediment microbial communities from Maine, United States - Phippsburg sediment 1 | ecosystem: Environmental > Aquatic > Marine > Coastal > Sediment | place: USA: Maine | collected... | reverse complement strand
CCTGCCGCGCTTCTACGAGGAAGTTCGCCGGCTGTCGCGACTCCCGAAGGACGAACGCGATGCCCGATTGCAGGGCCTCGTAGTTACCCGGTGATCCGCCGCGAAAGGGGCCGGGCTATGATGATTGCGCTGCGCAGCAGCGCATTGCTGCCTCGGACCTCAACAACGATAAGACAGTCAAGGAGATGAAGATGGATCGGTTCTGGCTGAAGAACTATCCGAAGGGCGTGCCCGCCGACATCGACTACAACCAGTACAAGTCGCTGGTGGAATTGCTCGAGGAAGCGTTCCGCAAGCACGGCTCGCTGCCCGCGTACGAGTTCATGGGCGCCGAAATGACGTATCGGCAACTCGACCAGTACTCGGCCGCGGTGGCGGCCTGGCTGCAGAGCCGGGGCTTCGGCAAGGGCAAGCGCGTCGCCATCATGATGCCCAACGTGATGCAGTACCCGGTCGTGCTGGCCGGCGTGTTGCGAGCCGGCTGCACGGTGGTGAACGTGAATCCCCTGTACACGCCGCGCGAACTCGAACACCAGTTGAAGGACTCGGGATCGGAGGCGATTTTCATCCTCGAGAACTTCGCATCCGTGTTCCAGCAGGTTGCCGACAAGGTGCCGACCAAGGTCGCGGTCATCTGTGCGATGGGAGACATGCTCGGCTTCCTGAAGGGGCTGCTGGTCAACTTCGTCGTGCGCAACGTGAAGAAGATGGTCCCCGAGTTCTCCCTGCCCAGCGCCGTGCGCTGGAACGAGGTCGTGGCCGACGGCATGAAGATGAACCTGAAGCCGGTCGAAGTGGGCCACGAGGACGTGGCGTTCCTGCAGTACACGGGCGGCACGACCGGCGTGTCGAAGGGGGCCACGCTGACGCATCGCAACATCATCGCCAACATGCTGCAGTCCGAGGCGTGGTACCAGCCGGCGCTGTCGAAGCTCAAGCCTGGCGAGTACCCGCTGACGGTGACCGCGCTCCCCCTGTATCACATCTTCGCCCTGACCGTGTGCGCGATGATGTCGATGCGGATCGGCGGCAAGTGCCTGCTGATCGCGAACCCGCGCGACATCCCTGGTTTCGTCAAGGAATTGTCGAAGCACACGTTCCACGTGTTCCCCGCCGTCAACACGCTGTTCAACGGCCTGCTGAACAACGAGGAGTTCAAGAAGCTGAATTTCTCGCGGCTGATCCTGTCGGCCGGCGGCGGGATGGCCGTGCAGCAGGCGGTCGCGGAGCGCTGGCTGAAGGTGACGGGCTGTCCGATCGCGGAGGGCTACGGACTTTCCGAGACATCGCCGGTGGCGACGGCGAACCGGACCGACACCGACAAGTTCACCGGAACGATCGGCCTGCCGGTGCCGTCGACCGAGATCGCGATCCTGGACGACAACGGCAGCAAGCTGCCGGTGGGCCAGGTCGGCGAAATCGCCATCCGCGGGCCGCAGGTGATGGCGGGCTACTGGAACCGTCCCGACGAAACGGCGAAGGTGATGACCGCGGACGGATTCTTCCGCTCGGGCGACGTCGGAGTGATGGACCAGGAGGGCTACACGAAGATCGTCGATCGCAAGAAGGACATGATCCTGGTGTCGGGCTTCAACGTTTACCCGAACGAGGTCGAGGGCGTCGTGGCGTCACACCCGGGCGTGCTCGAGTGCGCGGTCGTCGGCGTGCCCGACGACAACTCGGGCGAGGCAGTGAAGCTGTTCGTCGTGAAGAAGGACGCGGCGTTGACCGAGAAGGAACTGATGGAGTTCTGCAAGGAACACCTCACCGGCTACAAGAAGCCGAAATACATCGAGTTCCGGGCCGACCTTCCCAAGACCAACGTCGGCAAGATCCTGCGCCGCGAACTGCGCGACGAGAAGAAAGCGGCCTAAACTGTGTGCCGCAACCGGAAGGCCGCCGCGGGCGGCCTTTCTCGTTTCCGCGCCGTCAAGGGCGCGACCAGGAGCAGTCGATGAAGAAATTCGAGAAGCGGCCGCGGCCGGCTGAACCAGCCAGCACGCGTACCGGGCCGCGTGCGCGTGCGGCGCAGGAGCGCAAGTTCACCGACCCGTACGCACGGGCCGAGCGGCCGGCGCGCGGACCGCGCCCGGGCGGGTTCGATCGGACGGGGGGCGAAGGCGACCGGCGACCCGCGGCCCGGCCCGCGGTGATTACCCTGGACCCCGATGTGGCGCGCGTCTTTCGGGACTCGGAGACGGTCAACGAGGCGCTGCGCATGGTGATGCGGCTGGCCCGCTTCGGTGGACCGCGACCGGCCTTCAATCGGGAGCGCCCGGCCCCTGCATTCGGCGCCGGGCGCGGTGCGCCCCCGCGTGGCGAGCGCCCGCAGGAACGGCGCGGCCCGCCGCGTCCCCGCGCGCCCCGGTTCAAGGAGGAGTAAGTGCGGCGGTCCTGGGGCGTCGGGCAGCTTGGCGCCGCGGCGGCGGTCCTGGTCCCGCTTCTTGCCTGCGATGCCGTTCAGGCAGCGCGCCCGCTGGTGACGGAGGACGCGGGCGTCCTCGATCGGGGTGACTGCGAATTCGAAGGCGTGGGAAGCCGTCTCAACGTCGATGGACGGACCGCTCGCTCCGGCTTGCTGCAAGCTGCCTGCGGAATCGGAATCCAGACCCAGCTGTCAGGCGCCTTCGCCACGACGCGCATCGAGGACGAGCGCAGTACGCAGGCCGCGGCGGGCGGCAAGACGAGCCTGCGCGACCTGACGGACGAGCAGGTGGGCGTGGCGCTCGCTTATTCGTTCATCGGCACACGGCCGAGCGGCATGGGGTGGCGCTATGACTACACGGCGCTGCTCGGGGTCGTGACGGTCCCGATGCGCAAGGACCTGCTGGTGCACTTGAACCTCGGGGCCAGCCACTCGCGCATCGACGAGGAAACCAACGCCGTCTGGGCCATCGCGGCAGAGTTCCTGCAGGTGGGACATCCGGGACTCGACCTGATGGTCGAGACCTTCGGGAACCAGCGCGACCCGCTGTGGCTCAACGCCGGGATCCGCTACGCGGTGGTGCCGGAGCGCTTCACAGTGAATGCTTCGTTCGGCATCCAGGGCGGCAGCGAGCAGGCAAAGCTCGCGACCATAGGATTCAAGCTGAACTTCTAGGCGGGACCGTCAGGGCGTCGAAGCCGCTAGTGGGCGCTCGCGCTCGACCAGGCTGCGGCGCAGGCAACGATAGATCTCGCCGACGTCGAGTTGCTGCCCCTGGGTGGGCCGCAGGCGCACCTGCATTTCGTCACCGCGAGCGCGGACCGAAAGGGCGGCGGTCGGAGATCCGAGGCCACCCGTGCAGGTGCAGGAGCGCTGGCAGGCGGTGAGGGCGGCCAGCACGCTGTCCTGGCGACCGGCCACACGGCTCAGTTCGATCCGGACTTCGTTCTGCCTCTCCAACACACGCATCCGCATCGCTCGTCTCCAGACAGCATCAGCTCATCGAAGTATCACGACGAATTGTGACAATGAGATTGTCGTGCGGAAACTGCAATCCGCCGAACGGCGGATTCCGCTGCACGGATGTCGATTATTCGACAACAGATGGCACTGACGCGCGCGTCGTCCCCGTCCGTGCCAGTTGCCGGTCGTGCAGGCGCGTCAGCATCGCCATCGCCGTGGAGGAGCCGATCAGCGCGAGGAACATGTCGGACTGCGTGTCCCAGGGGTCGCCCTGCGTTCCGAGGAACTCGTCCGCGCCCTGCCCCATCAGCAGCGCGGCCCACCATTCGATCAATTCGTAGCAGGCGCTGATCGCAAGCGCGATGCACACGCACACGAACGCGGTCATGCGCCGCCCGCGGACGAAGTCGCCGCGGATCAGGATCTCGCGTGCGATCAGCGCGGGGACAAACCCCTGCATGAAGTGCCCCAGCTTGTCGTAGGGATTCCTGGCAAGCCCGAACCACTCCTGAACCCAGGCGCCCAGCGGCACCCGGGCGTACGTGTAGGCGCCACCGCCGATCAGGACGAGGGCGTGCAGGAAGATCAGCACGTAGAGCAGGGTGGTCAGGGCAAAGCGCTCGCGGGTCGCGACGAGCACTGGAATCGCGATCAGGACCGGTGCGACTTCCAGCAGCCACGTCGCGCGGTCGTAGGGACGCCAGCCGGACACCGCAAGGGCCAGCAGCGTCGCAAGCAGCAACCCGATGAGCAGGGGCGCGCGGTCAGTGGTGGATGGCATGGATCGGAACGGGATTGCGGGCGGATTATCGGGCCATCTGCCGGGCAGCGGCGTGCGGCCGGGCGGTGCCGGATCGACGCGGCACCTGATTACCGGGAAGGGGCGGTGAGACGCCGTGCGAGCTCCGCGGCAAGCTCAGGCGCTCGCTCTCGCAGCGTCTCGGGGTCGCCAACGAAAGCGAAGTGCGCGATGAGCCTGCGCGCATCTTCCGGCATCTGGCTCTCGACGTAGCGCCACCCGAAGTCGAACCGGTCAGGCCTGTGCTCGACGCCCAGCACCTCGAGCAGCGCGCGCAGCAACGTCTGATAGAACCCCATGGCCTCGAGCGGCCGGTTTCGTGCGAGTTCCTTGTCGACGAGCATGGCGTAGACGGGAACCGCGCCCCGCAGTTGGCGCCAGCGGTGCGCACGTCTGGCCGCCAGCGACGGCTGGTCGACGGGCCGGGCGCGGATGGTCCCGGTGCGGTCGAAATACAGGAGGGGTTCCCCGTGGCGCTCGCACTCCAGAAACTGCGTGACGGACGCCTCGGTGGCCACCACGCAGTCCACCGCGAAGAAGCGCGGCGCGTCGGCCAGGAAGTAGAAGCGCTGCGCGATGTCCGGGAACGACGGTGGCTCGACCGGCCAGCGATGCGTGATGGCGGTGGAGGTGGACAGGGCGGCCTCGACCGCGTTGAACACGGTTTCCGACGCCGCCAGGGGGGCGACGATCACGAGGTCGACATCCGAAAAGTCGTCCAGGCGTCCCGTCGCCGCCGACCCGCCTTCGAAGCAGGCGCGGACCGGCTCCAGTGGGAGCAGGCTCGCAATGAGGCGCTCGATCAGGAGGCGTCGATAGACAGCGGCGCTCATCGTGATGCCGCTGCCTGCAGGCTGATGTCGGGGAAGGCTGCCCGACGCGGCGGCCTCCGGTCGTGATCCGTCAATCGATCTTCGCGTTCGAGGCCTTCACTACATGCGCCCACTTGTCGGTTTCGCCCTTGATGAATGCCGCAAACTGATCGGGCGTGTTGCCGCCCGGCTGTGCGCCCTGGGAGACGAAGCGTTCGTGGACCTCCGGCACCGCCAGCGCCTTGGCGACATCGCCCTGGATCTTGTCGACGACCGCGCGCGGCGTGCCGGCCGGCGCGAACAGTCCAAACCATGAGCTGGCGTCAAAGCCCTTCAGGTTGGCGGCCGCCTCGATCGTCGGCACGCCCGGCAATGCCGCGGAGGGAACGCTCGAAGTGACCGCCAGCGCCTTGAGGCGCCCGCTCTTGATGTGCGGCAGCGCCGACGGCAGGTTGTCGAACATCACGTTCATGTTGCCCGCGATCAGGTCGGTCAGCGCGGGGGACGAGCCGCGGTAGGGGAAGTGGACCATGTAGGTTCCGGTGACCGTCTTGAACAGTTCACCGGTCAGATGAATCGACGTCCCGTTCCCGCTGGAGGCCATGTTCAGCTTGCCCGGATTCGCCTTCGCGTACTGGATGAACTCGGCGACCGAGTTCACGGGCAGCTTCGGATTGATCACCATCACGTTCGGGACCGCGGCACACAGGGTGACCGGAACGAAGTCCTTCACGGGGTCGTACGGGAGTTTCGCGTAGAGCGACTGGTTGATGGCATGCGTGCCGACCGTGCCCATCAGCAGCGTGTAGCCGTCGCCGGCGCTCTTCGCAACAGCGTCGGCGCCGATATTGCCGCCCGCCCCGGGCTTGTTCTCGATCACGACCGGCTGCTGCCACATCTTCTGCAACTCGGCGCCGAGCGACCGCGCCACGATGTCCGTCGTGCCCCCGGGCGGAAAGGGGACCACGATGCGAACGGGCTTCGCCGGCCAGGTCTGCGAATGGGCGGGCACCGCGGCGGCCAACAGGCACGCGGCCGCAAGGACGAGGCGCTGCAGGATCATGATGTCTCCCAAGGTCGTGTCTTTCAGATCGGGGCCAAGTCTGCCAAGCGCCCCGCGCTTCGTCTATGCTGCCCGCAGCAAACGCACAGGCCACTGCATCCCGAGTACACCATGTCGAAGTACGTGCTGGCGCTGGACCAGGGCACGACGAGTTCCCGCGCCATCGTGTTTGACCGGCGCGGAGCGATCGTCGCCTCCGCGCAGAAGGAATTCCGGCAGATCTTCCCGCAACCCGGCTGGGTCGAGCACGACGCCGGGGAGATCTGGTCTACCCAGCTCGAGTGCGCGCAGTCCGCGGTGCGCCAGGCGGGCGCCGGTTCGGCCGACATCAGCGCAGTCGGGATCACGAACCAGAGGGAAACTGTCGTCCTGTGGGACCGCGCGAGCGGAACCCCGGTGGCGAACGCCATCGTGTGGCAGGACCGGCGGACCGCGGACCGCTGCGCCGAGTTGAAGGAGCGCGGCCTCGAACAGCAGGTCCGCGCGAAGACCGGCCTGGTGCTCGACCCGTACTTTTCCGCGACCAAGCTTGGCTGGCTGCTCGACCACGTCCCGGGGGCGCGGGCGCGTGCCGAGCGTGGCGAACTCGCTTTCGGGACCGTGGACAGCTGGCTGATCTGGAATCTCACGGGCGGAGCCCGGCACGTGACCGATGTCAGCAACGCCTCGCGCACGCTGCTGCTCGACCTCGCGACACTGGACTGGGACGAGGACCTGCTCGCGATCTTCGGCGTGCCGCGGGCCATCCTGCCGCGCGTGACTCGATCGAGCGAAATCGTCGGGACCACGGCGCTGTTCGGCGACCGCATCGCCATCGCCGGCAACGCGGGCGATCAGCAGGCCGCGACCTTCGGGCAGGCGTGCTTTACGCCGGGCATGGCCAAGAACACCTATGGCACCGGCGCCTTCATGCTTCTGAATGTGGGATCGACGCCGCAGCCGTCGGCAAATCGACTGCTTTCGACGGCGGGGTGGACGCTCGCCACGGGCGACCCCGCCTACATGCTCGAAGGAAGCGTGTTCGTGGCGGGCGCGGTGGTGCAGTGGCTGCGCGACGGGCTCGGCCTGTTCGCGCGCTCGGATGACGTCGAAGCCCTTGCGCGGCAGGTGCCGGATGCGGGCGGAGTCCTGCTCGTACCGGCTTTCGTCGGACTCGGTGCGCCGCACTGGGACCCCGATGCGCGCGGAACGATCATCGGCCTGACCCGCGGTTCCACCAAGGCCCATGTCGCCCGCGCTGCGCTCGAGTCGATCGCGTTCCAGTCGTTCGATGTGCTGCACGCCATGCAGCGCGACGCGGCACAGCCAGTGACCGAATTGAGGGTCGATGGCGGCGCGGCCCGCAACGACCTGCTGATGCAGTTCCAGGCGGACATCATGGGCGTGCCCGTGGTGCGCCCGGTCATCACGGAAACCACCGCATTGGGCGCTGCCTATCTCGCCGGGCTGGCGACTGGGTTCTGGAGCGGCACCGACGAAATCGCTTCACTGTGGACAGCCGAGCGAAAGTTCGAGCCTTCGATGAGCAGCGGACGCCGCGACGAACTGGTCGGGGAATGGCGGCGCGCCGTCGACCGGGCGCGGCACTGGGCCGCATGACCGGCCCGGGCGTCATCAAGCGCGCGCAGCTGACCTCGCAGCTGCGCGATGCGACGCCATGGGACGCACTCGTGATCGGAGGCGGCGCGACCGGCCTCGGCATCGCGCTCGACGCGGCCGCGCGCGGCTATCGGACCGCCTTGATCGAGGCGCGCGACTTCGCGAGCGGCACCTCGAGCCGCAGCACCAAGCTCGTGCACGGCGGCGTGCGCTACCTCGCGCAGGGCAACGTGAAACTCGTGCGCGAAGCGCTGGCGGAGCGGGCGCTGTTGCTTGCCAATGCCCCCGAGCTCGTTCATCCGCTCGAGTTCGTCGTGCCGTGCTATCGGCCGCTCGAGCGCGAGGTCATGCGGATCGGGCTCGGCCTGTACGACGCGCTGGCCGGGCACCGCGGGGTCGGCGCGACCCGCTGGCTGTCGCGTGAGGCAACGCTGGCGCAACTGCCCGGCGTCCGTGCCGAGGGCCTGCGCGGAGGGGTCGCCTACTGGGACGGGCAGTTCGATGACGCGCGCCTCGCGATCGCGCTGATGCGCACGGCGGTCGGCCTGGGCGCGACCGTCGTGAACTACGTTCGCGTGGAGAGCATCGATGCCGGAGAGGATCGAATCCGGCAGGTCGTTGCGGTCGACGAAGAAACGGGCGAACGGCTGGAACTGCGCGCGAAGGCGGTGTTCAACGCCACCGGCGTGTGGGTGGATGCCGTGCGACGGCTGGCCGATCCCGACGCGCATCAGCTCGTCACCATCAGCCGCGGCTCGCACATCGTGCTCGATCACCGCTTCCTGCCGGGTGAGCGCGGGTTGATGATCCCGAAGACCGCCGACGGCCGGGTCCTCTTCGGCATTCCGTGGCATGGCCGGCTGATCGTCGGTACGACGGACGTTCCGGTGGACGGGCCGGCGTGGGACCCGAGGCCCGCCGAGAGCGAGATCGAATTCATCCTGGAAACGGCGCGGGGTTATCTGGCCACCCGGCCTTCGCGCGGCGACGTTCTCGCGGCATTCGCGGGACTGCGGCCGCTCTTTTCGCCGGGTGCGCACGGCGCGACGCGGACCATCTCGCGCGAACACGCCATCGTGATCGAGCACGGCAACCTGCTCACGGTCACCGGCGGCAAGTGGACCACCTATCGCCGCATGGCGCTCGATGCGCTGGCGCAGGCGACGCGCAAGGGCCTGCTCGACGCGCGTCCCTGCACGACCGAGTCGTTGCGGCTGTCGGTCGATCCCGCTCTCGAACGCGCACACCGCGTCGCCGAAGAAATCGCTGCAAGAGGAGAAACCCGGGGAATCGAGTCCTACCTGCAGGCGTCGGTGTCGAGAGAGCAGGCGCGCCGGCCGGACGACCTGCTCGTCCGGCGCCTGCGCGCCGGACTGCTGCAGGAAGGCCTGCTGGAACGCCTCCGTCCGGCTGCGGCAGCCGCACTGGCGACAAAGTAGGGACGAAAAAAAGGCCGCTCCGAAGAGCGGCCTTTCACAGTGCAACGGACTGTTCTTCTTGCTTAGAACAGGTGACGGAGACCCAGTGCAAACTGCTTCTTGTTGAACTGGTTCACTGGGTCGGTTTTGCTTCCACCCAGGCTGATGGCGCCGTCCCACGACTGCTGGCCGTAGCCCACGTACATGTTCGTGCGGCGCGAGAACGGATACGAGTAGCCGATGCCCCAGACCGAGTAGTCCGGCTCGAACGCATAGGCAGCGGCGCCGGTGCCCCCTTGGACGTTCTTGGCGTTCGAATACTGGTACGAGCCCAGCAGCGAGCCGCCCATCAGCGGAACCGTCGCGCCGATCATGTAGGCGTCATTGTCAAATGCCTGCACTCCGGTCGGAACGAAGCCGCCGGGAATACCAGATTGCCCGATGAAGCTGATGCCGCGCTGGATCGCATAGCCGGCGTGAAGCTTGGCGAGTTTGAAGTCCCAGGTGCCGCCGATCTGGGTCATCTTCTGGTCGTCCACGGTCGCCGGGGCCGTGTCGGGCTTGGTGATCAGGTCATACGTGGCGGCTACGGCGATGGGACCCCAGGCCCACTTGGCGGCCAGCGTGGCGGCGGGGATATTGTTGCCCGACTGCGACTTTTCCGCACCGTCAATGTTGAACGAGTACATCGCCGCGAAATTGAAGCCGGCCCACGTCGGCGAGGACCACAGGACGGCGTTGTCTTCGCGCAGCGCGTTCGACGCGATGAAGGTCGAACCCAGGCTGTTGATGCCCCAGCCGGTCGCGAACGGGTCGACGAAGCCCCACTGGTCGAACGAGCCGGTGCCCGACGACGGCGTGGCAAAGCGGCCCAACGCAAACGTGCCCATGCCCGCGCTCTGCACGCCGGCCCAGGCCTGGCGACCGAACAGACGGCCACCCTGGCCCAGCGTGCCGGTATCGGGGCTGTAGCCGCCTTCCAGCGTGAAGACCGCGTTCCAGCCGCCACCCAGTGCTTCCGAACCGCGCATGCCCCAACGGCTACCGGACTGGTATCCGCTGTTGACACCCCACACGGACTCCTGACTGTAATTCGGCGTGGTCGTGCCCTTGTTCACACCCGCCGTGTTCATCTGCACGCCGATGTCGACGATGCCGTACAGCGTCACGCTCGACTGTGCGACCGCGGTGCCCGAGAAGGCACCGATCAGCGCCAGCGCGATGAGACTTTTTTTCATGCCAAGCTCTCCTAGCTAGTGTTGGGAATTCTTATACGCGGCGGCCGCCGCGTCGTTGAATCACTTCCCCGGAGGAAGCTGACAGGATTGTTCCACCCGCCCCGTTTCAAGGCAAAGACTCGCTATGAAAACGAGGGTAAATGGCCACTGTGGTGTTGCTGTGGGGCAACAAAGAAGAAGGGGCGCCGCGGCGCCCCTTTTTTCATAATGCGGCAAGAGCTAGAACGCGTGGCGCATGCCGAGCTGGAAGGCGGTGGCGTCCTCGCCGAAGGCCGTTGTCCATCCGGTCGTGTAGCCGGCGGAGGACAGGCTCATGCGCGACTGATCCCCATTTTTCATCATGGCCGCGACGCCGTAGAGCGCGGTGCGAGGCGAGAAGTTGTAGAAGTAGGCGAACCCGAAGTGCGACGCCTTCGCGTCCTGCGTAGCCCATGCAGACCGCGCCGTGTCGCTGGCGTAGTTGTAGGCGGCCGAGAGCGTGCTGTTGCCGAAGCGCCATGAAGCTCCGAGGTGATACGCACTCGTGTCGGTCGGTCCGGCAAAGCCGCGCAGCAGGTCCATGTCGGTCGGATGGATCTGCAGGCTGCCGAGGATGCTGGTGATCGCGGCCAGGTTCCCGCCGGTCGAGACGATCAGATTCTGCAGGTCGCCCGGCGTCAGGATCGGATTGTCATTCGTGCGCTGCATCCACTGCGCGTAGACCTTGAAGTCGCCGAACCCGAACCAGCCGCCGACGTTGATCGTCTCCAGTCCGGTCTTCTTCGTCGGCGTGCCCGCCGCCTGCGTGGCGTACGGAACGACGTTCGTGCGGTTGTAGCCCGCGCCGACACCCCAGTTGGAGGCGGTGTACTGGACGTTGCCGCCCATGAAGTCGTCGCCATCCGTGGGCGGGGTCGCGCGCTCGTTGCGCAACCCCTCGGATCCGCCGAACCCGTACATCAGCGACAGCGTGAAACCCTTCAGTTCGGCGCGGTACTGGAGCGCGTTGTTCGCACGGATCTGCGGCGTGGTGAAGCCCTGACCGAACTGCAGCGCGGTCTGGTCGGCCATCACGTTGTACTTGTTGATGATCTCGTAACCGGGTGTGTACTGGCGGCCGGCGATCACGGCGCCGTACGGGGTCACCAGGCCGGCCCATGCCTGCCGGTCGAACAGTGCACCGGCCGAGTTGACCGTGGTAACGCTCTGCAGCAGTGCGTTGTTCACCGCGCTCAGCCCGCCGACGACCGCCGGGATCGCGGGCGGCGGCAGAGGCGTTACGAGCCCGACGCCGGGGCACACCGCAACTGCCGACGAACCGGCGGGACGGCACCAGTACAGCGAATCGTTGTTCGTCACGCTGCCGGTGTCGATCGAGAACCGGCTCTCGAGCGTGAAGATGGCGCTGTAGCCGCCGCCGAGGCTCTCGCTTCCGCGAATGCCCCAGCGCGAGCCCTGGGAAATGCCGCTCATCAGGCGGGTGGCGCTGGTGCCGCCGACGTCGAGATGCTCGACGCCGACATCGACGATGCCGTACAGCGTCACGCTGCTCTGGGCAAACGCCGCCGGGAACGCGCACGCGAGCGCGACGGCTACTAGGCTTTTCCTCATCGGGTCTCTCCTGGCTTTCTTGGTCTTGGACCGCGGGCTTGCCCCGCGAATGGTGCGAGAATAGCGCCGCCATAGGGCGTGCGACCGGCCCGGTCAATCCGCCCATGGCGCGCGTCAGATTTCCGCAACAATGACTCGATTCCCCACTAGTCCAGTCGACCAATTGCTCGGCGCCGCCGACCGCGCGCTGCGCACCCTGGCCGCGGTGCCCGCGGGCAGTCGCCCTTCGCCGGCCAGCGACATGGCGCCGGTGCAGGACCTGACGGACGAGCAGCGACACGAGGCGGCGGCACTGATGCGGGTCAACCATGTCGGCGAGGTCTGCGCGCAGGCGCTGTACGACGCCCAGGCCCTGGCGTCGCACAGCCCGGAATTGCGGCGCGTGTTCGAACAGGCGGCGCGCGAGGAAAGCGACCATCTGGCGTGGACGGAGCATCGGATCGGGGAACTCGGTGGCCGGACCAGCCTGCTGAATCCTCTCTGGTACGGGGGCGCGTTTGCGATCGGCCTGCTGGCCGCGCGTCTCGGCGATCGCGCGAGCCTGGGCTTCATGGCGGAAACGGAGCGTCAGGTGGAGCAGCATCTGCAGGGCCACCTCGAGCGGCTTCCGGAGGCAGACGTGGCCTCGCGGGCCATCGTCGCGCAGATGAAGGACGACGAAGTCCGCCACGCGGAAACGGCGACGGATCTCGGCGGTGCGTCGCTTCCGCTGCCGGTGCGCCTGGCCATGCGGATCGCCGCGCGCGTGATGACGCGCACGGCGCACTACGTCTGAACGGTCAGGCCTCGACGATCTCCACGCTGTGCGCAATCTGCGCCGTCCGCGCGAGCATCGCCGTGGCCGAGCAGTACTTGTCGTGCGAGAGCTGGACAGCGCGCAGGACGGCGTCACGGTTCAGCGCGCGTCCGCGCACGGTGAACTTCATTTCGATCCTGGTGAAGACCTTGGGGTCCTCGGGAGCCCGATCGGCCTTCAACTCGACTTCGCACCCGCGCACGTCGTGGCGTCCGCGCTTCAGGATCAGCACGACGTCGTAGGCGCTGCAGCCCCCGGTCCCGAGCAGGACCATCTCCATGGGGCGCGGCGCGAGGTTGTTTCCGCCTCCGGTCGGTGCCCCATCCATCGCGACCAGGTGACCGCTGCCGGTCCGGGCGACGAAGCTCATCCCATCACCGGTCCATCGAACATTGCATTCCACTATGTGACGCCTCCGTGTCTCGTCGCCAAACCACCGCCCGATCAAGTCCGCCCGAGCCCTTCCTCTAGTTTGGCGATCTGGCCATAAGTACTTGAACGTAAAAGAGAAGTCGTTCCGACCGTGAAAGAAGGCGCGAAACGCTCCACTTTTCGACCTTGCAACGCAACAATCATGCACCCATACTGGCACTTGATGGGTGCCTCTGGCGCCCGACCGCTGTCTCCTCCACCCTCCTTTAGGTGGATTCGGCCCGGCCTCACGGCCGGGCCAATTTTTTTGCGGCTTGCGCCGCAACCCCTTGAGCGAATAGAATTTAAGGCTTTCCGCGCGACAGCTTGCCGGCCAGATCGTCTTTTCCGGTTCGGCCCTTCGAGCGCGGCTTCAGTCCGTCAGCGATGCGGCGGTGCGCGCCTGCAACATGGGCACCGAGTTCGAGTCGATTGGCGGCGCGGCGCGACTGCGCCATTGCCTGGGTGAATGCCATGAAGACCTTTTCTGCGAAACATCACGAAGTCAAGCGCGACTGGTTGCTCGTCGACGCCAATGACAAGGTGGTGGGGCGCCTTGCCAGCCAGATCGCGTTGCGCCTGCGCGGCAAGCACAAGCCCGAATACACGCCGCATGTCGACACCGGCGACTTCATCGTCGTCGTCAATGCGGCCAAGCTGCGCATGACCGGCAGCAAGGAAGAGAACAAGATGTACTACCGGCACAGCGGCTATCCGGGCGGCGTCTACGAGACCAGTTTCCGCAAGATGCAGGACCGGTTCCCGGGTCGCGCCTTGCAGCTGGCCGTCAAGGGCATGCTGCCCAAGGGTCCGCTGGGCTACGCGATGATCAAGAAGCTCAAGATCTACGCGAGCGGCGAGCATCCGCACACCGCGCAGCAACCGAAATCGCTGGAAATCTGAGGGGCGCCATGATCGGCAACTACAACTACGGGACGGGCCGTCGCAAGAGTTCGGTGGCGCGCGTGTTCATGAAGCGCGGCAAGGGCGACATCGTCATCAACGGCCGCCCGATCGACCAGTATTTCCAGCGCGAGACCGGGCGCATGATCGCCCGGCAGCCGCTCGAACTGACCAACCACAAGGACACGTTCGACGTCATGGTGAACGTGAGCGGCGGCGGCGAGTCCGGCCAGGCCGGCGCGGTGCGCCATGGGATCGCGCGCGCGCTGATCGACTACGACGCGACGCTGAAACCCGCGCTGTCGAGCGCCGGGATGGTCACGCGTGATGCGCGCGAAGTGGAGCGCAAGAAAGTCGGCTTCCGCAAGGCGCGTCGCCGCAAGCAGTTCTCGAAGCGCTGATCCGGTTCGGCAGGGCGGTGCGGACGTATGTCCGCGCCGCTTCAGCCGTCTGGCGTGCCCCTTTTCAGGGGATTCAAGCGGGGGCGGAAGGACCGATGATCCGTCATCGCGCGCCTATACTCGTTCCGCAACTAGAGGCCGCTCCAGCAACGCTTGCACGAGCGGCCTTTTCATTTGCCCGGCTGCCCCGGGCGGCCCGTGCATACACAACAGGTGTGATCGGCAAGTCGAGATGAAGTGGAAGCTGTGGGTGCGGAATCTGTCGGTGAGCGGGCCGCATGTCGCCGTTCGAACACAGTTTCCGTGGCCGCTGCGGGCGCTGATCGTCTTCGTCGGGGCAGCGCTCGCGGTCGCAGCCGGTTTCGCGCTCTACGAATACGGCCTGAGTCTGGGCGGTCCCGACCGCGATGAACTGAGCGCGGAACTGAGCCGGGTGCGGGCCCAGCTCGAGCAGGCCACGGCCGATCGCGACCGCCAGGCGACCGCGGCGGTGAGCTGGGAGAACCAGCTGAAGGTGGAGCGATCGGCGCAGGAGCAGTTCCGGCTGCAGCTCAAGATGGCGGAGGACGAGAACGCCCGCTTGAAGGCCGATCTCTCGTTCTTTGAAAGCCTGCTGCCGATGCCGGCGAACGCCAAGGGCATCGTGATTCGCAGTTTTCGCATCCAGGCCGACGGCGAGCCGAATGTGCTGCGCTATCGACTGCTGGTGCAGCAGAGTGGCCGGCCGGATCGGGACTTCGTCGGGGCGGTGGCGCTCACGGTAAATCTGTTG
>Ga0316195_10000551_pt1 | contig 15209 bp, 18 predicted proteins | sample Phised1_MG_FD_204937 | JGI IMG/M metagenome (GOLD analysis project Ga0316195, IMG submission 204937) | Coastal sediment microbial communities from Maine, United States - Phippsburg sediment 1 | ecosystem: Environmental > Aquatic > Marine > Coastal > Sediment | place: USA: Maine | collected... | reverse complement strand
CGACGAGAAATGTTTCGGGTGCGCCGTAGACACCCCACTCCATACCCACGGTATTTTCGTTGTCGTAAGCAACCAGCGTATAAGGATTGCCAAGCCGCTGGAGCCATTTAAGCGCTGCGGACCTTTCATCTTTCCAGTTCAGTCCGTAAACAGGGACGATCCCCTGCTCCGCAATCAGCATGAGCAACGGGTGTTCACGTGCACACCCCGGGCACCAGCTTGCCCAGACATTGAGTAAAGCAACACGCCCCGCAAAATTGCTGTTACTGACGGTTACGGCAGGGTCGTGCAAGGACTGCACAGCAAAAGCCGGCGCGGGCTTGCCAATGAACGGCGATGGCACGAGAGACGGATCCTTGTACAGGCCCGTGTAGAAAACGGCGACCAGTGCAGCAAACAGCACGACCGGAATCAGAAATTTAAGTCTGCGCCCCACTTTTATTCACGCTCCCGCTTTTTTGCGATAGCGCGGATCACTCACGGCGATGATCCCTGCAAAGGCCATGACCAGGCAGCCATACCAGATCAGCCGTATAAGCGGTCGCTGCTGAATGCGCACGCTCCATGCACCCGCGCCGAGGGATTCACCCAGCGCAATGAACAAATCGGCGTTCCAGTTTGTCTTGATTGCTGCCTCGGTCATCGGGTTGGTTTGTACCCTGTAGATGCGTTTCTCCGGCAACATTTCCTGGCTCTTGCCTGCGGCGCCGCGGGTTACCGTAAATATGCCCTGGATGGCCTCATAGTTAGGGCCGCGCACATCCCGCAGACCATCGAAGCGGAAGGTGTAACCCCCGATGTCGCGGCTGTCGCCCGGCTTCATACCCTCATCGGTTATGACGCTGTACGAAGATGTGACGGTGATGCCCAGTACAGTCATTGCCAGCCCGAAATGCGCGATCTGCATGGCGATCATGGCACGCGTCAGGCGCGGGCCTTTGCCGAACATGCGCTGTATGGGGTCCAGTAGCGATGCCGCCATGGTCCAGAGCGCGATGACGACGCCGAGCGCCGTCATCAATGAAAGACTGCCATACGCGAGATACGGAATGCTTATGCCGGCGACGACCGCTATCAGCACAGGCCAGCGCAGGCGTCGCACAAGTTCGGCCGGCTCCATGCTGCGCCAGGCTGTATGCATGCCGACGCCGATCATGGCCACCAGCGGCAGCATGGGTATCAAAAATGCGATCTCGAAATACTGCGGGCCAACTGAAATTGTCCCAAGACCCATTGCTCCGAACACGAGCGGCCCGAGCGTGCCGAGCAGCATGACGCCTGCGGCGATTACCAGCAGGATATTGTTTATCAGGATGAAGGTTTCCCTCGAACATGCCTTGAACCCGACCGAGGTTTCCAGCGACGACGCACGCCATGCGTACAGTGCGAGCGAAGAGCCGATCACCAGCACCAGGAATATCAGAATGAATACGCCCCGTGCAGGGTCGGACGCGAACGCATGCACCGAAACAAGAACACCGGAGCGCACGAGAAACGTGCCAAGCAGGCTGAGAGAGAACGCCCCTATCGCCAACAGCAATGTCGAACTTTTGCACAGGCCGCGCTTTTCCGTAACGGCCAGCGAATGAATAAGTGCAGTACCGACAAGCCATGGCATGAACGAGGCGTTTTCAACGGGATCCCAGAACCACCAGCCGCCCCAGCCAAGCTCATAGTACGCCCACCAACTCCCCAGGCAGATGCCGACGGTCAGAAACAGCCATGCGGTAATCGTCCAGGGACGCGTCCAGCGGGCCCATTCCTGGTTGAGTTCACCGCCAAGCATGGCCGCGATCGCGAAGGCGAAAGCCACCGAGAAACCGACATAGCCCGTATACAGCATCGGCGGATGCATAATCAGGGCGGGATCCTGCAGCAATGGATTCAGGTCTCCCCCGTCGAGCGGCGCGGGAAACAGGCGCTCGAACGGATTCGAGGTCATAAGAATAAACAGCATGAAACCAACGGCAATGAGGCCCATGACACCCAGCACGCGCGCCACAACCTCCGGCGGCAGGCTTTTACTGAACAACGCCACGGCGCTGCTCCACATAGCCATGATCAATGCCCATAGCAACAAGGAACCTTCATGCGCGCCCCAAACCGCTGCAACCTTGAATATGACGGGCAAAGCCGTGTTGGAATTATTGGCTACGTACAGTACCGAGAAATCGTCCTGCAGAAATGCCACCATCAGGAAGGCAAAGGCGAGAATCAGGAAGAACAACTGGCCGTGGGCAGCCGGACGCGCAACCGCCATCAGGCCGGGGTTACGGGTTTGTGCACCTGCCAGCGGCAATATCGCTTGCGCGCCGGCAAGGCAGAAAGCAAGAATCAGGCAGAGCTGACCAAGTTCCGGAGTCATTTAGTAATTAATTCCTGACGGCGTTTTCGGCTGAGGTGGCCGGAGTATGACCGCCCTGCTCTGCGAGCATCTTGGCGACTTCGGGTGGCATGTAGTTTTCGTCGTGCTTGGCGAGGACTTCATCGGCTATGAATACGCCATTCGCATCCAGTTTTCCATTTGCAACGGTTGCCTGACCTTCCTTGAACAGATCAGGCAAGACGCCTGTATAGCTTATGACGACGTTTGACTGGTTATCGGTAACAGTGAAGGTTGCTGTCAGGCTGCCAGGGTCGCGCTGGAAACTTCCCGGCACCACATGGCCACCCAGCCTGAAGGCCCGATCGGGAGGCGCCTCGCCCGCGGCAACCTGGGTCGGGCTGAGAAACAACATGATATTGCTGTCGAGTGCCCGCAGCACCATCGCCACGGCAATACCTATGCCGACCACGATTACGCCCACGGCCAGCATCCTTTGTCTGCGCGGTGTCATTTTTGCGTGCCCTCCATGCTGCGCATCCTGCGCATCAGTGTCTTTTGGGTCTGGGCGAAGTTGCGTCGCGTGAGCCACAGTATCGCAGCAAGCACGAAGAAGCTGAGGCCAAATGCGCTCCAGACATAACGAGCGTAGCCGCCCATGGCGAGAAATTCCATCACCGGGCGGCTTCCCCTATGACCCCTGTCGTCAGCAAGTCGTTCACCCAGCGGGAGTTTTTCTCCCTTTCGAGCAGCTGGGTCCGGACTCCGGTAGCCAGAATTGCCAGAAACAGAAGCTGGTAGCCCGCAATCATAACCAGCAGGGGCCACAGCATGTCGCCGGAAATTGAAGGGGTATCGAGTTTCGCGAGTGAAGGCCCCTGGTGAATTGAAGTCCACCACTCGACCGAGTAATGAATGATCGGCACGTTAACTACACCGACAACCGCCAGAATGCCGCTTGCCCGATCGGCCTGCCGCGTTTCCTGCAATGCCTGGCGGAGAAAGATGTAGCCGAGAAACAGAAACAGCAGGATCAGCTCCGAGGTAAGGCGCGGATCCCACTCCCACCAGCTTCCCCACATCGGTTGGCCCCATATCGCACCGGTAACGAGTGCAAGAAAGGTGAAGGCGGCGCCGACCGGTGCCGTTGCGGCGGCAACGCTATAGGCGAGCTTCATGCGCCAGATCAGCCCGATGGCCGAGGCGACCGCCATCAGCACATAGCAGAACATCGACAGGAAGGCGCTCGGGACATGCACATAAATAATTCGGAAGCCCTCGCCCTGCAAATAATCCGGCGGCGCGAGGACCAGGCCGCCGTATGCACCCGCTCCTAACAGGACGATTGCGGTCCAGAGCAACCAGGGCTCAAGTGCACTCGCAATGCGGTAAAAATGCGGCGGCGAGGCCAATTTGTAAAACCAGTCCCACATATATGCAACGTCTTGAGTGTCTGTCCTTTAAATCGTCTTTGCTTCCATGCGCCGCAATCTTACTACAGCAGTCGCGCCCTTTCGGTCAGAATTGGTGCAGGCGTGCAAGGTTTTCAGTCCAGGCTTACCCGCACTGCCGCAGCCGTTGCAAAAGGCGTCAATGTCAGCGCCAGAATCGTCAGGCCGCCGAGCAGGAAAAGCGGCCCGTCGATTTCAATGCCCTCGCCAGCCAGTGCCGCAGCCCTGGCTCCGAAAATAAGCACCGGCACGGTGAGCGGCAGCAGCAATAGCGCGAGCAGGCCGCTCGCGCCGCGCAAGCCGGCCGTCAGCGCAGCGCCCACCGAACCAATAAGGCTCAGCGCAGGCGTGCCGATCAGCAGGGTTAGCAGCAAACCGTTAATGCCGCTCGCCGGCAGGTCAAATCCCAATGCAAGTACAGGCGCAATGCAGATAAGTGGCAACTCGGTGATGATCCAGTGCGCGCAGGTCTTTGCCAGGAGTAACACCGTTAGCGGGTGAGGACTCAGCGCCATTTGCTCCAGGCTGCCGTCCTCGAAGTCTTCACGAAACAGCGAATTCAGCGACAACAGGGTGGCAAGCAATGCGGCGACCCAGATAGCACCCGGACCCACTTTGCGCAGTATTTCGGCATCCTGTCCTATGGCGAGCGGAAACAGTGTGCAAACGATCACAAAAAACATGAGCGGCAAGACCAGGTCTGACCAGCGTCTGAATGCAATCGTCAGTTCGCGACGTATAACCAGTCCGAATGCCCGTATCACGTAGCGACTCCCGCGAGTTCAAGCAATGTTTCCTTGTCCGGGTCGATCAGGCTCGCCTGGTGTGCCGCGATAAGCAGCAATCCGCCCATCGTCAGGTGGGTATTCAGGCGTTGTCCCAGCCAGGCGCAGCCGGCGCTGTCCAGGTTGGTAAAAGGCTCGTCGAGCACCCACACTTCCGCGCCGGACGCCAGCACCATGGCCAGTGATGCACGCCGCCGCTGGCCCGCCGACAAATTACGAACCGGCAGGTCGGCGCAGTGAACCAGGTTTAGCCCGAGCAGCAGTTCATCCTGGCCGGCATGCCTGCTCCGCATGCGGGCTGCAAAAGTGAGGTTTTCGCGGGTCGTCAGTTCACCCTTAAGGCCGTTGCTGTGGCCGCAGTAAGCCATGTGCGCGTAATAGTCCGCGCGCACCCGGCCGAGCGCTTCACCCTGCCAGCGAATCGTGCCACTTTCGGGCAGGGTCAGCCCGCAGAGGGTCCGTAACAGGGTGGTTTTGCCGCAACCGTTCGGGCCGCGCAGCGTCAGTGCCTGGCCGGGCGACAGGCGACCGCTGAGGTCGGCCTGCAGGCAGCGGTCACCGCGCCAGAGGCTGAGGTTGGTCCATTCAAGACTGAAATCGCGGCTGTCCATATGCGCCGGCTGGCGGGCTCCTGCCTGTTCGCTGCTGCGGCAGCCTAGCCGCTAAGTGCCCTGCAGCGCAAGTTGCGAGAACATATCTAGCAGATAACTTTAAATAGAATCCTAAAGTCATTGATATTATTTATTAATTAGCAAAAAGACCCTTCGTATGGCAGGCTGGGCGCCCCCCAACATTCCGTGCGTCAATACTCGCGCCCGGGCGAACGTCGGCTTACCATGCATGTCACAACAGGACTGCTCACTTTCCAAAGGCTATTGCCATGTCGCGTTCCAAATCGACCCCCGCCAGGCTGCTGACCCTTATTGCCGCTAGCATGCTGCTGCTGAATTTAACCGCCCGTGCGGAGACGGTCCCGCCGCCATGCCCGGCGATGGCCGACGGCGCCCCCACTTGCGAATGCGCAAGTCACCCGCACAGAGGGGGCAACGGCATGGAATTCTTCGAGCGCCTGGATACCGCACTTGGCTTGAGTGATACGCAGAAGCAGGAGCTCGGTGCCCTCCTCGAAATGTACCGGCCGCGCATCAAGGAACTGGCAGAACGCGGCGTTAACAGTAGTCAGGCGCTCTTTACCGTTGCTCCGGATGATCCTGCCTACAACACCCGCGCGGCCGAGTTGAGTCAGCTGGCAGGTTCATCGGCGACAGAGATGGTGACATTGCTTGCGGAACTGCAGTCCAACGCATATGCGCTGCTCACGCGCGAACAACAGGCAAAATTCATGGAGTTGCGCGCAGAGCAGCGCGCGCGGATGGAAACAATGCGCGAGCAGATGCGGGAGCGCCGCGCCAACGGTGACTGGCAACCCGGAATGCATATGCGACATCACATGGGTGATCATGCCTGCACGCCGATGCCTGGTGAGGTCGATACAGCTCCTGCGGCAAGCGACTAGGCTCGGCAATTTTCAGGGCGGTTGCTGCGTATCAGCCTTGCAGCTCGTAGAGTGTCCAGCGGTATAAATTGTTGACGCAGAGCTCGTCGCGTATCCGCACGAATGCAGGAAACTCCTGCAGCACCGCTTTCGAGACGCCTATGGAAAACAGATAAGGCAGCAATATATGGCGGCCGGTTTCGTTGCGCGCCTCATCCTGTATGTGGGCAAGCATCTCGCGCAGTATGTCGGGCCCGAACGGATGGTACATGTGCAACACGAGGTTGCCAGCCGGCAGCGGGAACAGCCGGGCGTCGCCGCACCATAATTCGACATCACTTTGCAGCGGCCTGCCCCGGTAGCTTTCCAGGTTTTTCCTTGCAGCGTTGTGCAGGACCCGCGAAATTTCGACGCCGATCACTTTCCGGAATGGCATGCTGGCTGCTGTAAACAGCACGCGCCCCTTGCCACTGCCGTAATCGACGAAGGTGTAATCGCGCGGATTTACAGCGAGTGAATCGATGATATGCCGCGTTACCCGGGCCGGTGAACCGAGATAGAGATTCGACTGCCATTTGGTGGCGGGGTCATCGATATCGAGTTCGCTGGTGGGCACCATGCCGCCCGTATCAGTGCCATGCCGGCGGTCGAAGCTGCGGTCGCTGAAGGGCTTGTAGGACAGCGCGTAAATGAGCAAGTAGCGCAAAGTCATCCAGAAGCCGATGAGGCCGATCGATTCGCGTATGACGCGTCGCATGTCCTGCCACGAAGACTGTTCGACCATGAGTTCTGCCTGAAGATTACTGCCGGGCCAGCGCGTTGCGCACCCGGTTTACACTTTGTTGATGCCCTGTCTCAAGCAGGGCCCTGCCCGATTCTGTCAGGTCGATGGAGTGATGTTAATACAAATTGGCGCGTGATAGCCGCAGCTATGCGGCAGTGCGAATCGATCAGACTTCGTTCGAGCTGACGGTCGGATCGGTGCCGTCGGGTATCTGGAAGCGAAACATTTCCCGACGCTTTTTCACGGCAACTGCCTCGCCGTTCTGGCGGGCAGGTGTATAGCGAAAGCGTGACAACGCATCGATAGTGGCAGTGACAAAAACAGGGTTGGTGCTTTCCACGAGCCGGATGTTCTCCACCTGGCCCGCTGCATTGATATTGAACTCGAGCAGCACATAGCCTTCGATACGGTTTGTCCAGGCTTCGCGGGGGTAATCCGGCATCACCTTTATGATCGAGCTGGCGGCTGAATTTTCATCTTCTGAAACCTGCGGGGCTGAAGTCGCGGTCGCGGCGGCGGCAGGCTTTAAAGCGTCTGCGCATACCTGGCAGCTCTCGACAACCACTTTGGGGTTTTGCAGGGGTTGCCCGGACCAGCCCAGCTCCGCTGACCCGCCAACCAGGAGCGCGGTAAAAGGCTGTCCGTCGACCAGGTAATTGACTCGGGAGCAGGCTTCGCTATCGCTGGCGATTGCCACTCGCATATTGGTGAGATTGACGCTGGCAGAGCAGCTGTCGATGACTTCTGCGCAATTGCAGCGCGCCTCCGCTTCGGCTACAGCGCTCACCAACATCAGCAGGAGCGAACAGCCCCAGAGCAAAGCTATCAGCATTAGAGGGTTGCGCAGCTGCGACAATGTTTCAATCCACTTGTCAATGGCCGGTTTATTCAGGTTCATTTTATTATTCTCGTGAGAAGCCTGATTTACTACCTCACCAACATAAACGTTTACTTCATGCAGAGCAATGCTACATAAGGTTTCAGCGGCAACGTATGCTGTCTGGCGGTTTGCCGCCCTCCCAAACCGTCCGTTATGGCCCGATCGGACTTGGGGACGGAATTATGGTGCAAATCATTGCGCTTAATTAACTGAGCGCCGCTGGTCCGAACCAGGCCTGTGGATTCCGGCCACGCAATTGCGGTAATGGTTGGATCAGCTATTCGCTATACTGAAGCTCCAATAGACAATCGCATCATCAACAACACCCGGAATCTGGCGCATGCTTCATAAATACCGTTATGCAGGCCTTTGTTTGCTGGTCGTCGTTGTGGGTTGCACGCCCACCTTGCTTAAGCAGCTGGATGAGCAATACGGTATGCCCAACGCCGCACGCTATGCCGAGCCTGCAACGCCGCTTGCCGGTGAGCCGGAATACTGGCAAGACGTGAGGCCAATTCTCGAGCAGCGTTGCGTGGTTTGCCATGCCTGCTATGACTCGCCCTGTCGGCTGAACATGACCGCGTGGGAAGGCATCGCGAGGGGCTCGAATCCGGAACAGGTCTATGCCCTTCGCAAATCGGCTGTAAAGCCTACGCGCCTGTTTGTCGATGCACAGACACCAGTGGAGTGGCGCAAACGCGGGTTTCGTCCCGTGCTGAACGAGCGCGATAACTCACGCGATGCAAACCTCAATGGCAGTGTTCTTTATCAACTGCTGCAAATGAAGCGGGATAATCCGCTGCCGCAGCAAAACGTGCTGGACGACAAGGAGTATACGTTCGCGCTGGATCGCGAGCAGTCGTGCACGACAATTGAGGAAATCGATACCTACAAGAACAAACACCCGGGATGGGGAATGCCCTACGGCTTGCCCGGTTTGTCGGACAAGGAGTTCTCGACGCTCGAAAAGTGGCTTGCGAACGGCGCGCCGGCGAAAGCCCAGTCGCCGCTCCCGGCGGCGATCAACAGTCGGGTCAAACAATGGGAAGCTTTCCTGAACGGTGCGGACAACAACAAGCAGCGCTTGATGAGCCGTTATATATATGAGCATCTGTTTCTGGCGCATTTGTATTTTGACGACTTGGAAGTCTCAGGCGGCAAACCGATTTACTTCCGCCTGGTGCGCTCCACTACCCCGCCGGGCCAACCGATTCAGCCGATTGCTACCCGGCGGCCTTATGATAATCCGGGCACAGGCGCCTTCTGGTATCGCTTGTGGCGGGATCCAATGTCGACCGTCGAGAAAACCAACCTGCCATATGCACTGAATAGCAAGCGACAGGCAGACTGGACCAAGTGGTTCCTCGATGCAGACTACGAGCTGGGCGCCTTGCCATCGTACGAACCGGCAGTGGCCGGCAATCCATTCGTCGCCTTCCAGTCGCTGCCCATTGAGTCGCGTTACCGGTTCTTGCTGGATGAAGCACGCTTTACGGTCGACAACTTTATCAAGGGGCCGGTTTGTCGCGGCCAGGTTGCGCTCAGCGTCATCGACGAGCATTTCTGGGTGTTTTTCGTGGACCCCGCACGATCCAATGGCAAGCCCTATGCTGATTTTCTGGCGCGCGAAAGTGTAAACCTGCGCTTGCCGGGTCAGGATCTGAGCAATGCGCGGGTCGTTGACTGGTTCAAGTATCGTCAGCTCGAGACTGATTTTCTTGCTGCTAAAGCGAAATTCCTTGACCAGGCATTTGTCGGCGGTCGGGTAATGAACCTGGAGCTGGTATGGGATGGTGAGGGCAACGACAACGCCGCACTGACAATTTTCCGGCATACGGACAGTGCCAGCGTTGTCAAAGGGCTGGTTGGTCAGCCTCCCAAGACGGCCTGGCTCATCGATTACTCCCTGCTGGAGCGTATTTACTATTTGCTCGTAGCCGGGTTCGATATTTACAGCAATGTCGGAAGCCAGCTGAACACCCGCCTGTATATGGATTTTCTGCGGATGGAAGGCGAGGCAAATTTTCTCAATTTACTGCCTGCAAGCGCGAGGATTCCTGTCCGTAATTACTGGTATCGCGATACCAGCGACGATGTGAAGAACATGGTCTATGGCAGCAAATTCAGTTTTTCGGGGCAAACCGGGATCAAATACACATCCGGCAATCCAAAGGAAGAGCTTTTTGGGATGCTCACAAAACATCTCGGCAAGGACGTCGCGCAGGAATATAGCCTGGGGGCGATCGAGGATCCGACCCTCTTAATGTCGTTAATGAAGCTGGAGCACCTGCGCGGCGCCCGGCTCGGTTCATTGCCGAATACCAGCATTCTGCGCATTGACGATATGGCCGAAGGTAGTCAGTACTTTACTTTGATCGTCAATCTCGGCTTCAGCAACGTATCGCATCTTTTCCGCAATCAAAAGCGGGTGTTGCCGAACGAAGATTACATGACGGTAGTGCCGGGGATTCTGGGTGCCTATCCGAATGCTTTTTTCCGTGTACAACGTGAAGAGCTGGCCCAGTTTACGGAAAGTTTTGCGGCTGTCAGCACGCCGCAGGATTACACGGCATTTGCCGATCGTTACGCCGTGCGGCGAACCAGCCCGGAATTCTGGGTCTACAGCGATTCATTGCATAAATATTTTGCGCAGCAGGATCCTGTGGCCTCGGGCATACTTGATCTGGGCCGGTTTGAAAACCGGTAATTCAGCGACAAGTCCGTAAGCGTCGATTGGGGCAAATCCGGCGCAGGCTGAGTTCAGGGAGGCGATGAAATGTTGGGCGATTCAGTTATCCGGCAGTCCGGGCAGCTCTGGAAGCTGCTTCTGGCTTTGGTCGCCTTGTTTACCGGGAGTTTTGCACCGCTGGTGCCTGCAACGGGTATAGGCTGGACGTCGGGCACGATTCTGGCGATTGTCGGCTACGCTTACGGTATTTTCGGAATACGCTGCAGCGAATGCAGGTGTATGTGGCTGTGGGAAGCCGCAAAAGACGCGGGCTGGTACAAGCGACTGTTCGGCGAACCCTCCTGCCCCGCGTGCGGCCATCGCTTCCGCGAGCACTAGGCGCTTAATCCCTGATTATCAAAAAAGGTTTCGTGATGCCGCTGTTTCTTACCCATGTTTTTATTACGGCGGCTCTGCTGCTCATTGTTGCCAATCTCGTCAGTGGCATCCATGTGGAGGGCTGGGGTGCGGCGTTGCTCGGCGCGCTGGTGCTGGGGATCGCGAACGCCTGTGTGCGTCCACTCATGATCCTGCTGACGCTGCCGCTAACGATGCTGACTTTTGGCCTGTTCCTGCTCGTCGTCAATGGATTGATGCTGCAGCTCACCGCCGCGCTTACGCCGGGTATAAAGGTCGCGGGTTGCGGCACCGCAATCCTTGGCAGCCTGGTGCTCTCGCTGCTGAACCTCCTGATTGCCTTCGCCTTCGGCCTGACTCTGCCGGTGGTATAAGGTCGGGCTAATCGTGGGGCCCGTGATGCGGGTGCCAGACGCCGTCATGTTCGTGCATGCCTTCCTCGTGCGCATGTTCGTGCGAATGGCCCGTGGGCTCCGACCGGGCATCGTGATGGGCATGATGATTGTCGTGGTTGTGCCCGTGCTGTCCGTCATGCGTGTGTCCTGCCTCCGGAGTGTTCGGCTGATCGGTTCCATCGGTGAATCCGATACGCAGTGAGGTCAATGCCGGCAAATGCGCGAGCACCGTCTCACGTACCTGTCGAGTGAGCGCGATGCCGTCGGCAACCGATACCCCCGCCGGAACCTCTATTTCGGCCTCGGCGTGCAGGCGATGACCCAGCCAGCGGGCGCGCAGATTATGAATCCCGATAATCCCCGGCACATGTTCGATACTGTGGCGTAACTCGCTGATGATCTCCGCATCCACGCCGTCCAGCAGGCGAGTGAAAACGGCGCGCGCCGATTGCCAGACAATGCCGAAAATCATGACCGTGATGACGAGGCCGACGATGGGGTCGGCAAGCGGAAATCCCAGCGCAACCCCAATTGCGCCCAGCACCACCGCGAGGCTCGTCAGTCCGTCGACGCGCGCGTGATAGCCATCGGCTATGAGGGCTGCGCTCTGGATTTCGCGCCCTACGCGAATGCGGAACACGGCAACCGCTTCGTTCCCGATAAAACCCACAATGCCGGCCGCGGCGACAGCCCACAGGTAGCCGATATCACGCGGATTCAGTAAACGATCGATGGACTCGGCGCCCGCCACGATGGCGCTGAAGAGAATAAGGCCCACGATGACCACGCCGGCGATATCCTCAACCTTGCCATAGCCGTACGTGAATCGATTGTTTGGCTTGCGACGCGCAAACAGAAAAGCAATCCACAGCGGAATTGCCGTAGCCGCATCGCCGATGTTATGAATGGTATCCGCAAACAGCGCGACGCTGCCGGTGATGATAACCACCACGACTTGCATGGCCGCGGTGATCGCCAGGATGATGAACGACCATTTGATAGCCCAGATGCCACGTTCCGTCGTGGCGATAGTGGGGTCGATTACGCCGTGAGTATGGCCGTGCCCGCCCTCGCCCGCTCCGTGACCATGACCGTGATGATGTCCGTGGCCTTCGTGATGATCGGCGCTGTGACCGCGAGCGCCAAAGCCAAGCCAGTCCATAATCGCTGTAAACATGACTAAACCTCGATGGTGAACAAGCTAAAGATATTTGGTGATGGTTTTGAACTGATCGATTACCGCGCGCTGCTTTCGGTCAACCGGACCGACGGTCGACTCCAGGCAATGGTCAAGGTGATCGTGAATAAAAACGGTTTTCGCGCTTTCGAGCGCCCGAATGACAGCATGCATTTGCTGGGCAATTTCAGTGCAGTCGCGGTGCTGTTCAATCATGACGACGATGGATTCAAGATGCCCCTTGGCGCGCTTCAGGCGATTGGCAACAGCGCTGTGAGTTTTGTGCGCATGCTCGTCGTGCGATGCAGTGATTGGCTGACGGGCTCGGGTTGCAAGGCTCATAAAGGCTAATCCTCATGAAAGCTGAGCCGTGTTTATATCCCCTCCCCCGGGATAGGTCAAGAAAGGCAAGTTTACCCGACCGGGGTGGGTTTGCGGTTCGTGTCTTTGCCAGCTGGCTGGCAGGTTTTTCGGTTTCTGCGGCACAAAGAAAAGCGCCGCATAACTCTGGGCTATGCGGCGCTGCAGATCGAAAAGAAACCCGGGGGGCTAGACTGCTGCCTTACTGCGTCTGAACCAGCCCAGCAGGCCGAGTCCGGAGCCAAAGAGCCACACGGCAGCAGGAACGGGCACAGCGGTAAGCAGGAATGCACCCTGCTGGCCATTGCTTAATGTGCCAATGCCCACGATCTGGCCACTGCCGTTGATATCGTAGGCTTCGGTCAGCGTGGCCCAGCCACTCAGGTCTGCGACAAGTGTATTAAGATCGAGCATCGTCACGCCGTCATAGCTGATGATCGCGCGATTATTGGCCGCGGTGGTACCGTTGCGCGCGTAACCCACCATAAAACCCGCGTCGTTAAGCGCGTTCAGCTGGCTGCGGTTTCCGCCGGCGAAGGTTCCCAAAGTATGGATGCCGTTTTCATCCCACCACATGGCCCTTTGTTCCAGACCCGTAGCGAGTGTCCTGCCATTGCCAACGATGATTCCGTCGCTGTTGATATCCGATGCACTGCTGTAATTGCTGGGCCCTGTTGTAAGGCTAATGCTATTCGGGCCATCCCAAAAGGCCATAAACTTGTCACTGTTTGCAAAGGTATCTACCGATGCGCGACCGACCGCCTCGCCACTGTCGTTAATGCTGTGCGCCCGGCTGTAACCGTCTGGAGTATTTGCACCAAGATCCGTCATTACGCCACCAGCGTAGGTAAAGGCATGAGCAAAACCCGTTAAGGTTGGATTGGCGGCCGTATTCGAAATGCCAACGATAGTGCCAGCATTGTTTATGCCCCAAGCACCCGAATATGTTCCGCCGAGTGTGCCGAGGGATGTGTAAACGCCGCCCGAATACATGAATGCGACGCCATTGCCAACCGCCGTGCTATTCGCAGCCGCTTCGCTGCCTGTCTCGCCAACTATTGTGCCGCTGTCGTTAATTGAGCGTGCCATACCCTCGACGCCAAGCGAGATCACCGAGCCGCTGTTCCATACAACCGCTTCAAATAGCCCCGTTGCGCTGTTATATGAGTTTCCCACGACCTGGCCGCTGGAATTAATGCCATATGCATAACTTCCGCCACCGGATGATAAGGGTGGCAGCTGGGTGATGTTGTAAGTGACTGCATTGGCGGTGAAGCTTGCCGAGAGCAGCACGGTAAGCGCAAGAATATTTCGCACGGGTAACCTCTCACTGATTACGGTCATCTTATACTTTGCATGCTTTTTTTTCGCGCCCACTTTTAGCATCGCTTTTTTTAGCTGCAGGACATGCAGCATGTTTTGGCGCAGTTATGACGCGAAGATATTAGCAAACTTCCGGCCACGTGAGATACAAGCATCAGAATGGGTTATGTTCAATTTAGTCGCCCGGATTACCAAGCATGCTTTCCGGAAACTCCGTCTCCAGTATCTCGTTGAATTTGCTTCGAATCGCTGCGTCACCCATGCCCACCGAGCGCGCCAGCACCACGGCTGCTGCAAGTGCAGCATAAACCGCAACCTCCGGATCGATGTCCTCCCCTTCGGCCTCCTGCATGATCCAGTCGCAGATGTCCTCGGACCAAGTGACCGCGAAATTGGTGGACGTTTTGTCGTTCATGGTCACTCCAGCGGGATGATTGAGCCACCTTCGATGGCCCGGTAGGTTACGTTGCTATTGACACCGCGATGCTCGTCGACGCTGCCACTGGGCCATTCAATCCGCAGATCCACACGCTTGTTATCTGCCAGCCCGAAATGCAGTCGCTGATGGTTCTGGGCAAAGCGATGCACACCATTGTATTTACCCTCCGACCAGATAGCGACACAACCACCGCCCGTAAGAGTCACCGTGATGCCCGCGTTCTGCAGGGTTCCGCAGACCAGTCCAGCCAGTTCCTCAGCCGACATCCTGCCAATAGCCGTCAAGCAGGCTTGCCCTTGCGCCGCGGCCGGGTGCGAGCCACCAGCAATTCGTTGCGTAACTTTTCCGGATACAGCGACAACGCTTTTTCCAGCAACGCGCGCAACTCTTTGCGCAGGGCGTAGCGTGGATTAAATGCGTATTCCAGGGTGCTGCCTACCCGGCGGCTCACCAACACGCCGGCCTGCTCGAGTCGGTCGAGGGCTTTTTGCACAGGATCAAGCGGCGCGGCGTAGAACCTTGCGATCTCCCGCGCGTAGCCGCGTTCGCGCGCCGTGAGATAGATCAGGACGCGTTCCTTGTTAGTGCTGCCGAATAAATCACCGGTCATGCCAGACCTATCATATATGTCTATTGACCGTCTTTATAGGTCAGATTGCCCGGTTTTGCAACGTGGCTGCGGAAGCTCATATTCAGTAACGTCAGATATGGT
>Ga0316195_10000550_pt1 | contig 15214 bp, 12 predicted proteins | sample Phised1_MG_FD_204937 | JGI IMG/M metagenome (GOLD analysis project Ga0316195, IMG submission 204937) | Coastal sediment microbial communities from Maine, United States - Phippsburg sediment 1 | ecosystem: Environmental > Aquatic > Marine > Coastal > Sediment | place: USA: Maine | collected... | reverse complement strand
TGGCGTTTGCCACGTGTATATCGATGACTCTGCCGATCCGCAAAAAGCGCTGGACATTGCGGTCAACGCGAAAACGCGCCGTTACGGCGTGTGCAACGCCATGGAAACGCTGTTGATAGCCGAGGGAGTAGCAGCGCAGGTGTTGCCCGCGATCGTCAGCGCCATGACGGAACGGGGTGTGGAATTGCGCGGTTGCGAGCAGACGCGCCGCCTGCACGGCGACGGCATGCTTCCGGCCACCGAGGATGACTGGTATACCGAGTACCTCGCGCCGATCCTGTCCATCCGCGTGGTTGCCGGTTTGCAGCAGGCGATCGAGCACATCAACCAGTATGGTTCGCGGCATACCGACGCGATCGTCAGCGAAGATTATGGGCACGTGCGCGCGTTTTTGCAGCGGGTCGATTCGAGTTCGGTGATCGTCAATGCTTCGACTGGTTTTGCCGACGGTTTCGAATATGGCCTGGGTGCCGAAATCGGTATCAGCACGGATAAACTGCATGCTCGCGGTCCTGTCGGCCTCGAAGGCCTGACCTCGCAGAAGTACATTGTCTTCGGGGATGGAAATCTGCGCAGTTGAGCATGATAGGAATATTGGGCGGGACCTTCGATCCGGTCCACCTAGGACACATTCACATTGCTACCCAGGTGCTGCAGCGATTAGGCTTGCAGCAGTTGCAGTTTATGCCCTGCGCCCAACCGGTGCACCGCAATCTGCCGCATGCCTCGAATGAACAGCGCTGCCGCATGATTGAGCTGGCCTTGCGCGACTGCGAGTCGATGTGCTTGAACCGGCTGGAACTGGAGCGCGACGGACCATCGTATAGCGTCGACAGCCTGCGCGAATTGCGTCAGCAGACTTCGGCCGTGCTGGTGCTGGTGCTGGGCGTGGACGCGTTTAACGGGTTCGCCGGCTGGAAAGCCCCGGACGAGATTCTAGGGCTGGCGCACCTGGTGGTTTGCGGCCGCCCCGGTTTTACCCTGGATACCGGCCTGTTTGCCGAACACCGGGTCGAATCGGCGCAAGCATTATCGCAGCGCGACGCCGGCGCTATTCTGGCACTGCCGATCGAGGCGATGGACTGCTCGTCGAGCCTGGTGCGCGCGGAATTACTCCGCGGCCACACGCCGCGACAATATCTGCCGGCCGCGGTCGCAGATTACATTGATGAACACAATCTATACCGGAAACCAAGTGACACAAAAAATACCGAGTGAATTAAAACCTGAAGCGCTCAAGAAGATGGCGTTGCAGGCCGTGGAAGCCCTGAAAGCGGAACAGGTCGTCGTACTTGATGTGCGTGATGTCTCCAGCTTCACCGACTTCATGATTTTTGCCAGTGGCAATTCGACGCGCCATGTCAACGCCATCGCCGAGTCGGTCGTCGAGGCGGCCAAAGCCGCCGGACAGCCGCCGATCGGGGTCGAGGGCGAAGACATCGGTGAATGGATACTGGTCGATCTGGGCGACGTGGTAGTCCACGTGATGCTGCCTGACGTGCGCCTTTATTACGAGCTGGAAAAACTCTGGGGTGAGGAACTGGCTGCCGACTGATTATGCAGATCCAGGTGATCAACGTCGCGCAAAAAATGCCGGACTGGGTCGAGGCGGGCTGCGCCGATTATGCCCGGCGTTTGCCGCGGGAACTCGGGCTCTCGCTGGTGACGGTGCCTCTGGCATCGGCTCGATCGCAGCAGTCGGCTGCGAGCCGGCGCGATCGGGAAGCCACGCAGATATTGACCAAACTGCGACCGGGAAGCCTGAGTATCGCGCTGGACGATGCGGGCAAATCCTGGACCAGTGCTGACTGGGCGGCGCAATTGCAGCGCTGGATGCACGATTATACCCAGGTCAACCTGATCATCGGTGGGCCGGACGGCCTGTCGGCGCAGTGCCTCGAAGCCTGTCAGCAGCGGGTGTCACTGGGCCGCATGACGATGCCGCATACGCTGGTCAAGGTAGTGCTGCTGGAGCAGCTGTATCGAGCCTGGAGCATTCACCAGGGCCACCCCTATCACCGCGACTAGGCGCGGGTGACCTGCTTGAGCCACTACAAATGATATTCCTGGCCTCACAATCGCCACGGCGCGCCGAATTATTGCGCCAGATCGGAGTCCAATTCGAAGTCCGTATTGCCGATGTCGATGAAAGCCAGCACGTCGGTGAGTCGGCCGCCGATTATGTCTGCCGCGTGGCTGGCGACAAGGCAAGGCTGGTGTCAGCGCAATTAGCCGGTGAAGGCATCGATGCAGCGGTGCTGGCTGCCGATACCACCATAGCGCTGGATAACCGGATAATTGGCAAACCCCGGGACAGAGCCGACTGTTGTCGCATTTTGCGGCAGTTGTCGGGCCGGGAGCACACGGTTTTGAGCGCGGTGGCGCTGGCGCAGTCGGGGCGACTGGACTATCTTCTGAGTCACAACCGGGTCTGGTTCAGGCGGCTCGACGACCGCGAAATCGAGTCCTATTGCGCTACTGCGGAACCCATGGACAAGGCCGGTGCATATGCGATACAAGGGAAGGCCGCGGTTTTCATCGAGCGCCTCGAGGGCAGTTACTCGGCGGTCATGGGTTTGCCGCTCTGTGAAACAGCCACGCTACTCGGCAATGCCGGGATTGAGATTTTTTGATTATGACGGTAAACGAAGAGATCCTGGTAAACATTACCCCGCAGGAAACCCGGGTCGCAATTGTCGAGAACGGCGCCCTGCAGGAAGTCAGTATCGAGCGTCAGCGCAGCCGCGGCATCGTCGGCAATATCTACAAGGGCAAGGTCAACCGCGTGCTGCCAGGGATGGAAGCGGCTTTTGTCGACATCGGCCTCGAAAAAGCTGGATTTCTGCACGTCGCGGATATCGATATTGCCAGCACAGGCGGCGATGGCAGTGAAAATCCGGCACGCCCCCTCATCAATGAGTTGCTGCACGAAGGCAAGACCCTGCTGGTACAGGTATTAAAGGATCCGATGGGTACCAAGGGCGCTCGCCTCTCCACCAGCATATCGGTTCCGTCGCGCTACCTGGTGTATATGCCGAACTCCTCGAACGTCGGTATTTCGGTCAAGATCGAAGATGAAAACGAACGCGAACGACTGAAAAGCCTGCTGGAAAGCTGTCGTGCGCAAAACCATGGCGGTGGCTGTATCATTCGCACAGCGGCCGAGGGTGTCGATGAACGGGAACTGCGGCGCGACATGGCTTTCCTGTCGAAGTTATGGGGCGCCCTGCTGGAATCTGCCGAATCGGCAGCGCCCGGTACCATGATCCATGAGGACCTGCCATTGTCGATCCGCACGCTGCGCGACATGGTTGGCCTCGAAACCAGCGTGGTCAAGGTGGACTCACGTGAAACCTTTCAGAAGATGAGCAACTTTGCGGCACGTTACATTCCGGACCTGCCGGCCCGCATCGAACATTATCCGGGCGATCGCCCGCTGTTCGACCTGTACAACATCGACGATGAACTGCAACGCGCGCTGGCGCGCCAGGTCAGCCTGAAATCGGGTGGTTATCTGATCATCGATCAGACCGAGGCGATGACAACAATCGATATCAATACCGGCGCCTATGTGGGTCACCAGAATCTCGAGGAGACGACTTTCAAGACTAACATGGAAGCGTCCCAGGCGATCGCAAGGCAACTCAGGCTGCGCAACCTGGGTGGCATCATCATTATCGATTTTATCGACATGGAACGTGAAGATCACAAGCGCCAGGTGCTGACTTCGCTGCAGAAATATCTCGCCAGGGATCACGCCAAGACCCAGGTCTGCGAGGTTTCCCCGTTGGGCCTGGTGGAGATGACACGCAAACGCACGCGTGAAAGTCTTGAGCACGTGCTTTGCGAACCCTGCAAGATTTGCCGCGGACGTGGCTCGTTGAAGACTACCGAAACGGTTTGCTACGAAATCTTCCGCGAGATCCTGCGCGAGGCCCGCTTCTACGACGAGGCAAAGCAACTGCTGGTTATGGCAAACCAGGACGTAGTCGACCGCTTGCTCGACGAGGAAGCGGCAAGCCTGGCCGAGCTTGAAACCTTTATTCGCATACCGGTCAAACTGCAGGTGGAGGCACATCTGTCGCAGGAGTCATATGACGTGGTTCCGGTTTAACCTGCCCGTTACCGCGTTGGCTCCGGGCTGAAATGGACTTGTTGAAAAGGTTATTGCGGATGCTTTTTGTCGGCAGCGTCCTGCTGTTGGCGCTGGCGATTGGCGGAGTGCGCCTGGTCATCAGCAACATCGAATACTTCCAGTCTGAAATCGGCTACCTGCTGCAGCGCGACGTGCACCAGGGTATCGTCTTCAACCGCGTCAGCGGCAAGATGAATCGATTCAATCCAGTTGTGCGCATCGATAACGTCTCGATCAACCTGCCGGACCGCTCCCAGCCACTTTTCATCGATCGACTCGAAATCGAGTTTGATTTCTGGAGCAGTATTCGCGAGCGTGCTCCGGTGGCGCTCGAAGTCAGTGGCAAACTCGAAAAGATTGAATTGACCCGCGTAACCGACGGACGTTGGCGGCTCAACGAATTTGATCTTGGCGCCACCGCCGGGGATACGTCGCTGCCCGGTTTCAGTGAGCTCCTGGCAATATTGCCGCGTTATCTGAAACTGGATCTGCGCCGGCTTATCGTGCGTGACCAGAAGCACGAGACGACGCACTTACTGGAGCGAGTAAGCGCGCGCATCATACATCGCGATGACCGGTTTTTCACCGAGGCCAGTGCGGCCCTGCCGGATGCGCTCGGACGCGGGGTGTTACTGAAGACGGTTGTCACCGAGGATTCCAGCCTGATTTACCTGAACACCACCGATCTGCGCTTGAACCCGCTGGCGCAGTTGTTTGACATCGATACGCGTGGCTTGAAAAGTGGCGCGCTGGATGGCGAAGTCTGGTTGCAAATGTCGGGATACCAGGTCAATGCCGTGCACGGCGACCTGAACCTGAAGCGAGGTGTGTTTCAGGTAGCGGCCGACAAGTCACCGCTGGAATTCGATTATCACGGACTTTTCACGCTTGCCATTGAACAGCCGGGATGGCGTATCAGCAATCGGGTCAAGCGACTGGCTATCGATGGCCGCAGAATTCCGGGATTCGAGGCGCAGGCGCACATTCCGGGTGGTGCCAGTGGCGACAGCCTGTCCGCCTGGATAGACCGATTGCCGATTTCGAGCCTGCCGGTAGTCGCCGGACAATGGTTGCCAAATACGCTGAATGCGCAGATTGGCAAGGGGGAGCTGCAGGGCCTGTTACAAAACCTGCGCTTTGAAATGGACTTTGGTCACCCCGAACTGTTCCGCTTTGCAACCATTGTGCAGGGCCTGAGTAGCCGGCAATTTGGACGTTTTCCTGGCGTGACCAATTTGAATGCCGACCTCGTCATGGGTAACAACAGGCTGACCGCCAGCGTTTACGGCGAATCGATGCAGCTTGATTTCGGCGACCAGTTCCGCGCGCCGCTGGAATTCGACTCGCTGCGTATGCAGGCGGTTATGAATCGCCTGGATTCGGGCGATTTCGTACTGGAAATCGATGACATACAGGCCAGTAACGCAGACGTCAGCAGCGTCGGTCGCCTGCTGCTCGAGACCAACGGCGAACAGGCTCCATTCATGTACCTGCGGGCGGAGTTCAGCGACGCAATGGCAGGCGCTACGCAAAAATATATTCCGGTCAAGTTGATGCCGCCCAATACTATCGAGTGGCTGGATCGCAGCATTGTCGGCGGGTTCGTGCCCGAGGGTAACCTGCAGTTTCACGGCCGCCTGCGTGATATACGAGAGTTGGCGCGAACCCGGGCCGGCGAGTTCTTTGTCGATTTCTACGTGGAGGGCGGGCATATCCAGTTTGCCCCGGACTGGCTGCCGGCAAAAGATGCCTACGGTCGGGTGCTGTTTCACAATGCCGGTGTCGAATTTGATATCGATCAGGGCAGCTACGATAGCCTGGGCAGGATCCAGGTCCGGGGCAATATCGGTAACTTCGAGCAAGCCGCGCTGCAGTTGGCTATTACCACCGAGGCGACGACCGCAGACGCCGTGCGGGTCTGGGGCAATACGCCGGTTGGCGCGCGCTTTCGCGATTTGCTCGCCCGGTTGCAGGACATGGACGGTCGTGTCAGGACCGCGGTCGATCTGCGTCTGCCGCTGGGCCGCGATGTGCTCGGACGCGAAGTCAGTGTCGCAGTCGATTTTGTCGATGCCGCAGCGAATGTGCCTGACTGGGGTGTCGAGTTGACCGGGATCAACGGCCAACTCCGGGTTGGCGAGGACAGTGTCGATTCGAGTAACCTGAGCGCCCGCTTTTTTGGCGATCCCGTGCGTATCGATGTCGCCAGCGAAAACACGGGCCTGGCGACAACGGTCGCGGTGCAGGGCAAGCTGGAATCAGCCAACCTGTTGCGCCGGCTACCGCCTTACCTGGCCGAAAATGTGAGCGGCAAGAGTGATTGGCGCGTGCAACTGACCATAGCCGGTGATGCGGCGCCCGAGCAGACGCCTGTCCTGCGGATAAATGCGAACAGCAATCTGCAGCAGACGCGTATCGACCTGCCAGAGCCTTTCCGCAAGCAGGCCGATGTCGAGACACCCTTTAACACCGATGTCGAGTTTGCCACTGGCCTGATTCGCTTTCAAAGTCGCTGGGACGACAAGTATCGGGGTCGAGGCCTGCTGCGGGAAGACGCGGATGGTTATCAACTCGCTGGTCTCGATGTCGCCTTTGCCGAGGGTCTGCGCGCGAAACCGATCCAGGGTATCAATCTTTACGGTTTCATCGAGGAACTGTCGGTCGACGAATGGGCGGCAGTTTTCGAATCCGCCGGCGAAACCGGCGCCGGTTTACTGGAGTCGGTCGAGCTCGAGATCGACAGTGTCCTGGTCTTCGGACACAGCCTCACCGAAGCGAAGTTCGAAATGAAACGGGTCGATCAACGTTTCCTCGGGCTTATCGATGCTTCGCTCGTCAAGGGCAGTTTCGAATTACCGCTGCAGGCTACCATCGACAATCCGGTATTGCTCAATCTTGACTACCTGCTGATCGATGAAGTCGAGCAGGAACCGGATACTGGCCGTTTTCGGCCCGCTGACGTACCGCCGCTAAGGCTGACCAGTAAAATAATTCGTTTCCATGACATGTTGTTCTCGGACTTGTCGATCGCCGCCCATCCGGCTCCCGACGAACTCGAAGTGACCCGTTTCGAGCTGCGTCGCGATGCATTGTTTTTAAGCGGCAAGGCCCAGTGGCGGTATACGCCCGGCGACGGTCATTTATCCAGTATGAACCTCACCATCCGCGGCCTTGGCCTGGGCGAGGCGATGGCCGGGCTCGGCTTCGGTAACAGCATTTCGAAAGGTACTATCGACTTCAGCGGCGGATTTACCTGGCCGGCGCCGCTGCTGGGATTCAACCTGGAAAACCTGGTCGGCGATGCGCGCCTGCGTATCGAGGATGGCGTGCTCAATAACGTCGAGCCGGGGACCGGTCGATTTGTCGGACTGTTCAGCCTGTCGGCGTTACCGCGCCGGCTTTCCCTCGATTTTTCCGATATCATCATCGGCGGCATGGAATTTGACGAGATCACCGGCAACTATCACATCGAGAACGGCGATCTGATCACGACCAGTACGCGCATGGAGGGCCCTGCAGCAAAAATAAAGGTGTCCGGAAAAACCGGTATAATACGACGCGATTACGATCAGGTTATCAGTGTCATTCCCAATATACGGCAAACCTTGCCGCTGCTTGGGGCGGTTTCAGCCGGCACCACCGTGGGTTGGGGTCTGTTGTTGTTGCAGAATCTTTTTAAGGAAGCTATCGATGACGCCGTCGAGGTCGAGTACCACGTGACCGGCGGCTGGGATGACCCACAAGTCGAATTGATAAAGGCCGTTGATGAAAACCAGCAGAAATTACCGAAGAAGGATAAGTAGCGCGCTGATAGGCGGATTGCTGATATACGCCGCGCTTGCGGCTGCCAACTCTTCACGAATTTTCATACTCAGCGCTGACGAATGGGCAAGACCGCGCAGCGGTGAGGTGATCGTCGAGTTTGAGCCGGTCCGCGCTGCGATAAGTTACTGGGACAAGATGGATAACTCGATTATATTGCTGCGCTATCCTGGCGAAGACAGCGGTGAGTTATGGGCCGCGGAATTACACGACTGGTTGATTTCGCTGGGTGTGCCCTCAGATAGCATACGCCTGGTCCCGGGTACACAAGCCGCCGACGAAATCAGGTTGATCGTTGGCGATCGCGACGAACTGGAGCAATAAGCTTATATGTCATCAATACTGGAAACGGTCAGTCGAAATATACTTGAACCGAGCGAGCTCGATATCGATCGGCTGTCGAATTACCTGGGCGCCCTGCAGGGCAAGTTCATCGATGCCGGCGATCTGTATTTCCAGACGAGTCAGCAGGAATCGTGGATCATGGATGACGGTATCCTGCGCGAAGGCAGTTTTAACATCGAGAAGGGCGTTGGCATTCGCGCCATGTCCGCGGAAAAGACCGGTTTCGCTTACTGCGATGATCTGCATGCGAACGCGATCACGCAGGCCGTCAACAACGCGCGCGCAATCGTCCGGCAGGGCCAGTCGGGCAGCACCGCGATCGCGCTGGCAAGCCAGCCGTCAAAAGCCCTGTACGCCCCGGATAACCCCGTCGACGGTCGCGCGGCCGAGGAAAAAGTCGAATTGCTGAAGCAACTCGATGCCTATACCCGTGCGCTCGATACACGCATAGAGCAGGTCATCATCTCGCTGTCGGGTGGTATCGACCAGGTGCTGATAGCGGCCACCGATAATACCCTGGCGGCGGATATCCGGCCGCTGGTGCGACTCAACGTAACCGTATTGATGGGACAGGACGGACGCCGCGAACAGGGCAGTGCGGGTGCCGGCGGGCGTCATTCCTATGACGTTTTCTTTGATGGCGAGCGCCCCTATGAACTGGCGCGGGAAGCGGTACGCCAGGCCTCGACCAATCTGGAGTCGATTGCTACGCCCGCCGGCAGCATGCCCGTGGTACTCGGTCCGGGTTGGCCCGGCGTGTTGCTGCACGAAGCTGTCGGCCACGGTCTCGAAGGCGATTTCAATCGCAAGGGAACCTCGGCTTTCAGCAATCGCATGGGTGAACTGGTGGCATCGCCGTTGTGCACGGTGGTGGATGACGGGACTCTGCCAGGCCGTCGTGGCTCGCTGAGTATCGACGACGAGGGCGTTGCTGCCGAGTGCACCACGTTGATTGAAAACGGCGTGTTGAAGGGCTACATGCAGGACAAGATGAATGCGCGTTTGATGGGCACGCGCTCGACCTCCAACGGTCGCCGTGAATCCTTCGCCCATCTACCCATGCCGCGCATGACCAATACCTACATGCTACCCGGTGAAAGCGATCCGGCAGAGATCATAAGCTCGGTCGACAAGGGCCTGTACGCGGTAAATTTTGGTGGTGGCCAGGTCGACATCACGTCCGGGCGTTTTGTGTTTTCGTTATCCGAGGCTTATCTCATCGAAAATGGCAAGATCACGGCGCCGGTCAAGGGCGCCACCCTGATCGGATCGGGTCCGGAAGTCATGGCCAGGATTTCGATGGTCGGTAATGACCTGCAGCTCGACCAGGGTGTCGGGGTTTGCGGCAAGGAAGGGCAGTCGCTGCCGGTCGGGGTCGGTCAGCCCAGTCTCAAAATTGACCAGATCACGGTGGGCGGAACCGACTAGGCGAGTTTCGGGACGCGCGCCGCGCGTCCCCGGTGGCTTCAGTTTACCGATACCGCGCTGATTTCCATGCCCGCTTCGTTGCTTTGCAACGTCAACAGGCCAAGGAACTCTCCCGCGTACTCGGAGCTGGTCAGGCGCCACAGGATGGTCACCGATTTTTCCCGATGAATCGAATCGATAAATTCGAAATCGGTCTCGATGGTGGTCAGCAACGGGAAATCCTCGCAGCTCTGGCGAAAATGTTCCTCGGATAATTTGCTCAGCAAGTCGCCGCTAAAGCCGCGCGAGAAACGCGCGTAGTCGCGATCGCGCGCCGCGAGGATGATGTTTTTCCAGATCGGCTCGGCAACCGAGCGCAACTGTTCCTTTTGCAAACGCGAAAACTGTTTCATAAATTTTCCATCGGGGTTAACTGGGCGGGCTGCAGGGCGACCCGCGTGCTTTCGTAAATGGATAGCATCGCCGGGACTACCAGCAATATGAGTAATGTCGCGAAAGCGAGGCCGAATGCAATCGAGACTGCCATCGGGATCAGGAACTGCGCCTGTCGCGAGGTTTCGAACAATAATGGGGTCAGCCCGGCAATGGTGGTCATCGAGGTCAGCAACACGGCGCGCAGGCGTTGGCAGGCGGCCTCCACCAGTGCTGCATCGATCTCCATGCCGCGGTCGCGTAGCTGGCGATAGAAAATCACCAGGATGATGGAATCATTCACCACGATGCCGGACAGGCCAAAGAAGCCAAACATCGACAGTATGGTCAGGTTCATGTCGAGCAGCCAGTGTCCGAGTACCGCGCCGGTCAGCCCGAGTGGAATTGTCAGCATCACCAGTAACGGCCAGCCATAGGATGAAAATACCCAGGCCAGCACCAGGTACATCAGCACCAGCGCGATGAGCGCGCCGAGGCGCATGTCGGCGAAGGTCTCGCGTTGACTGGCAGAACGACCTTCCAGGCTCACCTGCACGCCGTATTTACTGACCAGCGCCGGCAGTGTGAATTGCTGCAGGTCGGCGACGATTTCCGCGGTATTGTTGAGTGCCGCGTCTACATCGGCGGAGACGTCGACTGAAAGTCGGCCATTGAAATGCCGCAGCGTCTCGAAGCCCTGCGCGGAACGCCAGTTGGCCACGCTTTCCAGCGCGACAAATTCACCGTTTGGCAGGCGGATCGGTAAATGCGGCAGGCTGTCCAGGCGACGCTGTTCCGCGCCCGGTAACTGCAGCCTGACCTCGACTTCGTCGGCGCCCTGCTGAAAGCGCTGCAGGATGATGCCGTCGTAGGCGGCGCGTAGCTGGCGTCCGATCTCGCTAATGGAAAGCCCCATGGCCTCGCCAGCCGGGCTCAATTCATAGATCAACTGCTCCCTGCCGTAGGGCAGGTCGTCGTCGATGGCGCTGACACCCGGGATGGTTTCGAGCGTTTGCGCAAGATCGAGAGCCGCGGCCTTGAGGCGGTGTGCAGTCGTGCCGGTCAATCTTAAATTGAGTTCGCGCCGGGCCGGTCCAACGGTACGCGAGGTAATCTGAAAGCTCTCGACGCCGGGCGGCACCGTGATGCGTTCGCGCCAGTTTCGAATAAAGCTCGGGTTGTCGGTGCGGCGCTGCTCCGAGCTCAGCAGTTCGACATAGAGTGCGCCCACGCGCTCACCGGTAATCGCGCGCCCGCGGCCAACGGTCGAGGCATGTTGCCGGTAATAGGTGGAAACCACGGTCTCGTCGATATCTGCGATCGTATTGCGCAGTTCGGCTTCGACCTGGTCGATAAAGGCGTCTACGATTCTGCCGTCAGTGCCGGAGACAAAGCGCACGTTCGCGTAAACCGTGGTCGATTCGGGCGACGGGAAAAACTGCCAGCCCGTTTTGCCGCCTAAAAACAAACCGGCCGCGAGCAGCAGGAAGCCGATGGCGACGGCGATAGTAGTCCAGCGAAATTCGACCGCGAGCGTTACCAGGCGCCGGAACCAGTGATCGCGCAGCCTGGCAAAGCCGCGATTGAGCGCATCGCGAAGCTTCGACGGTCTGGTTTCGCGACCCTGTACGAAGGCGTTGCGCAGGTGCCCCGGCAGGATCAGGAAACTTTCGATCAGCGAGGCGATGATGACGCAGATGATAACGATGGGGATCGCCATCATGATGGCGCCCATGCGCCCGCCGATCAGCATCAACGGCAGAAACGCGGCAATGGTCGTCAGCGACGATGCCATGACCGGTGCGAACATGCGCCTGGCGCCACCCTCGGATGCCATCAACGGGTCCTCACCCATATCGAAGTGTGCCTGCGCATCCTCGCCGACGACGATCGCATCGTCGACGATGATACCGAGGGCCATGATCAGCGCGAACAGGCTGATCATGTTGATCGACCCGCCGACCAGGTAAAGCACCGCCAGCGTCGCCATGAAGGATACCGGTATGCCGACGGCAACCCAGAAAGCCACGCGGGTCGACAGGAACAGGTACAGGATGAGCAGTACCAGCACCAGACCACCGGCGCCATTTTTTAACAGCAGCAGTATGCGGTCCTTGATCAGCTGCCAACGCTCGTTGAAAACCTGAATCTCGATGGTTGGCGGTAATTGCGGACGCGTTTTGTCGAGCCACTCCTGCAGGATTTGCGCCGATTTCAACGAATCGCCGGTCTCGTTGCGCCGTAACACCATGACCAGCGCATTGCTGTCGGCGAGACTGATCGTGGGCGAGCCGGGCAGGTGGCGTTGCTCGATATGCGCGATATCGCCCAGATTGATGCGCTTGTCGGCCTCGCTGACAATTGCCAGGCTGGCGAAATCCTGCGGCGTCCGGCGTTGATTCTGGCTGCGAATCTCGCGGGCGCCGTCTTCTTCGCCGATCTGGCCCGCGGGCAAATCCTGGCTGTCGGCATCGATCTTGCGGGCAAGTTCGTCGAGGCCGATACCGAGCCGCTGCATCTGCTCGGCCGCGATCTCGATCTTCAGCTGTTGCGTGGGCAGGCCCTCGATATCGACCTTGTCGATGCCGGCTGCGATCAATTCCTGTTCGAACTGGCGCGCCAGCATGCGCAATTCGTCGATATGCTTTGGTCCGCTAAGCAACAGTCGCGCCACCGATTCATAGCGTACCGCCTGCGCCACCTGGGTTTGCTCGGCGTCGTCAGGCAGGTTCCTGAAGTCGTCTACCTGCTTTTTTACCTCCTCGAGGGCGAATGTCATATCCGTGTTTTCATCGAACTCGAGCGTGATCGCGGAAGTGCCCGTGGCCGACGTCGACGTCATTTCCTTGAGTCGATTGACACTGCGCAGGCGTTGCTCCAGCGGATTGGTGATGCCGGCTTCGACGTCTTCGGCGCTGGCGCCGCTCCAGATGGTAGTGACGGAGATCTGGTCAAGCTCGAAATTGGGGAAGAACTGGACGTTCAGTTTCTGCAGGGCGACGAAACCGGCCAGCAGCATCATCACCATCAGCAGGTTGGCGGCAACGCGATGGCGCGCAAACATGCCGAGCAGGCTAGTCATCCTGGTAGCTGACCTTGAGTCCGGAGACGGCGTTTGGCAGGTGAGTCCCGGCAATGAGCTCACCCGTTTCGATCTGGTCGCTGCGAATCAGTACCAGTACCGAACCGTCATCCGCTTTTGCCTGGCCGATCGAGGTGACGTCGACGGCCTGCAATCGATCATCGACCACCTTGTAGATCCTTGAATTGCCGTAAATCGCCTGGTAGGGCACGGCGATAGCGTCGTCTACCGCGGGCAGTTGCAGGTTCAGTGCCAGCAGTTCACCCGGGCGCAGCTGGGATTTACTGGCATCGGTAGCGAAATAGCTGTCAATGCCGGTTGCTTCGGCTTCGCCGGCCAGGCGCAGCAGCTTGAAGCGGTCGCTGGTCGAGCGATTCAGCAGTCGTGCGGACAGCTCTTCACCACGCGCCAGCGCGCCTTGCACCGCTTCGATGTAATGGGTTGGCAGGTGGGCGCGGATTTCAAGCGCATGCAAAGGGTACAGGGACACCATGACCTGGCCCAACGATACCCGGTCACCGGCGGCAACGTTGACCTGGCTGACGAGTGCGTCGAACGGCGCGCGCAGATCCGAGCGTTCCATGGCCAGCCGCGCTGCCGCCAGTATCGCCTGGTTGCGGTCATACCTCGCCTTGAGCGTTCGCAGCCGCGCCGGGTAACTGTCGACCTCAAACTGGCGGGCGGTTACTTCCAGCTGGCGACGACCGAGTTCGCTGCGCGCGCTACTGAGTGCGGTAGCTGAACTCAGGTTCTGTTTGGTTAATTCGACCAGGCGCTCTACCTCGGCCTGCGCAAGTGACATCAACTCACGCTCGGTCTGCAATGCCGACTGGTTGGAGCGATGTCGGACTTCGAGTTCGGCGATCTGGCTGTCGACATCGCGCAGGTCGGCCTCGGCCTGCAACAGGGCCGCGCTGAAATCGCGTCGATCCATGCGCACCAGCGGGTCGCCGAGCTTGACACTGGCGCCGTTGCGCACGAAAACCTGCTCGACGATGCCTCCCCCGGGAGCCGCGGCTTGCAGTTGCTCCGGAGATTCGATTCGGCCATATAGCGTCACGGAAGGGGATAGTGACTGCCGCTGTGCGCGAAAGGCTTGTATCTGCCAGATTTTTTCGGTCAATACCGGTCGCTCGCGCTGGGTTTTACTCGCGACCAGCGAGTAGTAGGCGGCCCCGGCGATCAACAGCACCAGTATCGGTAGCAACAGCTTGAGCCTGGCACGGACGATCATGTTTTATTTATCTCCGGGGTCACGGTCGGTAATGGGCTGAGGCGCAGGCGCGCGCTATTCGGTCGGCTCGAATCGTGCCTGCGAGCGATTCTTGGCAACTTTCAGGGCATCGAAGATCTGACCGTTCATCGCGATGTAAATTCCCTCAGGCAGGATTTGCACGGCCGCGCTGGCAAATCCAAGATTGTACATTGCGTCGCTGCAGCGCATGCGTGCGGGCTGCATTGCCCCGAACAGGATAATGGTCTTGCCGGTGATGCCCTGCAGGGCGCGCGCGCTCGCGACCATGGAATCGGTGCCATGGGTGATCAGTATCATCGATTCCGGGGCCTGCAAAACGGCCTGTCGAATCGACTCGCGATCCTGCTCATTCATCTCCAGGCTATCTTTTTTCAGCAGGGAATCGATGCGATAGGTGAAACCGACGTTCGCTTCCTCGAGCAGGCTGCCTGCCATCGGTTCGCCGATTTTGAAATCGCTCAAGGCGTCGTAATAGACCTTGTCAAAGGTGCCGCCGGTTGTGAATATCCTGATTGTCAACGCGAGTACCCCGGGATTGAATAAATGCCGTTTCTGGCAGAACGATATATTGTAAACTCAGCGAGCGCGCTCTACTAACCCTAATACGAAGCATCTGCAATGACCGTTAAATCACCGGCAGGTTTCGGTTTGCCCATATTCGCAATCTGTTGCGCCTGCCTGATTTCGCTGCTTGCCTTCGGGCCGCGCTCGGCGATGGGTTTTTTCCAGTTGCCGA
>Ga0316195_10000549_pt1 | contig 15265 bp, 11 predicted proteins | sample Phised1_MG_FD_204937 | JGI IMG/M metagenome (GOLD analysis project Ga0316195, IMG submission 204937) | Coastal sediment microbial communities from Maine, United States - Phippsburg sediment 1 | ecosystem: Environmental > Aquatic > Marine > Coastal > Sediment | place: USA: Maine | collected... | reverse complement strand
TGTTGATCGTTCTGACGTTATTAAATATGGACGCCATGGCCGCCGACATGTTCAGGTCGTCATCCAGGGCTGTTTTAAACCCGTGCTTCAGGTCGTAGAGCAGTTGATCGAGTTCGGCATACAAAGACGCGCCCGGTTTAATCTGAATGAGTGAATGAATGCAGGAATCGAGCCGTTTTAACGAGCGTTTGGCCTCTTTGAGCCGTTCTTTGGAAAAGGTAATCGGTTTTCGGTAATGTCCGTAAAGAAGCCAGTACCTGATTTCCCGGCCAATGTACCCCATGTCCGTCAAATCGGACAGGGTATGCACAGCGCCCTGTTCATCAACTTTTTTTCCATCCAGCAGGACGCGGTCGCAGTGGACCCAGTATTTTGCAAGGGGTTTTCCGGTCACGGCGGTGGCGATTGCGATCTCGTTTTCGTGATGGGGAAACATCAGTTCCCGGGAGCTGGTATGAATATCATAGGTTTCCCCGAGATATTTCATGGCCATGGCCGCACACTGAATGTGCCAGGACGGACGGACATTGCCCCAGCCGGTCTTGGTGAATATTCCCCGTTTCAACTCGGAGAGTCTGGATCGTTTCAGGAGGGTGAAATCCCTGGGATTGTCCTTTTCGTATTCATCCAGATCCACCGTTGCCCCCAGCCTGATTTTATTGATATCCACCCCGGACAGCTTGCCGTAATTGGAAAAACGGGAGATGTCGAAATACAAGGATCTCAGTTTTTCATATGCATATCCGTTTTTCACAAGTTTTTCAGACAGGGAAACCATGTCGTGAATATGTTCGCTGGCTTTGGGGTAATTGGAGGCCGGCTTGATTTCGAGAACCTTAAGATCCTTTTTAAACGAATCGATATGTTTTTGGGTGAACTCGGGCAGATCCAGACCTGCCTTTTCAGATCCGTCGATGGTTTTATCGTCCAGATCGGTGATGTTCATGATGTGTGTGACATCATATCCCCGGTATTCAAGATAGCGGCACAAAAGATCTGAAAAGATGAAGCGCCGGCATTCCCCCAGGTGCATTTTTGCGTGTGCCGTGGGCCCGCAGGAGTACATGGAAACCTTTCCCGGCAAAAGGGGCTCAAACGACTCCTTGCTGCGGCTTAAGGTGTTGAACAGTTTGAGGCTGATCTTTTCCTGTACGGCAAAAAGCGCTGTGCTGAGGTACCGTTCTCCGCCGTCCGGGAAGATCACCACAATGGTTCCATGGGTTAGTTCTTCGGCTTTCTTTCGGGCGATCACCAGGGCGGCCCCGCTGCTCATTCCCACAAAAATTCCTTCTTCCCTTGCAAGGCGCCGGGTCATTTCAAAGGCTTCTTCGTCATCGATATTCACGATTTCATCCAGAAGATGTTTTTCGAATATTTCCGGACGATACGCCTCTTTCATGTTTTTCAGCCCCTGGATTTTATGCCCCAGATATGGCTCGACACCCACGATGCGGATATCGGGATTGTATTCCTTCATTCGTCGGGTCAGGCCCATCAGGGTCCCGCTGGTTCCCAGGGTGGCGACGACCATAGAGACCTTTCCGTCGGTCTGCTCCCAGATCTCCGGCGCTGTTCCGTGATAGTGGGCCTGCCAGTTGGCCGGGTTGTTGAATTGATCGGCCATGAAATAGGTGTCGGGATTTTCACGGGCCAGACGATAGACCTCTTCGATGGCGCCGTCGGTTCCCAGATGTCCGGGGGTCAGTAAAATCTCCGCTCCCCGTGCCTTCAGAATTTTCTGGCGTTCCACGCTGGCGGCCTCGGACATGGTTAATAGCAGCTTGTACCCCTTGACCGAGCACACCAAAGCCAGTCCGATGCCCGTGTTTCCGCTGGTGGCCTCGATGACCGTTTTGTCGGGGGTCAGTTCTCCGGATTTTTCGCCGTTTTCGATCATAAACAAAGCGGCCCTGTCCTTGATGGAACCGCCCGGGTTAAAATACTCGAGCTTTGCAAGGATTTTTACTTGGGGATTCGGGTTGAGGTGTTTTATTTCAACCAGCGGCGTATTCCCAATTTGGTCCAGAATGGAAAAACTCATGGTGTCCATATTCCGTGTTGTTTAACCGTTAATACTATCTACAGCAATTTATGGCATTGCATCGATTTCTTCGGAAAGTGTCCGTATTATTTCTTTTCGGACCTGATCCGGTTCTTTGGATGCATCAATGATGCGAAACCGCTCCGGTTCAAGGCGGGCCATTTCAAGATATCCGGATCGCACCTTTTTGTGAAACAAAAGCGTCTCTTTTTCAAACCGGGTTTCCACGCGGTCCCGATCGCCGTTGTCGATCTGTTTCCAGGCCCGGGACAGACCGATCTCCGGCGGGAGATCGAGCAAAAGGGTAATATCCGGTTTTAGATTTTTAAATAACAATCGGTGCAATCGAAGGATCAACTCCGTATCGAGCCCCCTTGCATACCCCTGATAGACCACGGTGGCGTCATAATAACGGTCACACACCACGGTTTTCCCAGTGGATAAAAAAGGAACGATGCACTCTTTGATATGCTGGGCCCGGTCTGCCGTATATAAGAGAAGTTCCGTCAAAGGATCCATCTCTTTGCTCGAAGGGTCCAGGAGAATGGCCCGAATCTTTTCCCCGATCCGGGTACCTCCGGGCTCTCTGGTAATCACGCAGTCATGCCCTTTGTCCCGGAGAAACCCGACTGCGTGGTGTATGTTGGTGGTCTTCCCCGATCCTTCTATTCCTTCAAAAGAAATAAACATAACAATATAAATGCCTAAAGTTTGAAGTGCCTAAAATGAGCTAAAGTTTAAAGTGTCTAACCCGCCACACTACGAAGGCGGACAAGCCCGCCACAGTGAATCGGCGAACAAGAGTGAGCTATAAAGCCCGCCTTGGCCTCCGGCTCGTAGAGCCTACGCCTCGGAGAGTGCGCATCGCTCGTATCTTGGACCTGTTTAATTGTAGGCACTTTAGATCACTTTAGATCACTTTTTTTCCCTTTGTAAAAGTGACGCTCCAGGAGTCTATGGTAAGACGTCCAGGTTTCATTGGGATCTTCCGATGCCATGAAATCGCGGATGCCGTTGACCTTGGAATCTATCTCGTCAATATAATTCAGTAACACAGCCTCAATGGTTTTGGGGGGCTCCGGAGAGCCGAACTCCCTGGCGCCGTGATGGCTGACCATCATATGCTTTAACAAAAGAATCTGGTTTTCCGGGAAATCCTCGATTCCCGAAAGTTTTTCATCGAGCATTTTGATCCCGATCACGATATGGTTGAGCAGCCGGCCTTCATCGGTATAGTCGATCTTGAATTGGTATTCAAACTCATCTATTTTCCCGATATCGTGCAGAACGGCCCCTGAAATCAGAAGATCCCGGTCGATGCCGCTGTAATGCCCGGCGACTTTTTCCGCCAGGCTGGTCATGGAAAGGGTATGTTCCAGGAGTCCGCCGATGTAAGCATGGTGCATTTTTTTGGCTGCAGGTGCTGTTTTAAACTTGCGAACAAATTCTTTGTCTTTCCAGAAGGCATCAAAAAGCTTCTTCAGATACGGTGTTGTCAGGGAGTCTGTTATCTTCACCAGCCGTTGGAACATGCCGTCGGTGTCCCGGGAGGTTGCCGGCAGAAAATCTGAAGCATCCACCGCTTCGTGGGCACAGACGTCCATTGCTTTGACAACCAGCTGCAACGTCCCTTTGTATTCACCGACCGTTCCCCGAATAGATACAAAATCTCCCGAGGTGACAGCAGCTGTGATCTGATCCACATTATCCCACACCACGCCCTTTAGGGCTCCGGTTTTATCGGAAAGGGTCACATTTAAAAAATTGTTCCCATCCCTTTTCTGTGACAGAGTCTTTTCAGCCAAAACAAAGACGTCATCCACCACATCACCGGCTTTAATATCCGTTATAAACCGTTTTTTCATACCGTCGACCCTCAAATCAGAAAAAAACCTTTACTCAGAAAGAGATCTTATGGATATCCCACTGCTTGAGCTCTTCGAGCATGTCGTAATCTGTCGTATCACATTTAATCGGGGTTATGGAAATAAAATTGTCGTCCAGGGCCGCGCAGTCGATATCAGGATTGTCGGACGCCGTTTGCGCATCGTGTCCGTGCCAGTAATACGTGCGGTTACGGGGATCGATCCTTTTCTCGACATACTCTTTATACAGTGCGGTTCCCTGCCGGCTGATCCGAACACCCGCGACCTTGTTCTCTGGTATATCCGGTATGTTTACGTTGAGAATGGTTCCAAAAGGGAGCCCTTTTTTGAAGACGTGTTCCGCGAGGGTTCGCGCAAACGACGCAGCGTAATCATAGGCGTCGGCGGTGCGCCCCTGTATGGACACCGCAATTGCAGGAACTTTGTATAAAGCAGCCTCTTTAGCGGCGGCAACCGTTCCGGAATAGTTGATGTTGACCCCCACATTGGCACCCGGGTTAATCCCGGATATCACCATATCCGGTTTTTCGTCGAGGATCTCCATGAGACCGATCTTGACACAATCCACCGGGGTTCCTTCCACAGCATATCCCATTCCGCCGCCGTTGACCTGGATTAATGCGGTTCGGAGGGGATGATGCAGGGTGATGGCATGTCCCACGGCGCTCCGTTCGCGATCCGGGGCAACCACCGTTACAGCGTGCCGGCCATGGAGTTTTCCATACAGCGCCCATAGCCCTTCAGCGTGAATGCCGTCATCGTTGGTTAATAGAATGTTCATAAAAAATTCCCGAAAGAGTCCCAAAACATTGTTCCCATTTGGCAACTACATCTTGACTTTTTCCACTGAAATGGGATTTATACTTGATATTTCATTCTTATTCAAGATGTTATTGTTCCGGATCGGAGAATATGAGCCATTTGCAAAACTCGCGACGTTTGTTCCAAATGTGTGTGGATGATGACTGCACAATTCCCACCGGCCCGAGTGAACCCCCGTTTTTTTCCGCCGTCCATACGGGCCTGCAAACACTATCCTGTTTATTAAAATCGACCCAAATCTTCAGAACCGCCACCCAATGGGTACTCCTCCCGTTGATGGTGATTCTAATTTCCGGCCGTGCGTCGGCCCAGGATACTTCCCAGCTGTTTCAGGACGACAAGAACGTTCCCTGGCACATTGTCGCCGATGAAATCACCTATGATGATAAAACGAATGTTTACACCGGCAGGGGCAGGGTCGTCATCACCAAAAAAAATAAAAACCTTAGCGCGGATTATGTCCGTTTTGACCAGAAAACCATGAAAGTGTCCGCCGACGGCCATGTGGTCATGAACGTCGGAGAGAACATTCTCACCGGCAACCATATGGAAATGAATCTGGATTCGGAAACGGGAACCGTTTATGATGGAACCATATTCCTCCAAGAAAACCATTTTTATATTAAAGGGGATAAAATACAAAAGGTCGGCGAAGATTCATACACGGCTGACAAAGCCAGCGTTTCAACCTGTGACGGTGATCAACCGGCATGGAAAATCACCTGCAGAAACCTAAAAATTACCGTGGAAGGGTACGGTGTTGTAAAACATGCAGCCCTTTGGGCAAAAAAAGTCCCGGTTCTCTATACACCATACCTGGTATTCCCGGCAAAGCTGAAACGTCAGTCGGGTCTGCTGGCACCCCAATTCGGTTACGACGACCGCAAAGGGGCGGTCTATCTCCAACCCCTTTACTGGGCCATCAACGAAAGTTCAGATGCGACGTTTTACTCTCATTTTATGAGCGATCGGGGGGAGAAACTGGGCGCAGAATACCGTTATGTGTTGGATGAACAATCAAAAGGAACGCTGATGGTCGATTTTTTAGATGACCGCAAGGTCGATGACGGTTCTCCGGGATCGGACCAATGGGGGTATGACGGTGACGATGCACTGCGACCCAATTCCGACCGCTACTGGTTAAGGGCGAAGCTTGATCAGGCCTTGCCTTCCGATTTTTCTGCAAGGCTCGACATTGACTATGTGAGCGATCAGGATTATCTCCATGAATTTCAGAATGGGTACACGGGATTCGACGAAACCCGGGCCTATTTTAACCAGGTTTTTGGAAGAGAACTCGATGAGTATGACAATCCGGTCCGGTTCAACCGATTCAATGTCAACCGAAACTGGTACCTTTACAGTCTCAATGCCGAACTGCGCTGGTATGATGATGTCATCAAACGCCGTCAATCGGCGACCGACGACACATTGCAGCAGCTGCCGGTCATAACCTTCGACGGTTCCAAACAAAAAATCCTGACCTCGCCGTTTTATTTTGATTTGAAATCCGAATACACATACTTTTACAGTGAAGACGCCCTGCGAGGTCACCGGGGGGATGTTTATCCCAGGCTCTATCTCCCGTACCGAATCGGAAACTATCTTTCCCTCGAACCTTCCGTGGGGGTGAGGGAGACGGTCTGGCATTTCGATAAAGACGAATACAGCCCTTCGGACAAAAACACGCTCAGCAGGGAAATGTATGATGTAAAGGTCGACCTTTCTTCTGAAATCTATCACATATTCAACCTGAACGGCGAAGGTGTCGAACGGATCAAACATACCGTAAAGCCGCAAGTCATCTACGAATACATACCTGAGAAAGATCAGTCTGAATACCCTTTGTTTGACAGTGTAGATCGAATCGAAAGAAAAAATATCGTTACGTATTCCTTAACAAACACGTTGACAACAAAATCGAAGCCCCCTACAGAAAACAAGGCTACACATCCCACCGGCAAACCCGATGGCGAGGATCTTACTGAACCGCCGACCCATACCTACAACCAGTTTTGTCGGTTCAAGCTTGAACAAAGTTATGACATCAATAAAGGAAACGAGGACGATCCGGAGCCGTTTTCACCGATTAACATGACACTTCAGCTTTTTCCGAGAAAATATTTTGCCATAGACGCCGATGCGGATTGGTCCCATTATGACACCGCCTTTCGGTCAAGAAATATTGCATTGACGTTGTGGGATCCGCGCGGGGACAAACTGTACGTTTCCCATCGATATCAAATGGATACCAGTGAATCCGTCTACACCGATCTTCACTTAAAGATATCCGACAGCCTTTCAGCGGTGGCCGAATATGAGCGGGACATATTCAACGGCAACAATTTAAAAATCGGCCTGGGATTATTGTACGAAACCCAATGTTGGTCATTATACACCAAATACCTTAAAGAAGAAGATGACCAGAAAATTGGATTTATGATCCAACTTTATGGAATCGGGGGGTTCGGATCGAAATAATTACCCTGGACTTATTGAGACAAACAGAATATATTCTAATAGTTGTATAAATAACATGGCAAAATGAGTTTAATGATTGTAATGATAAGCATTTCCAGACTTTTTCTTAGCTTTGAGAAAAGTTTGATGAATATCTGAAAAGACATATGACAATAGATAAAATAGATGGTTCATGGTATGTCCTGCATACCAAAAGCAGGTTTGAAAATGTGGTCAACGAGGGCCTTACAAAAAAATCGTTGGAGGTTTATCTCCCAAAGATCCAGGTGAGAAGCAAACGACGTGACCGCAAGGTGATGATCCGAGTTCCTCTGTTTCCTGGATATTTGTTTGTTAAAACCAACCTCGAGCCTCATGAACATATTGAAATTGTAAAGACCGTCGGCGCTGTCCGTTTGGTGGGCAACAAAGATGGTCCCATTCCGGTGCCTTCCGAAACCGTCGACTCTTTGAAGATCATCGTTCAAGGCAACGATTCTGTTACGACGGGTTCCCGATTTAAAAAAGGGGATCGGGTCATCGTTGTCCACGGCCCATTTGCCGGCGTGGTCGGGACGTTCCAACGGCACAGGGGAAAAGGGCGTGTCATCGTTAATATTGAGGCGCTGGGACAATATGCGGGCGTGAATGTGAATGAAGAGGATATTGAATTGCTGCCTAAAATATGATCATAACCACTTGACTTGCCATAGGGTTGCATTTTATAAAATTTGAAATCCGGTTTCCACGGAATCGGGGTGTAAAATTACGAACAATCAAATAATGGAAGGACATTGTCAGAAGGAGGATATATGAACAAGTTGGAGCTTATCTCCGCCTTGAAATCCGAAGCGAACATTACCAAAGCAGAGGCCGCAAGGGTGGTAGAGATATTTTTCGATAACATGGCCGAAGCCTTGGCAAAGGGAGAACGTGTTGAAATTAGAGGCCTGTGCAGTTTTTTTGTCAAAGATTACAAAAGCTACACCGGCAGAAATCCAAAAACCGGTGAAAAGGTTATCATTAAGCCTAAAAAACTACCATTTTTCAAATCTGGAAAAGAATTGAAAAATCGTGTAGATTATTAAATTTGTGTCTGGCTATGAATCGATAATCGGCTTCGAGTCGATCGTAGGTCAAGAAAAGCCCATAAGACTTTTAACAACGCTTCTTCAAAATGAGACCATCCCGCATGCCCTTCTTTTTTTAGGTGCTGACGGTGTGGGCAAAAAGATTACAGCGATGGCTTTCGCTATGGCCTGCAATTGTAGGATCCGGAGGAAGGGCGACCTTTCAGCAGATACAAAAATCCGGGACGATCATCGTGCGATACCGGATCAAACAATCCAAAGGGGGTCCGGCGATTGTTGTCCCTCGTGTCGGAAAATTAAATCCGGCAGTCATCCGGATGTCATTCTGGTTAAACCGTCGGGTTCTTTTATCCGAATCGATCAAATACGAAGTCTTTGCAGCACACTTGCCCTGAAACCCTACGAGGCAAGGCTGCGAATGGTCATAATATCCGATGCCCAGGCCATGAATCCTTCGGCAGGCAACGCCCTCCTGAAGGTGCTGGAAGAACCGCCGGACAAAACGATTCTAATACTTACTGCCATACAGACATCGGATCTTCTCCCTACGATCGTTTCACGGTGTCAGCATATCAGGTTTAATCCGATTCCTCAAAAGCATCTGGAGGCATTGCTGGTCGAAAAACGAGGAACCCATCCGGATGATGCAAAGATCATCGCGTCCATGGCAAACGGAAGCGTCTCCATGGCCTTTTCAATGACCCGCAAAAAAAATCCGATAAATTGGATAAACCGGAGGATCTGGTTGATCGATGAGGTTCAATCACTATCCATGAAGCCGATGGTTGAACGCCTGGCATTTGCTGCAAGATTGGTCAAGGATAAGGAGGCCCTTGGGGACTCTCTGGAGGTGCTTAAATCCTGGTTTAGAGACCTTGTTGTCTGGAAATATCATTCCGGGAGAATACTCAACACGGATTTGAGAAGCAAGATTCAAAGGGCGTCCCAAAATATGACCGTGGCTTCGATTCTCTCAAAGATTAACAACATTCATGCTGCCCAGAAAAATATTCAGGCCAACACCAATTTGCGGCTTACTTTGGAAGTATTGATAATGCGACTTGCAAAAGTGTGATCCACAAGCTAAAGGATGCCAAAACAGGATCATATGGGATTTAAGCCTTTTCCTTTCAAGATCCCGCGAGCTTCCTTTCGAAAGTTTCATAAAATCGTAACACGGGTTTATTTCAAAAAGCTAAACCCTTAGAAAAAAAATAAAGAATTTGGATATATGAAAAAAGTGGTTGGAATAAGATTCAAGCCGGCCGGAAAAGTGTATGATTTTGACAGTGGTGCCTTTGTGCTCAATCGCGGGAATCATGTGGTTGTTGAAACCGAGCAGGGGCTCGGTTTGGGAATGGTTGTCACGCCGCCGGTGCTATACGAAGGATCTGGAGCAAGCCGATCCGGCAAGCCCCTGAAGAAGGTGTTCCGTCTCGCGAGCCAGGAGGACTTTTGTCAAAAAGAAAAGAATTTGGCAATGGAAAAAAAAGCCCATACCTATTGCTTGAGCTGCATTCGGGAACTGGGTCTTAAAATGAATCTTTTTGCCGTTGAAAGCGCCTTTGACGCCGGCAAATTGACGTTTTTTTTCACATCTGACGGTCGTGTCGATTTCAGGCAGCTTGTAAAGATGCTGGTTAAAAAATTCGGTGTCAGAGTAGAGATGAGACAAGTTGGAATACGAAACCAAGCGAAGATGTGTGGCGGAATCGGAAGGTGCGGGCGTGAAATATGCTGCTCGGCATTTATTGGGAAATTCGGACCGGTTTCCATACGAATGGCCAAAGATCAAGGATTGTCATTGAATCCCACCAAAATTTCCGGACAGTGTGGCCGACTCATGTGTTGTCTCACCTTTGAATGTGAAACGTACCAGTCAGTCAGGAAAAAATTCCCGAAAATCGGTGTCACGGTAACGACCAAAAGCGGGAAGGGGAAAGTGATTCGCCATAACGCGATATTTGATAGCATCGCTGTTCGTTTAGAAGACGGGCAGGAGATAGAAGCCGGGATTGATGAGATAACCCGGGAATGAGACCTTTGAAAAGATTAAGGAAAGAAATGTTTAAACCTTTTTATATAACAACACCGATATATTATGTTAACGCCCGGCCCCATCTGGGGCACGCATATACGACGATTGTGGCAGATGTTGCCTGTCGGTTTCATTCAATGCGTGGACGAGAGACGTTCTTCCTGACCGGTACGGACGAGCATGGGGACAAGGTGGTGCGCTCTGCCAAAAAGGAGGGGGTGAGCCCCCGGACCTATGTTGACCAGATCAGTGGGTTGTTCAGATCCCTTTGGCCCGAGTTGAATATCCAATACGATTATTTTATCCGCACCACGGATGCATCCCACATGTCCATCGTCGAAGAAATAATGCAAAACATCTACGACGCAGGGGATATCTATTTTAGTGAATATGAAGGACTTTACTGTTTTGGATGCGAGCGTTTCTACACAGAGCGTGAGCTGGTTGACGGCAAATGCCCGGACCATGAAACAGCCCCGGAAATCATCAAAGAATCCAACTATTTTTTTAAGATGAGCCGCTATCAGAACTGGCTGATCGATCATATAAAAAACAATCCGGATTTCATAACCCCCGAGCGTTATAAAAACGAAGTTTTGTCGTTTCTCAAAGAACCCCTTGAAGATCTTTGCATATCCAGGCCCAAAACGCGCCTTCAGTGGGGCATTACGCTCCCCTTTGATGAAAACTATGTCACCTATGTATGGTTTGATGCCCTCTTGAACTATGTTTCGGCCCTGGGCTACCCTGACGGCCATCTATTTAAGACATACTGGCCCAATGCCCAGCACGTTGTGGGCAAGGATATCTTGAAGCCCCACGGTATTTATTGGCCCATTATGCTCAAGGCTGCCGGAATTCCGGCGTATCAGCAGCTTCATGTCCACGGATACTGGAATGTCGATCAAAGTAAAATGTCAAAAAGTATCGGGAATGTGGTGGAACCGCTTCAACTCAAAAATATTTACGGCCTCGATGCATTTCGATTTTTTCTCATGCGGGATATGGTTTTCGGACTCGACTCCAACTTCAATGAAGCCGCACTGGTTCAACGCATTAATTCTGATCTTGCCAACGATCTTGGGAATCTGTTCAGCAGGATCCTGACCATGGCCCAAAAATACTTCTCCGGCGTGGTTCCAAAAACCGATGCCAAAGTGGAAAGAGAGTTTGGGCTGGGCCTGGAATCCGAAACACTGAACGCCATCACCGAATTCGAAAATCAAATGGAAACATTTGCCTTTCATAAGGCCCTGATGGCCATATGGGAACTTATCAGCCATATGAACAAATATATCGATCTGACGACACCCTGGGCGCTGGCAAAGAAAACATCGAGCCGGAAACAGCTTGAAGTTGTAATTTATAACCTTCTCGAATCTCTAAGGATCATATCCGGACTCATCTATCCCATAATGCCGGATACGGCCAAGACCATGCAGAAACATCTGGGTCTGGATCCGGAAAAACCGTTTTATCATTTAGAGATCCTCAAAACATGGAAATCCCTGGCACCTGGAACGAAGCTTCCCAAATCGGTTGCACTTTTTCCAAGAATAGACTTACAAGAGGATCGGACGTCATTGCAGACTAAAAGGGAATCAGGTGCTGATATGCCTCCGGTTAAGTCCGAAATAACCCTCGACACATTCGATAAAATCGATCTCAGGGTTGCCACGGTAATTCATGCCGAAGCGATCCCCAGAGCCAAAAAAATGCTGAAACTCGAAGTGGATCTGGGAGAAAAAAAGACCATCGTGGCCGGCATATCAGGATCCTATTCCCCTGAGGAAATGGTGGGTCGGCAGGTCATTGTCGTGGCGAATCTAAAACCTGCGAAATTGATGGGCATACTGTCAAACGGTATGTTGCTGGCCGCCGTCGAAGGGGAGGGTTGCACCATTGCAACCCTGGATAAAAAAGTAAAACCTGGAACACCGATCAGCTGAAGATCGCGCCGGCTCGCTTCTCTGATTGAGCCGTAACGTCGTAATTGCAGGGTTAAATGATGGGCGGCACAAATCTGAAAACACTTAACTCGCTGTAAATTTATAGCTTTCAGCGGCATAGAATTTCAAAAGGTATGGTTATCCTTTAAAAAATGATTCACCGCAGCATTAAGACCGACACAGAGACGCTGAACAGACCGAGCTGGAGAGACTATCAGTCCGGTCTGAAATGCTCTGCCGCCAAAAAAAAACTCGTCACAGGCATCTTTAAGGTATTGGCGCTTTTTTTTCTTATCCTTGCTGTGGGTTACGGGATCATCAGCGGCCTTGAAGGCACATCATTTTCTCATTTGATGACCGATTATTTTTCTCCGTCAAATGGGGAAAAAAGAGGTGCCGATTCTGATCGTGTCCTGCTGAGCGATAAAAAGCATGTTCAGAACCTGATCGATAATATCTCCTTGGTCAATCTTGAAAAGAACCGTATCGATGTTTTTAACAACGGGGATAGATATAGTGTGGACACCACCCTTGACATTCCCCTGCAAAATTTTATTCTGAAAAAACTCGACACATCCACCGCTCGGTATATTGGGATTGTGGGAATAGATCCGGTCACCGGCAAAGTATTGTCCATGGTGAGTTTCGATAAAACAGATCCCTCCAGCAACCTTTGTGTGGAAAGCAAATTTCCTGCAGCGAGTATCTTTAAAATCGTTACCGCATCGGCGGCCATTGAAAAAAATGGTTTTCGTCCCAACCGTGAATTAAAATACAATGGCATGAAACACACCCTATACAAATCCCAGCTTAAAAAAAAGACCAACAAGTACACCAACCGGGTTTCCTTTCAGGATTCGTTCGCACAGTCCATTAACCCCGTTTTTGGAAAAATCGGTGTCTATTACCTGGGGAAAACCGCCCTCGAAAAATATGCTGAAGCCTTTGGCTTCAATCAAAACATCAATTTTGAGATTCAAGTCGATCCCAGTGGCGTCCATCTGTCGGACACGCCATACCAGTGGGCGGAAATTGCGTGCGGGTTCAACCAGGATACAACCCTCTCTCCCCTCCACGGTGCAATGATGGCGTCTGCCATCGTCAACCAGGGGCGGTTGATGGAACCTGCAATTGTCGTTCGGATCGTCGACGAAAGCGGCAACGTCATTTATCGCAATACGTCGGTTTCCATGAGCCAGGCCATTACTCCCGAGGCATCCAAGACCCTCAATGCGCTGATGGCCGAAACCATAAGGTCCGGCACCGCCAAAAAGGCGTTCAGAGGATACCGGAAAGATAAGATCCTTTCCAAACTCAATATCGGCGGGAAAACAGGCTCCATGGATAACGACACCCACGATGCACGGTATGACTGGTTCGTGGGATTTGCAGAGGAAAAAGGGGGAACGGCCAAGATCGCATTGTCCGTTCTCGTCGCCCACGAGAAATATATCGGCCTGCGGGCAAGTTATTATGCACGAGCTGCAATGAAAGCCTATTTTGGCAATTATTTCGAAAAAAACGAAAATTCAGGGTCTAAAACTAAGAAACAGTGAGGTCGACTTTATAAAAACCGGCTGAAAGTAAAATGAGGGTGTTACAACAAATTTAAATTACACGACGATCTTAATATGAAGGAGATGTATTATGCCGGGGTTTGAAATCTTTGGTGACGAGGAACGCAAAGAAGTACAGGATGTTCTCGATACGGGGGTATTGGCGCGCTACGGATTCGATGGTGTCCGAAAAGGGCACTGGAAGGCAAGAACGTTCGAATCGGAGCTGGCAACGCGGGTGGGATCGGGGTATTCTCACCTCTGTTCCAGCGGTACCGCAGCCCTTTGTGTTGCATTGGCGGCATGCGGGATCGGGGCGGGAGATGAGGTCATTGTCCCGCCGTTTACCTTCATCGCTACCGTGGAGGCGGTTATTTTTGCCGGTGCCGTGCCCGTGTTCGCTGAAATAGACGAAACCCTCTGCCTCGACCCCGGAGCCGTCGAGTCTGTCATGACCCCTCGAACAAAGGCGGTGCTGCCGGTCCATATGTGCGGGGCCATGGCGCGGATTGAAGACATAAAAAATCTCTGCAGTCAAAAAGGGCTCGTATTGATAGAAGACGCCTGCCAGGCCCTGGGTGCTACCTTCAAAGGCAAAGCACTGGGGACCTTCGGCCATATGGGGTGTTTCTCCTTCGATTCCGTCAAAACCATTACCTGCGGCGAGGGGGGGGCGGTGGTCACCGACGATAAGGCGCTCTATGCACTTGGGGATGAATTTTCAGATCACGGCCATGACCACATCGGCAATGATCGGGGTCTTGAAGACCATCCGATTTTGGGAACCAACTTTCGTATCTGTGAACTGAATGCCGCCGTCGGCCTGGCTCAGCTGAGAAAACTCGATTTCATCCTGGAAAAACAGCGGGTGCATAAAAAAGCCATTAAGGATGCCTTGACGGCGTTTCCGGAGATCGGCTTCAGAGCGCTTCCCGACCCGGAAGGCGACTCGGCAACGTTCCTTTCTTTTTTTCTGCCAAATGAGGTAAAAGCACGGGAAACAGCGAGGTCTCTGGGTGAGGCCGGCGTTGACGGGTGTTTTTACTGGTATGATAACAACTGGCACTACCTCCGGCAGTGGCATCATCTGAAAAAGTTTCGTACCGCTGCCAAGCTCCCGGTTCAACTTTTCGATCACTGCCCGGACTACGAAAAAGTTGAACTTCCCAAGTCCGACGGCATTATGGGCAGAACTCTATCGATGCAGATAAAACTGTCTTGGACTGAAGAGGAGCTTTCCCGGCGAATAGAAAAAATGGCAGGTGTATTAAAAAAAATAGGAATTAGGAAATAGTTGATCGGTAATGGGGGCTGGGTAATGGAAATTAATAGTCTATGATTTGAGGATATAATAATGTTTCGAAATTTTAAAATGGTGTCTTATGTGGTGTTCGGCCGGGGCTGTTTCAATCAGCTGAACGA
>Ga0316195_10000548_pt1 | contig 15268 bp, 12 predicted proteins | sample Phised1_MG_FD_204937 | JGI IMG/M metagenome (GOLD analysis project Ga0316195, IMG submission 204937) | Coastal sediment microbial communities from Maine, United States - Phippsburg sediment 1 | ecosystem: Environmental > Aquatic > Marine > Coastal > Sediment | place: USA: Maine | collected... | reverse complement strand
GCCCTTGCTACATCTCCGGGGTCGGTGGCCGGTCACCTTGGCCTGGGCCGCGCGTACCTGGCACTGGGCGACTACGGCAGCGCGAAGATCGAGTTCGAGACCGTGCTGCGTTTCGACGACCTGCCTTCCAGCCTGCAGCAGCAGGCCGAGATCTACGCGCGGGCCGCGCAGGATTACGCCGCGGGCACGCGGCTGCTGTCGGCCGGTTACGCGATGGTCGGCGGCGGCAACTACCGCACCGGCGCCGTCGGCGGCGGCCCATACAACGAATCGTTCTTCAGTGCGCGCCTCGGCGGTAGCCTGAACTACGAGCTCGACGACGGCTATTCGCTCGATGGCAGCCTCGACTACCGCTTCCGCGACTACGAAGGCGACCGCCGCAACGACTCCGATCTGCGCTGGAACGCTGCCGTCAGCCGCAACCTGGGCGAAGGCAACCTGGCGGGCGGCCTGCGCGGCCGTGTCAGCTACCGCGGCGACAGCCAGTATCGCAACGACTTCGGCCTGTACGGCAACTACAGCCTGCGCCTGGACCCCGACAACCAGATCGGCTTCGGCGCGGAGATCCGCCAGCGCCGCTACCCGACCGGGCCGCTGCGCGAGCGGACGCGCAACATCTTCGAGCTGACTGGCAGCTGGACGCACTCGCTGCTTGACGGCAAGGCCAGCTTCACGCTGGCGGGCCAGGCCGGGCGTGAGTTCAACACACAGCGCAGCGACGGCGACGCCAACTTTTTCGGCTTGGCGCCGAGCTTCAACTTCACCATCACTGACACTTTGGGAGGCTTCGTCTTCGGCTGGTGGCAGAACGACCGCTACAACATCGAGCGCCTGGGCGCGCCGGGCGATTCGATCGTCGGCATCGGCACACGCAACGACAACCTCTACGAGGTCGGCGGCGGCCTGACCTGGAAGCTCGCGCCAGGTTGGTCGCTGAACCCGGAGATTCTCTACATCCGCGACAGCAGCAACGTGCTGGCGGCGAACTACAGCTCCACCGAAGTGTGGATCACGCTGCGGGTGGACTTCTGATGAGCCCGATGTGTATGCGTTCGCGCAACCTGCTACGGATGGCGTTTGGCTCACCGATCGATTGCCTGCGGCGCGGCCGTGGTGCTGGCTTGCCCCGGCCCGCCGGGCCCTTTTCCACTCTCGGGAGCTCTCATGGCCGCTGAACAGAAGATGACGCGGATGGCGCTGACCGCGATGGTGGTCGGCGGCATGGTCGGGGCCGGCATCTTCTCGCTGCCGCGCACCTTTGCCAATGCCACAGGGCCGCTGGGTGCGGTCATCGCGTGGATCATCGCCGGCACTGGCATGTATATGCTGGCACGCGTTTTTCAGGCGCTGGCCGAGCGCCGGCCCGATATCGATGCCGGCGTCTATGCCTATGCGCGCGAAGGCTTCGGCGACTACCCCGGCTTCCTGTCGGCCTTCGGCTACTGGATCGGCAGCTGCATCGGCAACGTCTCGTACTGGGTGCTGATCAAGTCCACGCTGGGCGCGTTCTTCCCGGTCTTCGGCGACGGCAACACGGCGGTGGCCATCGCCGTGGCGTCGATCGGCATCTGGCTGTTCCACTTCCTCATCCTGCGCGGCGTGCAGCAGGCGGCGGCGATCAACAAGATCGTCACCATCGCCAAGGTCATTCCGATCATGGTGTTCATCCTGATCCTGATCTTCGCGTTCAAGATGGACCTGTTCCGCTTCAACTTCTACGGCGGCGATCTGACCAACGGCCTGTTCGAGCAGGTCAAGGCGACGATGCTGGTCACCGTGTTCGTGTTCATCGGCATCGAAGGGGCCAGCGTCTATTCGCGCTTCGCCAAGGAGCGCTCCGACGTCGGCAAGGCGACGATCCTCGGCTTTATCACCGTGACCACGCTGATGGTGCTGGTGACCTTGCTGCCCTATGCGGTGCTGCAGCGTGCCGACATCGCCGGCATGCGCCAGCCGTCGATGGCTGCGGTGCTGGAGTCGGTAGTCGGCCCGTGGGGCGCGATCTTCGTCAGCGTCGGGCTGCTGGTGTCGGTGCTCGGCGCCTACCTGGCCTGGGCGCTGATCTGCGCCGAGGTGATGTTCGCCGCTGGCAAGTCGAAGGACATGCCCAAGGCCTTCGCACGCGTCAACAAGAACAACGTGCCCTCGGTGGCGCTGTGGTCCACGACCATCATCATCCAGCTGATCGTCATCTCCACCTACTGGTCGAACGACGCCTTCGCGCTGATGCTCAACCTGACCAGCGCGACCACGCTGATCCCCTATCTGTTCGTCGCCGCCTACGGGTTGATGATCGCGCAGCGCGGCGAGACCTATGACGTGCGTCCCGAGGAGCGACGGCGCGACCTGATCCTGGCGACGCTGGCGGTGGGCTACACGCTGTTCATGATCTACGCCGGCGGGCTGAAGTTCATCCTGCTGTCGGCGGTGCTGTTCGGTCCCGGCACGATCCTGTACTTCATCGCGCGGCGCGAGCAGGGCAAGCCCGTGTTCGAAAAGACCTCGGACTGGGTCACCTTCGGCGTCATCGTGGCCGCGGCCATCTACGGCGTGTACGGTCTGGCGACCGGCGCAATTTCCATCTAACCCCACAGGAGAGCGACATGGCAACAGCCAAGGGCAAGGCGAAAGTGAAGGACAAGGACGAGAAGACCAAGTTCGGCGTTCACTCGGAGGTCGGCCAGCTGCGCAAGGTTATGGTCTGTGCGCCTGGTGTGGCGCACAGCCGGCTGACGCCGAGCAACTGCGACCAGTTGCTCTTCGACGACGTGCTGTGGGTGGAGAACGCCAAACGCGACCACTTCGATTTCGTCACCAAGATGCGCGACCGCGGCATCGAAGTGGTGGAGATGCACAACCTGCTGACCGAGACGGTGGCGGTGCCCGAAGGCAAGAAGTGGATCCTCGACAACCAGGTGGTGCCCAACCAGGTGGGGCTGGGATTCATCGACGAGCTGCGCAGCTACCTCGAGGGCCTGGACCACCGCAAGCTGGCCGAGACACTGATCGGCGGACTGTCCACGCACGACTTCCCCGAGGCCTCGGGCGGCAAGGCGCTGAAGGTCGTCAAGGAGGCCGCCGGAGCCACCGAGTACCTGCTGCCGCCGCTGCCGAACACGCTGTACACGCGCGACACGACCTGCTGGATCTACGGCGGCGTGACGCTGAACCCGCTGTACTGGCCGGCGCGACATGAGGAAACCATCCTTACCACGGCGATCTACAAGTTCCACCCCGACTTCGCCGGAAAGGTCAACGTCTGGTGGGGCGACCCGACCACGGACCATGGACTGGCGACGCTCGAGGGCGGCGACGTGATGCCCATCGGCAAGGGAAATGTGCTGATCGGCATGAGCGAGCGTACCTCGCGCCAGGCGATCAGCCAGCTGGCGGCGACACTGTTCAAGAAGGGCGCGGCCGAGCGAGTGATCGTCGCGGCGATGCCGAAGATTCGCGCCGCGATGCACCTGGACACGGTGTTCACCTTCGCCGACCGCGACTGCGTGCTGCTGGCGCCGGACTTCCTGGCCAAGACCACGACCTTCTCGTACCGGCCGAGCAGCCACCCGAGCGGCGTGGAATTGCATGCCGAGAAGAAGCCCTTCGTCGATGTCGTCGCGCAGGCGCTGGGCTTCAAGAAGCTGCGCGTCGTCGAGGCTGGCGGCAGCGACTACCAGCGCGAGCGCACGCAGTGGGACAGCGGCGCGAATCTGGTGTGTGCTTCGCCGGGCGTGGTCTATGCCTACGACCGCAACACCTACACCAACACGCTGCTGCGCAAGGCGGGCATCGAGGTCATCACCATCGTCGGCGCCGAGCTGGGCCGCGGCCGCGGGGGCGGCCATTGCATGACCTGCCCGATCATCCGCGACCCGGTCGATTTCTGAGGCGCCGCGCTGCGAACAGGCACGCGGCGACGGCATGGTGGTAAGCGACGTCGACGCGGACGCGCGGCCTCCACGCAGCGACTCCCGCTTTCCGGGGGCGGTGGCCACGCTGGCCATCGTTACCGTGCTGGTGTGGGTGGCCGCGCTATTCATCCCCTCGGGCCATTACCAGGTGGACGAGGGCGGCTCGCCGATCCCCGGCACCTACGAGCGCGTGCCTTCGCCGCTGACAACGGCGCAGACGGTGCAGCAGCTGATGCTGGCGCCGGTCAACGGTGTCTACGGCCTGCGCAGCCCCGAGACAGGCCGGGTCGACACCGAAATCGTCGGCCGCATGTTCGGCCAAATCGGCATCATCGTCTTCATCATGGCGATCGGCGCGTTCATCTCCGTCAGCTTCGCGACCAACGCGCTGGAGGTCGCGGTGGCCTCGCTGGCGAACCGGTTGCGCGACCAGGGCTGGATGCTGATCGCCGCGGTGATGCTGCTGTTCTCGCTGCTCGGATCGACCATGGGCTTCTCGGTCGAGACACTGGGCTTCTACGCATTGTTCATGCCGCTGATGGCCGCGCTCGGCTATGACCGGCTGGTCACCGCGGCGATGATCATCCTCGGCGCGCTGGCCGGCGTGATGGCCGCGACCGTCAATCCGTTCTCGATCGGCGTCGCCGCCAGCGAGGCCGGCGTCTCGCTCGGTGAAGGCCTGGGCCTGCGCGTGCTGCTGTGGGTGCTGATGTCGGCAATGGCCATCGGCTGGGTGCTGCGCTACGCGGCCCGCGTGCGCCGCGACCCGAAGCTGTCGCTGCTGGCCGGCGAGGCCGACGCTGCCGAGGCCGCGCCCGCCGAGCCGCCGGCAGCCGATGCCGCACAGGCGCAACTCAGCGGCACGCAGAAGGCGGTGCTGGGCATCACCGTCGCCGCCTTCGCGCTGATGATCTTCTCGGTGATTCCCTGGTCGGCGGTGCTCGGCGGCCGCGCGGCGCCGGCCGACTACTACGGCACGCACGAGGTCGAGGGCGTCGCGCCCTACTGGTTCGAGCTGAACTGGTGGTTCCCAGAGCTGTCGATGCTGTTCATCGTGGCCTCGGTGCTGGTGGGCTTCGTCGCGCGCATGGGCGAGAAGGAGACCGTGCGCCTGATCGCCGCCGGCGCCGCCGACATGATGGGCCCGGCGATGGTCGTGCTGCTGGCCGGCGGGGTGTCGGCGATCATGAACAACACCCAGACCATGGGAACCATCCTGCACTCCATGGAGCAGCTGGTCAGCGGTGCGTCGGCTCAGGTGTTTTCGCTGCTGACGGTGGCCTTGAACGTGCCGCTGGGCATGCTGATCCCTTCCAGCTCCGGCCACGGCGCGCTGGCCATGCCGCTGCTGGCGCCGCTGGCCGACTTTGCCGGCGTCGACCGCGCCACCACCATCACCGCCTGGATCATGGGCCACGGCCTGTCGCTGATGTTCTCGCCCACCAGCGTGGTGCTGGTCGGCGGGCTGGCGATTGCCAAGGTCGGCTACGACAAGTACCTGCGCTTCGCCTGGCCCTTGCTGGCGGCGATGTTCGTGGTGTCCGTTGTCGTGGTCGGCATCGCCGCGGCCGCTTGACGACAATGGTCAACTTGCAACCGATGCCGGGTGCCGTGGCATCCTGATGGCACCGCACCCTTCGAACCTTCCACTGGAGCCTCCCGTGCCCGAAAGCGTTCCCGTACACCCTCACGCGATGGCGCGCTCCAGCGCCGCCTTGCTGCTGCTGGCGCTTGGCCTGCTGGCCGGTTGCCAGCGCGCTGTCGAGGCGCCGGCGCCCGAGATCCGGCCCGTGCGCGCCGTCACCGTGTCCCAGCGCGCACCCGACAACAGCGTGGTGCTCACCGGCACGGTGCAGGCGCAGAACGAGATCAACCTGTCCTTCCGCGTCGATGGCCGGCTGATCGAGCGCCTGGTGGACGTGGGCGACAACGTGCGGCCCGGGCAGCTGATCGCCCGACTGGACCCGCAGAACGAGGAAAGCTCGCTGCAGTCGGTGCGCGCGCAGCTGGCCGGGGCCCAGGCGCAGCTGGTCGAGGCGCGCAGCAACTACGAGCGCATGCGCGACCTGGTGGTCGAGGACGCGGTGTCGCGTGCCCAGTACGAGCAGGCCAAGGCGCTGCTGCAATCGGCCGAGGCGCAGGTGCGCGCGCTGGACGGCCAGGTGGCGCTGGCGCAGAACCGGCTGGGCTACACCCGGCTGGTGGCCGGCGTGGCCGGGGTGGTCACCGCGCGCGGCCCCGAGCCGGGTGAGGTGGTCGGCGCCGGCCGCATGATCGCGCAGGTGGCGCGCGAGGGCGCACGCGACGCGGTGTTCGACGTGCCGGCGCAGATCAAGGACGCGGCGCCGCTGGATCCGAAGATCGTCGTCAGCGCCGGCCGCGACGGCAAGCCGGCCGATGCGTCGCGCGACCTGATCGTCGCGCTGGCGTTGAACCCGCAGGTCAGCGCCATCGGCCGCGTGCGCGAGGTCGCGCCGCGCGCCGACCCGGTGACCGGCACCTTTGCCGTGCGTGTGCGGCTGATCGACCCGCCGGCGGCGATGCGGCTGGGCAGCACCGTCACCGGTCGCATGCGGCTCGAGGGCACGCCGGCCATCGAGCTGCCGGCCACCGCGCTGGTGCGGGCCGACGGCAAGACCGCGGTGTGGGTGTTCGACAAGGCCAGCGGCACCGTGTCGCTGCGGCCGATCCAGGTGCGCGACGGCGATGCCAAGCGGGTGCAGGTGGCCTCCGGCCTGCAACCGGGTGACGTGGTCGTGACCGCCGGTGCGCAGGCATTGCGCCCCGGTCAGAAGGTGCGTCTGCTCGAGTCCCAATCGTGATCGGGCCGAACCTGTCGGAGTGGGCGCTTAAGAAGCGCTCGCTGGTGGTCTTCCTGATGATCCTGTCGGTGGTCGCCGGGGTCATGTCCTTCCTGAAGCTGGGCCGCGGCGAAGACCCGGCCTTCACCGTGCGCACCATGGTCGTGGCCGCCGGCTGGCCCGGCGCCACGGTGGACGAGATGCTCAAGCAGGTGACCGAGCGGCTGGAGCGCACGCTGCAGGAGACCGACCACCTCGACCGCATCCGCAGCTACACGGTGGCCGGGCAGACGACGATCTTCGTCGACCTGAAAGGCTCCACCTCACCCGAGGTGGTGCCCGATGTCTGGTACCAGGTGCGCAAGAACATCGGCGACATGCGCCATACGCTGCCGCAGGGCGTGCTCGGACCCTTCTTCAACGACGACTTCGGCGACACCTTCGGCATCATCTACGGCTTCACCGCCGACGGCTTCAGCTTCCGCCAGCTGCGCGACTACGTCGAGGGCGCGCGCTCGCGGCTGCTGCAGGTACCCGACGTGTCGAAGATCGAGGTGCTGGGCGCGCAGGACGAGCAGGTCTTCATCGAGTTCTCCACCGAGCGGCTGGCCGGCCTGCGGCTGAACCTGAACCAGATCGTCGCCACGCTGCAGGCGCAGAACCTGGTGCGCCCGGCTGGCACGATCCAGGGCGAGCAGGAGCGCGTGTTCCTGCGCGTGTCCGGTGCCTTCGACTCCGAGCGCGACATCGAGGCGGTGAACATCGTCTCGGGCGACCGCATCTTCCGCCTCGGCGACATCGCCACCGTGCGGCGCGGCTTCACCGATCCGCCGCAGCCGATGTTCCGCGTCGACGGCAAGCCGGCCATTGGCCTGGCGATTGCCATGCGCGACGCTGGCGACATCCTGGCGCTGGGCGAGAACCTGAAGCGCGAGATGGCCGCGATCACCGCCAACCTGCCGGTGGGCATCGAGCCAGTGCTGGTGTCCGACCAGGCGGTGACGGTGGACCTGGCGATCAGCGACTTCATGACCTCGCTGTGGCAGGCCATCGTCATCATCCTGCTGTGCAGCTTCGTCAGCCTGGGGGTGCGTCCGGGCGCGGTGGTGGCGCTGGCCATCCCGCTGACGATGGCCATCGTCTTCGCGGTGATGGACGTGGCCAACATCGACCTGCACCGCATCTCGCTGGGGGCGCTGATCATCGCACTCGGCATGCTGGTCGACGACGCGATGACCACGGTCGACGCGATGCTGCGCCGGCTGGGCGCCGGTGACAGCCCGGACCAGGCGGCCACCTTCGCCTACCGCACGCTGGCCGCGCCGATGCTGGTCGGCACGCTGGTCACGATCGCCAGCTTCGTGCCGATCGGCTTTGCGCGCAGCTCGGCTGGCGAGTACACCTTCGCGATCTTCTCGGTGGTCGCGATCTCGCTGATCGTCAGCTGGCTGGTGGCGGTGCTCTTCGCGCCGCTGATCGGCAAGGCGCTGCTGAAAGCGCCGAAGCCGCAGCAGGGCGAGGCCGAGGCCAAGCCGAGCAAGATGCTGCAGGCGTACGGCGGCTTTCTGCAGGCCGCGATCCGCATGAAGTGGCTGACCATCGGCCTGACGCTCGCCGCCTTCGTCGCGGCGCTGATGCTGTCGAGCCAGGTGTCGCGGCAGTTCTTCCCGTCCAGCGACCGGCCCGAGCTGACGGTGGACCTGACGCTGCGCCAGAACGCGTCGATCTTCGCCACCGAGGCCGAGGTCAAGCGGCTGGAGGCGATCCTCAAGGCCGACCCCGATGTCGACCATTTCAGCAGTTATGTGGGCCGCGGCGCGATCCGCTTCATCCTGACGCTGAACGTGCAGCTGGCCAACCCCTTCTTCGGCCAGTTCGTCGTCGTCGCCAAGGACCTGGAGGCGCGCGAGCGGCTGCAGGTCAAGCTGGAGAAGGTGCTGGCCGAGCAGTTCCCCGAGGTGGTGTCGCGCGTCTCGCCGCTGGAGCTGGGTCCGCCGGTGGGCTGGCCGCTGCAGTACCGCGTGACTGGCGAGGACAAGGACGAGGTGCGGCGCATATCGCTCGAACTCGCCGGCGTGATCGGCGCCGATGCGCGCACGCGGCACGTGCACTTCGACTGGATGGAGCCTGCGCGCCAGCTGCGCGTGAAGATCAATCAGGATCAGGCGCGCCAGCTCGGCATCAGCTCGGCGGCGCTGGCCGGCGCGCTGAATGCCGCCGTCACCGGCACGCCGATCACGCAGGTGCGCGACGACATCTACCTGGTCAACGTGGTGGCGCGCGCCACCGACAGCGAGCGCGTGTCCTTCCAGACGCTGGCGTCGCTGCAGGTGCCCACGCCCAGCGGGCGCATGGTGCCGCTGAAGCAGTTCGCCACCTTCTCCGAGGAGCAGGAGTTCCCGCTCGTGTGGCGCCGCGACCGCGTGCCCACGCTTACCGTGCGCGCCGATGTCAACCCCGGCGTGCTGCCCGACAGCGTGGTCGCCGCGCTGGCGCCGAAGATCGCGGAGTTCGGCGCCAAGCTGCCCAGCGGTTATCGCGTCGAGACCGGTGGCCTGTTCGAGGAGAGCCAGCAGTCGCAGGCCTCGGTGTTCGCGGTGGTGCCACTGATGATCGTGCTGATGCTGCTGGCGATGATGGTCATGCTGGTCAGCTTCCGCCGCCTGGTGATGGTGGTGGCGATCATGCCGCTGGGCCTGATCGGCGTGGTGCTGTCGCTGCTGGTGTTCAACCGGCCGCTGGGCTTCGTCGCCATCCTGGGCATCCTGGCGCTGATCGGCATGATCGCCAAGAACGCGGTGATCCTGATCGTCTCCATCGAAGAGGAGCGCGCCACGGGCTTGAGCGTGCGCGACGCGGTGGTGGGCTGTGCCACCAACCGCTTCCGGCCGATGATGCTGGCGGCGATGTCCACCGTGCTCGGCCTGCTGCCGATCGCGCCCACGGTGTTCTGGGGGCCGATGGCCTTCGCCATCATGGGCGGCCTGCTCGTGGCGACACTGCTGACGCTGGTGTTCCTGCCCACCCTTTACATGGCGGTGTTCGGCAAAGAGGTTGCAGTGCCGCCGCCTGCAGCCGAAGGGCAGGCGGCATGACGACTTCGGCTGTGGCTACGCATCCGCTGCAGCTGTACGTGGGCGAGCTGCGGCAGCTCTTCGATTCGATGGACCCGGCGCCCTTTCGCGAACGCGACCTCGACGACAAGGCCGCCGCCTACATCGTCGACAGCGCACGCGAGGCTTCGTCCGGCGCCGCGCTGGCGCTGGCCGTGCACCTGGGCCGCGAGACGGGCTCGAAGGACACCGATGCACTGCTGCGCCAGGCGGTGCGCGAGCATTTCGAGCGCCGCGCCGCGGCCAAGCGCCGCGAGCTGCGCGAATTGCTGCGCACGGGCCGCGTGAGCTTGCTGATCGGCCTGGTCTTCCTGGCCGTGGCGATCGCGCTGGCCAACTTCCTCGGTGGCCTGATCCGCGGCGAGGGCACGGCCTGGCTGGTCAAGGAGAGCCTGATCATCGGCGGCTGGGTCGCGCTGTGGCGACCGATGGAGATCTTCCTGTACGAGTGGTGGCCGATGCGCGCCGACGCACGGCTGTACGACCGGCTGGCCGCCATGCCGGTGAGCCTGCGCGGGGCCGAAGCGGGGCTCGCCACATGAACGGGGCCGGGTCCGTCCGGGTGCTGGCGGTGCGCGCCTTGCTGTACTTCGCGATCTGGATCGTGATCGACCAGAGTGCGAAGCCCGCCAACCTGGTGGTGGGCGTGCTCGCGGCCGCCGCAGCGGCTTGGGTGAGCCTCAAGCTGCTGCCGCCGCAGCGCGGCCGGGTGCGTATCGGTGTGCTGCTGCTGCTGTTGCCGCGCTTCCTCTGGCAATCGCTGGTCGCGGGGTTCGACGTCGCGCGTCGCGCCTTCGCGCCGCGGCTGCAACTGCAGCCCGGCTTCGTCGACTACCGTACCGGGCTGCCGCCGGGCCCGGCGCGCAACGCCTTCGAGCTGATCGCCAGCCTGATGCCGGGCTCGGTGCCCAGCGACGAATCCGCCGAGGCGATCGAGTTCCACGTGCTCGACCTGCGCCAGCCGGTGGCCGAGCAGCTGGCCGCCGAAGAACAGGTCTACGCCAGGGCGCTGCTGCCGGGCCAGCGCGATGGATGAGTTCCTGCTGTCGGCCTCGGCCTTCGTGGTGCTGATGGTCGCGATCGGCCTGGTGCGCGTGGCGCGCGGCCCCGGGCGGGCCGAGCGCATGATGGCCGCGCAACTGCTGGGCACCGGCGCCATCGGCGCGCTGCTGCTCTTTGCCGTGGCCACCGGCGAGGCGGCCGTGCTCGACGTGGCGCTGACGCTGGCACTGCTGAGCGCCTTCGCGTCGATCGCCTTCGTCAAGTTCGCGCTGCGGCAGGACTCTGCGCCCGACGACGCGCAGGACGCGGCGTGAGCGCCATCGTCGACCTCTTCAGTATCGCCGCCATCGTCGGCGGCGCCTTCTTCTACCTGGCCGGCACGGTCGGGTTGTTGCGCTTTCCCGATGCCTACACCCGGCTGCATGCGCTGACAAAGGCCGACAACCTGGGGCTGGCGCTGGTGGTCATCGGCCTGCTGCCGCAGATGAGTGGGCCGCTGGCGGCGGCCAAGCTGGTGCTGGTGTGGCTGCTGGTGCTGCTGTCCAGCGCCGCGGTGTCGCAGCTGATCGCGCGCTCGGCGCGGCGCCAGGGGGAGGGCCGGCGATGACCACCTTGGTCGGCGCGGTGATCGTGGCGCTGCTGCTGTGGCTGGCGCTGTGGACCGTGGTCGCGCGCGACGCCTTCGTGGCGGTGGCCGGCTTTGTCGTCTACGGCCTGCTGTTGTCGCTGGTGTGGGTGCGGCTGGCTGGCATCGACGTGGCGCTGACCGAAGCCGCCATCGGCGGCGGCCTGACCGGCGCGCTGCTGCTCGGTGCCGTGGGGCGGCTGCGCGCCACCGAGGCGGCCACCGCGGCCGAGCGCGCCGGCCCGGGGCTGCGCGTGCTGGCGGCGCTGCTGGCGCTGGCGGTCACGGCCGCGCTGATGCTGGCCGTGCTGTCCTTGCCCGATCCGGCGCCGACGCTGGCGCCGCTGGTCGTGCCCAATCTGCCAGCCACCGGTGTCGGCAACCCGATCACCGGTGTGCTGCTGGCCTTCCGCGCGCTGGACACGCTGCTTGAGGCGATCGTGCTGGTCATCGGGCTGATTGGGGTGTGGTCGCTGGCGCCCGACACGGCCTGGGGCGGCCGGCCCGGGCTGCGCTACCGGGCCGATCCGGACGGCATCCTGGCCTATCTGGCGCGCGTGCTGCCGCCGATCGGCATCGTCGTCGGCCTGTACCTGTTCTGGGCCGGCGCCGACCACCCCGGCGGCAAGTTCCAGAGCGCCACCATCCTGGCCGCGATGTGGATGCTGGTGCAGATGGCGGGCCTGGGTGACACGCCGCGCACCGACGGCGGCTGGCTGCGCCTGGGGCTGGTGATCGGGCCACTGGTCTTCGTGGCCGTGGGCGCGTTCGGCATCCCCGCGGCTGGCGCCTTCCTGGCCTACCCCGAAACCTGGGCCAAGCCGCTGATCCTGCTGATCGAGCTGGCGCTGCTGCCGACGCTGGTGCTGGTGCTGGCGCTGCTGATGAACGGCCCGCCGCGCCGCCATGGGGGGGCCAGGTGAGCGTCGAGACCTTGTACGCGCTGGCCGCCTGCGCGCTGGTGGGCATTGGGCTGTACGGCATGATCGTGCAGCCGCACCCGCTGCGCAAGCTCATCGCCTTCAACATCATGGGCACGGGCGTGTTCGTGCTTTTCGGTGCGCTGGCCAAGCGCGGCGCGGCCGCCGGCCTGGTTGCCGACCCGGTGCCGCAGGCGCTGCTGATCACCGCCATCGTCGTCGCCTTCGCCGCCACCGCGGTGACGGTGGCGCTGCTGCTGCGGCTGGTGGAAAGCACCGACACGGCCTCGCTGGCGGACGAACCGCCGGCTGGGCGCTGACCCGCATGGACCTGTGGGCCAGCACCTACGGCGGCGGCTTGCTGGCGGCGGCCGTGCTGCTGCCCTTCGTCGCGATGCTGCTCGGCCTTTGTCTGGACGGGCGCTGGCTGCAGCGCGTAGCCTTTGTCACGATGGCGCTCGGCCTCGCGCTGGCGCTGGGCATTGCCGCGTCGTGGGCCAACACCTCCGGCCCGCTGGTCTACCTGCTCGGCGGCTGGTCGCCGCCGCTGGGCATTGCGCTGCGCGCCGACGGCCCGGCGGTGGCGATGCTGCTGGCAGTGGCCGGCGTGGTGTGCGCCATCGGCCTGTACGCCCGCGCCGACTTCGGCACGCCGGCGGGCCAGAAGGAATCGCGCAGCGCCTTCGCCTACTGGCTGCTGCTGCTGGCGGTGTGGGGCGCGTTGAACCTGGTGTTCGTCAGCGGCGACCTGTTCACGCTGTACGTCGCGCTGGAGCTGCTCACCTTCGCCGGCGTGCCGCTGGTGTGCCTGGCCGGCAGCGGTGAGACGCTGCGCGCCGCGCTGCGCTACATGCTGTTCGCGCTGTGCGGCTCGGTGCTGTACCTGCTGGGCGCGGTGCTGCTGTACGGCGGCTACGGCACGCTCGACATCCCGCTGCTGGCTGCAGCGGTGCAGCCCGAGCCGATCGCCCGCGCCGCGCTCGCGCTGATGACGGTGGGCCTGCTGGCCAAGACGGCGCTGTTCCCGCTGCACATCTGGCTGCCGCCGGCACACGGCGGCGCGCCGGCCGCGGCCAGCGCGGTGCTGTCGGCGCTGGTCATCAAGGGTTCGTGGTTCCTGGTGCTGCGCCTGTGGTTCGATGCGATGCCCGGCGTGGCCACCGCCGCGACGGCGCAGCTGCTGGCCGCACTCGGTGCGGCGGCCATCGTCGTCGGCAGCGTGGTCGCGTTGCGCCAGCAGCGGCTGAAGCTGCTGGTGGCTTATTCGACGGTGGCGCAGATCGGCTATCTGTTCCTGCTGTTCCCGATGGCCTTCGATGCAGCCGGCGGCATGGGCTTCAGCGCGCTGGCGCAGTCGGCCGGGCTGCTGCAGGCGATTGCGCATGCCACGGCCAAGGCCGGCATGTTCATGGCCGCAGGGCTGGTGTATGCGGCGCTCGGCCACGACCGCATCGATGACCTGGCCGGCATGGCCAAGGCCATGCCGGTGGCGGTGGCGGCCTTCCTGGTCGGCGGGCTGGCACTGATGGGCGTGCTGCCCAGCGGCGCCTATCTGGCGAAGAAGCTGCTGCTGGCCTCGGCCGACGAGTCCGGTCAGTGGTGGTGGACGCTGGTGCTGCAGGGCGGCGCGGCCTTCACCGCCGGCTACGTGGTGCTGATCGCAGTGCGCGTGTTCCGCCGTCCGGCCGCGCCGCTGCGGCTGCAACCCGTGTCGATGCTGTCGCAAGGCGCGGCGCTGGGCCTGGCGCTGGCCTCGCTGGGGCTGTCGCTGGCGGCGGCGCTCGGGCCGCTGCCGGCTGAGTTGCTGAGCAAGGCGCTGTCGATCGAAGAACTGGGCACGATGCTCGCCACCTTCGCCGCCGGCGCGCTGCTGGCCGCGGGCCTGGCGCGCCGGCCGTTGTTCGACCGTGGCGCGGCCACCGACGCGCCGGCACGCGGCGGGCCGGGCGTGTGGTTCGAGCATGGCGACCGACTGCTGCGCCAATGGCCGGCGGCGATGCTGGCGCTGCTGTCCGTCGCCGCCGCGTCCGGCTGGCTGCTGGTGCGTGGCTGATGCGGCCGGCCGATGATCATGCACTGCGCTGCTTGCAATGAGCGACCCCCGCGACGCCAAGCTGTCCCGCGGCGCGCTGGTCGCGCTGGTGGTCGGCTCGATGGTCGGTGCCGGCATCTTCACGCTGCCGGCGGCCTTTGCCCGCACGACCGGCGCGCTGGGCGCCTTCGTGGCCTGGTGCGTTGCCGGCTTCGGCATGCTGATGCTGGCCCTCGTCTTCCAGACGCTGTCGCGCCGCCGGCCCGACCTGGACGCCGGCATCTATGCCTATGCGCGCGCCGGCTTCGGCAACTATCTCGGGTACCTGGCGGCCTTCGGCTACTGGATGGCCTGCTGCCTGGCCTGCCTGGCCTGCCTGATGCTGATCAAGGCCACGCTCGGGCAGTTCTTCCCGGCTTTCGGCGACGGCTCGACCGCGCTGGCGATCGCCAGCGCCAGCGGGATGCTGTGGGGCGTGCATGGGCTGGTGCTGCGCGGCGTCAAACAGGCCGCGGCGCTGAACACGATCGCCACCGTGGCCAAGACGGTGCCGATCGGCATCTTCGTCGTGCTGGCCATCTTTGCCTTCCGCAGCGAGCAGTTCAGCTTCAACCTGTGGGGCGGCGAAGCACCCGGCCTGAGCACGCTGGCCCGGCAGGTGCGCAACACGATGCTGCTGACGGTGTTCGTCTTCGTCGGCATCGAAGGCGCGAGCGTCTATTCGCGTTATGCGAAGAACCGCAACGACGTCGGCATCGCCACGGTGCTGGGCTTCCTGGGCGTGCTGTGCCTGCTGATGCTGGTGACGCTGCTGTCCTTCGGCATCGTGCCGCGCGAGCAGCTGGCCGCACTGCCCAACCCGTC
>Ga0316195_10000546_pt1 | contig 15288 bp, 14 predicted proteins | sample Phised1_MG_FD_204937 | JGI IMG/M metagenome (GOLD analysis project Ga0316195, IMG submission 204937) | Coastal sediment microbial communities from Maine, United States - Phippsburg sediment 1 | ecosystem: Environmental > Aquatic > Marine > Coastal > Sediment | place: USA: Maine | collected... | reverse complement strand
CAGCGCCCGCGCATCGTGGCCATGACCGCCAACGCGATGCAGGGCGACCGCGAGGAGTGCCTGGCCGCCGGCATGGACGACTACGTCACCAAGCCGATCCGCGTGGACGCGCTGGTCGAGGCGCTGACTCAGGCATCGCAACTTGCAGGTGATTGACAGAGGCCCGGCTTGAGCACCATTCCACCCGAGTCCGATCTGCGGCCGAAGCCGCTCTGGCAGCGACTGAAGGACGGCTTCGTGCGCTACGCCTGCGAGAGCGACGACCCGCCCGAGCTGAGACTGCGCAAGGGGCTGGGGATCGCCGTGTTTTCGATCGGCCTGTCGGTCTGGCTGATCTACGGTGCGATCTACCTCGCAGTCGGCGCACGCCTGCCAGCCCAGATCTGCCTTCTGGTCGCGTCCAGTCAGCTGCTTTGCCTCCTTGGGTACATCTGGCTGCGCAACTACACGCTGTGGAATGGGCTGCTGGCCTTGATCCACATGTTGGGTTTCCTGGGTGTGCACTTCGCGTTCGGTGGGTTCAGGTCATCGCCGTACTTGCTGATCTACATCCTGCTGATACCGATGCTGGCGCCCTTCACGACCGAACCGCGCTACACCAAGTACTCGGCTGCGGCAGCCATGCTCATGGTGCTGATTGCCGGTGTCGGCGAACGCTTCTTTGCTCATGAAGGTCTGGTTCCGCCAGGGGTCCTGACGCTGCTCACCGTGTCGCTGCTTCTGGGCTTTGCCCTCTTCGTGCTGGTGCCGGCGCTGATCTACGGCCAACGCACCCGCGCCATCAACCTGCAACTGGCCGAAGCCCGCGAAGCACAGCTGGCGCAAAGGGCGGAGCATCTGGCGCAAACGCAGCAGGCGCTGGAGCGCCAGACCGCTACCGCCGAAATTCTGAAGGTCATCGCCAGCTCCCCGTCGGACGTGCAGCCGGTGCTCGACGCCATCGTCTACAGCGCGCGCCGCCTGGTCGGCGGCTTCTCAGCCACTGCCTGGCGTGTGCAGGACGGCATGCTGCATCTGGCCGCGTTCACCGCCACCGACCAGGCGGGCGCACAGGCGCTGCGCGAGCGCGGCGCCCTGCCTGTGGCGCGCACCTACCTGGCCGCGCCAGCCCACACCGGCCGGCCGCAGATCATCACCGACACCGAGACTGAAACCGGGTTGAGCGACGAGTGGCGTGACGTGGCGCGCCGCCGCGGCTACCGCAGCATGCTCGGCGTGCCGCTGCTGCACCAGGGCCAGCCGATCGGCCTGATCAGCGTGACACGCCAGGCGCCCGGAAACTTTGAACCGCACATCGTCGAGCTGCTGCAGACCTTCGCCGACCAGGCGGTGATCGCCATCGAGAACGTGCGCCTGTTCAACGAGACCAAGGACGCGCTGGAGCGGCAGACGGCCACGGCCTCGGTGCTGCGCGCGCTGGGCAGCTCGATGAACGACACCCAGCCGGTATTCGACGCGATCATCGCCAACTGCAGCAACCTGTTCCATGGCGACCGCGTGGTGCTGTTCCTGAGCGAGGGCGACCATTACCGTGCCCACGCCAGCAACGGCCAGCTGACGGGCAAGTCGCGGGCCATCGACCGCGACAGCGCCGTTGGCGCCTGCCTGGCCGACGCGCGTCTGATCCACCTTCCCGATCTGGAGCTGGGCGCGGAGGAATTTCCCCTTGTGCGCCAGATGGGGCTGGCAGACGGATTTCTCTCGGGGCTGTATTCGCCGCTGCTGCGCGGTGAACGCGCCATCGGCGCGCTGGTCGTGCTGCGCCGCCAGAAGCGGGCCTTCGACGACACGCACATCGGGCTGCTGCGCACCTTCACCGAGCAGGCCGTGATCGCCATCGAAAACGCGCGGCTGTTCAACGAGACGCAACAGGCGCTGGAGCGGCAGACGGCCACGGCCGAGATCCTGAAGGTCATCGCCAGCTCGCCCGACGACGTGCAGCCGGTGTTCGACGCCATCGCGCGCAGCTCCAACCGGCTGCTGGGCGGCTGGTCGACGATGGTCGCGCGCATCCACGACGACGCGCTGCACATGGTGGCCTTCACCTCGACCACGCCCGAAGGCGACGCGGCGCTGAAGCGATCGTTCCCGATCGCGCTGGCGAGCTTCCCGGTGGGTGAGGCCATCCGCCGCGGCGAGCAGGTGCCAATCGTCGACACCGAGGCCGTCGAAGAAGGTCTGCTCCAGATTCGCGATCTGGCGCGGGCGCGCGGCTACCGCAGCATGCTGTTCTGCCCGCTGGTGCAGGGCGGCCAGTCGATCGGGTTGATCAGCGTGACGCGGCGCGAGCCTGGGCCGTTCGCGCCGCACCAGGTCGACCTGCTGCAGACCTTTGCCGACCAGGCGGTGATCGCCATCGAGAACGTGCGCCTGTTCAACGAGACCAAGGAGGCGCTGCAGCGGCAGACCGCAACCTCCGAGGTGCTACAGGTCATCAGCGAGTCACCGACCGATGTCCAGCCGGTCTTCGATGTCATTGCCGAGCGCGCGGCGCGGCTCACAGGCGCACAGCATGCGCTGGTCACCCGCCTGGACGGCGAATGGCTGAAACTGGTCAGCCTGTATGGTGTTAACGCGCCGGGCACCGCCGCATTGCGCAAGGTGTGGCCGATTCGGTTGAAGGATGGCAGCTCGATCGCGGTGCGGGCTGTCCGCGGGCGTTCGGTGGTGAACGTGGCCGACCTGCTCGCCGAATCGGACGACGACTATTCGCCGGCGATGAAGCAGGTGGTGAAGGAGGCGGGATTTCGCAGCGGCCTGAGCGTGCCGATGCTGCATGGTAGCCAGGTCATCGGCGCCATCACTGTCAACCGGGCCGAACCCGGGCTGTATGCCGACAAGGAAGTAGGCTTGTTGCAGACCTTTGCCAGTCAGGCGGTGATCGCCATCGAGAACGTGCGTCTTTTCAACGAGACGAAGGAGGCGCTGGAACGGCAGACAGCGACCGCCGAGGTGCTGCGGGTGATCAGCAGTTCAGTAGCCGACAGCGCGCCGGTTTTCGACATGATTCTCGGCAGCTGCGAGACGCTGTTCGAGGGTGCATTCGCCAACATCGGCCTGATCGGCGACGACGGACTGGTCCATCTGCTCGTCAATTCCGAGCGTCTCGCCCAGGCCAGCCCAGCCGAGCGAGCGTCGGTGGCCCGCTTGCAGAGTGAGTTTCCGCGGCAGGTGCGCGAGTCCATGCACGGCTACGTCATCCACAAGAACCAGGTACTGCATTACCCGGATGTGCTAAACGGCGACGACGTTCCGGCCGGTTTGCGCGAGACCGCCAGGACCCTCGGCAACTACGCTGCGCTTTATGCCCCGATGGTCTGGAAGGGTCGGGGCATCGGCGCACTGGCGGTCAACCGAGTCCCGCCGTCGCCCTTCAGCGAGCGCGACATCAACCTCATCAAGGCCTTCGCCGACCAGGCGGTGATCGCCATTCAGAACGCGTCGATGTTCAAGGAAACCCAAGAGGCCCGGGCGCAGGCAGAGGAGGCGCGCGCCGCGGCCGAATCCGCCAACGAAGCCAAGAGCGCCTTCCTGGCGACGATGAGCCACGAGATCCGCACACCGATGAATGCCGTCATCGGCATGAGCGGGCTGCTGCTGGACACGAAGCTCGACGCCGAGCAGCAGGACTACGCGACCACCATCCGCGACAGCGGCGACGCGCTGCTGACGATCATCAACGACATCCTCGACTTCTCGAAGATCGAGGCCGGGCGCATGGACATCGAGGCTCACCCCTTCGCCCTGCGCGAATGCGTCGAGTCGGCGCTGGACCTGATCAGCAGCCGCGCCAACGAGAAGCACCTGGACCTGGCCTACCTGTTCGAGGGCGAAGTACCGGCTGCGGTTGACGGCGACGTGACCCGGTTGCGGCAGGTGCTGCTGAATCTGCTGTCCAATGCAGTGAAGTTCACCGAGGAAGGCGAGGTCGTGCTGACGGTCTGCGCCAAGCCCGTGGACGGCGGGGCCGTGGAGCTGGGCTTTGCGGTGCGCGACACCGGCATCGGCCTGAGCGAAGCCGGCATGAACAAGCTGTTCAAGAGCTTCAGCCAGGCCGACAGCAGCACTACGCGCAAGTTCGGCGGCACAGGGCTCGGGCTGGCCATCAGCAAGCGCCTGGCCGAGCTGATGGGCGGCACGATGTGGGTGGAAAGCGCCGGCCCGGGCCAGGGCTCGACCTTCCGCTTCACCATCGTCGGGCGCAAGGCCGAACTGCCGCAGGGCCAGCGGCGGCAGTTCATTGGAACGCAGCCGGCGCTGGCCGGCAAGCACGTGCTGGTGGTTGACGACAACTCCACCAACCGCAAGGTGCTGGCGCTGCAGTCGGCCAAGTGGGGCATGACGGTGCGCGACACCGAGTCGGCCGCCGAGGCGCTGCGCTGGCTGGAGTCGGGCGAGAACTTCGACCTCGGCATCCTGGACATGCACATGCCCGAGATGGACGGCCTGGCGTTGGCCGGGGCGATCCGCGAACGCCGGCCAAAACTGCCGCTGGTGCTGTTCAGCAGCCTGGGCCGGCGCGAGGCCGGCGACACCGAGGGGCTGTTCAGCGCCTACCTGAACAAGCCGCTGCGCCAGAGCCAGCTCTTCGACACGCTGGTCGGCCTGCTGGCGCACGATCAACCGGCGCCCTTGCCTGCCGCCGCGAAGCCCAGGCCTGCGATGGACCCGGGTATGGCCAAACGCCATCCGCTGCGCATCCTGCTGGCCGAGGACAACGTGGTCAACCAGAAGCTCGCGCTGCGGCTGCTGCAGCAGATGGGCTACCGGGCGGATGTGGCCAGCAACGGCATCGAGGCCGTCGAGTGCATTGCGCGCCAGCCCTACGACGTGGTGCTGATGGACGTGCAGATGCCGGAGATGGACGGGCTGGAGGCCACGCGCCGCATCGTCGCGCGCTGGGCCACTCCAGGTGAACGCCCGCGCATCGTGGCCATGACCGCCAACGCCATGCAGGGCGACCGCGAGGAATGCCTGGCCGCGGGCATGGACGACTACGTGACCAAGCCGATCCGGGTGGACGCGCTGGTCGAGGCACTGACGAACGCGTCGCCACGGAGCACGGGATGAACCGCCCCGCCATCGGGCCCGTGGCCCTTCGGTCAGCGGGACTTGGGGTGCTGCCAGGGGTCGATCACCTCGACGCCCGTGCCCTTGAAGTCCCGCACGTTGCGGGTGGCGACGGCGAAGCCGTGCGCGGCGGCGATGGCCGCGATGGCTGCGTCGGCAAAGCTGATCGGGTTGCCGGCGGCCTGCGCGCCGGCGAGCACGCGCGCAAAGGCATGGGAGGCCGGCATGTCGAAGGCGAGCACCCGGCCCTCGAACAGCGGCAGCACCTGCTCGGTCAACGCCTGCCCCAGCTTGTTACGCCGCCGCCCCGCCGGCAGCGCGGCCACGCCGGCGAGTAGCTCGGCCAGCGTGATGCTCGTCAGGCACAACGTGGCCGGCGCCTCGGCATCCAGCCAAGCCAGCACGGCCGGCTCGGGTGCGGGCCGCAGGGGTTCGGAGACGACGTTCGTGTCGAGGATGATCACTTGAAGCTCGCCGGCACCACCGGCGTGCGGTCGCGCTCGATCTTCAGCGTCACGCCGCCCACGCTGCGCCCTACCGCGGCCAGCGCCGCGCCGAGGCCGTTGCCCGGCCGCACCGCGGCTTCGAGGATGTGGCGGATCTCGGCCTCGGTGCTGCGCCCGTGCTGCGCGGCGCGGTGCTTCAGCGCCCGGTGCGTGGCTTCGGGCAGGTTTCTCACGGTGACGGACGACATGGGCACACCTCCTCCGCATCGAGCCCGGATGATATCACTCGCACACTTTGATGTCATTGCACGCCCTTCCCGGCACTGCGGGCATGAAGGCGCCTTCCAAGGCACCGGCACGCGCGGAACGAACCGGATCAACGCTCCAGAACCCAGCCTCAGCGCGGCATGACGACACTCGCCATAGACACCCTTCACGACCTGGTCGCCACCGGCCGGCTGCCGCAGGCCATCGCCGCCGCCACGCAGGCGCTGGCCGACCCGGCACTCGACGCCGACGAGCGCATGGCGCTGCTGCCGCTGCGCTTCGACTGCCACTTCATGCGCATGGAACTGGCGCAGGCCGGCGCCGACGTGCAGGCGATGCTCGCCCTGGCCCGGCGCCCGGCCGATGCGGCGCGGCAGGCGCAGGCTCGGGTCTGCGAGTCTCGGCTGCACTGGCGCGTGGGCGACGCGCCGGCCAGCCTGGCGGCGGCGCAGGCCGCGCTCAAGTCAGCAAGGCGCAGCGGCCGGCCGGCGCTCGTGGCGCACAGCCTGGCCGCCCTGGGCAACGCGCAGTCGGACATGGGCGACCTGCCCGCGGCGCTGGCCCACGCGCAGCAGGCCGAGGACAACGTGGTCAACCAGAAGCTGACGCTGCGGCTGCTGCAGCAGATGGGCTACTGAGCCGACGTGGCCGGCAACGGCATCGAGGCCGTCGAGTGCATCGCGCGCCAGCCCTAAGACGTGGTGCTGATGGACGTGCAGATGCCGGAGATGGACGGGCTGGAGGCCACGCGCCGCATTGTCTCGCGCTGGCCCTCACCCGCCCAGCGCCCGCGCATCGTGGCCATGACCGCCAACGCGATGCAGGGCGACCGCGAGGAGTGCCTGGCCGCGGGCATGGACGACTACGTCACCAAGCCGATCCGGGTGGACGCGCTGGTCGACGCGCTGCTGCAATCGACACCATGCCCAGGCTGAGCCATGCGCGGCATCGACTCATGCGTCCAGCGATGTGCAGCGCGAGATGCGCGGCAAGCTTTCACCCTTCGCCTCGCGTGCGCGGGGCGTGTTGTTGTTGGTCTGTCCGCGCAGCCACCCGCTGTCCTTGGCGAACCGGCAATTGCTCGGGCTGCCTGGCTTGAGGAACTCCTCACCGAGCATTGGGCCGGGAGAGTCGGGATGAACGGTGCGCCTGTGGGTCATGATCGAATACCTTCGGTTTCAATGATCGTCGACGAGCCACCGGCACGTACAAGCCACAGGCGTCAATGACGGCGGACCTGACCCCACAGTCATGTCAGGCACAGCAGCGGTACGAAGGTCGGCACCCTCATGGACATGCATGCAGACAAGTCGATCACCACCAACGCCGATGCCGTACACCGATAGACTCGCCCTACCCGCACGCTGAACGGAGCCCCAACATGGCCGACACGGTAATCGACCCCGCCATCTTTGCCGAGTTGCAGGAAGCCGCCGGCGCCGACTTCGTCGGCGAACTTATCGCCACCTTCCTGGAAGAGGCCCCCCAGATGCTGGCCGAACTGCGCGCGGCGCAGGCCGCTGGCTCCGCCGACCGCTTCCGCCGCGCGGCGCACTCGATCAAGTCCAACGCCAACACCTTCGGCGCGTTGCGCCTGGGCGAGATGGCGCGCGTGTTGGAACTGGGCGGGCTGATCACCGACACGGCGCCGATCGCAGCGCTCGATGCCGAGTACGCGCGAGCGGCCGCCGCGCTGCAGGAGCTGAGCGGTGGCTGACTCAGGAGCGCGGCTGCTGGTCGCCGACGACAACAAGGTCAATCGGCTGCTGCTGGGGCGCAGCCTGGAGGTGCTGGGTCACCGCGTGGCCATGGCCGAAAACGGCCGCGTGGCGCTGGAGATGCTGCGGCGCGAGCGCTTCGACCTTTTGCTGCTGGACATGGAGATGCCGGAGCTGGACGGCTTCCAGGTGCTGGAGCAGATGGTGGCCGACGCACAGCTGCGCGACCTGCCGGTCATCGTCACCAGTTCGCTGGAGGGCGTGTCCAACGTGGCGCGCTGCATCGAGCTCGGTGCCGACGACTACCTGTCCAAGCCGGTGAACCCGGTTTTGCTGAAGGCACGCATCAACTCCAGCCTGGAGAAGAAGCGCCTGCGCGACCAGCAGAAGGAGCTGGTCAAGCGCTTTGCCACCAGCGAGGTCGCGCAGGACATGCAGGAGTCGGGTTTCGCGCTGGGCGGCAAGCGTGTCACCGGCACGGTGATGTTCAGCGACATCCGCGGTTTCACCACGCTGGTCGAGTCACAGACGCCGGAAGAGACCATCGAGCTGCTGAACACCTACTACACGCTGATGTTCGACGCCATCAGCGGGCGCGGCGGCGTGGTCAACCAGATGGTGGGCGACGGGCTGATGGCGATTTTCGGCGCGCCCAAGGAACTGGACGACAACTGCGGCAGCGCGGTGCAGGCGGCGCTGGACATGATCGAGCTGATCGACCTGTTCAACGTGCAGCGCGTGGCCGAAGGCAGGCCACCGGTGCACATCGGCATCGGCATCGCCACCGGCGACATGGTGGCCGGCTACACCGGCACGCAGACGCGGGCCACCTACACCTGCATCGGCGACGCGGTGAACGTGGCCGCACGCATGGAGGCGCATACCAAGCAAGCGGGCCGACCGATCCTCCTGGACGGCGCGACGCGCGAAGCCATCGGCGAGCGCTTCGTGCTGGATGCGCTGGGCGAGGTGGTGTTCAAGGGCAAAGCCACCGCGGTGCCTGTGTTTGCGTTGCAGATGCCGGGGCGCGACAAGCTTTGAAGCGACCGGCGCTTTGATAAGGTCTCGGATACGGCTCGAACTCTCACCAAAAAGGAAAAACCATGTCGAAGGAACGTCCCATCCTGGGTAGCGACGGCCAACCGCTGCCGCTGCTGCCACCCGAGCGCGACGCACGCGTGTGGGCCCGCATGGTGCGGGTGATGTTCTACACGCCGGGTTTCCTGGCGCTGCTGCTGCTGAAGGTGGGCGAGCCCACCGGTTTCGGCATCAGCGTGGAACTGTTCATGCTGGCCAGCGCCACCGCCATCGTCGGCGGGCTTTTCATCGGCACGCAATCCGACGGCATGGGTGCCGACCCTGCATCGCGCATCGGCACCTGGAGCGGCGCGCTGGTGCTGGAGCTGCTGGCGGTGGTGCCGCTGCTGTGCGCGGTGCCGTCGCTGTTCCACGAGCTGGCCACGAGCAAGCTGCTGCACTCGGCCGCGCCTGGCGCGGTGCCGTTGGCGCTAGGCGCATCGCAGCTGATTCCGGCGGTGGCCATCCTGCCCTTCATGCTGTATCAGCTGGCCGGGTTCGGCACGCTGCATTTCGTGGTGTCGAAGACGATGAACTGGGTCATCAACCTGGCGATCTTCGCCCTGATCGTCGGCTCAAACGTGGCCAACCGCATGGCCAACTACGATGCCGAGAAGGCCCTGGTCGGCATCCTCGTCTTACTGCTGGTGATCACGGTGTTCTACGGCGTGCTCAAGCTGCGCCAACTGCAGGAACTGTACGACACGCACCTGCCCGCCAAGGCGCCGAAGCGCGACGCCTAGCCCGGCGGCGCTTCGCCGCCGAAGGCGCCCGGCTGGCCCGATGCCACCCGAGCGCTGACCTTACTTGTGGTCGTGGTGCTTGCCGCCGTGGCTGTGGTGCTGCTCGGCTTGGTGACCGTTGTGGTGGTAGCCCCAATGCTCGCTGTCTTCATACAGCACCAGCTGGTCCGGGCTCAGGCCCTTGCGCTTGCGCAGGTCGGCGATCAGCGCGGCGTCGCTCAGCTCGAGGTGGTGCGACTTTTCCCAGTCGTGCTGCGCGGTGGCCTCCAGCCGCTTCACCGCCGCCGCCTCGTCGGTGACGATGGCCAGCTCGCGTCGCGCGTCGAAACTTCCCGGGGCGATGTTGATCGATCCGACCAACGCGCGCTTGCCGTCGGCCAGCATCATCTTGGCGTGCAGCTTCAGGTGCTTTAGCGTGTGCACCTTGGCGCCCACGTCCTGCAGGATCCGCAGCCCGCCGACGCCTTCGCCCAGCTTTTCGGGCTTGAGCGTGTGCGGCGGCTTGGCCAGGATGTGCACCTTGACGCCGCGCGTGACGGCACGCACCAGGCGCTCGATGATGACCTGGTCCTGGTAACGCTCGTTCTGCAGCCACAGGCTGTGCCGCGCGTCGTCGATGAACGCGGCCAGGCGCTGGCGCCCGTTGTTCGGGCACCAGATCAGCGTCGAATGCGGCTGCGGCGCGAAGTCCTTGTGCGCCCAGTCGGCTTCGAAGCAGGCCACCATCTCGTCCACCTCGTGGCCATGGGTGGTGACGATCGCGTAGTCGCGCGTCTTCGTCAGGTCGCGCGGCTCCCAGTTCAGCGATTCGACGAAACCGATGCGGCCATCGACGACCATCGACTTCTGGTGTGTCAGCGCAAAGGCCGGGTTGCTGTCGCGCACATCGATGCCGGCGGCGGTCAGCGTGGCGCGCGATTCTTCGTTCTCCGACTCGCCGTTGCGACGCGCCGGGTTCAGCATGACGCGCACCTTGACGCCGCGCTGCTGAGCCGCGCACACTGCCTCCAGCAACGTGGGGTCAGTGAACAGGAACATGCGGATGTTCAGCGAATGCTTCGCACCTTCGATGGCGTCGATGATGGGTTTGCCGGTGTCATCCGGCAGGACGATCAGTTGATGAGACATGGTGCGACGCCGATAAGGTTGATTCGTGGATTCATTGTGTGCTAGGTGGCACGGGGTTCAGAACTCCTCGGTATCGATTTCGGCCTGCGTGGCCGCGTTGTAGCGCGCGCCGCGGACGTTGCCACGGTGAATCATCTGGCCGGCGCGTCCCACGATGTCCGGGGTCAAGGTCACGCCGGCGGCACCTAGGTCCTCCTCGAGGTGCGCGATTTGGGTGGTGCCCGGCAAGGCGACCACGTGCTCGCCCTGCGCCAGCACCCAGGCCAGCGCCAGTTGCGCCATGCTGCATCCGGCCTCGCGCGCCAGCGCCTCGAAGCCGTCCAGCAGTCGCAGGTTGGCGGCATAGTTGTCGGCCTGGAAACGCGGCATGCCGCGGCGCAGGTCCTTGGGATCCAGCAAGGTCACGTCGCGCAGCTTGCCGGTCAGGTAGCCCCGCGCCGTTGGGCTGAACGCGACCAGCGTGGCGCCAATGTCCTGGCAGGCCTGCAGCACGCCGATCTCGGCATTACGGCTCCACAGCGAATACTCCGACTGCACGGCCACGATCGGGTGCACCGCGTTCGCGCGCCGCAGCGTCGCGGCCGACACCTCCGACAGGCCCAGCGCACGCAGCTTGCCGGCGCGAACCAGATCGGCCATCGCACCGACGCTATCCTCGATCGGCACGCGCTTGTCCCAGCGGTGCAGGTAGTACAGGTCGATGACCTCCGTGCGCAGCCGCTGCAGACTGTCTTCGACGTTGCGGCGGATAGCCTCGGGTCGGCCATCGATGACGCGCTTGAGACCGTCGTCGAATTGAACTCCGGCCATGCCACCCTTGCTGGCCAGCGTGAACTTCGCGCGATGCGGCGTCAGCACGCGGCCGACCAGACTTTCGTTGGCACCGAAGCCGTACAGCGCAGCGGTGTCGAACATCGTCACACCCAGGTCCAACGCACGCAGCAGCAGCCTTTCGCTGTGTTCGCTCGGCGGCGGCGCGCCGTAGGCATGGCTCAGGTTCATGCAACCCAGGCTTACGGACGAGACTTCGAATGGGCCGATGCGACGTGTTTTCATGGCTGGGGTTTTCCGGCAAGGCAGCGCGCCCTCAGGCACGCGATACGGCACCGTGCGGCGCCGCCGCCTCGGGTGACAAGGGCAGCGCGACACCGTCCAGCTCGCCGCGTAGACGTGGCAGCCATTGCGGGTGCTGCTGCACGAAGTGGACCAGTTGCTCGCGCACGTGGCATCGCAGGTCCCAGGCGGTGCCGGCATCCGGCGCGCTCATCATCGCTCGCAGCTTCAGGGTGCGTGCATCGGCGTCGGTAACCTGCAGGTTCCAGACCTTGCCGTCCCACAGCGGTGTCGCGTCGAGGATGCGTTTCAGCTCGTTGCGCACCGGCTCCACCGGCGTGGCGTAGTCGACATGCACTTCCACGGTGCCCAGCAGGTCAGCGGTGCGACGTGTCCAGTTCTGAAAGGGCCGTTCGATGAAATAGCTCAGCGGCACCACCAGGCGGCGCAAGTCCCAGATGCACACCACCACGAACGTGTTGCGGATCTCCTCGATGCGGCCCCACTCGCCTTCGACAATGACGACGTCGTCCAGCCGAATCGGCTGCGTCAGCGCCAGTTGCAGCCCGGCCAGCAGATTGCCCACCGCCGGGCGGGCCGCCAGGCCGACGACGATGCCGGCCAGGCCGGCCGATGCCAGCAGGCTCGCACCGACGGTCTCGATACCAGGAATCTGCAACAGCATCAACGCGCTGGCGATTAGCGCGATCACCGCAGTCGCAATGCGCCGCAGCACCTGCGTCTGCGTCTGGATCTGGCGCGCGCGCAGGTTGTCCTCGACATTCACCGGGAAGCGATACGCGACCCAGTCGGCCAGCGCACGGATCACGGCGATGATGAACCAGGCACCCGCCGCCACGAAGGCGATCGACATCAGCCGCTGGCCCAGGCCGGGCAGCTTCAGCTGCAGGTCGAGCGTCGGCCAGGCCAGCGCCAGCAGCACCAGCGGCATCAGCAATCGCGCCGGCGCACGCGTGCGTGCAACGAAGAAGCCGTCGAAGTCGTAGCGGGTCCGAGCAGCCACACGACGCGCCACCGCATAGACCACCGAATGCAGCACAAGACCGCCCGCCACCAGAGCGGCAAGTTCGGCGATCGACACCAGCCAGGGTGTCAGCAGATCGGCCAGTGCACGCAACTCGAGAAGTCCTCCCCCATGCGCCGAGTTTAGAACGCATGCGTGGCGGCACCGAACCCGGTGCACACCGGCCCGGGATTTGGCATCATCGCGGCCACCGGGGAGCCCCGGCCCACACCTTTCCAAAACGACGAGAGGATTCCATGCGCCACATTGCCCTTCTGACCACCCTGGCCGCCAGCGCCGCGCTGCTGGCCGGCTGTGCCACCACCGAAAGCAGTAACCCGATGAGCTTCTTCGTCACCAGCACCAACATGGGTAAAGGTGCCGACCTGGGCGGCCTGGAGGGCGCCGACAAGCACTGCACCACGCTGGCCAAGAGCGTCGGCGCCGGCGGCGAATGGCGTGCCTACCTCAGCACCACCGGCGCCGCGCCGGTGAACGCGCGCGACCGCATCGGCACCGGCCCGTGGATCAATGCCAATGGCCTGACCGTGGCCAACAACTTGGAAGAACTGCACGGCAGCAACCGCCTCGCCAAGGTCACTGCGCTCACCGAGAAGGGCGAGCAGGTGAAGGGCCGCGGCGACACGCCGAACCAGCATGACATCCTGACCGGCTCGTCGCCGGAGGGCAAGGCGGTGCCGGGCGACAAGGACACGACCTGTGGCAACTGGACGAAAAGCGGCGCGGGCTCGGCCATCGTCGGTCACAGCGACCGCACTGGGCTGGACGAAAGCGAGCCGGCGAAGTCCTGGAACTCGTCGCATGCCACGCGCGGCTGCGATATCGCGTCGCTCAACGCCACGGGTGGCAACGGCTACTTCTACTGCTTCAAGGCGAAGTAGTTGGACGCGCCCCGGCATTTACCAGCGCAGCACGACCAGCGTGATCGCCGGGAACAACACCAGCAGCACCACGCGCGCCAGGTCGCTGGCGACGAAGGGCCACACGCCGCGATAGGTGTCGCGGATGCTGATGTCCGGCGCCATCGAGTTGATGACGAACAGGTTCATCCCTACCGGAGGCGTGATCAGCCCCACCTCCACGGTGATCAGCACCAGGATGCCGAACCAGATGGCGGTTTCCTCCGGCGTGAGGCCGAAATCCAACCCCGATACCATCGGGAAGAAGATCGGGATCGTCAGCAGGATCATCGACAGCGAATCCATCACGCAGCCGAATATCAGGTAGAAAATCAGGATCGTCGATAGCACAGCATAGGGGCTCAGACCCATGCTACCGACCCAGCCGGCCAGTTCCTGCGGTAACTGCGACAGCGCCAGGAAGGTGTTGTACGCGGCGGCGCCCAGCACGATCATGAATACCATCGCGGTGCCGCCTGCGGTGGACTCGAAGGCCTCCTGCAGCCGCCTTCGGCTCAGACCGCCGCGCAGCCAGGCCAGAACGCCGGTGGACACCGCGCCCACCGCCGCGCCCTCGGTCGGCGTGAACAGACCGGTGTAGATGCCGCCGACCACGACCACGAAGATCAGCAGCACCGGCCACACCGCGCCCAGCGCCTGGATGCGCTCGGGCCAGGGCATAGGCTCGACGCTGCCGGCCAGTTTGGGGTTGATGCGCACGACGATGTTGATCACCAGCATGTAGCCCAGCGCCGCCAGGATGCCGGGAATGAAGGCCGCGGCGAAGAGCTTGGCGATGTTCTGCTCCGCCAGGATGGCGTAGATGACGAGCACGATCGACGGCGGGATCAGGATGCCCAGCGTGCCGCCGGCGGCAAGCGCCCCGGACGAAAGGCTGCCGGCATAACCGGCACGCTTCAACTCGGGCAACGCCACCTGGCCCATCGTGGCCGCGGTGGCCAGCGACGAACCGCAGATCGCGCCGAAGCCGGCGCACGCGCCGATGGCCGCCATGGCCACCCCGCCCTTGCGGTGGCCGAGAAACGCCTCCGCCGCCTTGAACAGAGCCTGCGACATGCCGCCCAGCGTGGCGAACTGCCCCATCAGCAGAAACAGCGGCACGATCGACAGTGAGTGCGACGAGAACTGGCTGTAGGCCAGGTTCTTCATCTGGCTGAGCAGCGGTGCCGCACTGCCATAGACCTGCCACGAACCGAACAACCCGACGACCAGCATCGACAAGCCGATCGGAACGCGCAGGAAGATCAGGATCAGCAGTACGGGAAAGGAGGCAGTGGCCAGCCAGATCGGTTCCATCAGTGCCCCCCACCCGCAGTGACGAAGCCCGGCGGCGGCGAGACCAGCCCCAGGCTCTCCAGCAGCCGCCAGGCGTAGGCGACCAGACCCACCAGCGCCGGCAGCATCGAAGCGGCATAACCCCACCACACCGGCATCTGCAGGATGAAGCTGACCTCGCCGTTCTGACGGTACTCGCCCATCGCGATCGACATGCGCCACACCAAGAGCAGCCACACCGCCAGCATCAGGCCATCGGCCGCGATGTCGAGCGCGCGGCGCATCGGCGCCGGATAGCTGCCCCACAGCATGTCCACCACCGCATGGCCGCGCTTCAGGTGGGCCCAGGGCAGGAAGCAGAACACCGCCAACGCGGTGCCGGCTTCGACCAGCTCGAAGTCGCCCGGCACCGGGCCCAGCCCGAAGCCCGACAACGCGCGGCCGACGATGCTGGCCACGCTCATCAGCGCGATGAGCACCAGCACCAGCGAGCCGAACCAGGCCATCGACCGGCTCAGGCCATAGATGAGTTTGTTCATGGGTGCA
>Ga0316195_10000543_pt1 | contig 15310 bp, 12 predicted proteins | sample Phised1_MG_FD_204937 | JGI IMG/M metagenome (GOLD analysis project Ga0316195, IMG submission 204937) | Coastal sediment microbial communities from Maine, United States - Phippsburg sediment 1 | ecosystem: Environmental > Aquatic > Marine > Coastal > Sediment | place: USA: Maine | collected... | reverse complement strand
AGGTTGCATAATCTTTTGCGGTACTTGAAAGACCCGCACCACCGGAAAAAAATCGTTTAGCCCCTTTGATGGGGTAATCGGTATCATAAAATGTAACCGGATATTTTTCCCAATTTTCGCCCACTTTTTGCTGCACACTAACCAGGCGATCTTGTTTTCCATTTGGTAAATAAAACCAGGTGTCCTTCATGCCTAAAGGATCAAAGATTCGGGTTCTCAGAAATTCATCGAAGGGTAAACCTGAGACTATTTCGATAAAATAACCAAGAACATCCAGGCCTTCGCTATAGGTAAAATTCTCGCCCGGGGTATGATGTAAGGGAAGGCTTGCGAGTTTCTTAACACTTTCTGCTATGGAAATAGCATCAGTAGTAAAAAGATCTGTAATACCTGCCTTGTGATAGATTGCTTTGAATCTTGGATCACCGTCAATTACCCCATAGCCTATACCGGAGGTGTGTGTAATTAAATGACGGATAGTAATTTCTTTTTCTGAAGGGATAGTGGTATACGTAGTATCTGTTTCATTATATGTATCCAGAATTTGGGCATTTTTAAATTCGGGGATATACTTGGAAACGGGATCATCTAATTGAAATTTTCCCTCCTCCCATAGCATCATTACCGCGGTTGAAGTTATGGCCTTTGTCTGTGAAGCGATCCTGAAAATAGCATCATTATAAATTTTAGTACCATCGGTATTATCGGCCAGCCCATATGCGCTATGGAACACTATTTTTCCATCGCGTACAATTAAAGCCACAGCACCCGGGATATCACCATCCTTTACAGCTTGCTTAAGCATGGCATCTATTCGATTTAACCGTATATCAGACATGCCAACCGTTGCCGGTGAAGCCGGGGTAAGATCGGGCGAAATTTTTACGGATGGTGTTTGGGCAAATCCTAATATTGAAATTGCCAAACAAAGAAGGAGGTTTATTTTTCTCATAATTTAATTTTTATCCAGCCCGCCGGCTCTTTGCGGAGAACGGGGTGTTGGCCATTCTTGTTTTTGTCCCGTACTGGAACTTGTTGGTAATATTGCTTTTTCTCTGGATGCTTTTTCAGGGTCTTCACACGCCATGTAAGTAAGGATTGCAGTAAGGATTGCATTGTTGCGGACATCGTCAAAAACAATCTTGTCGTAAGTATCTAAATTGGTATGCCATGTATAATTGCTATAGCTCCAGCTTAAGGAACTCAGGGAAAATGCCGGAATCCCCATAGCAACAAAAGAGGCATAATCCGATCCTCCTCGACCAGGTGATCCGGGAAAAGTGGTTTCAATATGCCCTTTAATGTCTTCAGGAACTGCTTCCAGCCACCTGCCCAGATAGTCGTAAGCATGCAGAAATCCCTGCCCGGTAATTTTCACAACACGACCCGTGCCATTATCCTGATTAAAAAGTGCCTGCAACCCCTTTACAACTTCGGGCCGATCCTCCACAAAGGCGCGAGACCCGTTAAGACCTTGTTCCTCACTACCCCACAGACCAATAATAATGGTTCTTTTAGGGTTAGGATATATTTTTTTAAGGATACGTGCAGTTTCCATCATGGTAATGGTACCTGTGCCATTATCGGTTGCCCCGGTACCGCCATCCCACGAATCAAAATGCGCTGAAAGAACCACATATTCATCAGGGAATTCCGTGCCCGGAATTGTGGCAATTGTATTAAAAGCTGGTACCCTTCCCAATTCTTTTGATTTGGAAACAACTTTCAGTACCGGTTTGTTGCCATTTTCTGCCATTCTGTATATCATCCCGTAATCTTCCAGGGAAAGATCTATTACGGGAATAGATTTAGTATTGGCGCTAAATATTTTATTGGCACCAAAGCCTTCGGACCACCTGGACTGTATAATCGCCAGTGCGCCGGCTTCTTCCAGGGCCCTGTTTAAAGTAGTGCTGTTATATCCGGTATTCCTTATTTGTTGATTCCAGACTTTGGTTAGCAGGTCTCGTTCCGTTTTCATTCTTTCAAATGATTCCTCGGTTGCAAACTCTTCCCAGTTATAGTCCGGCCGCCCTGTAGGCTGATTCATAGAGACCGTTACGAATTTGCCTTTTAGATTTGGGAGCCATTTGGCGAAGGCCAGAGAATCTTCCGCAGCAGGGAGGTTTACCACTTCGGCGGTAATTCCTGAATCTGAAGTGCCGGGGCTCCAGGCCAGTTGTGTACCCCTAAGTGACACGACTCGTGGGGAAACTAGGTCTACATGGGTAATACCACGTTCCCAGCCTCTCCAAGTACCCCATTCCTCATTGCGGGCAGCTATTCCCCATTCTTTGAAGGTGGCTACGGCCCAATCATGGGCCTTGCTCATCTGGGGCGTGCCAACCAGACGGGGGCCAATAACATCCATTAATTCATGTGCAAGTTGTTCCAGCTGCGAATTTTCAGTGGCCTCTTTTTTTAGCTGATCTACCACTTTTTCGGCAGACTGCCCAATCACAAATGTTACATTCAAAAGGAGAAAAAAAAGAAATAGGGAGGGTGTTTTAAGCATGTTCATATTGGTGTTTAAGGAAAAGCAGTCTAAGATAGGAATAAAAGTTTTTAATTGTGGCAGACCATAGTTTCAATATCATTTCTAAATTGAAAATGTTACTGTTAAATCCTCAGAAAATCTTAAAAAGTTTACTTCTTTTTATGGGTAAACTGGTAATGAGGTTTGGAAGGAGGGTTCTTTTTTTGGAGCAGGGTAGAAGTGCTATATGGAATTAAATATCTTATAATCAATCATATAAATAAGTACAAACGACTACAAAAGATTACAAACGAAAATAAATACTTCCTAACCGAGTAACAAATAGCCACTGTTCTATGTTTGCAGTGTCGGAAGATAAGAACCGATAGTATTAACTGTTTAATCCTAAAAATTAGTAATTATGAACGCACTTAGAAACAAAGTACAGTTGATTGGAAACCTGGGGCAGGACCCCGAAATTGTAAACCTTGATAATGGCGGTAAATTGGCCAAATTTTCCGTGGCTACCAATGAAACTTATAAAAACAGTAAGGGAGAAAAGGTAACGGACACCCAATGGCACAATGTGGTGGCCTGGGGTAAAACCGCGGAGATTGTTGAGAATTACCTGGCTAAGGGTAATGAAGTAGCGGTAGAAGGAAAGCTTGTTCATCGCTCCTATGAGAACAAAGAAGGTGAAAAAAGATATATCACCGAGATTAAATGCAATGAATTAGTGATGCTGGGGAAATAAGGATGGGCACCAATTGGTGAAAACCCCTGATTTTTTCAGTATAAAAAAGAGGATCAATGATCCTCTTTTTTTATGGCTGGGTATCTGCAGCCGCACTTTGTACGGCAATTTGCTGTACATCGCGATCAAAAAGGTAGAGCCCGCCCTTATCATTTCCAATAAGGTTAATCTTATCTAAAATTGTTCGCGCAAGAGCCTCTTCTTCTATTTGCTCGGCTACATACCATTGTAGAAAATTATGTGTGGCATAATCTTTTTCCTGCAGGGCTACATGTACCAGTTCGTTAATACTTTTCGAAACAAATATTTCGTGATCATATAAGTCTTCGAACATCTTTTGAAAAGAACTGTAAAGGGCTTTGGGTTCATTTAATGCTGATATGGTAGCCTGCCCTCCACGTTCATTCACATATTTAACAAGCTTCAACATATGCATTCTTTCCTCATCGGAATGTTTGTACATAAATAAAGAAATTCCTTCGAGCCCTTTTACCTCCGCCCAGGAAGCCATAGACAAATATATCTGTGAAGACTCCGCTTCAACCCTTATTTGGTCGTTAAGCGCTTTTTCCATTTTTTTTGTTAGCATGACAATGGTTTTTAACAAAGTTACAAAATCTAAGGCCTAAGAACTTCCTGAAACGCTATGATTTTAGTCCTGTTAGTTAATAATTTAATTGTTGAATTATCTCGCCATGACTATTAGAGCCAATCCAATTATATAAACCAACAGCATAATATTAAGTAGTTTGGGAACTCCTTTAGGGGCACCTTTAAACTCTTTCCAGATAAAAATGCCCCACAAAGCAGCCACTACAGTGGCGCCCTGGCCCAAGCCATAGGAGATAGCCGGTCCTGCCTTATCAGAGGCCAAAATACTAAAAGACATACCAATACACCAAATTGCCCCACCTAAGAAACCCATAAGATGGTTTTTGCCTCTGCCGGCAAAATAGTCTTTAAAACTTACCGGTTTTCCTTCAAATGGCTTTTTCATCAGCAGCGTATTGAAAATAAAATTACTAGCCAGAATGCCTAAGGCAAAAATAACAACCGCAGTATACGGACTTAGTTTTCCTTTGATCGGGTTTACAAATTCAGGAAACATGGAATTAGCCACATATTTATAAAAGAAACCCATTAAGCAACCGGCTATAATTGCCAGGATGAGGCCTTTGGTTGGAACTTTGTCCTGACTTACCGTAAGCTTTTTATAGGCATTTGCATTGAGTAGAATGGCAAGAACAATAAGAGCTACACCTCCAAAAAGCATAACCGCATCACCAACAGGTATATCCAGATAGTTCACAATCACCCCTATGACCAACGCCAGACCAATGCCAACAGGGAAAGCGACAGACATACCGGCAATTGTTATGGCTGCTACCAGGAGTATATTGGCTGCGTTAAATAAGATGCCTCCTAAAAATGCCGAACCCAGGTTTTCAGAACTTGCCTGAGTTAAGTCTTCCAAAAATGAACGGCCTGCATCCCCGCTGCTTCCAGCCGTTAATGCGAGGAGCAGGGAAAAAACTAAAATTCCAAAAACATAATCCCAGTAAAATAGTTCAAAGCGCCAATCTGGAGAAGCCAGTTTTTGTGTATTTGCCCATGACCCCCAGGCTAACATTGTAATTAAACAGAAAACAACAGCAATTGGATACGATTCTATGATAAACATATGATAAAAAATTAGTTGATTTCATTGAGAAAAGGAGCCGAGGTTTGTGCCCCCATTTTGGTGACTGATAAGGCCGCCGCCTTATTGGCAAATTCGATACTTTCCTTCCAGGGCAGCATTTGAGCAAGACAAACTGCCAGTGCTCCGTTAAAGACATCACCCGCCGCCGTTGTATCTATCGCATTCACTTTTCGAGCTTTGGCGGTAAAGCTTAAGTCGCCATTCATAAAATAAGCGCCCCTACTGCCCATGGTAATAATCACATTTTTCACTCCTTTTTGAAAAAGAGCTTCGCAAGCCATGCGCGCCGTAGTTTCATCTTTGACTTCAATTCCTGTGAGAATTCTGGTTTCTGTTTCATTCGGTGTAATAAGAAATAGTCCGTTAAGAATGTCGTCTGACAGTTTCTGGGCAGGGGCCGGATTAATTATCAGCTTTTGATTATATTTCCTGCAATGATTTGCCAAATGAGCAATAACAGGGATGGGGGTTTCCAATTGGGTTAAAATAATACCAGCAGCCTGAAGCTTATGGGCAACACCTTCCAAATGTGTTTTTGACAACAAATTATTTGCGCCTGAAGCCACAACAATTTCATTCTCGCCTTCAGAATTAACAGTTATCAAAGCCACTCCTGAAGGTGCCCCTTTTGCTATCAGCGCCCCATTAATGTCTATCCTTTCTTTTGTATAACCTTCGAGGGCATTTTTCCCAAAAATATCATCCCCAACGCAACAAATAAAATTAACCTTTCCTCCTAAACGAGCGGCTGCCACAGCCTGATTTGCACCTTTACCTCCGGGGAACATAAAAAAATCACCACCTAGTATGGTTTCTCCCGGCTCAGGGAATCTGGGTGTTTTTACCACCATATCAGTATTAGAACTCCCAACGACAACAATTTCTGACATTTATTTTATTTTGATTTCGTAACAGGAACAGGGTTCTTCAGGCTGCTAAAGAAATCTTCCAGAATTTTTTCCTTATTAAAGTTTTGCCAAACGGTAATCTTACGTTCATTACCCGGGCGCTCAACCCATTCATTATTTATAAGAATTGGGGCAGGAATAATTTTACGTTCACCCCAGCTTTCATTTTTTAAAATGGCCACTGCTACCATGTCAAAAAGAGGTCTCGATGGGGGATCTGCATGGTAATCAATATATTCGAAAAGACTTACGGAATAGTCGCCAAAAGTTGAAAACACACCTCCATGCCTACCTGTAATGGGTTCTTTGGCTGTTGGTCCGAGCCCAGGCATTTTTTGATTTATTTCTTCCTTTGTAACCTTTACGGCATCTGTTCCGGAAGGCTTGCCATATCGTACAGTAACCATTTCGAAGGGTATGTTACTATTGAGCACATAATTCATGGCTATGGTATCATTGTCCTGATTATATTCCCCAGGATCAGGATAGTTAGACCCCAGCCAAACTATTTTGCTGCGTTCAGCAAAAGAAGGGTCTTTTTTTAAAGCCAGCGCAATGTTTGTTAATTTGCCTACTGCCACAATGACTACTGTATCATTTGCAGTTGCCTCCAATAAATGATCTACACCTTCATGGCCATCAAAATCATCCGGATTCCATTGATTGGTAATTTCTGTAAAATTGCCATTTGCTCCTTTTAGTAATGGGATATCATTGTTTAAATTACACAATTTCAATATCCGAAGAGCTTCATCATAATGCCCCTGTATATCTCCTCCGTTATAGGTTGCATTTACGGTAATGGCGTTAACTCCAAAAGTATCGCCATTAAATAATAAATAAGCAAGCGCATGCTGGTCATCCAACTCGTTATTGGCGTCGGCATCAAAAATCACTTTTTGTTTTGAAGGTGCTATGATGGTTTTTGTTTCAATTTTTTTATCTCGACAACTACTAGTGAAAAGGGTTAGGATTGTAAAACAGAAAATAAAAGTAATGAGTGGTATTTGCCTTTTTCCCAATTTCATAAAAGCGTTTTTTAGTTTGGATGGTTAAAATACAAAAAAAGCTGAAAGAGGAATGATAGATTTATATCAACCATTTCTAAAATTCAGAAATACATCTGCTGTGCTAATCGAAATGTATTGGCATGAGCTTCCACAATCTTCTTAATCTCGACAGAATATCCGCCACCCATACTACACTGAACAGGGATTTGATATTTAAGGCAGTTTTCGAAAACTAATTCATCACGTTTTTTACATCCTTCCAATGAAAGGGATAAGGTTCCTAACTTGTCAGTTTCCAGTACATCTGCTCCGCTGAGATAGAAGATGAATTCCGGATGAATTTCACCGATAATGCGGGGCAGAGTGTCTTGTAAAACAGAGAGATATTCCCTGTCGGTCGTTCCTTTTTCTAATGCGATATCCAGGTCTGATGTTTCCTTTTTAAAGGGGTAATTATTAGCGCCATGCATTGAAAATGTAAAGACCGTAGGATCATCTCTAAAGATCTGGGCGGTGCCGTTCCCCTGATGAACATCAAGGTCAATAATTAGAATTTGACGGGCAATATTTTTGGATTGCAGGTAACGGGCCCCAATGGCCTGATCATTTAACATGCAAAAGGCTTCCCCTCTGTTGGAAAAGGCATGATGGGTACCCCCTGCGATATTCATTGCGATGCCATGTTCTATGGCATATTCGCAGGCTTTCATAGTGCCGTCTGCTATAATGCGTTCCCGCTCCACCAATTGTTCATTTAGAGGAAAGCCAATTTTCCGGGCTTCTCTATATGGGATTTTCAGATTAAGAAGATCGTAGTAATATTCCGGGTCATGTACTGCTACCAGATATTTATCATTAGGGACGGAAGGCTCAAAAAAATTATCAGGAGTACAGGTCCCTTCATGTATCAGTTGCTGAGGTAGAAGCTCGTATTTGAGCATTGGAAAACGATGGCCTTCGGGAAGGGGATGATTGTAAATTTGGTGATAGGCAATCTTAAGCACTATCTTAATTTATAGTCTCTCCGTTTTCTACTCCTTTTTCATCCGTATTTAGAAATACTAATTTACCCTCTTTGTTTTCAGTCATTAATATCATACCCTGGCTTTCTACACCCCTAAGCGCCCTTGGTGCCAGATTTACTAAAACGGTTACTTGTCTGCCAATAACTTCCTCGGGGCTAAAACTTTCGGCAATACCAGAAACGATTGTCCGGGTATCTATCCCGGTGTCTACTTTGAGAACCAAAAGTTTTTTGGTTTTAGGCATTTTTTCAGCTTCTAAAATGGTCCCCACACGTAAATCCATTTTGGTAAAATCTTCAAAATTTATGGTCTCTTTTTGTGGCATTACAGTTTTATTTTTAGATTCATTGACTTTTTTTGTGGCTTCCAGCTTATATAATTGAGCCTGTATTTCCTCGTCTTCTACTTTACGGAATAACAATTCAGCTTCACCAATTTTGTGGCCTGGAGGGAGAAGGTTTTCTTTTTTGGAAACATCTGCCCAGGAGAGTTCAATAAGATTGGAATTATGGGTAGCCTTATTTTCCGGGACCGATAAAATTCTTTTTAATTTTCCTGAGGTAAAAGGCAAAAAAGGTTCGCTCAGGACAGCAAGGGCAGCGGCTATTTGAAGTGCTACAAACATTATGGTCTGTACTCTTTCTCTATCTTCCTTAATAACTTTCCAAGGCTCTTCATCTGCCAGATATTTATTTCCCAGTCGTGCAAGATTCATTAATTCCTGACTTGCCTCACGAAAGCGGTATCGTTCAATAGAGTCTGAAATGATTCCGGGATATTTTTTAAGGGTTTTCAAAGTGTCTTTGTCAACTTCCGTAAAATGATTAGGATCTGGCACAACCCCATTGAAATATTTGTTGGTGAGGACCACATCCCTGTTTATAAAATTTCCAAATATAGCAACCAGTTCATTGTTGTTCCGTGCCTGAAAATCTTTCCATGTAAAATCATTATCCTTGGTTTCAGGGGCATTGGCTGTAAGGGTATAGCGGAGAACATCCTGCATATCAGGAAAATCTTCCAAATACTCATGAAGCCAAACTGCCCAATTCTTTGAAGTGGACAATTTATTACCCTCCAGGTTAAGAAATTCATTTGCCGGAACATTATCCGGTAAAATATAATCCTTATGTGCTTTGAGCATACTTGGAAAAATAATACAGTGAAAAACGATATTGTCCTTGCCAATAAAATGTACCAGCTTGGTGCCCTTATCCTTCCAATACACTTCCCAGTCTTTTCCTGTTCTTGCGGCCCATTCTTTGGTAGAGGAAATATACCCAATTGGAGCATCAAACCAGACATATAGTACTTTGCCTTCACCGCCCTTTACCGGTACGGGAATTCCCCAATCCAGGTCGCGTGTTACAGCCCTTGGTTTTAGCCCATCGTCTATCCATGATTTGCATTGCCCATAGACGTTAGGTTTCCAATCGTCTTTATGCCCGACCAGGATCCACTCTTTCAAAAATTCCTCATATCGGTCTAATGGAAGAAACCAGTGCTTGGTTTCTTTTAGGGTTGGAATCGCACCTGTAATTGTCGATTTGGGATTGATCAGATCTGTGGCATTCAGAGAAGAGCCACAGTTTTCACACTGATCTCCATAAGCTTCTTCATGTCCACATTTTGGGCAGGTTCCAATGACAAATCGGTCTGCAAGAAACTGCTGGGCTTCCTCGTCGTAAAGTTGAGCGGTTACTTCTTCTAAAAAATCCCCCTGTTCATATAAAGTTTTAAAAAAATCGCCAGCCGTTTCATGGTGTATTTGCGCTGAAGTACGAGAATAATTATCAAATGAAATTCCAAAATCTGCAAAGGATTTTTTTATTATCCCGTGGTATTTGTCTATGATCTCTTGTGGTGAGACGCCTTCTTTTTTAGCCTTCATAGGGATGGCCACTCCATGTTCATCACTTCCACAGACAAAGGCCACATCATTACCATTTAACCTAAGGTATCTGGCGTAAATATCTGCCGGGACATAGACCCCTGCCAGGTGCCCAATATGGATAGGTCCGTTCGTATAGGGTAATGCTGCTGTAACTGTATATCTGGCAGGTTTATGTAGGTGTTCCGACATCAAAATTGGATTAAGGCACAAAAATAACTAATATTTCAGACCAAACACCAAGTACCCGGGAAAAAGAAAACCCCCGGAACACCGGATCCTCATATAAGGGATTACCAGTGTCCGGGGGCACTTATGCAAAGTGGGTATAGTCTAAGATACCATTATGGATTTAGACATTTTTTTGTCCGAAACCTGTATCCTATAAATATATTTACCGGTGGACAAATGCATGGGTAAACGTTCCCTGATATTAATTTCGGCAGACCCGGCCAACATGATCTCATTATAGACGGTTCCAACATTTTGTCCCAGAATGTTATACAATTGAATATCCACCAATGCCGTAAAAGGCATCTCCAAATAGATATGAGGTGTACTTTTGGTAGGATAAAATGGTTTGTGTACTATGGCTTCCAGCAATTCAGGAGTTGGATCTTCCGCAACAGGATCTTCTGGCATTGGAGGTGTTGGAGGTTCATCACTATATACAATATCCGGAAATTGCACACCGCTACAATTAAAGCCAAGATTAACAGGGGCATATGGGTGATTTAGTAAATGTTGCTCTACCAAAGGAATTGGAACACATAGCCATTCTGCCAGGACTGTTGCATACAAATCCCTGAAGTCCATGGTATATTCAAGGTTTCCGCGGCCGTTAGGGTTTTCCAGGGAAGGGTGCTCCCCAACAAACGCACTTCCGTTAAGCCCGGAACCAAAAAATAAAGTTGGCGCGGCTTTCCCATGGTCAGTTCCATTAGAGCCATTTTCAAATATCCTTCTTCCGAACTCCGAAAATGTCATGCTTAATACCTTTTCGTCTTGTTGGGTAAATGCAATATCCTCATAGAAGTTATTGATGGCAATTGATAAATTAGACATCAATCGTTCGTGGGCAATTGGTTGATTTCCGTGGGTGTCAAAACCTCCCATTGAGATCATGTAAACTTTTGTGCCCAAATTACCTTTAATGAGCCTGGCCAATAGGGCTAATTGCCTTGCAAATCCATTATCCTGATACTGAACCTGATTTTGTCCACGCTCATAGGCTTCATGGATCAGGCCGGAGTATTCATAAGTTGTATTAGCAACTCCTCTTAGGAATTTAAGCTGATCTCCGTACATACAATTATTAAATAAACTGTCATCCAGGCTATATTGAACTCCGGATTCGGCAATTTCTTCCAGCTGATCAATATTTGAGGTAACAAACGCATAGTTGGTTTCTTCGCCCTGGAATACCAGACTGCCGAAATTTCCAATTTGGATAGCTGCAGGAGCTGCAGGTGGATTTACCAGGTAATCAGGGTAAATATTTTCAAAATAACGACCCATCCAACCTGTATTCAGGCCATCAAAACCTGTAGTTGTCAGATCGGTATTCGCATAAATATCAGATCCCGTGAAATGAGACAAACTTTGATTTTCATAGCCTACACCATGAACGGCTTTTACCTGTCCGGCACCCCACATGGGCTCAAGGGCATTCATATAGGTAGGGATACCAAATTCATCCGTAAGTTTTAGGATCTTACTCTCCGGGATATAGATATTGGGTCTCGCATTGGCATACATATCGTATTGCTCAATTGGGATCACAGTACTCAATCCGTCATTACCACCCGAAAGGCGTATGAGGATAAGTATACTATCTGTATCTGCATTGGCAATGGCAGCAGTCAGTGGGGACGGCGCAGATGCGGTAAGCATATTACTGCCAAGCATCATAGAGCCAGACCCGGCGATACCCAATGCCTGCAAAAAGGATCTACGGCTCCAATACACATGCTCTTCGTCGTGTCCTTTGTTGTTTTTTATATTGATAGGTAAATGATTGTTACACATAGTCGTAGGTTTTATTTTAGTTGAAACTCAGGCTGTCTGGATAGGTGCATTAGCAATAGGAATACTTGCGAAGGAACTTCCGGGCTAACGGAAAGCATCCATAACCCAAGTCCCCCAGGAATATAATCGGAACCGTAATAGTTTTCCGGGACATCTTCAATTTTGAATACAGACATCGCGTTTTCAAAATCCTGTGGTGTAAGTAATCCTTTGGGAGTGATTTTATCAACTATGGCCCTGACCACAGTTTCGGGATTACTTGTATTGCTGTCAGCGGAGCCAACTGCATCCATGGCCAGTGTGCGGTATTGCTGTGGGTTATTCTGATAAAACATTTCCAGAAAAACCTCGGCAGAAAGCCATCGCCCAATCATAAAGTTGGTGTTAATCCAGGTCCTGTTTCTTTGCCAGCCGGCAACATCTACAGGATCAAAAAGTTCCTGACCCAAAAGTCGGCTTGTATCAATCACATTAAGTAAAGTTCCATTGTCATACGCAAAATTGGTTTCATTAATTAGATTAAGGTAAATATCAAACGGACTCTTGATGATGACTCCTATGGCTTCATCATCAAAAAAGTGCTGACTTGAGAATAATTGGGAAAGTACCGGGGCAATTTCAAAGTTGTTGGACACAAAGGTGCTTGCCATTCCTGAAATTATAGTTTGTGCATTTCCTGCGTCATCACTGGAATCCGGATGAACAAAATATTCATATAATTTTTCACAGATAAATCCGGCTATTTCATTTGGTCTCTGTTGGAAAAGGATATCTATTACATTGTTATAATTCCAATTTCCGGTCTGACCGAAAATAGTTTTTGAGCCTGCATCAAACTTGGTAGGATCAAATGCAACCTGTTCACAACCCAACTCGCCTCTTTCCACATAGCCGCTCAGTGCCCTGGCTGTTTCGATAATATCCTGTTCGGTGTAACCATTGCCTTCACCTAAAGAGAATAGTTCATACAATTCACGAGCATAATTCTCATTTGGATTGTTACCGTTATTATATACTCCATCAAGGTAATAAAGCATTGCACCGGTAAGACCAATTTCGCTAATAAAGGTTTTGAAATTACCAATGGCATTTCTTTGAAGACAATTCACATAATAATAAAGGAAGGAATTACAATCATAAACGTCCAGTTCTGTCACAAAGTGATTGCTCCAGAAAAAGCTAAGCCGCTCCCTGAGATTGTTGTTCAACAAGCCATTGGTATAGCTTATTCTCCATTCCTCGCTTTGGGCACGCTTAATTTGTCCTGCCAGATCATCATCTGCCGGATAATTGCTGTTATTCCAATCTGCCCAGGCAGGTGCAGGAGTGGGGGCCATGTTGACCGCTTCATTTATCAAACTATTTACCAAGGTGCCGGCTGTCTGACCAACTGCCTGGTTAATAGTCTGTACTGAGGCACTAAACCCCAGTCTTCTGTACAAATGCGCCGCCCTATATTTATCCAAGGGTGCTGTGTACGGCGCTAATGTAGAGGTATTACAATTAACGAAGTATTCCATAGTTTTTCAGGCTTTAAGAACGTTCATGTGTTTAGGGGCAAATTCTTAACGCTTAAACTCAATGGATATTATGGTAATCCAAGTATTTTCGTTATTCTGCAGTGAAATTACAATCTTCAGATTTAAATTTAGGGTGAATGGTCGATATTTTCGACAAACTGCTACAATTTTTAAGAATTTGAAGGATTTATGGGTGCACATAATGAATTAGGGAGGGAAGGAGAAGAATGGGCTGCCAATTATTTAGAAGACAGGGGATACCATATTAGGTGTCGTAATTACCGTTATTTGAAAGCTGAAATTGACATTATTGCACAAAAGGGTAATGTAATAGCTATTGTTGAAGTCAAGTCAAGAAGTTCCGCGTATTTTAAAAATATAGCTGAAACGGTCAGCAGAAAGAAAATAACTTTACTGGTAACTGCCTCTGATAATTATATTAAAGCCCATAATCTTGATGCGGAAGTAAGGTTTGATATCATTACTGTCCTCAAGAAAAATAATGAATTTGTCATTGAGCATATGGAAAATGCATTCTATCATTTTTAAAAATTTGTTTTATTTATAACAAGATGTTATTTTTGAAGCAATTCGTAAAATATGAAAACAATCTCGTCTGTTGTAGAACATTACATTAAAAAGAAACCGTTTTTACAAAGTGCACTTGCTCAAGGAATTATAAATCTTACTTCGCTATCTCGACTTATCAAACCCGAAATTCAGGAAGAATTGGGGAAAGACATACGCAATGGGGCAATTGTGATGGCCCTTAAACGCTTGTCGGATGATCTTGAATTCAGGGCAACCCACAAAATTATAAAAGTTCTTAAAAATATAGGGGAAATCACAGTACGTTCCTCGCTTACCGATTTTACTTTTCTGGTATCTGATACCATTTTAGAAAACCAGACAAAACTCCTGGATGAAGTAAATAAAAATAAAGATGTTTTTTATACGTCTTCCAGAGGGGTTAATGAGCTCAATATTGTGGTTAGTAACAGTTTGGACAAGACCATAGAAAAGCTTTTTAAGGATGAGAAGTGTACTCAAAAGGCCGAAAATCTATCTTCTATCACTGTAAAGCTTCCGGCAGAGAATGTTTCTGTTCCGGGTATTTATTATTTCATTTTTCAGCGATTAGCCTGGGAAGGGATTGTCTTATACGAAGTTATTTCTACCACAAATGAATTCACAATCCTGGTAAATGATGACCAGGTAGATATTGCATTCAGTACAATAAAGGATTTAAAATCTTTGTAAAAAGCAATAACCGTAATTAAAGTTGAACTTCCTTGATAGGCCCATAAACGGCGTCACGGAAACTTTTGTGAAGGCCTATCTGATCATATGGAAATAGCTGCACAAATAGGACAGCCGTAATTTTATTTACGGGGTCTACCCAGAACAGTGTGCTGGCGGCACCATCCCAAAAATATTCTCCTACTACTCCGTTGTTCTCTTCCTTAGATGCCGGAGGGCGGAGTCGGACTGCGAAATCGATACCAAATCCCACCTGTCCCTTACTAGGCAGAAAGGACCGTTTTTCAACGCTTTCTGACAATTGGTTTGTGGACATTAATTTTACCGTTTCCGGTTTTAGGATGGTTACAGAATCCAAAGTCCCGTCATGCACGAGCATACGTGCAAAACGCATATAATTGTCCAGAGTTGAAGTCAGACCAGATCCACCCCTGGTCAGGGGCCAATGATTAAAGTAGTCCGATTTTGCTTCTTCATCAGGAAGTTGGTTGAGTTCTCCCTGGTCATTTCGGAAATACATGGCAGAAAAACGATCACGGTCATTTTCCGGGACATAATACCGGGTATCTTCCATCCCTAGTGGATCCAACACATTTTCCCGCACATATTCCCCGTAGGGTTGCCCGGAAATCCGCTCAACCAAAAACGCCTGAACATCAACACAAGGCCCATATTCCCATTGTTCACCGGGGTGGAAATATAGAGGGGTCTCACCCATTTTTTGAGCCATTTCCAC
>Ga0316195_10000542_pt1 | contig 15315 bp, 13 predicted proteins | sample Phised1_MG_FD_204937 | JGI IMG/M metagenome (GOLD analysis project Ga0316195, IMG submission 204937) | Coastal sediment microbial communities from Maine, United States - Phippsburg sediment 1 | ecosystem: Environmental > Aquatic > Marine > Coastal > Sediment | place: USA: Maine | collected... | reverse complement strand
GCGTCCGGAACATACGTCGTCGCTTCTAGATGAGCGCGATTCCAAACACGCGCTGCAGAATCAGGATTCCCGACATGCCGGTGAAGACAACGAGACTTAACCAGCCGAACCACCTCGCAAAGGCCGACGGGTAAAAGACCTTGTCGTCCTTCGGGATAACTGTCAGGCAGTAATACAGATTCAGGAAAAATATGACCGGCGCAACAAAATAAGCCAGCGCCGAAGCTATCAATACAAGATAGACAGGCCGCGGAACGCCCGCAATAATTGCGACAGAGGCAACCAGCGAAAACAACATGCTGATCCGGTAAATATTGTATTCGGAATACCAGATTTTTCGCTGATGCTCATCGATTTCATCGCGTGACGTTCGCGGTAATGCAGCGGTCTTGCGAAAAAGGTTTCTGCAGCAGGCGCCCACTACACGTGGCCAGCCGTCGAAATAATTGAATGCTGTCGAATATGTTGCTGCAAGGGCACCCGCGAGGAATACCAGCATCAGGCCAGGTCCGACGCTGTCGGTAAATATCTTGGCGATTTCGCCCATCACCGCGTTGCCGCTGACATCACTTGGATAGAGCCAGACGGCGGCAAGCATCAGGAAAATTGACGCAAGCAGAAATGAAATAATATGGCCGACCCGAAAATCGATCAGGCCAATTTTGAACCAGCGTCGGCAGTATTCCTGTGCGTGCGCCGGCAAGCGTGACACATCAACTGTGAGGTCAGCCTTTTTACTCTTGAAAGCATCGAACGGAGTAGCGAGGCCCTGCGTCTCAATGGCTCCTCGCATCTTTCCCATGCCCACTTTCTTCGCCTTGCCCCACTCGGAGGCCTGCAGGGAAACGTCAATGCCGGTAGGCAACAGGCCCAGAAACGACGCGATAATCAGCCAGGAGCCTTCGGGCGCATCGAGTTGGAAGAAGTGCACGAATTCCTTCACCGGCGCCGGCTCCACGACATAGACCGCAAATGTGCAGAGAATCAGGATTCCCGCGGCAATCTTGGTGGCGAGTTCGACCACCGCGTAACGGCCGCGCAAGATTATCAGCACGGACATGATGCCGAGCAGCAGGCCATAGAATGCCAGCTCCTTGTCGTCATCAAGACCCGGGATATCAATGTCCAGGTAAAGGCGAAAAAAGTAAAAGAGTACAGCGGCCGCCGCAATCAACCTTCCGGCCTGACCGACAGCCGACTGGATAATCGTAGTAATAAGTACGTACCAAACCGGAATCTTCTTCCAGGCAGTCGCGTACGCGTCCAGGATGCTGCGCCCGGTGGCATGCGTGAACCGAATGGCCATTTCGAAGCCGTAGTACTTGAAAATGTAGGCAATCGGCAGGCACCAGAGCAGCGCGTAGCCATAGCGGCCGCCCGCCACAGGCGCGGTAACGAGATGACTGGTACCGATACCGGTCATCATCAACATCATGCCGGGACCGAATTTGCGCAGGAGGCTGCCGGGACGCATGGATGGCAGTTCGAGGGAATCGAAGGATTCCAGATCAACGCCACGGGATTTCTGCTGACTCATCAAAATTCCCTCAATAGGTACCGGCGACGCGTGCCCGCTGCTGGATTAATGCCAGAACGATGTCAATGGTTGGTGTTGGTACTGCTACGAGTCGACCGAGCTCCTGAACAACGGTGACCAACGCATCGATTTCCATCGGTCGACCCAATTCAAGATCCTGCAGCATCGACGTTTTGTGGGCGCCCACAGCGGCGCCGCCGGCGAGGCGCCGATCGACGTCGACCCGAAAACTGGCCCCCAGCCGTTCGCCTATTTCCTGCGCTTCAAGCATCATGAGTCGACATACATTGCCGGTACTTTCCTCGCCGGCAACCTTGTCGAGTGTGGCATGCGTCAATGCGCTTATCGGGTTAAAGCAAAGATTGCCCCAGAGTTTGACCCAGATGTCGTCGCGAATATTGTTGCGCACTCGCGCTTTGAAACCGGCGTCGAGCAAAGCGGTGCAAAGCTTTTCGGTGCGCCCTGTCGGCATGCCGTCCGGTTCACCCATTGTAAAGCGGTCACCTTCGATATGGCGAATGACGCCCGGTTCCGCAATTTCCGCCGCCGGGTAGACAACAAATCCGATCGCACGCTCCGGCCCGACGGCATTCCAGAACTTGCCACCGGGATCGATGCTTTCAAGCTTGTGGTTTTCGTACGGTCCCTTGAGCTTGTAGAAGTACCACCACGGAATACCGTTTACGCCAGTCACTACCGCGGTCTCGGGTCCCAACAATGGTTGTATCCTGTCTGCAATTCCCGGCAAGGAATGGGCTTTCAGAGTGATTAGCACGTAATCCTGTGGCCCGGCATCTGCCGGATCCTCGATACAGCGCGGATGCGCAACCCGCTCATCGCCGTCAATCAATAGCTTCACGCCGTGCTTCTGCATGGCCGCGAGGTGCGGTCCGCGAGCAATAAGCGTTACGTCCTTGCCTGCCAGAGATAGCTGTACGCCGAGCCATGCCCCGATTGCACCGGCACCATAGATACAAATACGCATTTCAGCCGAGCCCCAGTTTTTGCGCCAACCCGATACGCTGCAGCTTGCCGGTAGCGCCTTTCGGTATTTCGTCAAGGAAAAGAATCTTGCGCGGCACCTTGAAGGTGGCAAGCCGTTCCGCGGCGAAGGAACGAATGGTTGACTCGTCCAGCGTCGCGCCCTCGCGCAACACAATTGCCGCAGCAACATCTTCGCCAAGTGACTTGTGCGGCATCGCAAATGTCACGACTTGCTGCACCGCGGGGTGATCCATGAGGACATCATCAACTTCGCGCGGCGAGATTTTTTCCCCACCGCGGTTGATAATCTCTTTAAGCCGCCCGGTGATTGTCACGTAACCGTCCTCATCCATAACGCCCTGGTCACCGGTTCGAAACCAGCCGTTCACGAAATTTTCCACGTTGGCGGCCGGATTGTTTTCGTAACCCCGGGTTACATTCTCGCCCCGGATTACGATTTCCCCGACTTCTCCCCGCGGCAACAGCTCGGCGCTGGATTCGTCCATGATCGCCACTTCGGGGCCTGCAGCACAGCCGACTGTGCCCGGCTTGCGAGTTCCGGGTGGCAGTTGATTGCAGGTCATCTGGTGCGATGCTTCGGTCATGGCGTACGCCTCTATAACAGGCACACCAAAAGTGTTCTCCAGCTCGTGCAGGACCTGCGGGGGCAGGGAGGATGAGGACGAACGGATAAAACGGAGTTTCGTTGCCGCGATGATTTCCTGATTTCGCTTCGCGCGCGCGAGTATCGCCTGATGCATTGTAGGCACGGCGGTATACCAGGTGGGCTTGGCGACCTCCAGCCAGGAAAAGAATCGCAGCGCGTCGAATCCGGGTGAGCAGACGACACTTGCGCCGCACCCAAGCGTGGCCAATACCGCCGCCATCAAACCGTGAATATGAAACAGCGGCATGATGTTCAGACAAACATCGTCGCTTTGCAGCCGCAAAGTCCGTTGAATATTTGCCGCCGATGCGCAGACATTCCCGTGGCTCAATGGCACGATTTTCGGCCGCGAAGTTGTACCGGAGGTATGCAGGACCAACGCGATATCGTCGGCTCTTGCCATGCCTGGAGACTCACAGTGTGCACCTTGCCCATGGTCCCTCGCGTGGATGGTAAAAGAGCCTGCAGGCTGATCCGCCTGCGTCCGCAGTTCCAGCACCTGAATATTGTGCGTCGCCGCCGCTTTGATTGCCGGCGAAGTGCTGCCTTCTTCAACCAGCAAGGCTCTCGCGTTCAGGTCAGACAAATAGAAGTCGTATTCTTCTTCCGTATAAGCGGGGTTCAAAGGCGCCGTGGTGGCACAGGCGGCGATGGCTACAAAGGCGCTGGCCATCTCCGGACCGTTTGGCAGGACTATCGCCACACGATCGTTGCGGCCGACACCCAGGCTATTTAGCGTTGTCGCTGTCTGCTGAACGAGTGCGCGCAGACCGGCGAAGTTGAGGTCCGGCCGGTCGATTCCTGATATCGCCGTATTGTCGTCGACGCCGGTTTGCAATATTTCACTGACGGTCGACGGCGTGATCAAAGTGGGTTCCTCAGTTTCTTGTTCTGTATTTGCGAACGATGCGGATGAACGCTTCAGGAAAGGCATTGTCAGGAATCGCCACTAGCCGGTCAATGGCCGACGAACCCAGCGGTATCACTCCCCGAGTCGATTCGTCGGTTCGACGACGGGCCAGCCCCGGACAGAACGATCGCATTTCATGTCCGATGCTAATGAATACAGGAGAGCGCAGCAGGCGCTGTGAACATTACTGATCCGAAAATCGCGTCAGGAAACGGTCCAGGTTATTGGCGAATGTCTGTTTGTCGCGTTGACTGTAGGCAGCCGGGCCGCCGCTCGTCTCGACGCCGCTCGAGCGCATGGTGTCGAGGAAATCGCGCATGTTCAGTCTGCCGCGAATATTTTCGGTCGTAAACATTTCCCCGGACGGACTCAAGGCATGGCCGCCTTTCTCAATGACTTCCGCGGCGAGCGGTATGTCATTGGTAATTACAAGGTCACCTTTATCCAGCCTCTTGACGATTTCATCGTCGGCGACGTCGAAGCCCTGCTGTACCTGAATGCAGGTAATATTTGGCGACGGCGGCGTGCTTAGTCGTTGATTCGCAACCAGCGTCAGCGGAACGCTGGTTCGTTTGGCGGCCCGGAAAAGTATCTCTTTAACGACAACCGGACAGGCATCTGCATCGACCCAGATCTTCACCCGCTCGCATCCAGGTTTGTGGCACAGCGCCGCCGCACGGCTTCCGCCGGAACAAACAGCTGCTCCATCAGGTACCGCTTGAAGTCAGGCGCGAATGACTGTTCCGAGACTGACTCGCTCATGCACGTCAGCCACTGGTCACGCTCCGCCATGCCGATTGGCAGGTGCGCGTGGACTCGGGGAATACCGATAGCACCGTATTTTTCGTTGTAGAGTTTCGGGCCACCGAGCCAGCCGCACAAAAAGCGTGCCAGCTTGTCGCGTGAAACTTCCTTATCGTCGGGGTGCATTGCATAGATAGTCGCGAATCGCTCATCGCCTCCCATTCGATCGAAGAAATTGTCGACGAGCTCTCGTAGTCCGTCGACACCGCCGGCTGCCTGAAATGAGGCGTCTCCGGTTCCGTAGGGCCTGATTGTGTTCAAATTCTTTTCCTTGAGTTCTGTCATTACCGTCAAGCTGTGCGGCCTGAACGCAAAAAGGCGAGGGATCTTTAGAACCCCCGGGATATAAAGGTCCATTTCGAAATCATACCGCTTCGCGACGCGGTTGCGGAACCCGCAGCCATATGCAGCCAGGGCACGTTCAAGCGGCACTTTATACTTGCCGACGATTTTCCGAGCCTGGACGCGTGGATTGCCTCATGCACGGCCGGGGACAGCAACAACGGAATGGCAATCAGCGCGGCGCTTAAGGACGCCGCTGCCTTTACGATAATCAGCATGCTTGCCGCGGAAGAAAGTTAACGGCGCGGTGGCAGTATAGAAAAGGGGCGGCATTCGCCGCCCCGAATTTTGCTGGCACGTCTGGAAGCTTATGCAACCTTCACCGTGTGCGGTGTGACTGCTTTTACTTTGGGCAGGTAGATCTCTACCACACCATCTTTGAGCTCAGCTTTAGCTTCCTCACCCTTGATTTCCACCGGCAGGTGGACGGTGCGGAGAAGCCGGCCATAGGCAATTTCGGAACGGAAAAAGTCTTTCTTCTCCTCTTTTTCCTCGAAATTGCGTTCGGCTTCGAGCGTCAGGCGATCGCCCGCGATGGTGACTTCCAGATCTTCTTTCTTGATGCCAGGCAACTCCGCGCGAACGACCAGAGCGTCCTTTTTGTCCAGAACGTCCACCTTGGGCCAGACATCGAATGTCTCACCGAGATCGTTCCAGAACGGGCGTTTCCAGCCTTCACTTTCAAAGAAGCCTTCCATCCAGCGGCGTGGGAAGTGATTTCCGAAGAACTCTTCCATGCTGTGGGTGAACGGCCTCATGTCATGGCTTGCGCCGGACTCAACATCCTTCTTTGGCAGGATATTCCTTATTTTGGGCATTTCGCTCACCTCCTTTGCATCAAGCACCGGGGCTACCCGGCACCTATTTTTATAGGCGCAGAATGCTGTCACCACAATTCGGACAACTACGAATTGCGCTGTTTTCGTGCGGTAAGTATCGTGGCATTGGGATTGGAAATGTGCTTCGCAATCCTGCCGGTAGTTTTCCGCAACTTTTTCCCAGCAAATCGCCATGACACCGCTCGCCAGGTGTCGCACAATGTCCGCAGTCATTTATTACCTAGCTGGTGCAAAACGCGCAGCCGCCACAGCGCGGCCGAACCAAAAAGGACATCGGAATGAAAAAACGGCGAACCTTAACTGCCTCAACCTTGCTACTGTTTCTCGCTATGGCGCTGGTTCGTACGTCGTCTGCCGAGGATGTTATCGGTCAAAAGGCTGTACTTGTGACCGGTGCCAGTTCGGGCATCGGTCGCAACATTGCCGAACGTCTCGCGGCGGAGGGTCATTTTGTTTATGCGGGAGCGAGGAAGCCGGCGGATATCGCGGCATTAAGCACTCTCAAGAATGTTCAGGGCATTCGGCTCGATGTGACTGTGCAGGCGGATATCGATGCCGCTGTAGAAGCGATCAGTGCCGCCGGACGGGGCCTGCACGGCATTGTAAATAATGCCGGGGTCATTGTTGTCGCACCAATGGCAGAGACTGAAGAGGCAGACCTTGCCTTCCTGTTCGACGTGAATACCTTTGGCCCATATCGTATTACGAAGGCTTTTACTCCATTGCTGATTGAATCGGGTGGACGGATCAGCAATATAAGCTCAATGGCCGGTGTCGCCTCGGGGCCCGCATACGGCGCTTACAGCATGAGCAAACATGCGATCGAAGCCTTTACCGACTCGCTGGCCGTTGAAATGCTGGAAGTTGGCGTGCGCGTCAGCGCCATCGAACCGGGCGCCTATCGATCGAACGGTGGCGAGTCCTACTGCAGACGGCGAGCTGAGCGTGGCTACGATCCGTCGAAAAGTCTATTTCCGAAATTGGCGGCCGACATAGCGTCGCTCTGCGACAACATCAACGACAACCGGTATCCGGAACCCGATCCGGTCGCTGACGCCGTCATGCACGCGCTCTTTTCGAGCACCCCGAGGCAACATTACCTGGCAGCGCCCGACCAGCAGCAAACGGCGTATGTCATTCGCGATATTTTGCAGGACCTGGTCGATCTGAATGCCGGCCATCCTTTCAGCTACAGCCGCGATGAGCTGGTAGCGATGCTGGACGAGGTATTGGCGGCTTCGAAGTAGATCGAATGCGTCGCCACAGCTGGCGACCGTAACCAAAATTCGTACCTCAGGGAAACCGGCCCGGGCCGTTGCAGCGACAGCGCTGCATGCGCCCATGGACTTTTTGCCATGCTTGCCTCGATTTGTTTCTTCGGGCCTGGGCAGGGCCATTTCCTGCACGGTCCTGGAAACAGCGCATCTGGTCGACGGGCATTGGACCTCCCGGTCTGAAAATTGGTCGGGCGCGCCGTCTGACGTACACTGGCATCCACAATGCTGGCGTAAGCAGGCACGAATCAACAAGGACGGACTATCGTAGTGGCGGCATCCATTTTCGCCTGGCCGGGCGCCATCGCAATCGGGCTCAGCCTGGGCCTGCTGGGATCCGGGGGCTCGATAATTACCGTCCCCGTACTTGTTTATCTCCTGGGCCAGGACGAAAAGGTCGCTATCGCGGGTTCGCTTTTCGTTGTTGGCAACATCGCTCTCGCCGGAAGCCTGCAATACCTGCGGGCAAAGCTGATCGACTGGCGCAACGTGCTCGTGTTCGGTGTTCCGGGCATGGCCGGAACCTACATGGGAGCGATGATTGCGGCCTACGTTCCGGGCATCATGCAACTCGCGCTGTTTGCGCTGGTCATGTTGCTGGCGTCGTACATGATGCTGCGACCGGTTGTGTTGTCGGACAAGCCGCACGAACCGCGCGAAACGTGGAAGATCGGCATCGATGGGCTGGTTGTCGGAATTATCACCGGCCTTGTGGGTGTTGGTGGCGGGTTCCTGATCGTGCCCGCACTGGTATTGCTCGGTGGCCTTGGCATTCACGCGGCCGTTGCAACCAGCCTCGTTATTATTGCAATGAAATCGTACAGCGGTTTCTACAAATACATTGATGTCCTCGATGCGCAGAATCTGCAGCTGGACTGGCGAACATTGCTGATTGTTACCGCCCTTGGCGTTGTGGGAAGTTTCGCGGGGGCGAAAATCGCCAGTCGCATGCCGCAGGACAAGCTTAAAAAGGGTTTCGGGATATTTCTTATCGCGATGGGTTTATATATCCTGGCGCGTTCGGCGCCGGAGGTACTGGGGATCATGAATGAGCGCTGACTATTATCGCTTGCGGGTGCTTGAGCTGGCACCGCAGGTTTTCGTAACCGGGCAGGTTTTCGAGCAGGACCTCAAGCTCGTTGCAGAGCAGGGCGTGCGCAGCATTATCAACAACCGCCCGGATGGCGAAGCGGCCGGCCAACCCCCTTCCGCGGACCTGGCCCGCGTTGCGGAAGAGTTGGGAATGACTTATGTACACTACCCTGTCGTATCCGGATCGATAACACCGCAGAACGTCGATGAATTCCGGCAGGTCTGCGACAATCTTGAACGGCCACTACTCATTTTTTGTCGGTCCGGCGCACGTTCCACCGCACTCTGGGAAATGTCCGAGGACGACTGAGAGTTACCGACTGCCCGCAACCGCTGTCGGTTGCAGTCTGTCAGGACTTGCTGCAGCTTCGCGCCGGGATCGCGCCTGAACGGTCAATCAGCGATACCGCTGCAATTCGTCCGGGGAACGGGCGGCCGGGCTATTGGTGCTGGCAATGGCTGGACAGAGTGTGCCCTGTCGAAGAAATTATCGATACTCAGCGGCATATCGACAGCCTCGTTGATCGCGTAAACGACGCTCGGCTCAATGGTCGGTCCAGTCAGCATCGCCGCTGAAAACGGCTATGCGCCGGGTGCCGCGGGCAGGATTGGATCCGCCGGCTTTAGCGCGTACAACCAAAAGACATTTTTTGCTTCACATGCGGTAAAATGCCGAGTTACGTTTTTGGTAAGAAACCAGACAAACAGGGGTTATTGTGAGCAACGCAGAACAGCTAAAGAAGATTAAGACCGCACCGGGATTTATTGCCGCGCTGGATCAAAGCGGCGGCAGCACGCCAAAGGCACTCGGCCTTTATGGCGTAACGCCCGATGCCTGGACCAACGATGAGGAAATGTTCGGCGTCGTGCACCAGATGCGATCCCGGATCATGACCAGCCCGTCGTTCGGCGGCGATCGTATCCTTGGCGCGATACTTTTTGAGAACACGATGGACCGTGACGTCGAAGGCAGGCCAACCGCCGACTATCTCTGGAACGTCAAAAAGGTCGTGCCATTCCTGAAGGTGGATAAGGGGCTGGCCGACGAAGTAGACGGTGCGCAGGTAATGAAACCCAACCCCGGGCTCGGCAACCTTCTCAAAAAGGCCAATGCAGCCGGAATTTTCGGCACCAAGATGCGCTCGGTCATCAAGCAGGCGAACGAGGCTGGAATCAGGGCCGTCGTCGATCAACAATTCGAAGTTGGCCGCGAAATCGTTGCAGCCGGACTGGTGCCGATTATCGAGCCTGAGGTCGATATTCATTGCCCTGACAAGGCGGCTGCCGAGGACATGCTGCACGCGGCGATTATGGACCACCTGAACAGCCTCGGCGCCGACGAAGTTGTCATGCTCAAGCTGACCCTGCCCGAGAAAGACAACCTGTACGCAGATTTTGTGGCGCACCCAAATGTTGCCAGGGTGGTTGCTTTGTCCGGCGGCTATTCGCGTGAAGAAGCCAATGCGCGCCTGTCACGTCAAAACGGCATGGTCGCGAGTTTCTCAAGGGCGCTTGCCGAGGGATTAAGTGCACAGCAATCCGACGAAGAATTTGATGCAACGCTGGACTCTTCAATCGCTGCTATTGCCGCTGCTTCGGCGACCTGAGCCTGGCCGTCGCGAAACAACGGGCCGGGCCAGGAGGGCCCGGCTTTTTTTGCGGGCTCACCTCGTTCGTTCATCAGCAAAATCAATTTATCGTTTCCGAATTGCCCACCACTGTCGTTCGCAGCGTTGTTTGCGGCGAACATCTGGCTGGGAAAAAGACGGCTCACGGGTTTCGCCGCCATATTCCCTGTAATCGGCATCTCGGCACCAATGTCGACGGAAAGCTTCATGGATCAGGGTCAGGTGCTCAAGCGGGTTCGCCCGGCCTCTCGTATGATTTCCACACCTTATATATAGCGGATTGCTAATGCGAGAACAGTCCCACATAATCGCGCCAGACAAACCGGAGGTTAGTGCATGAAAATCGGTGTACCAATGGAAATTCACCCGGGTGAACGGCGCGTCGCGACGACTCCCGAAGTGGCAACGCAGCTAATCAAGCTGGGTTTTGAGGTCGCAATCGAGTCCGGCGCCGGCGCTGCCGCCAGCTATTCGGATGAGGCGTACCAGGCAGCAGGCTGCGAGCTCGTAAAATCGCGCAAGGATCTTTGGAAAGAGGCCGATCTGATACTGAAAGTTCGCGCGCCGGATGCCAAGGAAACCAGGTTGCTGCGGTCCGGCCAGACGCTGATTTGTTTCCTGTGGCCCGCACAAAATCCGGAGCTGCTGCAGACGCTTACAGAACGTGGCGTTACGGCGCTTTCAATGGACAGCATCCCGAGAATTTCCCGCGCGCAGAAAATGGATGCCCTGAGTTCGATGGCGAATATCGGCGGATACCGGGCTGTCGTCGAGGCGGCTCAGCACTTCGGTCGATTCTTCACCGGCCAGATCACTGCCGCTGGCAAAGTCCCGCCGGCGAAGGTCCTGGTGATCGGTGCCGGCGTTGCCGGGCTTGCGGCGATCGGCGCTGCCAAGAGCATGGGCGCAATAGTTCGCTCGTTCGACACGCGGCCGGAAGTCAAAGAACAGATCGAAAGCATGGACGCCGAGTTTCTCATGCTGGATTTCGAGGACGAAGACGGTTCCGGCGAAGGCGGTTACGCCAAGGTAATGAGCGACGAATTCATCAAAGCCGAAATGGCGCTTTTTGCGGAGCAGGCCAAAGACGTCGATATCATTATTACCACTGCGTTGATTCCCGGTAAGCCGGCACCGCGCCTTATCACGGCGGAAATGGTGAAATCGATGAAAAACGGCAGTGTCGTTGTCGACCTGGCTGCGGAGCAGGGCGGCAACTGCGAGCTGACCGAAGCGGGGAAGGTCGTCGTCAAGCACGACGTATCAATTATTGGCTACACGGACTTGCCAAGCCGACTGGCGACCCAGGCGAGCCAGCTTTATGGCACCAATCTCCGTCATTTGTTAACCGACATGACGCCGGAAAAAGACGGTCAGATCGTGGTCAATTTCGACGACGAAGTCGTTCGTGGCGCGACCATATGTAAAGGCGGCGAAAAGACCTGGCCGCCACCAGCGCCCAAACTGACTGCGGCACCGCCGAAGGCGGCACCGGCTCCTGCCATGCCTGTCGTTGAGGAGAAAAAGTCGGCGGCAGGCCCTGTCATTGCCACCGCGATTGGCGGTCTTGCCCTGTTAGGCCTCGGTGCCGTCGCTCCCGCGTCGTTCATGGCGCACTTCACGGTATTCGTACTCGCATGTTTTGTCGGCTATATGGTTATCTGGAATGTTTCGCCTGCACTGCATACGCCACTGATGAGCGTTACCAATGCGATTTCGAGCATCATAGTGATCGGCGCTTTGATTCAGATTAGCTCCGAGAACGACACCATTAAGTGGATTGCGGTTGCAACCCTGTTAATAACAAGCATCAATATCGCGGGCGGTTTTGCCGTTACGCGTCGCATGCTTGAAATGTTCCGTAAGTGAGGTCGTCATGATTAGCGCTGGTATCGTAATCGTCTCATACATCGCCGCGACGATTCTCTTCATCCTTGCCCTGGGCGGTCTGTCCAACCAGGAAACCGCCCGCCGCGGCAACTGGTACGGCATCTCGGGAATGACGATCGCGCTGCTGGCGACTGTCCTGGGCGTTGTCACACAGAACTATGTCGAGCTTTTCGGTGCCCTGCTTGTCGGCGGCAGCATCGGCATTCTGCTGGCGAAGCGGGTGCAGATGACCGAAATGCCCGAACTTGTGGCAATTCTGCACAGTCTCGTCGGTCTCGCGGCAGTAATGGTCGGTTTTGCAAACTTCATGGATCCGTCCACACACTTTAGCGGTGTCGAACTGACCATTCATGATATCGAAACCTATCTCGGTATCTTGATTGGTGCGGTTACTTTTTCCGGGTCGGTGATCGCATTTGGCAAGCTCAGCGGCAAGATAGGTGGCAAACCTCTGACCCTGCCCGGCCGTCACCTGTTCAATCTCGGATTATTGCTTGCCGCATTCTGGTTCGGCTGGCAATTTGTTGTCCAGTCGGCAGCGGGCGACGGCATGACACCGCTTATTGTCATGACCGTCATTGCCCTGGTGTTCGGCGTCCATATGGTTATGGCTATCGGTGGTGCAGATATGCCGGTGGTCGTCTCGATGCTCAACAGTTATTCGGGTTGGGCGGCATCGGCAACCGGTTTCATGTTGAATAACGATCTGCTTATCGTCACTGGCGCGCTGGTTGGTTCCAGCGGTGCAATCCTTAGTTACATCATGTGCCGTGCAATGAATCGAAAGTTTTTCTCAGTCATTGCCGGTGGCTTCGGTACCGGCGGAGGGGCCACGGTTTCTTCCGAAGGCGGCGAAGAGCAGGGCGAAGTGGTGCCCATCAGTGCCGAGGAAACGGCCGCGATGCTCGCTGACGCCAGGGAAGTGATGATAATTCCTGGCTATGGCATGGCGGTTGCCCAGGCGCAGCACATCGTCTACGAAATAACGACTGTGCTCCGCAAGAAAGGCGTGAATGTGCGGTTTGGCATTCACCCGGTCGCCGGTCGCATGCCCGGGCATATGAATGTGCTGTTGGCCGAAGCTAAGGTGCCTTATGACATCGTATTCGAGATGGACGAAGTTAACGAAGATTTCCCGGACGTGGATGTCTCGGTGGTGATCGGCGCGAATGACATTGTTAACCCGTCGGCGCTCGAGGAGCCGAACAGCCCTATCGCCGGCATGCCGGTGCTCGAATGCTGGAAAGGAAAAACCTCGATCGTCCTGAAGCGCAGCATGGCGACCGGTTACGCCGGCGTCCAGAACCCGCTGTTCTTTAAGGAAAACACGCGGATGCTGTTCGGCGATGCGAAAGAAACGCTGGAGGCAGTATTTAAAGCGCTTTGATCAGATAGACTAGGGTCGCGCCGCAATTTTGAAGATTGCGGCGCGACCTTTTTTTTTGCGTGCGTGACACCGGGCGGTCGTCCGGCCGGCGCCAAGGAATCAAAATGCAGCTGACAGACGAACCAATAGTCGTCGTGGCCGATCAACCGCTTGTGCCACAGTTTCGCCAGTGCCTGGAGCAGGAGGACAGCGAAGGGCTCGCAAATCTCATTCACAGCCGGCCGATAAGCGATGCACTGCGCGGATTCCTGCGCCTTAGCCCGGCGGAGCGTGGCCGGGTGCTTTCGCTGCTGCCGCCCGACACAGCAGCGGAACTCATCGATGAGGCGCCGACGGAAGTTGCAGCCGAGCTGGTCGAGGGCCTGCAAACAGGCACTGCGGCCGGCATTATGGACGAGCTGTTTTCGGACGTGCAGGCGGACGTCATCGGCGAACTGGATGACGAAGATGCCGCCGCAATTCTGGCCGAAATGGACATCGAGGATGCCGCCGATGTGCGCCGCCTGGTGGTCTACGACGATGAAACGGCTGGCGGCCTGATGCTCGCGGAAGTGTTCACCTTTCACGAAAACGATACCGTTGGCGCTGTGTTGCAGCGGGTCATCGACGGCGAAGAGGATTTCGAACGCCACCGCGGTCAACACCCTTACATACTGGATTCAGACGGTCGACCGATAGGCGTCGTTTCCCTGCGCGGCCTGCTGACCGCCAGGCGCAACGCCAGGCTCGGCGAAATCATGACCGCGCCAAGAACGGTTTCTGTCAGCACGCCTCTCGATGAGCTTGACGACTTCTTTGAGATGCATCCGTACCTTGGCGTGCCGGTCGTGGAGGCGGACGGGCGCCTCGTCGGTGTCGTGTCACGGTCGGCGGTCGCGGATGCCATGCGCGAGCACCTCGAATCCGATGCCCTCAAGGCGCAGGGCGTGGTCGGCGACGAACTGCGTTCCATGCCAACCCTCCTTCGGTCACGACGCCGGCTTGCCTGGTTGTCTGCCAATATTTTCCTGAATTTGATCGCTGCTACCGTAATTGCCAGTTACGAGGAGACTCTGACGGCCGTCATTGCCATCGCGTTCTTTCTGCCGATGGTCTCCGATATGAGTGGTTGCTCCGGTAACCAGGCGGTCGCCGTTACGATGCGCGAATTGTCGCTGGGCCTGGTGCGACCGATCGACGTGTTTCGTGTCTGGATCAAGGAAGCGTCGGTTGGCGTAATCAACGGCATAATACTCGGTATCCTGATCGGCATCGTGGCGTGGCTCTGGATGGACAATGCGATTCTTGGCCTGGTGATTGGTGTTGCCCTGGCCATCAATACGCTGATCGCGGTGTCCATCGGCGGAATCGTGCCACTCCTGGTCAAGCGGGCGGGGCAGGATCCCGCGGTGGCCAGCGGGCCGCTGTTGACGACGATTACCGACATCGCCGGTTTTTTCCTGGTGCTCAGTATCGCCACGTTTTTCATGCCGGCGCTGAGCGCATGATCAGACACCCTGTAGGGTACGCACCGTCGTTAATGAGCCCGCGGTCGATCGATGTTCGCCTAGGCGTTGTCCGATATACCCGGATGGGCTCCGGACCCTTACACTAGGACCAGTTCACAATGGAGGCCGGCGCGATGAAAACCACACTGTCCCTGTCTGTAGTCGCCTGGCTGCTGGTTGCCTGCGCTACGGACCACTACGACCCGCTCAGAGACTACGAAGAGGTCCGCGCAACAACGATCCTCGATGCACCAACACCGGTCGGGGTTGCGCCCGAGAGCAGGGCGCTGGTCGATCGCGGCGAATATCTCGTGGAGCTGCTTGGCTGCGGTACCTGTCACACGCACGGCGCGCTGATTGGCGAACCTGACCTGGGCCTTTCACTTGCCGGTTCAGGTATCGGCATCGCTTATACCAATCCGCTCGAGAATGAGAATCCCGGCATTGTCTTCGCGCCGAACATCACGCCTGACA
>Ga0316195_10000541_pt1 | contig 15340 bp, 10 predicted proteins | sample Phised1_MG_FD_204937 | JGI IMG/M metagenome (GOLD analysis project Ga0316195, IMG submission 204937) | Coastal sediment microbial communities from Maine, United States - Phippsburg sediment 1 | ecosystem: Environmental > Aquatic > Marine > Coastal > Sediment | place: USA: Maine | collected... | reverse complement strand
TTGCCGTTGGCCACATTGGTCACTCTGACCCGCGTCCCGAAGCGCAGCGTCTGGTGAGCGGCCGTCAGGGCATTCTTGTCATACTTGGCGCCGCTGGCGGTGCGATTGCCCTGCAGGGAATCCGCGTAATAGGAGGCCATACCCTCCTGCGGCGCGGGCAGGCCGCCCCAGGCCAGCCACGAGACCAGCAGTAAACACAGCGCCATAAGCGCGTTGGCATTGAAGCTCTTCGTCATTGGCTGTAACACTCCTCTGTTGAAACCGACCAAGGCCGCCAATGATACGAGACCCTGTGCGCAATCGAAACACCGGCGGCCGGCGTACCGGCGGCCGGCGCTGCCGATGCCCCGGCGGCGCCCCGGGACAGGCCCTCCGAAAAGGGTTTGCTTCTCACCGGACAGCCCTTTAGCATTGGGGGCGGCGCCAATGGAGCGCTGCCTGCTGCGCAATACCGGGCAGCGCCACCCGCCAGCATCACAATAACAACGGCAGCCAACGGGTTATCGACATGAACACGCTCATTCCACCTCGCGTAGAAGGCACCTTGCGACTGAAGGACGGGCGCAAGCTGGGCTACGCCGAATTCGGACCAGCCGCCGGGCTGCCGCTGCTGTGGTTTCACGGCACCCCTGGCGCACGCCGCCAGATCGCCCCCGAGACGCGGCGGCTGGCCCTGAAAAAAGGCGTACGCATCATCTGCATCGAGCGCCCCGGGGTCGGCGACTCGACTCCCCACCGCCACGCCTGCATCGGCGATTTTGCCAACGATGTCGGCGAACTGGCCGACGCCATGTCGCTCGACCGCTTCGGCGTCGCCGGGCTCTCGGGCGGGGGTCCGTTCGCGCTGGCCTGCGCCGCCAGGATGCCCGACCGCGTGGTGGTGGCGGCTATCCTGGGGGGGGTCGCCCCCGCCCATGGCCCCGATGCGGCCAAAGGCGCCGCCAGCGAGGGCTGGCGGCGCGTGGGCGGCGTAGTCGGCCCGTTGCACCGGCCGCTGGGCAGCCTGTTGCAGGGCGCTATCTACGCCCTGACACCGCTGGCGGAACAGTGCATCAAGACCTTCTCCCGCTTCATGCCGCCCGGAGATCAGCGGGTCTTTGCCGACCCGCTGGTCCGCGAAATGTTTCTGGACGACCTGATTCTCGGCAGCCGCGGCAATATGCAGGCGATATTCCTGGACACGCGGCTGTTTGCTCGCGACTGGGGCTTCCGCCTGGCCGACATCCGGGTTCCGGTGTACCTCATCTACGGGGACGCCGACACGATCGTGCCGATCGAGCACGGCCACCACATTGCCAGCAGGATACCCCATGCCAACCTGCACGTGCGCGCGGAGGCCGGCCACCTGGGCGGACTGGAAGCGTCCGCAGAGATCATCGATGTGCTGCTGACCGCCTGGCACAAGGGCACGCTGGATGACGGCGACCAGCCGCGCGGGCACAAGTCCACACACTGAGAGCGCTACCCCCCTCTACCCGGCCCGGGCGGAGGAGGGGCGTTCGCGCCGAGGCGCGGCGCCAGGCGCGTGCTGGGACCCGCGCTACCGACCGCGTAGCCGGGAGCGTTGACATGAACCAACCAGACATCCAGTGGGTCCTCGCCGAGGGTAGTCACCCGGCGCTGCTCGCCAGCCGGGCCGACGGCCGCGGGCGGGCGTTTATCTGGGGCCATACGCTGATGGGCAGCATGGCGCAGGAAGACACCATGGGCGTATTCGGCTGGCAGGGGTGCGTCGATATCGCCCGCATCATTCGCTACGATGCCCGCGGGCACGGTCGCTCAGAGTCGGCGGGCGCAGCGGTGGACTACGCCTGGCCGGGTCTCGCCAGAGACATGTGGCAGGTCGCCAATTGCCATGCCGGCAACCGCGCCAAGGTCATCCTCGGCGGCGCCTCCATGGGTTGCGCTACGGCACTGCATGCCGCCTGCCAGCACCCCGACCGCGTGCGGGGGCTGGTGCTGGTGCTGCCTCCCACCGCCTACGCGGACCGCAAAAAGACCGCCAGAGTCTACGAGCTGTCCGCCTCGCTCGTCGCCCTCACGCGCGGCCTGCCGCTGAAACTGCTGCGATGGCTACCGCTCGCCCCCGGCGCTGACCTGCGCACGCGCATGGAGCGGGCAAGCGGCCGCCTGCTGGCCGATGCCAGCCCCAGCGGCATCAGCAACGCCCTGCGCGGCGCCGCGCTGTCGGACCTGCCGCCGCCGGAACGGCTGGCCAGGCTGACCATGCCCGCGCTCGTGCTGGCCTGGCCCGACGACGCGGTGCACCCGCTGGCCAATGCCATCGCCCTGGCCAACACGCTGCCCCATGCCGAGTTGCAGGTGAGCGGCAGCGCCCAGGATCCCGAGCGCTGGCCGCACACCGTGCGCCGCTTTCTGATGTCGCTGAACCAGGCGGACCAGGACTGGACGAATGTTCCGCTCGACTGAGCCGGCGCCTCGGGCCTGGCGGGCACGCACGCCGGACCGCGGCGACATCGGCTGGCATCCCGGACACGGGCGGAACGCTGACCATCTCGTCCCTTTGCCATGCCCGGCGGCCCTTCACACAGGCACGGAAGATCCGGTGACTCGATGGCCCCGATGACCCAAGCGACGCAGTCCAGATTCAATCGGCACAGCACCGCCGAGGAGGTGTGCGACGGCATCAATCTGACCGGAAAGACCATGGTCATCACCGGTGTCAGCTCGGGGCTTGGCTTCGAGTCGATGCGCGTACTGGCCTCCCGAGGCGCTCACGTGATCGGTCTGGCCAGGACCCGGGACAGCGCGGCACAGGCCTGCGCCAGGGTGGCGGGCCCGACCACCCCCCTCGCCTGCGACCTGAGCGATCTGTCATCGGTAGCACGCTGCGCGGACGCCGTGGCGGCGCTGGACCTGCCGCTGGACGTGCTGATGTGCAACGCGGGCATCATGGCGCTGCCCGATCTGCACATCAAGGCGGGGCTGGAGCTGCAGTTCCTCACCAACCACCTCGGGCATTTTCTGCTGATCAACCGCCTGCTCGCGCAGCTCACCCAGGCCCCGGCGGGCCGCTGCGTGATCGTTTCGAGCATGGCGCATCACCACACCGTCAAGGGCGGCATCGACTTCGACAATCTGAATGGCGCCAGGGGCTATGATCCCTGGCGCTTCTATGGCCAGTCGAAACTCGCCAACCTGCTGACGTCCAACGAGCTGGCGCGGCGCCTCTATGGCGGCACGACCACCGCCAATGCCGTCCACCCCGGCGTGGTGGTCACCCGGCTCGGCCGCCACGCCAGTGGTCACTTTGCCCACGCGCTTGCCGCGCTCAGCAAGCCGCTGCAGCGGAGCGTCGCGGCCGGCGCCGCCACCCAATGCTACGTCGCGGCCCACCGCGACCTGCGCAGGGTCAGCGGCCAGTACTTCGCCGACTGCAACCCCGCAACGCCCAGCCGCCTGGCCAGCGATGCCGCGCTGGCGAGGGTGCTCTGGGACCGATCGCTGGAACTGACCGCAGCGTACCGCTAGGCACCTGGCGCAGACCACCCCAGGAACAGGCGCCAAACGAGCCGGAGAAACCGTCACCCATGCCGCCACTGAAAACCCGCCCAAGTGACGCCGACGCAGGCGCTTTTATCGACGCCATCGGGCACCCTCGCAAGCGTGCCGACGCTCACACGATAGTCGCCATGATGAGCGACCTGATTGCCCGCTCCGTCGCCGACATGCGGCAGCGATACCGCTGAGTCCGGCCCCTGCCGCGCCACCCGCAGCAACCACGCATGGGGCTGGATTGCAAGCGTTGATTGGGTTAGCATGACGTCGCCTGAGGCTTTTATGACGCCCGGCAGGTATTGGCAGGAGGGAACACGGAAGTAACGGCGATCATCGCGGCAACTGCGCAACCGGTGGCGTGGCCACCGTCTCTCTGGTGAGGTTCCGGCAACGGGCGCCTCACGGGGGAGCCAACGGTTGGGCCGCCGCCTTGTCGATCCGTCAAACAGCGACCGGAGTGCAGAACGCTCCCGATAATAATACAGACTATAGAGTCCGCTGCATGAATATCGATATCGACAACCTCACGGAAGACCAACTGATAGCGCTCAACCTTCGAGTCGTGGAGAGACTCAAAGAACTGCACTCGCAGCACATCCACCGCGAAATGATGCAGTTCGACGTGGGCGAGAGCGTCTGTTTCAAACCGCCAGGCAGGCATCGTCAGACTGGCACGCTGGTCCGCTTCAACAAGAAGACCGTCACGGTCATTACCGAGGGCGGCCAGCGCTGGAATGTATCCCCCAACCTGCTGTCGAGAGTGCGGGACTGCGAACCGATCAACGACGACGCGCCACTGCGGGCGTGGCAGGACCACAGCAACGTCGTGATGCTGCGGTCCAGCCTCGGCAAGACCCGCTAACCCTGCGGGTCTGCGCTGCGGCGGCCTGAGCGCCGCCAGCGCAGCGCGCACCCGCCCTAGAAGGGCTCGGGCCTCGGTGTGGCGTCCACGGACGGCGGCAGAATGGGCAGCGGGAATGTCGGCTGGTCGCCAGTCAGCGTCTTCAGAAAGGCGACGATGCTGGCGTTTTCCTCGGGACTGAACTCCCGGCCCAACTGCAGCTTGCCCATGGTAGCCACCGCCTCCCCCAGCGTGGCTGCGCCACCATCATGGAAATAGGGGTAGGTCAGCTCGACGTTTCTGAGCGTGGGCACCTTGAAGTGCATGCGGTCGGCATCCTTGCCCGTCACCGCCGCACGCCCGACCGCCGGGTTGTCGGTCTCGTAGGGCTTTACCAGCCCCATCTTCTGAAACGACGTGCCGCCCAGCGCCGGGCCATTGTGGCAGGCCACACAGCCGGCGCTCTTGAACAGTTCGTAGCCGGCCAGCTCCTGCGCGTCCAGCGCCTTCTGGTCGCCCCTCAGCCATTGGTCAAAGCGCGAGTTGGGAGTGACCAGAGTCTTCTCAAACTCGGCGATGGCGCTGGTGATGCGGTCGACCGTGACCCCACTGTTGCCGAATACCTGCTGGAAGGTTGCGACATAGCCTGGGATGGCGGCGATCACCGCCACGGCCGCCTCATGCGTGAACGCCATCTCACCCGGGTTGGCGATGGGGCCGGCGGCCTGCTCCTTGAGGTCCGCGGCCCGGCCATCCCAGAACTGCGCGATGTTGTAACTGGAATTCAGCACGGTCGGCGAATTGATCGGTCCCTGGTGCCAATTGTGGCCGATGGAGGTCTTGATGTTATCCGTGCCGCCCATGCTCAGATTGTGGCAGGAATTGCACGAGATGAAACCCGACCTGGACAGCCGGGGATCGAAATAGAGCTGCCTGCCCAGTGCCACCAGGGCCGCATTCTCAACCTTGGCCGGCTCGATCGGCTGCACGGGCTCGCTGGCCCAACCCAGCGTCGGCAGCACGCACAAGCTCGACAACAAGACCGCCCGACATCGCGTTCTCAAAAACATCATCCCCTCCATTTTGTCAGAAATAAGGCTACGGATAGCCATTCACTTTTCGCTTTTTGTCATCGCTCCCAAGACCCTGCGCCAGATCGACGCAGGATCCAGGCCATCATCCGCCGGCGCCCGGCTGGTCCGCCGGCTGCGGGCTCTCGCCATCTGCGGCCGCCACGCGATCGCCGTTGACCAGCGCCACCACCAGCAGCGGCGCGTCCGGCGGCGCGGTCCCGCCGGCATGCGGGTATGCCCGGCGCCGTTCGGGGTCTACCCATACCAGCGGGATGGCGTCGCCCGCATAACGGCTGGCCACCTCGGCCCAGCCCGCGGCCTCGTCGAGCCGGACCGTTTTCACCGTCCAGCCCTGGGACAAGCGCTTGGCCAGGGCGCCATAGCCCTCCTCGCCGGCAAACAGCAACTGACGACGCCGAAACAAACCGCTCTCTCTACGCACCCCGCCCTCACCCGGATTCGAGCGCAAGGCAAACACTTTCTCTTCCCCCAGCAGGTGGCTGAAGTGGTAGACCGCCAGCGCGTTCTGGTGGGTATTGGCCGACAGCGCCAGCACGACCCCGATGCTGCCGAGATCCAGCGCCGCCTCGGCCTGCTCCGACTGCGGCAGACCGTAGTAGGCAGGCAGGCCCGCCATGCGCGAGCGCCGATAGTTTTCCCACACCGGGTCCGCCATCAGTACCGGAAAACCCTGCGCCTGCAGCGCGAGGCCGAGCTCCCTGGCCAGGCGGTTGGCCCCGGCGATCAGCACACCGTTCGACGGCGGCCGCCGCACGCCCAGCGCGCTGAGCAGGGGCTTTGCGGTGAGGCTCTGCAGGACGACCGTCCCGATGATGATGGCGAACACCACGGAGACGAGCTTGTCGGCATCGGCCAGCCCCGCGTTGGCCATGGACAACGCGAACAGCGACGACACCGCGGCCGCCACGATGCCCCGCGGGGCAATCCAGCCCAGCGCGGCCTTCTCGCGCCAGTCCAGCGCCTGCCCGAGCGTCGATACCCACACCCCGAGCGGGCGCACCAGCCACTGCACGATGGCCAGAAAGAGCAGCAGTGGCCAGCCAAACTCGATGAGTCCCCGCAGGTCGAGTCGCGCCGCCAGCAGGACGAACACGGCCGACAGCAGAATGACGGAGAGATTTTCCTTGAACTCGGTGATCTCCTCAAGCTCCAGCTCGCCCCAGTTCGCCAGCCACAGCCCCATCACCGTCACCGCCAGCAGACCGGACTCGTGGGCCAGCATCTCTGCGCCGGCATAGATAAAGAGCACCCACGCCAGCATGCCGAAATTGCGCAGCGCGCGGGGCAGCCAACCCCGTCGGACGACCTGATCGAAGAGCCAGCCGCCGACGGTCCCCAGCACGAGCCCCACCAGAATGATCGCCGCCAGATCCGCGCACATCGCCAACAGCGCGCCGGTCTGATGGCTGGACAGCAGCAGCTGGAACACGAGCACGGCAAACACGGCACCGATCGGGTCGATGAGGATGCCCTCCCAGCGCAGAATCCGGTCGATGCCGGGGCTGGGCCTGGCGACCCGCAGCAGCGGCGCGATAACGGTCGGCCCGGTCACGACCGAAACCGCCCCCACCAGCAGCGACGCCGGCACGGACAGCCCCAGCACCAGCAGCGACGCCAGAGAGATCAGCACGAAGCTTACCAGCAGTCCCCGCGTGACCAGACGGGTGACTACTTTGCCGTGGCCTTGAATATCGGCGAACTTGAGACTGAGCGCACCCTCGAACAGGATGACGGCCACCGAGAGTGAAACAAAGGGAAACAACAGCTCGCCGAACAGGGCGTCCGCGTCCAGCAGGCCCGTCACCGGCCCCAGCACGATGCCCGCCAGCAGCAGCGGCAGAATGGCCGGCAGCCGGACTGCCCACGCCAGCCACTGACACAGCAGCGCGATCATGCCCACGGCCGCCAGGGCAAAGACCACCTCAGCCGTCATAATTATCGCCTCGCTTCATCACGATCATAGACCCACCTCATGGCGCGGCCCTGGTAGACGGCACCCGGACCCTGCCCCCGGGGGTCCGCGCTACAACAGCAGGCGCCGGATATCCGACAACAACAGGCCGACTTCCGTCGCGAACTTGCCGGCATCGGCGCCGTTGACCGCGCGATGATCGTAGGACAAGGCGATCGGCAGCAGCTTGCGCGGCACGAACTCCTGCCCGTTCCAGACCGGCTTCACCGCCAGCCTGGACACGCCGAGAATGGCAACCTCCGGCACGTTGACGATCGGCGTGAAACCGGTGCCGCCGATATTGCCGAGGCTGGAGATGGTAAAGCAGGCGCCCTGCATCTCCTGCGGCTTGAGCTTTTTGTCCTTCGCCCGCAACGCCAGCTCGGCCGACTCGGCGGCCAGTTCGGTAATACTCTTGCGGTCGACATCGCGCACCACCGGCACCATCAATCCTGCCGGCGTCGCCACGGCGATGCCGATGTGCACGTAGTCCTTGAACACGATGCTCTGACCATCCGCCGCCAGCGAGGCGTTGAATACCGGATTGCTGCGCAGCGCGACCGCGCAGGCCTTGAGCATGAAGGGCAGCGGCGTCAGCCTGACGCCCTGGGCCTTCTGCTCCTCGCGAAACGCCTCGAGATCGGTGATGTCGACCTCATCGAACTGGGTCACCCTGGGCACATTGAGCCAGCTGCGGTGCATGTTCTGGGCCGTCAAGCGCTGCAGCTTGCTCATGGGCGCGACGCGCACGGGGCCGAACTGGGCGAAATCGACCTCGGGCACGGAGGGGATGCCGGCGCCAGCCACCTGGCCGCCTGCGGGAGCCCGCTGCAGCTGCTGTTTGACCCAGGCCTGCACGTCTTCCTTGAGAATGCGCGCATGGGGACCGGTGCCCCTGAGCGCCCCAAGATCGACGCCGAACTCGCGCGCCAGCTTGCGCACCGCCGGCCCGGCGTGTACGGGTCCGGCCTGGATAGGTCCGGCCTGGACAGGTCCGGCCTGGGCTGGTCCCGTCTGGACGGGTTGCGACGGCGCGGCCGCCGCCGGGACGGCGGCGGGTGCCGGCTGCGAGACCGGCGCGGGACTGACCGGGCGGCCGGCGCTGACCTGCTCCAGGCGCAGGATCACATCGCCTTCGGTGACGTTGTCGCCGACCTGCAGGCGCACCTCCACGACCTTGCCCGTGGCCGGCGCGGGCACCTCCATGGAGGCCTTGTCACTCTCCAGCACGATCAGGGTATCGCCCTGGGCGATCACGTCACCCGGCTTGACGCCGACCTCGATCACATCGACGCGGTCGGCGCCCCCCAGATCGGGCACGGGCACGTCGATCACCGAGGGCGCCGCGTCGACCTGCCCCGCCGGGGCTGCCGCAGGGGGCTGCGGTGCGGGTGCGGGTGCGGGTGCGGATGCCGATGCGGAGGGCGCCGCAGCAGAGGCCTCGGCATCGCCACCGGCCTCATCCGCCACCTCGATAGTGCCCACCACATCGCCCTGCGCGACCTGATCACCCACCTTGAGCGCCAGCGACAACAGCCTGCCGGCAAAGGGGCAGGGCACCTCCATCGAGGCCTTGTCCGTCTCCAGCACGACGAGGACATCGTCGACTTTCAGCTCGTCGCCCACGGACACCGCGACTTCGACGATCGCCACGTCGGACGCGCCACCCAGATCCGGTATTTTTATGACTTCGCTTGCCACATCAATGCCCTTCTAATCGCTGCCCGAGATCAAACGGCCCCGGCCGCCGCCAGCGCGCCGGGGCGGGCTCAGTTGAATGCCGGGTCCGGACGATTCGACTTGATTCCAAACTTCTTCAGCGCCCCGGCCACGACCGAGGCCGCGATGGCGCCGTCGTCCGCCAGCGACTTCAGCGCGGCCACCGTGACGTGGTAGCGGTCGACCTCGAAGAAGCTGCGCAACTTGGCACGCGTATCGCTGCGGCCGTAACCGTCGGTGCCCAGCGCCAGAAAGCGGCGCGGCATGAAGGGGCTGAGTTGATTGGTGTAGGGCTTGATGTAGTCGGTCGCGGCTATGATCGGCCCGCCCTGCGCATCAGCGAGCTGTTGCTGCAGGTAGCAGGTCCTGGGTTCGTCCTCGGGATGCAGCAGGTTCCAGCGCTCACAGGAGAGGCCATCGCGGGCCAGCTCGTTGACGCTCGTCAGGCTCCAGACATCCGCCTCGACGCCGAAGCCGTCGCGCAGCAAGCCGGCAGCGGCGACCACCTCGTTGAGAATCGCGCCGGCGCCCATCAGCTGCACGCGCAGGCTGGCGCCCGCCTTGCCCTCGGCCACCTTGTGCATGCCGCGGATGATGCCCTCGACGTTGCCGATGGGCAGCTTCGGCTGCGGGTAGTTCTCGTTCATCAGCGTGATGTAGTAAAAGCAGTTGCGCTTCTCCTGATACATCTGCTGCAGGCCATGCTGCACGATGACCGCCACTTCGTAGGCATAGGCCGGATCGTACGAAATGCAATTGGGTATCATCGCCGCCATCAGATGGCTGTGACCATCCTGGTGCTGCAGTCCCTCGCCGTTCAGGGTGGTGCGCCCGCTGGTGCCACCCATGAGAAAACCACGGGCCTGGGCGTCGCCGGCCGCCCACACCAGATCCATGACGCGCTGCAGGCCGAACATGGAATAAAAGATATAAAAGGGCACCATCGGGAAGCCGGACACGCTGTAGGAGGTCGCCGCCGCGATCCAGGCCGAGGTCGCGCCGGCTTCAGTGATGCCCTCCTCGAGGATCTGGCCCTTTTCATCCTCCTTGTAATACATGATCTGATCGGCGTCGTGCGGCGTGTAGCGCTGCCCTACCGAAGAGTAGATGCCGAGCTGCCGGAACATGCCCTCCATGCCGAAGGTCCTGGCCTCGTCGGGCACGATCGGCACGATGCGCTGGCCGATGCGCTTGTCCTTGGACAGCGTGGACAGCATGCGCACGAACGCCATGGTGGTGGAGATCGCGCGCTCGCCGGAACCCTTCAACTGCGCCTCGAACACGTCCAGGGAGGGCGTCTCCAGCGCCTCGAATTCGCTCTGGCGCTGCGGGATCAAGCCACCCAGCGCGTCGCGGCGCTTGCGCATGTAGACCATCTCGGGGCTGTCCGGCGCCGGCCGGTAATAGGGCACGCTTTCCAGTTCATGGTCGGTCAGCGGCAGCATAAACCGGTCGCGGAACGACTTCAGGCTCGCGAGATCGAGCTTCTTGACGGAGTGCGTCTCGTTCTGGGCCTCGGCGGATGATCCCATGCCGTAGCCCTTGACGGTGCCGGCCAGGATGACCGTCGGCTGCCCCCGATGGTTCACCGCCGCATGGTAGGCGGCATACAGCTTGTACGGGTCGTGGCCGCCACGGTTGAGGGCCATGATATCGTCGTCGGACATGTCCGCGACCAGTGCCAGCAGCTCCGGGTACTTGCCGAAGAAGTGCTCCCGGGTATAGCCCCCGCCATTGGCCTTGAAATTCTGCAGCTCGCCGTCACAGACCTCGTCCATGCGGCGCTGCAGCAGGCCGGTCTTGTCGCGCTCCAGCAGCGGATCCCAGCGACGCCCCCACAGCACCTTGATCACGTTCCAGCCGGCGCCGCGGAACACGCCTTCGAGCTCCTGCACGATCTTGCCGTTGCCGCGCACCGGGCCGTCGAGCCGCTGCAGATTGCAGTTGACCACAAAGATCAGGTTGTCCAGTGACTCGCGCCCCGCCAGCGCGATGGCTCCCAGGCTCTCCGGCTCGTCGGATTCGCCGTCGCCCATGAAGCCCCACACCTTGCGCGCGCTGTTGTCGACCAGCCCGCGCTTGGTCTGGTACTTCAGGAAGTGCGCCTGATAGATGGCCTGTATGGGCCCCAGGCCCATGGAGACGGTGGGAAACTGCCAGTAATCCGGCATCAGCCAGGGATGCGGATAGGAGGGCAGCCCGATGCCGTCCACCTCGCGGCGGAAGTTGTCGAGTTGTTCTTCGCTGAGGCGCCCCTCGAGGAACGAGCGCGCATAGATGCCCGGCGCGCAGTGCCCCTGGTAAAATATCAGGTCGCCCCGCTGATCGCCCTGGTCGCCCCGAAAAAAATGGTTGAAGCCCATCTCGTAGAGCAGCGCGCTGGACGAAAAGGAGGACAGGTGGCCGCCGAGGCCCTCGTTGTTGTCGTTGGCCCGCATCACCATCGCCAGGGCATTCCAGCGCACCAGCGAGCGGATGCGCCGCTCCATGAACAGATCGCCCATCATGGGCTGTTCCTGCTCGGGGGGGATGGTGTTGCGGTAGTGGGTGGTGATCGCCGACGGCAGCTTGATGCCGAGCTCCACGGCGTGTTCACCCAGTGCGATCAGCAGTTCGGTTGCCCGTTTGCTCCCGGCATTGGCCAGCAGCGAGTCCAGGGCCTCGAGCCACTCCCTGGTTTCAACGGGATCGATATCCTCTCGCATGCGGTCACCTCATTGTGGTTATCTGACTCGACAGAGGACGAGATTTCGGCACCGCCGCACGCGCTGCCCCACAGGCCGCGTGCCAACTCACCAGCGCATAGCTCCCGGCAGTGAACAGCCCCGTATTTCCATTCGATGATCGCGCTTTGATTCTTCGTCACTGCGCTGGATCATACAGACTAACCCTGACCAAGAAAAGCGGGGCGCCGCGCGCGGCACCGGGCAGGGAAACGGGGTACGCCTCACTCGATCAGCGTCACCTGCATCTCGACGCGATTGTTCATCGCCGCGATGGCGTTCCAGTCGCCCGCCATGGCGATGGCGGCATCGGGCGGATAGGGCAGCCGCGGCTCAAAAATGCCGACGGGCACGATGCTGAGCTCGACGCCGGGCGCCAGTTCGCTCAGCTGCGCCAGGAAATCCCGGAACCGGGGCGACTGTGCGGCCGCGATCCGCTGCGCCTCAGCGGGCTCGTAGCCGATCATCTCGCAGCGCTCGATGGGCGTATCCCGGGGCGGCAGCGCACTGCCGCTGTCGCCGCCGTAGACGCGGCAGAACTCACCGACGTGGGAGCGCAGCTCGATGCGGGCCCGCAAGCCCGCAAGCGACAGCAGCCGGGCGACGCCGCTGACGATCTCATAGCGCCGGTCATCGAATGGGATGGTGCCGAAGCTGACCTCCTGCTGCTGATTGCCCAGCTGCGTGAGCGCATCCACCAGCGCCCCAGGCTCCAGCCGCCGCGGGCCGGCCAGCGAACCCAGCAGAGCCCCGGCCAGCAGCAGCGCCACAACGCCCGCCACCAGCGCGTACCAGCGCGGACGCCGTGAAGGCGTTGCCGCTGCGTCCTGCCCGGCGCGTGGCGGCGCCAGCGCGGCCGGGGCGGGCTGGGGCGCCGCCGCGCGCTCGGCAGGCGGCGATGCCACCGCCGCAGCCCGCTCCGGGCGGCCCCCACCGTCGCGCCTGACCCGCTCCAGGATTGCGACCAGATCGGCATCGATCGCCGGCTTCTTCAGCACGCCGACCGCCCCCAGTGCCCGCGCCTGCCCGATATACTGATCACCGCTCTGCGAGGTGTACATGACGATGGGAATGGCGCGCAGCTTGGTCTGCTGCTTGATGGCCTTGAGCGCCTCGAAGCCGTCCATGCCCGGCATGAGGTGATCCATGAAGATGATGTCGGGATTTGCCGAGGCGAGGTAAGCCAGGCACTCCTCGCCCGAGATGACCTTATCGCTGCCCAGCTCATGGCGGGCCAGCATCCTGCCCAGCACCGCCGCCGAGGTGCGGGAGTCGTCGACGATCAGCGCGCGGTGCAGCTTCTGCGGCAGGGGCACGACGCGCGGCTGCGGCCGCGGCTGCGCCGACAGCCAGCTGGGCAGCTCCGCCCTGCCCTGCTCCAGCGCCGCCTCCGGCGTGGACTGGGAATCGTTGGCTGCGCGGGAACCCGCCAGGCGCTGCGCCTGTTCGTGCCGCAGTCGCTCGAGCAGCTCCGCCACATCGTGCTCGGCAGCGGGCTTCTGCAGTACCCCCACCGCACCCAGCGCCCGCGCCTGTCCGCTGTAGATATCGCCCTCCTTGGAGGTGTACATGACGATGGGGATATGCCTGAGCTCCGGCTGCTGCTTGATGGCCTTGACCGCCTGAAAGCCATCCATGCCCGGCATCATGTGGTCCATGAAAATGACGTCGGGCGTCGATGCCACCAGATAGGCAAGGCACTCCTCGCCGGAGGTGACCTTGTCGCTGCCAAGCTGGTGCCTGGCGAGCATCTTGCCGAGAATGGCCGCCGACGTGCGGGAGTCGTCGACGATTAAGGCATTGTTCAGTGGCATTCACCCGGTCCCGGCTGCGCTTTAATGGCAGGCCCTGTCATGCTTCATCACGGTCGGAGCAGGATGTCGCCGGCCAGGCGGGCCTCCCGCACAACGAGAGTCCCCGACCCAGCCGCGCCGGGCTGACGCCACCCCGGCTGACTGCCCGGTCATGCCGCCATGAGTTCCCTCTCTACATAATCTAGCAACAGAGTCCGCTCTCGTCTAAGCGATGTTGCAGGGGGCGACCCAGGTCCGCTGCGACCGCCTCACCGTCACGGATAGTGACGCAACCTGTGCAGCGCCTGGAAATCCGTGCGATCCACCACCGACCGCAGTGGCGCCAGCACATCGTGCCGCGGTTCCCGCGCCCCGGGCTGAAACACCAGCAGCGAACGCCCAGGGGTGCTGGCGAAGCGGGCCGCATAGAAGGCCCGCCACTCATCGAGCGTCAGCGCGTCCAGCGCCGCGGTGAGCTGTTGGCGCCGATCGAAGCGCTCGTAGCCCTGCATGAGCTCATCCCACAGGAAGCTGGACGCCTTCGCCAGATTCTGATGAGGCCGGTTGATCTGGCTGGCCAGCGCGACCTTGTGCTGCGCGAAAGTCTCGGCGCTCATCGACTGGGCCTCCTGGTTGAACGACGCCAGCATGTGGTTAGTGGCTTCGTAGAGAGTGCCCGCATCCGCGACCGGCGACTGCACGATAAAGGTCAAGCCCGGCATCCGCTCAAACACGGTCGGCGCGGCATAGACCACGTAGCCGAACTGCTGGTCGGTGCGCAGGGACTGATAGTAAGGGGTAGCGATGATCTGTCCCGTCAGGCCCATGCGCACGCGCTGCTCATTGCTGTCGCCATCGCCCTGCACGTAGTAGGCGATCGCGGCATCGCTGTGCGGCAGGCTGACCGCGTGGCGCCAGCGCTCCTGGCTGCCGAGCTCGACGAGGCCTGCCTCCGGCACCGCGACGTCCTCACCGGCGCCCCGCAACACCGGCGCCAGCGCGTCCAGCAGGCCGCGAGCCTGCTCGGGGCTGCTGCTACCGTAGACCAGCAGGCGCGCCCGCAACGCGCTCAGGAACTCCCTGCGGTACCCCATGAGATCGGACAGCCTCACCGACGCGGCTGCTGCGAGCAGCTCGGCGTCGCTCCAGTCCGGCCGATACAGCAGGTGCTTCACCTCATCGTACAGGAAGCTGTAGGGCGCTTTGCGCCGGGCATTCTCCCAGTCGCGCAGAGCGGCGCGCTTGATATCGCCGAAGCGTGCGGCATTCCATGGGGCGGCGGCGATCTCCGCCCCGATCATCTCCAGCAGCTGCTCCTGCTTGTCGCTGAAGCCATCGATGGCCAGCATCAGACCACGGCGGTTGGCGCGAAGCTCGGCGTCGAAGCCAACCAGCGCCGCGGGATAGAACTTGGGGTTGAGACCGTCCTTGACCATGCGCCCGAACAGCTCCAGCAGCGCCCGGTGGCGCGCGCTGTCATTGGCGATGGGGCTCATCAACGCCAGCCTGACGCTGGTTCTGGGCAGGGCGAACGCCGCGTCATCGCCGTGCCACAGCTCGACGCCGCCAGCATTCGCCAGCCGCACCGGGCGCGCATCGCTATAGGCGTTACTTACGCGGGCGAGCTGCGCGGGGATGAAGGCATTGGGGCCAGGCAGGCGGATGCCCGCGTCGAGGCCGGCGTGCCGCCAGCGGTCGAG
>Ga0316195_10000540_pt1 | contig 15343 bp, 12 predicted proteins | sample Phised1_MG_FD_204937 | JGI IMG/M metagenome (GOLD analysis project Ga0316195, IMG submission 204937) | Coastal sediment microbial communities from Maine, United States - Phippsburg sediment 1 | ecosystem: Environmental > Aquatic > Marine > Coastal > Sediment | place: USA: Maine | collected... | reverse complement strand
TGACGGCAACAACGTGGAAGTCGCCATTCGGGTAACGGATGGCTACTACCTGTACAAGGACAAGATTTCGGTCCGCGCAGTGTCGGATGTCGCCAGGGCCGGCGCGCTTGACCTGCCCGCCGGAGAAATGAAGACCGATCAGTACTTCGGCGAGATGGAGGTGTTCCATGGCGATGTATTCGGCAAGCTGTCGATAGCAAGGGGCACGCCGGAAGCAATGGATCTTGATCTCGAAGTCAGGTACCAGGGCTGTGCGGAAGGCGGAATTTGTTACCCGCCGGTGACTCGCACACTGAACGTGTCGCTGCCCGCTGCGACCGCCGTTTCCGCACTTGCGACTGTCAATGCATCCGGCGCCGCTCCGGTTTCCGAGCAGGCGAAACTTGCGCGGATTATTTCCGACTCCAGCCTGCTCGTCGTGATCGGAACCTTCTTTGGGGCGGGACTGTTGCTTGCGTTCACGCCTTGCGTTCTGCCGATGGTGCCTATCCTGTCTGGCATCATTGCCGGCGAAGGAAAGGATGTCAGCGCCTCGCGCGGCTTCTCACTCGCCTTGAGTTACGTTATGGGCATGGCGCTTGTGTATACCGCCGCAGGAGTAGCGGCGGCCGCAGCCGGACTGCAACTTCAGGCGACGTTCAACCAGCCGTGGATACTTGCTGTATTTTCAGGATTGTTCGTTCTCCTGGCGGCAGGGATGTTCGGTATGTATGACCTGCAGATGCCGTCAGCCATTCAAAGCAAACTGGCCAGCATCAGCAGCAGTCAGAAGAGTGGTACCGCGATCGGCGCATTTATCATGGGTGCAATTTCCTCGCTGATCGTAACCGCCTGTGTCGCGCCGGCGCTGATCGCCGCGTTGACCGTCATGGCGCAAACGGGCGACATGGTTCGCGGTGGGACCGCGCTGTTTGCCATGAGCATGGGCATGGGCGCGCCCCTGCTCGCGGTCGGCGCCGCCCAGGGCAAGCTGTTGCCACGAGCGGGCGGCTGGATGGTTGCCGTCAAGAATACCTTTGGCTTCATGATGCTGGGCCTCGCAATCTGGATGATGTCGCGCGTCATGCCAGGTGAAGTCACGTTGGCACTCTGGGCGATATTGATTTTCATGTCGGGCGTCTACATGGGCGGCCTGACGACGTTGACGCCGGAGTCAGCTGGCGTGCAGAAATTCGGCAAGGGCGTCGGTTTGCTCGCCGTGATATACGGCGCCGTGCTGCTCATCGGTTCACTGGCAGGTTCAAACAGCCTGCTTCGACCGCTGGAAGCCCTGAGCCTCGGGAGCGCCGGCAGCGGAACGGTCGAGGAGCATCGAGGCCTCAGTTTCCAGAGAATCAAGACGACGGCTGATCTCGATGCGGCAGTAGCGCGCGCGGCGGCGGAAGGGAAGTCGGTAATGCTCGATTTTTACGCTGACTGGTGCGTATCGTGTATCGAAATGGAAGAATTTACTTTCACGGACGAAGCCGTCCAGAACGCATTGGCAAACACGGTGCTGCTGCAAGCCGACGTCACCCTCAATGATGAGGCTGACCAGGCGCTATTGAAGCGCTTTGGTGTCTTTGGGCCACCGACCATCATCTTCTTTGGCACAGACGGCGTGCAACGAGACGGCTACGAAGTGGTCGGATATATGAAAGCAGAGGATTTTGCGAACCATGTCAGGATGGCAACGGGGAACAGCGGCGCGCTAAGCGCGAACAACAACTAGTGCCCCACAGGGGCCGGGTCAGAAATCTTGATGAATAAGACAATTGTATTGGCCGTTGGGCTGGTCGTATTTTTTATCGCGGGAATTGCCGCATACCGGGTGAGCGGAGAAAAGCCTGACCAGCCGAGATCGGGCATGGGACGAAATGCAGCTGAAGAAACCGCATTGCCGGCGCACGCCGCTCGAACGGATATGGCAAAGGTTGAATTCTCCCTGCCGGATATTGACGGTACGATCCGCAACTCATCGGAATGGCAAGGCAAGGCCCGACTGATCAATTTCTGGGCTACCTGGTGCGCTCCGTGCCGCCGCGAGATCCCCTTGCTCAAGAAGACCCAGGATGAACAGTCTGCCAACAACGTGCAGATTATCGGCATTGCGGTCGATTTTCCTGAAGACGTGAAAGCCTACGCCGAAGAAGCGCTTTTCAATTACCCGATCCTTGTCGGCCAGGAAGACGCTATGGCCGTTGCCGAATCCAGCGGCATTCAATTCATCGGCATGCCATTTACGATGATCGTTGCACCCAATGGCGAACTGATCAAGGCGCACATCGGCGAAATCGTCGAGACACACATCGATCAAATTCTCACTGTGTTTGCCGACCTCGAAAACGGTCGCACGGACATAGACGGAGCGCGCCAGGCACTCGGAGAGCTCTAGGGAACGGCGGTCCGAAGCAGCAAACTTGCTATATCTGGCCCGAAAAGGGTTAGAATTGCAGCCATCTTCGTCTAACTGGCAAATTAAAAGCGAAATGGCAATGCCGTCCCTCTTAAACGGATCAAATCCTGGCCAGTCCGGGACCCGCAAATCCGTTCTTCGCGGGACGACAAAGCCTTCAGCCAGCGACGCCGACAGCGTATCGATCGTGGGGCAGCCTGTCGGGCAACGCGTCTTATTTCGAGATCACCCGATTTACGAAAACGTCAATCGAATCCGGTGCCAGCCCCGCAATAGCGCCCGATTCGTCTTGCCGATTGCCGATGTATTGACGCCTGCCGAAAACGCGATTCGCGACGGGTTACTGGCGCTCATTTCATTTATGACAGCTCGTCTGAACAAGTTTTTTATTGCCCGTGAAGATTTTTGGAACTCAGGTTACTTCTGCGGTATTGCTGCCGGCTGCTTTGCTGGCCGTGGCGTCTATGATTACGAAATCGCCCTACGGGCTGAATCCAGGCTCTTGTCCGAGGAAAAATAATGGATATTAGAAAAGTTAAGAAACTGATCGAGTTACTGGACGAATCCGGCATCGCCGAGATTGAAATTACCGAGGGTGAGGAATCGGTGAGAATCAGCCGGCACGCAGGCAGTTATGCCCCCCCGCCAATGCCGGTTAGCGCGGCGCCGGTCGCGGCCGCCCCCGCACCGGCCGTCGCAGTGTCGGCCCCGCCGCCCGCCGCGGAACCGGAGGAAGAAGGCTATGCCATAAAGGCGCCTATGGTTGGCACCTATTACTCGTCGCCGTCGCCTGGATCCCCCGCGTTCGTCCAGGTCGGAGACAAGATCAACGAAGGCGATACACTGTGTATCGTTGAGGCGATGAAAATGATGAATCAGATCGAGGCCGAGGTCGCCGGTACCATCAAGTCCATTCGCGCGCAAAACGGCGAGCCGGTTGAGTACGGACAGATCCTGTTCGTTATCGACCAGCGCGGCGCTGCTTAGGTCGGGCCGCGGGAAATGCTCGAAAAGATCGTAATTGCAAATCGCGGTGAGATTGCCCTGCGAATTCTGCGAGCCTGCAAAGAGATGGGCATCAAGACCGTTGCGGTGCACTCGACGGCGGACAACAACCTGAAGCACGTATTGCTGGCGGACGAAACGGTCTGTATCGGACCGCCGCCATCACAGGAAAGTTACCTCAACATGCCCGCGATAATTAGCGCAGCCGAGGTGACCGATGCGGTTGCTATTCACCCCGGCTACGGTTTCCTGTCGGAAAATGCTGATTTCGCGGAACGTGTGGAATCGAGCGGGTTTGTCTTCATAGGGCCCCCTGCCAGCGCCATCCGTGAAATGGGCGACAAGGTTGAGGCGATTCGCGCCATGAAAGCGGCCGGCGTTCCCACCGTTCCGGGCTCTGACGGACCTCTCGGCGACAACGCCGAGGAGAACCTGAAAATCGCTCGCGATATCGGTTATCCGGTCATTATTAAAGCGGCCGGCGGAGGCGGCGGGCGCGGCATGCGTGTGGTGCACGCCGAGGCTTCCCTTATAGCCGCAATCACCGTTACCCAGGCAGAGGCACGCGCGGCATTCGGTAACGCAACCGTTTACATGGAAAAATTTCTGGAGAAGCCGCGCCACGTCGAATTCCAGATTCTGGCTGATAGCCACGGTAATGCTATCCACCTTGGTGAGCGTGACTGCTCAATGCAGCGACGCCATCAGAAAGTGGTCGAGGAGGCTCCGGCGCCTGGCATCACTGAGGAGGAGCGCAACCGAATCGGCGAGCGCTGTGTGCGCGCCTGCCAGGAAATGGGCTATCGAAGCGCCGGAACGTTTGAATTTCTTTACCAGGACGGAGAGTTCTATTTTATCGAAATGAACACCCGACTCCAGGTTGAGCACCCAGTTACCGAAATGATCACCGGCGTCGATATTGTTCGGGAGCAGCTTAGAATTGCTGCGGGCGAGCGACTCGCTCTCACACAGGACCAGGTCTATTTTCACGGCCATGCGGTCGAGTGCCGTATTAACGCCGAAGATCCGAAGACGTTCATGCCGTCGCCGGGTCTTGTCACCCTGTGGCATCCACCCGGAGGGCCGGGAATCCGCATCGAGAGCCACTTGTACAGCGGCTATCGAGTTCCACCGTTTTATGACTCGATGGTCGGCAAAATTATCGCGCACGGAGGCGATCGAAAAATCGCAATCGCGCGAATGCGCAATGCCCTGTCCGAAGTCGTCGTCGAAGGCATCAAAACCAATGTGCCCCTGCACCAGGAAATTTTCCAGCACGCTGCATTCCAGGCCGGTGGAACAGATATCCACTATCTTGAGAAAAGACTCGGTCTATGAGCCGACGGTATGGAATGGCGCCAATTTGTGATGAACCTCGAGACGATTGACCCCGATCGCATTGAGGCCGCGCTCTTGGAAAACGGGGCGCTTTCGGTAACTTTAACCGATGCCGGGAATGATCCCGTTCTCGAACCAGCACCCGGCAAGACGCCGCTCTGGAAGGACACCCGAATTACTGCGCTTTTCGACGCATCGATGGATTTTGAAAGGCTGAAAGCCAGCCTGCGCGCATCGCTGGACATTGATGAATTACCGGCGAATCGCATGGAGTTGCTGGCGGATCGCGCCTGGGAGCGCGAGTGGCTCAAGGACTTTGGCCCGATGCAGTTCGGGCGGCGTCTTTGGATAGTGCCCGGCGATGCCTTTATGCCGCCGGCTGGCGCGGTGGACGTGCGCCTGGATCCGGGCCTCGCCTTCGGCACGGGAACACATCCCACCACGGCAATGTGTCTTGAATGGCTGGACGGGATTGATCTCGCCGGGACGGAAATCTTCGACTTTGGCTGTGGATCTGGCATTTTGAGCGTCGCCGCGCTCAAACTTGGCGCAAGCCACGCCGACGCGGTGGATATCGATTTGCAGGCAGTGACTGCTACCCGGCAGAATGCCGAAAGAAACGGCGTGCAGGAGCGGATCACCGCCGGTATCAGTGTGCCGACCCGCCAGTTTGACGTCGTCATCGCCAATATACTCGCGGGAACGCTGGTCGAGAATGTGGATCTGATTTGTGCGTCCCTGAGGCCAGGCGGAAGACTCGCGCTTTCCGGTGTTCTCACCAGCCAGGTTGAGTCGGTCCGCAACGCATATCAGGAATTCATTGACTTTGCGTCACCGGTCACACTCGACGAATGGGCCATGTTGTCAGGTACGAGGAGCTAGGACCCAGGCATGTTTACGCAATGCCCCGAATGTCAGATTGCATTTCGCGTTACCGCAAAAATCCTGCAGCAAGCGGCAGGTAACGTGCGTTGCGGAAACTGCAATTACGCGTTTAATGCGTTGCATTATTTGTCAGAGGAAATGCCCGCACAACTAACTGACGAGGTCGACGACGCAATTTCTGACGATGATCTTGCGGAAACCAGTCGGCGACTTTTACAGACGCTGGACGAATTGGCGGGTCCCGAAGACGTTCGCATTGAGGATACGGGTGTCGAATGGCGCGTTCTCGGCCAGGAATTGGCTGACACCGCAGGTCCTGTACTGACCGAAGACGCGGCGGACGAACCCCGCTATGACGACGAAACCGGCATCTACGACGTGAACGGCGGCGACGATGACGACAACTTCGCCTTTTTCCAGCCTGCCGCGCCTCAACGACGAAACGAAGACTTCATAGTAACCACTGAAGAATTCGAAGACCGGCAGCAAGACCTCGCGCTGAGCAATCCGGAAGACTGGACGGACCTCCTCGACGAGGTCCTGGAACCCGATGCAGCGTCTTTTGAAATCGAAGAAGAACTCGCCGCCATACATTCCCAGCTGTCGTCACGGGAAGAGCGCGGCAGCGCCGCTCCAGCCCTGGCCGATCTCGACACGCAGTTCGAAACGCAGGCGGAGGCACTGGGTCTTGAATTCGCAAATCCCGAAGATGAGTTAACTGATGAGGTCCCGCACCTCGACGCAAGCGAAATAGCGCTGTTGGATCACGGCATCGAATTATCTGACGAGGCTGACGCCGACCGGATCGCGGCCAGTGACCATTCCGATACCGGGATCTCGTCACTCGATGACGGCCCTTCTTATGACTGGGATGACGAGGCATCACCAGAGCTGGAACCTACCGGCGAATTTGAAGCTCAGATTGACGTGGCAGCCCGCGCCCTGTCAGGTGAATCGCTCGAAGAACAGACCGACGGCGAAGAATTGGCTGATGCCGGCGAATGGCACGATGACGAAATTGAAGATGCCCTGAATCCGGACGAGGTCGAAGACTTCATTGACGATGACGAGGATGAGGATGAGGCGGAGGAACACGGTCTCGCGGATGAAGAGATCGTCGTCGAACCAACCGACGCCGACGAACCTCTTGCTGCGATGACGGAACATGCCGTACCCGAACCGACCGCGGAAGAAATGACGATCAACATGGAGATTGATGAAGAGCTGATGGCGGTGGCCGAAGTGAAGGACGATCTCTCTGCCACGATCATCGGTCTCCAACAGGCCGAACAGCTATTCGACGAAAATTCGGATGAAGTCGAAACGATAATCATGGAAGGCGAGTTTGTGCGCAGCGCCGTCGAAAAAGAACGACTGGCGGCCGAAAACGCAGCAAGAAGTGAAATTGACGACCCGGCGCGACTGGCCGACACGTATGCTGTCAACCGCGAAAAGCTGCGCGGCGGGCGTCGGCGCTACGATCCGCCGAGTTACGGAATGATTGCGGCGGCGATTCTGCTCAGCCTCGTACTCACCGCACAGCTCATCCATAACTCACGACAGTCACTGGCGACGATTGGTCTGTTTAACCAGACGATAGCGCCCTTGTACCGCGTTCTCGGCAACCCTGTGACTCCGGAATGGGACGTCAAAGGTTGGCAATTCGAAGCCACTAACGGCAGCGTTGGTGCCGACGAAACGAACCTGACGATCGTTACGCGCATTGGCAACAAGTCTGCAGAAGCACTGCCCTACCCCTTGATTCACGTATCACTGACCAATCGTTTTGAAGACATCATGGGCAGTCGCGTCCTGGAGCCCGGCGAATACCTGGCGGGCGACATCGACCCCAGCCGACCGGTGCAGCCTGCGGAGAACTTCACCGCGGTAATTACCATTGAGGAACCGGCGCCAGACGCCACCGGCTTCAAACTCAACGTTTGCTACAGAGTTGAGCCCGGCACGGTCCGCTGCGCAATCGAAGACTTCAAGCGCTAGCAGCATCCCGTCAATGCCGTTCGATACCACAACAGGCGCCGCGTTTAGGCTTTTCCGGGAATAGCCGGATGAAAATCGGATCTTTCGAATTGTCGAGCCCGTTTACGCTCGCGCCGATGGCCGGCATAACCGATGCTCCGTTCCGGCGGCTTTGTCGCCGGTTTAGTGCCGGAATGACGACCTCGGAAATGACGACCGCCGATATTAGTCTCTGGCGAACCGCCAAATCGCGGCACCGGCTGGATCTTGATATGGATGCCGAGCCTCGCGTCGTACAAATCGCCGGTTCCGATCCCCGGCAAATGGCGTTGGCTGCAAAACTCTGTGTCGATCGCGGAGCGCAAATTATCGACATCAACATGGGCTGCCCGGCAAAGAAGGTGTGCAAGCAGGCCGCTGGCTCGGCATTGCTGCGCGAGCCAGAGCTTGTTGACCGGATTCTTACGTCAGTAGTCGCAGCGGTGGATGTACCGGTAACGCTTAAGATCAGAACCGGCTGGGACAGGAATAACAGGAATGGCCTCGAAATCGCCCGGATTGCGGAAAACGCGGGTATCCAGGCGCTGGCCGTTCACGGCAGAACCCGCGCATGTCGCTATAAAGGCGCTGCAGAATATGAAACGGTCTCGCAAATAAAAAAGGCCATTTCGATTCCCGTAATTGCCAATGGAGATATCACAACTCCGGAGAAGTCGCTTGAAGTTTTTCGCCTAACCGCTGCTGATGGCTTGATGATTGGCCGGGCCGCGTGCGGACGCCCCTGGATATTCCGGGAACTAAGTGAATTCTTTCAAACCGGAAAGACTTCAACGCCGCTAGAAAAAAATAAAGTCCGTGATATTATGCTCGACCACCTAAACGACCTTTACCAGTTCTATGGGGAAACAACTGGCGTTAGGGTGGCTCGCAAGCACCTCACCTGGTATTGCGCCGGCTTGAAAAATTCAGAAGAATTCCGGTCACAGGCGGTGCGCGTTGACAGCAGTTCCGAACAGCTTCGTCTTACGCTGGATTTCTTTGGCACGCATGCCGGGGACAAAATTCTGGCCGCGTAAGAAACGCATTCGGCAAGTTTTTTCGCCAAGACGACCTGGAAAGTTTACAAAGTGGCCACTAGTAACCCGAACAACAAGACTAACAAGAACAAAGAGCTAAAGGCCGCCAAGACCGGGAAACCTCTGCGCATACACACCGAAGACGCGCTGCAGGTGTACTTTAAGACCCTCAATGGCGATCGGCCCGGCGAACTGTATGACCTTGTCATGGGCGAAGTCGAGGAGCCACTGTTCCGGGCCGTGATGGACTACACACAAGGCAACCAAAGCCAGGCGGCCGGTATTCTTGGCATCAACCGCGGTACTCTGCGGAAAAAACTCAAAACCTATTCCCTCATTCAGTAGAGGCAGCAGATGTTCACAGTACGTCGTGCGCTTATCAGTGTTTCTGATAAGCGTGAACTTGTTCAATTCGCGCGCGGTCTTGTGGATCTCGGCGTCGAAATCCTTTCGACCGGCGGAACCTGCCGACAGCTCCGGGACGCTGGCATCGATGCCATAGAGGTGTCGGAAAAAACCGGTTTCCCCGAAATCATGGACGGCAGGGTAAAGACGCTGCACCCGGTCATCCATGGCGGACTGCTGGGTCGGCGCGGCACCGACGAGGCCGTTATGGACGAGCACGGAATTGAGCCTATCGACCTGCTGGCTGTGAATCTGTATCCCTTTGAGGCTACCATCGGACGGTCCGACGCAACACTTGATGACGCCATCGAAAACATCGATATCGGCGGACCGGCAATGATTCGCGCAGCGTCGAAAAATCACGATGGCGTTGCCGTTGTGGTTGATCCTGACGATTACCATTCAGTATTGGAAGCGCTCAAGTCAGGCGATATGACGGTCGAACGGCGACGTCGACTGGCGGCCAAGGCCTATGCACATACGGCGAGTTACGACACGGCCATTACCCACTATCTTTCTGCATCGATCGGCGACGATATTCTCGGTGACCGGTTCCTCTATTCTGGCGGCAAGAGCGAAATCCTTCGTTATGGCGAAAACCCGCATCAGGAAGCGGCCTTTTACAGGGACCAGGGTGCCGCGCAGGGTTCGCTTGCGCGGGCGACTCAAATACAGGGTAAGGCATTGTCCTACAACAATATTGCGGACACTGACGCGGCGCTCGGCTGTGTCAAACAGTTCGACGCGCCCGCCTGCGTGATCGTGAAGCATGCGAACCCATGCGGGGTCGCGATCGGCGACAATATTTTCGATGCTTATGCACGCGCCTTCCAAACCGACCCGACGTCTGCATTCGGTGGCATCATCGCGTTTAACCGGCCGCTTGACGCCAGGACGGCGCGAAGCATCATCGAGCAGCAGTTTGTCGAGGTTATTGTCGCCCCGCGTATCGACGATGACGCCCTGCCAGTCATCGCCGAAAAGAAGAACGTGCGTCTGCTGCAGACCGGCGAATGGAACGACGCGGGCTCCGCCGATTTCGATTTCAAGAAAGTATCGGGCGGGCTGCTTGTCCAGACGTCGGATGTCGGCGTAATCGCCGAAACTGACCTCACGGTCGTCACTGAACGGCTGCCGGATGCCGGGCAGATTCGGGACATGTTATTCGCCTGGAAGGTGGCAAAATTCGTAAAGTCCAATGCCATCGTATTCTGCAGAGACGGCATGACCATCGGTGTTGGCGCAGGCCAGATGAGTCGCGTTTACTCTACAAAGATTGCCGCAATCAAGGCGGGAGACGAAGGACTGAGTGTCGAAGGCTCAGTCATGGCCTCGGACGCATTCTTTCCGTTTCGCGACGGCATTGACAGCGCCGCTGAGCATGGAATTTCTGCAATAATTCAACCCGGTGGATCGATGCGTGACGACGAGGTCATCGACGCAGCGAATGCGCACGGACTGGCCATGGTCTTTACCGGTATGCGGCACTTCCGCCATTAACTGGTGAAGTGATTCGCGGTTGCAGCCGCTTGTCACAGGGATGCGCGAATGAAAGTACTAATCGTTGGCAGCGGTGGGCGTGAACACGCAATGGCGTGGAAATGCGCACAGTCAGAACGGGTCACCGAGGTCATCGTTGCGCCGGGAAACGCGGGCACGGCGCTGGAACAAAAGGTTCGCAACGCCGCTGTCGGCGCTGGCGACATCGCCGGACTGATCGCGCTGGCCAGGGCGGAATCCGTCGACCTGACGATTATTGGCCCCGAACAGCCGCTGGTAGAGGGTATTGTCGATCAGTTTCAGGAGGCCGGCCTGCCCTGTTTCGGACCTTCGGCCGCCGCAGCGCAACTTGAAGGATCAAAAGCGTTCACGAAGGATTTCCTGCAGAAATACAACATCCCTACCGCTGCCTATCAAAATTTTTCAGAACTCGAGCCGGCGCTCACCTACATCCGCGAGCGAGGTGCGCCCATCGTCATCAAGGCAGACGGGCTCGCTGCCGGAAAAGGCGTCATCGTCGCCCAGACCCTGGCTGAGGCGGAAGCTGCGGCGACGAGTATGCTGAGCGACCATAGCTTCGGCGAAGCCGGCCAACGCATTGTCGTCGAGGAATTCCTGGAGGGCGAGGAAGCCAGCTTTATCGTGGTAACAGACGGGGTGGTAGTTGTTCCTCTCGCCAGCTCCCAGGATCACAAGGCGCGCGACGACGGAGACACCGGGCCGAACACCGGCGGCATGGGCGCCTACTCTCCCGCCCCTGTAGTCACCGCGGAAGTCGAACAGCGAATTCTCGATATGGTTATACAACCGACACTGGCCGGTCTTCGCAAGGAAGGGATCCGTTACACAGGATTTCTCTATGCCGGGCTGATGATTACGGCGGACGGTATTCCCAGGGTGATCGAATTCAATTGCCGCCTGGGGGATCCGGAGACACAACCGATCATGGTTCGCCTCAAGTCTGACCTCGTTGAACTTTGCGAGGCCGCACTGGCGGGCCGACTCGATCCAGGCGTTGTGCATTGGGATTCGCGCGCGGCACTGGGCGTCGTGATGGCAGCCGGTGGTTATCCCGCCGCTTACGCCAGGGAAAAGCCCATTTCCGGTCTTTCGGCATCCGCTCGACCCGAGGCAATCGTGTTTCACGCCGGAACGACGTTGGCGAACGACCAGGTGGTCACCAGTGGCGGTCGGGTTCTTTGCGTCGTGGGCCTGGGCGATACCGTATCCGCCGCACGGGACGCCGCCTACCGCCGGGTCGCCGAGATTGACTGGGAAAAGGTCTACTTTCGGCGCGATATCGGGCACCGGGCGATTGCGCGCGAAGCAGCAACGAAACAATGCTGACGACGGTCGCCGCGACGGAGGCTATCGCGAGGTCGATGCCGAACCTCGACGCCGAGGCGGTTCCGCTGGATCAGGCGGTCGGACGCGTGCTCCGTCAGACCGTACGCAGCGAGCGTGACCAGCCGCCGTTCGATCGGGTCACGATGGACGGTATCGCTGTCAGTTTCGATTCGTTTGATGGCGGCAATCGAAGCTTTGCCATCGAAGGTACGCAACATGCCGGTGACCCGGTGCAAACCCTTACCGGCGCCGATGGCTGCATCGAAATCATGACGGGTGGCGTCTTGCCGCGCGGCACCGACTGTGTCATTCCGGTCGAGCGTGTAACCGTTATTGACGGCGTTGCCGCAGTGGAAAGTGGCTACGAAACCAGTCGCAACCAGTTTGTGCATCCGCAGGGCTCTGACCATTTGCGCGATTGCGACATCCTTCAGCCCGGCGCACCGATTTCTCCAATGGATATTGCGATCATCGCTTCCTGCGGCCTGGACAGAGTCCTGGTCAGCCGCCAGCCGATTGTGCGGGTTGTCTCGACGGGCAATGAACTGGTGCCGCCCGGCCTGGCGATAGAACCTCATCAGATTCGCCTGTCGAACGGGCCAGCCCTCGTTGCGATGCTGGCGCAACACGGTTTTGTCGATTCGGAGCACGCACACCTGATCGACGAGCCTGGCGTGCTGGAGGTTCGAATTGCCGGACTGCTGCGCGAATGCAACGTGCTGATCCTGAGCGGCGGTGTATCCATGGGCAAAGCCGACTTCGTGCCACAGGTCCTCGAGAAGCTCGGGGTCAAAATGGTGTTTCACAAGATCAGTCAGCGACCGGGCAAACCGATGTGGTTCGGCATAGGGCCTGACAAGCAGGCTGTGTTCGCCCTGCCCGGCAACCCGGTATCGACGCTGGTCTGCTGTCGGCACTATGTTTTGCCAGCGTTGTGGCTGGCTAGTGGCCGCCAACAAACGCCGCAAGAAACGGCAACGCTTGCAGAAGACGTTTTATTTGACCCGGACCTGACCGGGTTTCTGCCGGTACGAATATCGGTGGACGATAGTGGCATGATCGTCGCGAAGCCGGCGCCAACCAATACTTCGGGTGACTTCGCCGCGCTGAGCGGTACCGATGGTTACGTCGAGCTCGAAAAAGAACGCAATGAATTTAAGGCAGGCAGCGCCGTTCCGCTGCATCGTTGGCTAATGCGCTATTAGTGGTCTTCGACCGCAGGGTACGGACGGGCAATGCAGACATGACCACTGCGGCGCAACGAAAATTGCTGCCGACGCTGAGCCCGCTTAACGGCGCCGCCGTTTTGGATCGAAATCGCGAACGTAGCCTGGTGCCGTTCGGCCTTTTTCCATCAGTGGATCCGGAACAGCGGGACCATTGCCGAGCTCAAGTGGAATAACGCCGGTCCAGTGGCCAAGACCAAGATCTTTGGCCGCATCCTTCGGCGGGCCCGACCGTACTTTCACACTGGCTTCCAGAATTGGTACGGACAGTACGATCGTTGCATCGGTTTCTTTTGCGTCAGGCTGTCGCGAGTCCTCCCACCGGCCGGGAACGAGGTGATCAAGAAAAGCCTTGAACGCAGCGTTCTTTTTTTCCGGATCGGTAACGAGCTTCGCGTCTCCGAAACAGACGACAGACCGATAATTCATGGAATGCGAAAATGCGGATTGCGCGAGCACCAATCCGTCAAGCAGCGTTACGCAAACGCTGACCGGCTTGCTTTCGCGGAAACCGGACAACCAGGGGCTGGCGACTGCGCCGTGCAGCACCAGTTCGTCACCCATCCGCGCATAGGTCATCGGTATTACGGTGACGCCGCTTCCGGTATCAAAGCCGACGTGAGCAACCATGCCTTCGTCGAGGATCGAGTACGCGATTTCCCTGTCATAGCTGCCGCGCTCGGCATGCCGGGAGATTGTCGTTTTGCTGGTTTTAAGCAGTTCCATCGGCCTGGTCTCTCCTTTGATATGCTTTGCGCCCGTGGCGGATAGAAGGAAACACAAATGTCGAGTTGTCGCAAATTTTTGGCGCTGATCGTTGTGCTGGCGATGCCTGGCCTGTCTGCGCTGAGTCCTGACGCGGGAGCCGCCGACAAGGATGACATTAAACCGTGGCCTGGCGAGCTGCCAGTTCGCGAGCCATGGCTTCGCGAACACCTGCCCGAGGACGCGTTGATATACCTGCGACTGCCACATCCGCTGGGTTTCTTCGCCATACCGAAGGGCAATGCCATGGATAGCGCGCTAAGAAACACGGCGAACATCAAAAGCATTCAAAAAATCCAGAGCGCCCTCATTGAAAATGTGATCGAGCATGTGCCCGGGTTCGAGGAAGCCTATGTCCGCGACTTCGCGAAGCAACTTCAATCACCCGTCGAATTTGCACTTATGCTGAGCCCGACGCCGTCGGTGCTCATATCCCTGAGCCTGTCCGTCGACTCCGCTGAAGCATTCTCCAATATGATTGACGGTGTCAGCATCGGCGGCGCGCCGCTGACGTTGCTGGAACCTCTGGATGATGACGGTTTCGGTCAGATTCTCGGGCTGCCGGTCCCCGCTTCGGTGCACTTTGATGCGGCCAGCGGAAGAATGCTGCTTCAGGCTGGCCCGTCCGTTGCCATCGAACCGTTTGCGACGCAGTTCGCGGCACTGCAACCCGCAACAAGCCACGCGATGCACGCAATGGAGCAACAGATCGATTCCAGCGGCTACGGCTGGCTCTTCTGGGTCGATGCCGAGAGTGCAGTGCCTGCGGCCACGATGTTCATGGATCCTGAACAGGTGATTCAACTCCAGGAAACCGGGCTGGACAAGTTACGGGCGGCTGCCTTTGGCTGGGGCACAGCCAATGAAAAAGGTCGCCTGAGCGTCATCGTCGATATGCCGCGAGATGGTGAACGCCAGTTTCTTCCGTACGTAAACAACAAGGTTTCTGCAACATCGGTCGGCGAACCGGATGCCCTTGTTGTGCTCTCTATCCCGACCGCCGACGAATTCATGCGCATCGAATCACTGGTACTTGAGTCGCTTCCGGAAGAGTCACGAAGCGAGTGGCTGAATAGCAAGGAAGCAGTCGCAGAAGCAAGCGGCATTCGGATCGAAAACGTACTCAATGCGATTGGGCCCGAAATCGTAGGCATATTTGACCAGGCCGGCGATTACGCGGCGATCCGCTTGCGCGATCCAAAGCTGTTCGAGGAATTTGTGGAACAGGTTGCCGCGATTTCAGGGTCTGTTCCGGTGGCGCACCGCCACAAAGGGCATACCTTTTATCACTGGAGTATTTCGGATGAGATCGAAAGCCTGGGCGCCGACTCGGCCGAGCAATACGGGCCGCTGGCATTCATCCTGTCTCGCCGACAAGATCATGTCCACTGGTATCGTGATGGCGAATTCCTGTACCTTGCGAG
>Ga0316195_10000537_pt1 | contig 15372 bp, 13 predicted proteins | sample Phised1_MG_FD_204937 | JGI IMG/M metagenome (GOLD analysis project Ga0316195, IMG submission 204937) | Coastal sediment microbial communities from Maine, United States - Phippsburg sediment 1 | ecosystem: Environmental > Aquatic > Marine > Coastal > Sediment | place: USA: Maine | collected... | reverse complement strand
CACAGCCGCAGCGAAGAAGGCACGTTGCGATGCTGTCGACCTGGGGCGTCATACTGATCGCACTTGGATATGTGGGCGTGCTGTTCGCCATCGCAGCCTATGGCGACAGGGTGTCCGGCTTTCGCCGTGGCTTCAGCCGTCCCTACGTGTATGCGCTCTCCATCGCTGTGTACTGCACCTCCTGGACTTTCTACGGCAGCGTCGGGCTTGCCTCGACAACCGGCTACGACTTCCTCGCCATCTATCTCGGACCCATCCTGCTGATCGGGTTCGGATGGCCGCTTATCCGGCATATCGTCAACCTGTCCAAGAGCCAGAACATCACGTCCATCGCTGACTTCCTGGCGGCACGCTATGGCAAGAACCAGCTGCTGGGCGGACTTGCTGCCGCCGTCGCCGTCATCGGCATCATCCCGTACATCTCGCTACAGCTCAAGGCAGTTGCCCTGTCTCTTTCAGTCCTCGGACCGCTGGGCGTGGAGACCGGCAAACTCGAAACGCCATTTGGCGACATGCCGCTATTCATCGCCATTGCCATGGCCGTGTTCGCCATGCTGTTCGGCACACGCCACGCCGATGCCACCGAGCACCAGAACGGGCTGATCCTGTCTGTCGCCGCCGAGAGCCTGGTGAAGCTTGTGTCGTTTATCGTGGTGGGCATGGCCATAACGTTTTGGCTCATGGGCGGCCCTGCCACCCTCTATGAACGGGCCGTCAACGACCAGACCATCAGCACCCTGTTCGCCTCCCCGCCGGATGCGAGCCAGTTCATCACCATGACGCTGCTGTCGCTGTTTGCGATCATCCTGTTGCCCCGCCAGTTCCACGTGACGGTCGTCGAAAACACCTCGATCGACGATGTCCGCAAGGCGGCGTGGATGTTCCCGCTCTACCTGGTTGCGATCAACATTTTCGTGGTGCCAATCGCCATCGCCGGAATGATTGCATTCAAGGGGCAGCCGGTGGACGGCGATACCTTCGTGCTGGCGCTGCCGGTGGCGCGGAGTGAAAGCCTGCTGGCGATGATCACGTTCATCGGCGGCCTTTCGGCGGCCACCGCCATGGTCATAGTCGAAACGGTCGCGCTGTCGATCATGGTGTGCAACTCGATCGTGGTGCCGCTGATGCTGCGCTCCTCGAATCGCAGCATGTGGCAGGAGGATGTCACCGGCCGCATCCTGCAGATCCGCCGGGTGGCGATCGGCGTGATCATCGTGCTGGCATATTCCTATTACCTGATGATCGGCAACAACGCCGCCCTCGCCCAGACGGGCCTGGTTTCGTTCGCCGCCATTGCGCAGTTTGCACCGGCTTTCTTCATCGGCCTGGTATGGTCGCGCGGCAATGCGCGCGGCGCGATGGCAGGGCTGATGGGGGGTTTCCTGCTGTGGGCCTATACGCTGCTGCTGCCGTTGTTCGCCGATGCCGGCTGGCTGGACTACAGCATCATTGCCCAAGGTCCCTGGAATATCGACTGGCTGCGTCCACGGCACCTTTTCAACAGCGAGTTCGATGCACTCACGCACGGCATCTTCTGGTCGCTCAGCGTCAACACAATCGCCTATGCCGCTGTATCGCTGATGACCTCGAGCGACCCGATCGAACGAATGCAGGCGCAGGCGTTCGTGCCAAGCAGCCAGAACGCCGCGACGGCCTCGATCAAGCCACGCAACATAAACGTCAGCATGCGCCAGGTCGAAGCGACCGTTGAACGGTATCTGGGCAAGGAGCGCAGCAAGCGGTCTTTTGACGAGTTTCACCTGCTCAACGGCAGCCATTCCGGCAGCGGCTCGATTGCTGACCCGGAGGGACTGAAATTCGCCGAGCGGCTGCTGGCCAGTGCTATCGGCATTGCTTCGGCCCGCGTGGTCATGGCGCTGCTGCTGCAGCGGGGAACCGAGAACACCCGTGGCGCAATGCGCCTGCTCGATGATGCATCGGATGCGATCGTCTACAACCGGGACCTGCTTCAGTCAGCCATCGACCATGTGCAACAGGGTATCGCGGTGTTCGATCACGACCTGTCGCTGGTGTGCTGGAACAACCAGTTCCGCAACTTGCTGTCACTGCCGCCGGAAATGGGCAAGGTCGGCGTGCCGCTGGGCGAGGTGCTGTCGCGTCTGGACCGGCACTTCGTCTATGAAAGCCGCGCCCTGTCGGATGCGCATACCCAGGTCCTTCGGCTGATGGTGATGCAGTCGGAACCGTTCCAGATTGTTCGCAAGGACGATTCCCTGGTGCTTGAAGTGCGCAGCAACGCCATGCCGGACGACGGGCGGGTGCTGACCTTTACCGACATTACCGAGCGCGTGCAGACCGCAAAGGCGCTGGAACAAAGGGTGCGGGAGCGCACCCACGAACTAACCGCCCTCAACACCCAGCTGGAAACGGCGCGCGCCCAGGCGGTGGAAGCAAATGCGGGCAAGACCCGCTTCATCGCTGCCGCCTCGCATGACATCCTGCAGCCACTGAACGCGGCGCGATTGTTCACCGCCTCGTTGATGGACCGCACGGCGCGGACGAGTGAGGGCGAGCTGGTGCGGAATGTCGACCAGTCGCTGGAGGCCGTTGAGGAGATTTTCTCCGCATTGCTGGACATTTCACGTCTCGATGCCGGGGCAATCAACCCCGACGTGACACGGTTTGCCCTGGGCGATCTGCTCAACCAGCTCAAGACCGAGTTTTCGATGGCCGCCGCCGAAAAGGACCTCAAGCTCACCATCGTTCCCTCAAGCCAGGTGGTGCTGTCGGACCGGAGACTGCTGCGGCGCATCCTGCAGAACCTGCTCAGCAATGCCATCAAGTACACCAGCACTGGCAAGGTGCTGATGGGTTGCCGGCGGCGCGGCAACAGCTTGCTTGTCGAGGTGCATGACACCGGTCCCGGCATTCCGGCCGACAAGCAGAAAGTGGTCTACCGGGAGTTCGAACGGCTGGATCACAAGGGATCGGAGGTCTCGGGACTGGGGCTTGGCCTGTCCATCGTCCAGCGCATGGCGCGAGTACTGGATCATCCGCTCAGCCTGCGTTCGGAAGCGGGAGGGGGATGCATGTTCCAGCTGCAGTTGCCGGTCGCCTCGAGCCAGAACCTGCCGATCGAACAGTCACGCCCATCGCCAATGCCGGGTACTGCGCGGCTGGCCGGCCTGTCAGTGCTGGTGGTAGACAACGAGCCCGCTATTATCGATGGCATGACCAGCCTGCTGGTTGGCTGGGGCTGCAAGGTGGCAAGCGCACGCACAGCATCCGCCGCCCGCAAGCTGCTGGATGGCTCACCCGGCGAAACCGGCCGTTTCGACGTGGTGTTGATGGACTATCACCTCAACCGCGAGAACGGCCTGGACCTGATCGCCGAGCTGCGCAAACGCGGCAGCCACCGGTTCGCGGCCGTACTGATCACCGCTGAACGGTCAGCGGAGGTGCAGGCCCGAGCCGAGGCTGAAGACGTTGTCTATCTCAGAAAACCGGTGCGGCCGGCCATCCTGCGCAATGTCCTGTCAATGAGCCGGCTGCGGCAGGAAGCGGCGGAATAATCCGGCCAGCACTCAGCCCGCGTATTCGCCGGCCTTCGCGCCGTCTGAAGGTTCGCCATCCACCCGCGACGCGGCAATCACGGCCTGGGTCCGGCTCTCCACGTTCAGCTTTTGCAAGATTGCCGAGACGTGCGCCTTGATGGTCGCCTCGGACACGGACAGCTCATAGGCGATCTGCTTGTTCAGGAGGCCCTCGCGCAGCATCATCAGCACGCGCATCTGCTGCGGCGTCAGGGTTGCCAGGCGCCGGGCGATGTCGTCGGCTTCGTTGTCACCGCACTGGTCAAGGCTGATGCCTTCGGGCACCCACTCCCCGCCATTGAGCACGGTGGAGATGGCAAGCTGCATGTGCTGCACCGGCGTCGATTTCGGCACGAAGCCCGAGGCGCCCAAGGTCAGGGCGCGCGAGATGACCGCAGCGTCCTCGGTGCCGGACACCACAACCACCGGCACCAGCGGAAACTGGGTCCGCACCAGCGCAAGGCCGGAGAACCCCTGCACGCCAGGCATCTTGAGATCGAGAAGGACGAGGTCAATGTCGGCGGTGGAGGATAATATGGATATCACCTCGCCGAGGGATCCGGCCTCTTCAAACCCCACGTCCCCGAGTGCATCCTGCAATGTCAGCCGCAAGGCATCGCGAAACAGCGGGTGGTCGTCTGCAAGGACAATCCGGTACCCCATAAATCTCGCTCCCTCATTCGCCGGGATTCCTCCTTGAGCCAGCGTTCTACGTGCCGTCTCCCGCCAGGAGTCATGATACGATGCGCCAGTCTTTGAAGCATTATTCAGACCTTATGATCCACATGTCCAGTGCAGATGTGAAGGCTGCAGGTGTTGGGGCGCAACCGGCTGGCCCCACAATTGTCAAGGTTTGGCCCATCTGTCGCCCGGAAGCGCAAGCATCCTTCCAATCAGCAGAGGGGTCTGCTCAACAGATTAGCGGGTTACCGGGTTCCAGCTGGCCATCAGGCTGTGGCTGAAAACCATGATCCGCATGCCATTGAAGGGTCCAGGGAAGGATTTCCGGTGGCAAAAGAGACGGTCGCGTGGCTCCTGTCGCCGTCCCGAGCAGCGCGATCCAAGCCCGCCCGGACTTCAGTCCGGGCGGGCTACCCTTTCTCGTTTTCAAACGTGGCTGATGGATCCGTTCATACCCGGTCGGGCGGGGTATCGAGCTGCCGCGCCATGTCGATGAATTTATCCATCATCGAACGCAGATACCCCATCATCCGGTCGATGGCGGCCTCGTCCGGCAAGCGCAGCATCACGCCGTCCTGGCTGCTATCCAGCTTCTTCTCGATGGTGGCGATCTTCAGTTCCAGCTGGCGGTTCTTCTGTTCGAGCCGGGAAATCTCGTCACGATAGGCCTTGCGGTCATCTGCTGCACTCTTGCATATCCACTGACCGGTCGCCCGCGAGCATGCCGACACGTTGCCGGTTACCGTGTCGAGCCTGATGAACTCGTCGCTTCCGGTCTGGCGCAACTCGTACCGTGGCCCGGTTCCGGCGGCTTGCGCACCGGGCACGGGCCCCAGGCCAATGCCCGCCGCCACTGCCAGCGCAACCGCCAGACGTTCAATCCGGAATGCATGATGCTTCATTGCCGTGGACCTTTCGCTGATACCGGGCGCCGCCCGCCTCCATGATATAGGAGGCTGACGGCCCGGCGCAAAGGCCCGGCCCCCGCGCAGGGTTTCAGCCGCGGCGAACCCAGGCCTCGAAGGCATTGAGCCAGATTGCAAAGAACTTGCGGCTTTCCTCATCCGTCAAGTTGCCGTCCGCATCGAACTTGGACGGAGCCTGGCCGACGAACATCTCGGGCTTGGACATGGTCAGCGCCTCAAGGCCGACGAGGTTCTGGCGCAGGTGATATTGCGACCGGGCCGTCCCAAGCGGGCCGCCAGAGGCGCCTATGATCCCCACCCGCTTGTCCTTGAACGGCTGGTTCTTCACCCGGCTGATCCAGTCGGTGGCGTTCTTGAGGCCGCCGGGAATGGAAAAGTTGTACTCCGGCGTGGCAATCAGCACGCCATCGGCAGCGCGGATCCTTTCTGCAAGGTCCTGGACGATCTGCGGCACGCCGTTGGCAGCCTCGTCATCGCCATCATAGACCGGAAGACCCTTTGGCGTGACGATGTCCATGGTCATAGTGTCCGCTGCCATCCCGGCAAGGGTACGCAACAAGGCAGTATTGTAGGACTTCGTCCGCAGGCTTCCGGACAGCGCAACAATGTTCAGTTTGCCAGACATGGCAGGTCTCCAGTGCGGTGGTTCAGTGCAAGGGGTTCAAGAGATTCAGTATGTGGCCCGGCCGCCGGAAAGATCGAAGACGGCGCCGGTGGTGAAGCTGTTTTCCGGCGATACGGTCCAGGCGATCATGTCGGCCGCTTCACTGACCTCGAGAAATCGGTTTCGCGGGATTTTTGACAGCATGTAGTCAATGTGCTCCTGGCTCATCTGGTCGAAGATGCGGGTCCTCGCAGCAGCCGGGGTGACGCAGTTGACGGCGATGTCGTGCCCGGCCAGCTCCTTGCCCAGCGATTTGGTCAGCGCGATCACCCCCGCCTTCGACGCCGAGTAGGCGCAGGCATTCGGATTGCCTTCCTTGCCAGCGACAGATGCGATGTTGCAAATGCGGCCATAACCCCGGGCGGTCATGCCGGGAACTAACGCCCGGTTGACGAGGAAGGTTCCGGTGAGGTTGACCTCGATGACGCGTCTCCAGGCATCGGGATCATAGGCCGCCACGGAGGCATTCGGCCCGGCAATGCCGGCGGAACTGACCAGGATCGACACCGGGCCAAGCCCGGCTTCAGTCCTTGCCAGACAATCGGCAATGGCAGCCTGGCCCGTCACGTCCACGGCAAATCCTGCCGCGCCGCCCGGCAGCGAGGCGGCGGCCTGCGCGGCCAGGTGGCCGTCCATGTCCCACAGGGCCAGCCTGGCCCCCAGCGATGCGAGCTTCTGCGCCACGGCAAGGCCTATACCCTGCGCACCGCCGGTGACCACTGCCACCTGACCCGTCATGTCCGTTCCACTCATCTGCTGGCCTCCCCGCCTGCCGCCGTTTCATGCCATATCGAACAGCAGAAACTCCGACCCGTCGAGGGCCTCGACGCGGATGGAAGGCTCGTCGCTGATGGCGAGGCCGTCGCCGCGGCGCAGCTGTTCGCCGTTCACCAGCAGTTCGCCTGCAGCCAGTTGCAGCCACTGCCGCCTGCCGGCTGCCGGCATGAACGTCAGTTGCTGTCCGGCATCGAGAAGGCTGGCATGGATGTCGGCCTGCTGGTGGATCTTCAGCGCCCCGTCACGCGGCGTGCCCGATGCCACCAGCCGCAGCACATTGCGGCGTTCGGCTTCCGGAAAGTGGCGTTGCTCGTAGGATGGCTCAAGCCCTCTGGCCTCGGGAATGATCCAGATCTGCAGAAAGTGAACGGGATCGGTCTTCGAGGCATTGAACTCGGAATGCTCCACGCCGCTGCCTGCGGACATGCGTTGCACATCGCCGGGCCGGATGACGGAGCCTGTCCCCAGCGAATCCTTGTGCTCCAGCGCGCCGTCGAGCACGTACGACACGATTTCCATGTTGGCGTGGCCATGGGTGTCGAAACCGGCAGCCGGGATTACGCGGTCTTCGTTGATCACCCGGAGCGGGCCAAAGCCCATGTGAGCGGGATCGTGATAATGTCCGAACGAGAAACTGTGGCGCGAATCAAGCCAGCCGAAATTGGCATGGCCACGCGTCTCGGATGGTCTCAAGTGCATCATTTGCTGTCTCCTTGTCAGTCAAGCCAGCGCAAGGCCGACGCATTTTCGTGATGCACAAGAGATATAGTTTCCCAAAATGCTTACAATGATGATAATTTGATACACATTGTTTCCATATCAGGCACAATATCGGCATGGATCGGTTCGACAGCATGAAGGCGCTGGTGACGGCGGTGGATGAAGGCGGATTCGCCGCGGCTGGCCGCAAGCTCGGACTGTCACGGGTACAGGTTTCCCGGCTTGTCGGCGCGCTGGAAGATCATCTGGGCGCGCAACTGCTCAACCGCACCACCCGCACCATGTCCCTCACCGAGGCCGGGCAGGTGTTCGTGGAACGGGCACGGTCGCTTGTGATTCAGCTGGAGGAAGCCGAAACCGCTGCCGGCGATGCAACGGGAGAGCTGAAGGGACTTCTCCAGGTCAATGCGCCGATGACGTTTGGCGTTGGCGAAGTCGCCCCCGCGGTCAGCGACTTCATGGGGCAACATCCGGCAATCACTGTTTCGCTGATCCTCAACGACCGTTTCGTCGACCCCTACGAGGAAGGCTTCGACGTGACGTTGCGCATCGGCGAGCTTGAACCGTCATCGCTGGTCGCCCGCAAGATCTGTCCGATCCGGCGGCTGATGTGCGCAAGCCCGGCGTATCTCGAGGCGCACGGACGCCCGCGCACGCCGGATGATCTGAGCCGGCATGCGCTGTTGCATTACGGACATATCGGCTCGGACCTCACGTGGCCCGTTCGCGGCGCCGGCAACAATGGACGGCTGCCGGTCACGCCAGTTCTATGCTCCAACAATGGGGATGTGCTGAAAGTGGCTTGCGTGGCGGCGCGCGGGATCACGCTGCTGCCCGCCTTCATAGTGTCGGACGAGCTTGCCGCCGGCTCGCTCGTTCCGGTGCTGGAAGGTTTCGAGCCGCCACCGGTGGCATTGCATGCTGTCTATCCGCCGGACAAGTACCGCCCGGCCAAGACCCGCGCCTTTGTCGACTTCCTTACCAACCGCTTCCGCAAGCGTCCACCGGGCGGGCCGATCTGACTTCGGAAGGGGTCACGCCGGCTTCTTGATCTGCTGATAGGCCGCCAGGGCTGCATCGCGCGCCTTGCCGTGATCGACCATGGGTTTCGGATAGGTCTTGCCGAGCACGACACCTGCATCCTTCAGCACCAGGGCGGGCGCCTCCCAGGGCTTGTGGATGAAGGCCTTGGGCACATTCTTCAGTTCCGGCACCCAGCGGCGCACATAGGTGCCATCCGGATCGAACTTTTCGCCCTGCAATACGGGGTTGAAGATGCGGAAATAGGGTGCAGCATCAGCGCCGCAGCCGGCCACCCACTGCCAGCTTGCCGAGTTGGAACCGATATCGGCATCCACCAGCGTGTCCCAGAACCAGACTTCGCCGCGCTGCCAGGGCACCAGAAGGTCCTTGATCAGGAACGACGCGGCGATCATGCGGACGCGGTTGTGCATCCAGCCCGTTGCCCACAGTTCGCGCATGCCTGCATCAACGACCGGGTAGCCGGTTTCGCCTCGCTGCCATTTGCTCAAGGCCTCATCGTCGTCGCTCCACGGGAAGTCCGCGAAGTCCGGGCGGAACGGTTCCGACATCAGGTCCGGCCAGTGGTGCAGCAGGTGATAGGAGAATTCCCGCCACAGCAGTTCCTTCAGGAAGTGTTCTGCGCCACGGTCGACGTTGCGGCGCCCGTCGGCCATGGCGTGGCGGGTGGCGTGCCAGCATTGCAGCGGCGAGATTTCGCCGAAGTGCAGGTGTGGCGACAGGCGCGAGGTGGCGAACAGGCCGGGCCGGTCGCGGTCGTCCTTGTAGTCACCTATTGCCTCGGCAATGAACCGGTCTAGCTTGTCGCGCGCACCCTGTTCGCCAGGCGTCCAGCGCTCGCCGAAGCCGCTCGCCCAGTCCGGCTTGCCGTCGTAGAGCTTCCAGTCGCTGATATTGTCGCTTGAGATGCCGCCGAGCCAGAACGTGAGGGGGTCCGGAACCGGCCGTGGCTCGCGGAAGGGCTCGGTTGCAAAACAGGCCCGCGAGAACGGGGTATAGACCTTGTACGGGTCACCTGCACCGGTGCGGATCTGTTGCGGATCATGCAGCAGGTATCCGGCAAACCGCCGGCATTCAACACCATTGTCCCGGCACCAGGATGCCATGTCCTGTTCGAGCGTTCCGGACCAGGGCGCGTGATTGCGCGAGAAATAGATGGCGTGGGCCGCCGTCTCGGTGGCGAGCTGCCTCAGCACGTCGAGGCTGGCGCCCCGGAGCATGTACAGCCGTCCCCCTCTGTCGGCGATGGACTTCTCCAGCGATTGAAGCGAGCGTTCGAGCCACCACCGCGACGCTCCGCCCATTGCCCAGGCACCGGGTGTGGCGTCGTCCAGGACATAGACCGGCAGGATGGGCCGGCCGGTTTCGGCAGCGGCGGTCAACGCGGCGTTGTCGGCCAGGCGAAGGTCGTGGGTGAACCAGACAATGACGGGTTGTTCGCTCATGTGGCGCCTTCTGCAATCGCGGCAAGGAATTCAGGGATCGATTGCAGAACGCGGCAGGAGGCCCAAGGTTTCAGCGGCCGGAGGCGGTCATGGCTCCCGATTCTTCGCGCTCGGCCAGCAGGTTGGTCAGCCAGTCCGGGTCCATTTCAGGCACCGAGGACAGCAGCAGCTGCGTATAGTCCGGATAAGGCGGCGACAGGATCTCGCTCTTCATGCCCTGTTCCACCACCTTGCCCTGGAACATCACCACGATCTGGTCGGAGATCGCCTTCACCGTGGCGATGTCGTGGGTAATGAACAGGTAGGTGATGTTGAACTCCTTCTGCAGGCGCAGCAGCAGCTTGAGGATGCCTTCCTGGACGATCTGGTCGAGCGCGGAGGTCACCTCGTCGCAGATGATCACCTCGGGCTCTGCCGCAAGGGCCCGGGCAATGCAGATACGCTGCTTCTGGCCACCTGACAGTTCGCCCGGCAGGCGCTCCATGAAGCTGTCGTCCAGCTCGATCATCTTCAGCAGGTCGGAAATGCGGGCGTCCAGCGCCTTGCCGGACAGGCCGAGATAGAACTCCAGCGGCCGGCCGATGATGTCGCGCACGGTGTGGCGCGGATTCATCGCCGTGTCGGCCATCTGGTAGATCATCTGGATGCGGCGCAGCTGGTCCTTGGACCGGTCCTTGAGCGCCAGCGGCAACGGCTCGTCGTTGAACAGCACGTTGCCTTTCATCGGCGGCAGCAGCCCGGTGATGACGCGGGCCGTGGTGGACTTGCCCGAGCCCGATTCACCCACCACCGCCACCGTGGAGCCGCGCGGCACGTTGATGGTCACATTGTGCAGGACCTTGACCACACCGCCATAGCTGGCATCAACACCGTTGACCCGCAGCACGACATCGTCGCTGCGCTCTTCCGGCTTCTCCAGCGAGCGCACCGCCCACAGCGAACGTGTGTACGGCATCTTCGGCTTCTCGAGCATCTCGCGGGCCGGCGCATCCTCGACCGTCTCGCCATAGCGCAGCACCTTGATCACATCGGCCATTTGCGCCACCACGGCGAGGTCGTGGGTGATATATATGGCGGCGGTGTTGAAGCGTTGAACGATGTCGCGCATGGCCGCCAGCACCTCGACCTGGGTGGTCACGTCGAGTGCAGTGGTGGGTTCGTCGAAGATGATCAGGTCCGGCCGCGGCGACATGGCCATGGCGGTCATGGCGCGCTGCAGTTGGCCGCCGGAGACCTGGTGCGGATACCGTTCGCCGATATTGTCGGGGTCCGGCAGCTGCAGCGAGCGGAACAGCTCAACCGCATCGGACCTGGCCTCGGTCTCACCCTTCAGGCCATGGTCCACGGTGGCCTCGACGCACTGTTCGATCAGCCGGTGGGCGGGGTTGAACGAGGCGGCCGCGCTTTGCGCCACATAGGTCATGCGGCTGCCGTGCAGACGGCGCAGCGCCCGGTCCGACAGCGAACGCAGGTCGATGCCGTCGAACAGGATCGTGCCGCCGGTAATGCGGCAGCCGGGCTGGGTGTAGCCCATGGCCGCCTTGCCCAGCGTCGACTTGCCCGCGCCCGATTCACCGATCAGGCCCATCACCTCGCCGCGATGCAGCTTCAGGTCGACGCCCTTGATGATCGGGTGCCACCTGTCGTCGGAGAAGCCCTCGATGCGGATATCGCGCATGTCGAGCAGCAGGTCGCCCTTCTTGCGTTCGGTTTGTTGCTTCTTCGCCATCGGTCCCGTCCGGTTGGGTTGTCAGTTTCTAGTTGGGGCCATGCCAGTCGATCTGGCAGATCTCGGCAGAGCGGCCGTCGAAATCCCACACCCGGCCGTGACTGCGCACCCGGCCCTTGTTGGCCTGGGCAATGGTAATGTCGGGTCCCATCCAGTAGCCGGTATTGGTAACGACGACATCCTTGTCCGCGTCGGGACCGGAAATCGGCTCCACCTCGCCCTGGATCATCCGGCCCACGGTGAGGCGGCGCTTCTTGCCCTCGGTCTCGAAGCTGACAGGCGCACGCTGCGCCCCGAGGAACTCGCCCACCAGCATCGAGAACAGCCCGGTGGTGCCGCGCGCCTTGCCGGAGAAAATCATCTCCAGCCCGGCATAGGCCTTGTCGGAGGCGCGCTCGTCGAAGAAGGCTGCCGCCTTCCAGTTGCCGCGCCCCATGTTGCCGGGGATGTCCATCAGCATGCCGATGTTGAGGCCCGACAGGTCCTCGCCATCATAATGGCCCTCGTCGATGCGCACGCCCAGCCAGGCCTGGCAATAGCCTTCGGTCGGCGGATGCTTGCCGAGGCTGACAACGCACGGGCAGAACACCGTGCAGTTGCAGTTGAGGATCAGCTCGCCCTTGATTTTCCATTGCGCCAGGTCGGCCATCTATCTCTCGTCTCCCGTCAAATGAACGAAGTTGCGCGGAAGAGTGCGTAGACGCCTCCCGCAATCAGTAGCCCGCCTGCCGGACGGGACAGCCAGCGGCCCACGTCAGGCAGTTTTTCCAGCACCATGAAGGCTGTCGCCAACCCCATCCAGACAAGGTTCATGGTGCCACCCACGAAACCCAGCAGCATCAGCGCCCAGCAACAGGCAAGACACACGATACCAAGCCTGACACCCATGCCCGCGGCAGCCAGCGGGCCCGGCTTCCAGTGCTCCATGAAGAACATCAACGGACGGCGGCACTTGCTCAGGCAGGCTTCCTTGAGCCGCGAAAACTGCCAGGCGCCCGCCACCAGAAGCAGGACGGCGGTGAAGCCCCACGACGCACTGGCGCCGCTGGCCGTCACCACACCCAGCGATGACAACCATGCCTGCAGGCCTGCAGCAATTGCGGAAAAACCAAGCCAGACAGCAATGTAGCCGGCAATGAGCGCACCGAACCCGGCCTGATCGGCAGCGCCGGTGGCAGTCATGTCATCGTATGTTGCCAGCGCCGGCACCAGCGTCGGGGCCATCATGGCGGCGGACATCAGCGCCCACATGGCAACCAGCGCCAGCGGATCGGCCTCGGCCGCGGCAGAGCACAGGGCGGACCAGAAACCGGGCTGCGAAACATTGGCCAGCAGTCCACCGGGAAGGTTTGCCGACATCAGGAAGATGCCCGCCCACGCGGCCAGAACGAAGCCGTAGAACCCACCCCAGGACAGGGAACGCCACAAGCCGGACTGGGCGATAACCTCACTTCTCATCGCGGATGCCAGAGGTCTTGTGCAGGAACCAGTCGACGACGAAGTTCACTGCCACGGTCAGCAGCGCGATGGCGCCGGCAGGCAGCAGCGGCGTCATGGCTGCCTTCAAGTCGTACTCGGCGAACGAGATCAGCTGGGCGTTTTCGCGCACCATCGAACCCCAGTCGGCGGTAGGCGGCTGAATGCCCACACCGAGGAACGACAGTGAGGCGATGGTGAGGAACACGAAGCAGAAGCGCAGGCCGAACTCGGCCACCAGGGGCGGCAGGATGTTGGGCAGGATGTCGTGCCGCATGACCCAGCCAAGCGATTCACCGCGCAGCCGCGAGGCCTCGACATAGTCCATCACCACCACGTTGAGCGATACCGCACGCGCAAGGCGGAACACCCGGGTGCTGTCGAGCACCGCGATAATCATGATCAGGTTCCAGACGTTCGAGCCGAAGATCGACAACAGCATCAGCGAGAAGATCAGGCTAGGGATTGCCATGAGAACGTCGACGAAGCGGCTCAAACCCTGGTCGAGCCAGGAGCGGTTGATCGCCGCCATGACGCCCAGGCTGCCGCCGATCAGGAACGACAGCAGCGTGGTGGCAACCGCAATACCAATGGTATTGCGCGCACCATAGACCAGCCTCGTCCAGACGTCGCGGCCCAGCTGGTCGGTGCCGAAAATGAATTCCGAAGACCACGGCGCATAAGGCGTGTCGAAAATCTGGCTTTCGCCGTACGGCGCAACCCACGGAGCAAACAGGGCAACGAACATGTAGGTTGCGATGACGATCAGACCGAACCAGGCGGTCAGCGGCGCCTTCTTCAATTCACGCCAGGCGCGTTGGGCCCAGGTGCGGCGGGTGGTGACAATCGCCACTTCGCCGGCGGCGGAATATGTCTGGTCGTCGTTGCTCATCTCGGGTGCAGCAGTCTGGGGTTGGTGATGATCGATACGATGTCGGCGAACAGGTTGAGCAGGATGTAGGTGGCTGCAAAGATCAGCGCGCAGGCCTGCACGACCGGAATGTCGCGGGTACTCACCGCGTCCACCATCAATTGCCCGATGCCGGGATAGACGAACACCACCTCCACCACCACGACGCCGACAACCAGATAGGCAAGGTTGAAGGCGATGACGTTGACGATCGGCGCCCAGGCATTGGGCAGGGCGTGCTTGAGGATGACCTTGCTCGACGATACCCCCTTCAGCCGCGCCATCTCGATATAGGGGCTGGCCAGAAGGTTGATGATGGCGGCGCGCGTCATGCGCATCATGTGGGCAACGATGACCAGTGTCAGCGTCAACGCCGGCAGGGCGCACATGTAGATACGATCCATCAGCGGCGTGTCGGGCCGGACGTTGGCAAGCGAGGGAAACACCTTCCACAAGGTCGCCAGCAGGAGAATGAGAATGTAGGCGACGAAGAACTCGGGGAAGGAGATGGTGGTCAACGTGGTGGCGTTGATTGAGCGGTCATAGAGCGAATTGCGGTACAGCGCGGCAGAAATGCCCAGCGCCAGCGACAGCGGCACCGCGATAACAGCGGTCATGCCTGCCAGGAAAAGCGTGTTCCACAGCCGCGGTGCGATCAGCTCCATCACCTCGCGTTCGCGGCCGGCACTGCGGCCGGAAAACGACGAGCCGAAGTCGCCCTGCAGCACGCCGCCGATCCATTGCAGATAGCGCAACACCGCCGGATCGTTCAGGCCCAGCTCCTTGCGGAAGGCCGCGACTGTTTCGGGCGTGGCCGCCTGACCCAGAACGGCGGTGGCGAAGTCGCCAGGCAGGAACTGCAAGGCAGAGAAGATGATGAGAGAGACCACGAACAACGTCAGCAGGCCCAGTCCCAGCCGCTGCAAGATGGTCTTCAAAATCGGATGCATTCAGACCCCACCCTGACCTGCTGCCGCCTTTAGAGCGGTCTTGGTTGCGAAACTTCCATGGAAAGCGTTGCAAAATTTCGGGGGTATGACCAGCCCCAAAAGCGGCAGGCTGCCGACAAGTTGCGGCAGCCCGCCATCGATGTGCGTCAAGCCATCCACCAGCGGCGGTACATGTAGCCGCCGTCGTGGTCGTAGTTCGAGTTCAACTCGCCGTGCGCCACCTTCTTGGAATGTGCAGTGACGAAGTCGTTGAACATCAGCACGATGATGCCGCCGTCGTCGTGCAGGATGTTCTGCATTTCGGCGTACATCTCCGCACGCTTGGCGTCATCCCGTTCGGAGCGAGCCTGGACCAACAGCTCGTTGAAGCGGGCATTGTTCCAGAAGGTATCGTTCCAGTCGACGCCGGCGGCGTAGGCAGTGGTGAACATCCAGTCGGCAGTTGGCCGGCCGCCCCAGTAGGAGAAGCACCAGGGCTTCTTCATCCAGACGTTCGACC
>Ga0316195_10000536_pt1 | contig 15396 bp, 17 predicted proteins | sample Phised1_MG_FD_204937 | JGI IMG/M metagenome (GOLD analysis project Ga0316195, IMG submission 204937) | Coastal sediment microbial communities from Maine, United States - Phippsburg sediment 1 | ecosystem: Environmental > Aquatic > Marine > Coastal > Sediment | place: USA: Maine | collected... | reverse complement strand
ACGTACTTGCCCGGGCTTCCGGTAAATGTCTCGGCCACGAAGAACGGCTGGGACAGGAACCTCTGGATCTTGCGAGCACGAGTAACAGACTGTTTGTCTTCCTCGGACAGCTCATCCATGCCAAGGATCGCGATGATGTCCTGCAATTCCTTGTAGCGCTGCAAGGTGGCCTGCACGGCACGGGCGGTGTCGTAGTGATCCTGGCCAATAACCAGCGGATCCAGCAGTCGGCTGGTTGAATCCAGAGGATCCACGGCCGGGTAGATACCCAGTTCCGCGATTTGGCGCGACAACACCAGAGTGGCATCCAGGTGAGCAAAGGTGGTAGCAGGTGACGGATCGGTCAAGTCATCCGCAGGCACGTACACCGCCTGGAAGGAGGTGATGGAGCCGGTCTTGGTGGAGGTAATGCGTTCCTGCAGGGCGCCCATTTCAGAGGCCAGTGTGGGCTGGTAACCCACCGCGGAAGGCATACGGCCCAGCAGCGCAGACACCTCGGTTCCGGCCAGGGTGTAACGGTAGATGTTATCGATAAACATCAGCACGTCACGACCTTCGTCACGGAACTTTTCGGCCATGGTCAGACCGGACAGGGCTACACGCAGCCTGTTTCCGGGCGGCTCGTTCATCTGGCCGTAAACCAGGGCCACCTTGTCCAGTACTCCCGAATCCTTCATCTCGTGGTAGAAGTCATTACCTTCACGAGTACGCTCGCCGACACCGGCAAACACGGAGTAACCCGAATGCTCGATGGCGATGTTACGAATCAGTTCCATCAGGGTAACGGTCTTGCCCACGCCGGCGCCGCCGAACAGGCCAATCTTGCCGCCCTTGGAGATAGGCATGATCAGATCGATAACCTTGATGCCCGTTTCCAGGATTTCCATGGCACCGGCCTGGTCCTCGTAAAGGGGAGCCGCGCGATGGATGGGCATGCGCTCGTCGGTGGCGATGGGGCCGGCCTCATCGATAGGCAATCCCAGCACATCCATGATGCGGCCCAGTGTAGCCAGACCAACCGGAACCTGGATGGGCTCGCCGGTATTGCGCACGACCTGGCCGCGCTTTACGCCTTCGGAGGCACCCATCGCAATGGTGCGAACAACGCCGTCACCGAGCTGCTGCTGGACTTCCAGCGTCAGGTTGGTTTCTTCCAGCACCAGTGCGTCATAGACTTTGGGGATCGCATCACGCGGAAACTCCACGTCCACAACCGCGCCGATAATCTGAACCGTTTTTCCCAAGCTCATGCCTTTGTCCTCGATACTTTGACTTTGCGATGCCCGCGGCGTTAAACCGCTGCTGCACCGCTTACGATTTCTGAAAGTTCCTGCGTAATAGCAGCCTGGCGGGCCTTGTTGTAAACCAGCTGCAGATTGCCGATCAAATCACCAGCGTTATCTGTAGCGGCCTTCATTGCCACCATCCGGGCTGCCTGTTCACAAGCAATATTATCCAACACCGCACGGTAGACCTGGCTTTCCGTATATCGGTTCAGCAAGTCTTCCAGCAATTCAGCGGCAGTAGGCTCGTAGATGTAGTCCCAATGTGACTGCAGCTCATCCGTGTCCATCGGCTCCACCGGCAACAGCTGGTTGAGCGTAGGTTCCTGACTCATGGTGCTCACGAACACGTTATGCACCAGGTACACCGCGTCCAACTCGCCCCCAGCGTAGGCGTCCAGCAACAGCTTCACGCTACCGATCAGGTCGGTAACATGGGGCGTATCGCCCAGGTGAGCAACCTGGGAGACGATGCGGGCGCCAAAGCGGCGAAAGAACGTCGCGCTCTTTGTGCCGACCAGCGACAGGTCGATTTCCGCGCCGGAAGCTTTCATTTCCTGCATATGGATCAGCGCCCGCTTGAACAGGTTATTGTTCAAGCCGCCGCACAATCCACGATCGGTGGAAATAATCAGGTAACCCACCCGGCGAATTTCCTTGCGCTGTACCAGCAAGGGATGCTGGTAATCAGGATTCGCCTGGGCCAGGTGACCGATCACATGCTGAATGCGATCCGCATAGGGGCGGGCCGCTGCCATGCGGTCCTGCGCTTTGCGCATTTTGCTGGCAGCCACCATTTCCATGGCTTTGGTGATCTTCTGAGTATTCTTGATACTCTTGATCTTGCCGCGGATTTCTTTTGCGCCTGACATCTGCTCTCGCTCCTGCTACGGGTGCCTAGTAGGCTCCGGTGGCCCTGAACTCTTCCGCAACCTTTCTTAGTTCGGCTGCGATGTCGTCATTGAAGTCACCGGTGGAATTGATCTTGTCTTCCAGAGCGGAGTGAGCGGCGCGCATGTGTGCGTGCAGTCCCGCCTCAAAATCCACGATCTTCTTGACCGGCACTTCGTCCAGGAAGCCTTCGTTCACAGCAAACAGGGACAGGGCCATCTGACCAATGGACAGGGGCGAGTACTGCTTCTGCTTCATCAGTTCGGTAACCCGCTGACCGCGCTCGAGCTGCTTGCGAGTGGTATCGTCCAGGTCCGAAGCAAACTGCGCGAAGGCAGCAAGTTCACGGTACTGGGCAAGCGCCAGGCGCACGCCACCACCGAGCTTCTTGATAATCTTGGTCTGGGCCGCACCACCCACGCGAGACACTGACAGACCGGCGTTGATAGCCGGACGAATGCCCGCGTTGAACAGGTCGGTCTCCAGGAAGATCTGGCCGTCGGTAATAGAAATCACGTTGGTGGGCACGAATGCCGACACGTCACCAGCCTGGGTTTCAATGATCGGCAGGGCCGTCAGTGAACCGGTCTTGCCTTTGACCTTGCCATCGGTTTCCTTCTCAACCCAGGCTTCGCTCACGCGCGCAGCGCGTTCCAGCAAACGGGAGTGAAGGTAGAACACGTCACCGGGATACGCTTCACGACCCGGGGGGCGACGCAGCAGCAGGGATACCTGGCGGTAGGCCCATGCCTGCTTGGTCAAATCGTCATAAATAATCAGAGCATCTTCGCCCTTGTCGCGGAAGTACTCGCCCATGGCGCAACCGGCGTAGGGAGCGATGTACTGCATGGCGGCGGATTCGGCAGCGGCAGCAGCAACCACGATGGTGTGCTCCATGGCGCCGTGCTCTTCCAGCTTGCGCACAACGTTGGCGATGGACGAGTTTTTCTGTCCAACGGCCACGTAGATGCACTTAACGCCGGTGCCTTTCTGATTGATGATGGTATCGATGGCGACAGCGGTCTTACCCGTCTGGCGATCACCGATAATCAGCTCACGCTGACCACGGCCAACCGGCACCATGGCATCAATTGCCTTCAGGCCGGTCTGTACCGGCTCGTCCACTGACTTACGCCAGATAACGCCAGGAGCCACTTTTTCGATGGGCTCGAAAGCCTTGGCATCGATAGGACCCTTGCCATCAATCGGCAGACCCAGGGAATCGACCACGCGACCCAGCAGTTCTTCACCTACCGGCACTTCCAGAATACGTCCGGTGGTCTTCACCGTGTCGCCTTCAGAGATGTGCTTGTAGTCACCCAGCACCACGGCGCCGACTGAATCCTGCTCCAGGTTCAAGGCCAGACCAAACGTATCGCCCGGGAACTCAAGCATTTCGCCGTAGGCCACATTGCTCAGACCGTAAATACGGACGATACCGTCGGTGAGACTGACCACGGTACCGACATCACGAGCTTCGGCATTCGCCTCGAAGTTCTTGATGCGATCTTTAATCAGCTCGCTAATTTCAGAAGCCTTAACAGACATCTCACTTTCCTCTCGATCTGTGTGCGCCGGGCAGCCGCCGCATCACGACATAATTGACTGCGCCAGTTTGCTCAACCGGGTGCGTACAGAGCCGTCGATGACCAGGTCACCGGCCTTGACTACCGCACCACCCAACAGGGATTCATCCAGACTCACGTGCAGACGCACGGTTCGCCCCAACCGTTTCTGTAACGACTCGGCCAGGCGTTGCTGTTGTACGTCGTCCAAATCAGCAGCGGCAGTGACTTCCACGTCGATGGTCTTCTCTTCATCCGAGCGGAAGGCCTCGAACTGAGCAGCAATTTCCACCAGGGTTCCCAGCCGGCGACCTTCTGCCAGCAAGCGAACGAAGTTGGTCATGGGTCCATCAGACAGGCCACATGCTGCAACAATGATTTCACTGATCTGCTGCGGACTGACTGAAGGGTCACCCAGCAGGGGCTTGAGCTGTTCATGCTCGGTCGCCTCTGCCATGTTCCCCAGCGCGTCAGACCACTGCGCCAAGTGCCCGGCATCCCGCGCCAGCTCGAAAGCGGCTCGGGCATACGGCCTTGCAATTGTTACGTTTTCAGCCATGACTGCTCTCCCGACGCGCTAAATCTGCGCCGTCAGCTCGTCCATCAGCTCGGCATGGGCAGCCGCGTTGATTTCGCGTTTCAGGATGCGTCCGGCGCCTGCTATGGCAATACCGGCCACTTCAGCCTTGAGCGCCTCTCGGGCCCTGGCCTGTTCCCGTTCGATTTCAGCCTGTGCAGCACTGACCAGGCGTTCGCCCTCAGCCCGTGCATTCACCTTGGCTTCTTCGACAATTTCGCTTCCACGCTTGCCAGCCTGCTCTACAATGCCTGCTGCCTGCTGTCGGGCTTCCTTCAATACTTCCGCTGCGCGCTCATCGGCTTTCAGAAGTTCTCGCTGTCCGCGATCGGCGGCAGCCAGACCATCGGCGATTTTCTGCCGACGCTCGTCCATGGCCTGGATAACAGGCGGCCAGACAAACTTCTTGGTAAACCAGACGAATACCAGGAAAGTAAAGATTTGCCCAAAAAGGGTTGCGTTCAGTCCCACGGCAAAATCCCCGCTAGATGAATTTGAATGTTCGGTTCACTCTACTGACGATTGGGTAGCGTTAGCTGCCCAATGCGGCCAGAAGGGGGTTGCCGAACATCAACAGGGCGGCAAATGCCACGCCAATAATCGCCAACGCATCAAGCAAACCGGCGACGATGAACATCTTGGTCTGCAGCATTGGTGCCATTTCTGGCTGACGGGCGGTACCTTCGAGGAACTTGCCACCCAGCAGACCAAAACCGATACCGGTTCCAAGCGCTGCGAAGGCGAAGATCAGACCGATGGCTATAGCGGTGTTCGCCTGGATCTGGGCAATAGCTTCCATTATGTCGTCTCCCTAAAAATAGGTGTTGTAGTAAAAATAAAAAAAATCAGTGTTCTTCGTACGCCAGGCTCAAATACACGATCGTCAAGGTCATGAAGATGAAGGCCTGGAGAGGAATAACAAGGATGTGGAAAATCGCCCACGCTGTACCAGGAACAAACTGGATCCAGGCCGGCAACATGGCGATAAGAATAAAAATCATTTCAGCGGCATAGAGGTTGCCGAACAACCGCAGGGCCAGTGATACGGGCTTGGCGATCAACTCCACCACGTTAAGGATGATGTTGAAAGGCACCAGCAATGGGAAGGAACCGAAGGGATGGAACAGCAGCTCCTTGATAAAGCCCTTAACGCCCTTGCCCTTGATACTGTAAATAATGATCAGCGCCAGCACCGACAGGGACAAGCCAAAGGTGGCGTTCATGTCAGCCGAAGGCACGATGCGCTGGTATTCAATACCGACAGTGCTGGCCAACCAGGGCAGCAAATCCACCGGAATCAAATCCAGCATGTTCCACAGCAGCACCCAGAAGAAGACCGTCAGGGCCAGCGGCGCGACGAAACCCCGGGGGCCATGAAAACCGTCAGCAACCGAGTTGTCGACGAAATCCACCAGTATTTCCACGAAATTCTGCAGTTTCCCCGGTTCTCCGGCAGTCGCCTTGCGGGCGCCAATATAAAACAGGGAAAGAAAGATGATGCCGGTTACCCAGGACCAGAAGAGGGTATCGACATTAAGCGTCCAGAAGCCTTCGCCCACAGAAAGGTGGGTAAGGTGGTGAGTGACGTACTCTGTGGGAGACTGTGCTGCGCTAGCCATGTCTTACCTGCCAATACCTGCTGGATCTAACCGTGTAAAAATCAACGCGAACAAGTAAACCGCCAACGTGGCGATAAACGTGCTTATCACCGGGAGAAACAAGTGGGCCAGGAACTTGGCCACGACTGAAAAAATCACCGCCGCCAGGACCAGTTTCAAGGCTTCCGCCCTGAAGAATGCCGACATCGCCCCCTGTGGATCCTGATTCGCATCCACCGAGAACACCTTGACTGCGAAATACAGGGTCAAAAAGACACTGATTCCGCCTCCCAAAACAGCCCCTGCGCCCGCGTGAATCCCGGCAAATATCGCCCAGGGCACCGCACAAACGAGAGTTACTAGGGCTTGCCAAACAACAATCTTCCCGGGCACGGTTTTGGCCGGAATTTTCATTGTAGGGATAGCCCGTCGCTGAAAGCCGCGGAAGTATAAATGCTGGGCGACTTTCCCGCAACGCAAAAACCGGAAATAGGCATAGATTCCGCTGAAAAACGGTCAACTTCGACCGCTTCGGACCTCCTAGTGGATGTGGCCGAGGATACCTTCCAGTTCATCCAGGCTATTGTACGCGATAACCAGCTTGCCTTTCCCGCCGGCTGAGCTCTGGATCTTCACCTTGGCGCCCAGCTTGTCGCCAAGCTCGCCCTCGAGTACCCGAACATCCGGGTCAACAACGGGTTTGGCCGGGGTTTCCGGCTGGGGCTTGAGCAGGCGCCTGACCAGTGCCTCCGTCTCACGCACCGACAGACCCTGGCTGGCCACGGTCTTGGCCGCCTCGACTTGCTGCCTGGCGGAAACCAGGCCGAGCAGGGCACGGGCATGGCCCATTTCCAAGCGGCGATCTTCCACCATGGATTTCACTTCATCTGCCAGTTCCAGCAACCTGAGCAGGTTGCTGACCGCCGCCCGGGAGCGGCCCACGGCGTCCGCGGCCTGCTGGTGGGTCATCTCAAATTCACTGATAAGGCGGGTCAGGGACTGGGCTTCTTCCAGGGGGTTCAGGTTCTCGCGCTGGATGTTCTCAATCAGCGCCATGGCCACGGCGGCCTCATCAGGCACATCCCGGATGACTACCGGCATCTCCTGCAGGCCCGCCATCTGGGCCGCCCGCCAGCGGCGCTCCCCGGCAATGATCTCGTAGCGCTTGGGCTGGCCCGGGGTCGACTTGAGAGGTCTGACGACAATAGGCTGCACAACGCCCTGGGCCGTGATGGAGTCCGCCAGGTCTTGCAGGCTTTCCGGCCGCATGTCATGCCGGGGCTGGTATTTGCCACGCTGCAACAGGTCTATTGCCAGGTGACGCAGATCACCGCTGTCGGCAGCGTCCCGCCTGTCCTTGGAACTGGGACTGAGCAGGGCATCTAGCCCCCGTCCGAGAGTTTTGCGTTTTCCCACCATTACCGTCTCGATGTCTTTTGTCGATGTCGCCCGATTCTATCAGGCCGTTGCAGCACGTTGCTCGTCCTCCTGGCGGCGAATCATTTCGCCGGCCAGGGCCAGGTACGCCAGGGCGCCCCGGGAACTCTTGTCATGGTACAGGGCAGGCATTCCAAAACTGGGCGCCTCGGCCAGGCGCACATTACGAGGGATGACCGTCCGGTACACCTTTTCGCCAAAATGCAGGATCAGCTGACTGGAGACTTCATTTGCCAGGTTGTTCCGGGGATCAAACATGGTCCGGAGCAAGCCCATCACCTCAATGCGCTGATTTACGGTCGAACGAATCTGGTCGATGGTTCTAATCAGCGCGGACAGCCCTTCCAGCGCGTAGTACTCGCACTGCATGGGAATCAACACGCCCGTGGCGGCAGTCAGGGCATTCACCGTCAGCATATTAATCGACGGTGGGCAGTCTATAAGAACGTAGTCAAACTGATCTACCACGTCAGCCAGGGCAGTGCGCAGGCGCATTTCCCGGCCAATCTCACCCAGTAACTGGACCTCGGCAGTAGTCAGGTCTTCATTTCCGGGGATCAGCCAGAACTTGGCCTCATCCAGGTGAATCATGGCCTCGGCCGCGCTGGCATCGCCCAGCAACACATCGCAGGAGGTGCACTCAAGCTCTCGCTTGTCCACGCCGCAACCCATGGTGGCATTGCCCTGGGGATCCATATCAACAAGAAGCACCCGGCGCTTGGTTGCTGCCAGGGAGGCTGCCAGATTCACGCATGTAGTGGTTTTACCCACTCCACCTTTCTGGTTTGCTATCGCGATTATGCTGGCCATCGTTAATTCGTCTCTTCTAGCTAGAGCCTGGTGCAGACCACCAGGTGGCGGTCAGCCTCTACACCCGGCGCCTTCAATGCCAGGACTTCGTTCAACTTCCAACGTTCATCCACGTCGGCCAGTTCGGCCTCGGGGAACTGGCCTTTCATGGCCAGAAACTGCGCTCCGGGCTCGCAAAGATGAGCCGAAAGATTCATCAAAAGGCCCAGGGTCCCGACTGCCCGGCTGACCACGGTATCAAAGCCCTGTTCCGGGCGGTAGTTTTCCGCACGGCTTTGGACGACTTCCACGTTCTTCAGGCCCAGCTTGGTCACCACGTGATGCAGGAATCGGCACTTCTTGGCCGATGAATCCATCAGCAATACCTGGCATTCGGGTCGCACTATCGCCAGGGGAATTCCCGGCAATCCTGCACCGGTTCCCAGGTCTATCACCCTGGGACCCCGCACATGGGGAATCACCGTCAGGCTATCAAACAAGTGCAAAGGCACCATTTGCTCGATATCGCGGATCGCGGTCAGGTTATAGGCACGACCCCAACGAACCATCTCCTGGAGGTACTCCAGCAGCTGGCCTCGCTGGGTCGAGTCCAGATCAAATCCAAGTTCAGCCGCACCGGCACCGATGCGCGACAACAATTCTTCGTCGGCCATGTCCGCCTCCCCCTTCATTCCAAGGCGCGGGCGGCGGAGTATAACGCAGGGCGGGCCTGTGTGCCCTGTGCCATTAGCCGGCCCGGACCAGCAGGGCCATGAACTCGTTGACCGGGGTGCTTTCCAGCCTGGCCTGGTCCGAGCACAACCTGGTCAGGGCGCTGAATTGCTCGCCGGTCAGGCGATCACGAATGCTGCTCTCGAATTTTTTCAGCAACACGGGAATTCCTTCCTCGCGACGCTTGCGGTGGCCGATGGGGAATTCCACCGCCACCCGCTCGCTGGCGGTGCCGTCCTTGTAGAACACCTGGACCGCGTTGCCGATGTAACGCTTCTCGGCATCGTAGTAGTCCCTGGTAAACCCCTCGTTTTCCCGCACTTCCATGCGCTCACGCAGGGCGTCGATCCGCGGATCGGAAGCCACAGCGTCCTCATAGTCGGCGGCGGTCAGGCGACCGAAGATCATGGGCACCGCCGTCATGTACTGGAGACAGTGGTCACGGTCAGCGGGGTTATCCAGCGGTCCGGTCTTGTCGATAATCCGAACACCCGGTTCCTGGGTCTCAATCACGACCTTGTCGATCTCGTCCAGGCGATCCTTGACCTGGGGATGCAGGGTCATCGCCGCTTCCACCGAGGTCTGGCTGTGGAATTCAGCCGGGAATGAAATCTTGAACAACACGTTTTCCATCACGTAGCTGCCAAAGCCCTGGGGAAAAGTGAACGGCTTGCCCTTGAACAGCACATCGAAGAAGCCCCACTTGGGTGCCGACAGGGCAGAGGGATAACCCATCTCACCGGTCATGGCGATCAATGCATGGCGAACACCCCGACTGGTCGCATCACCGGCGGCCCAGCTCTTCCTGGAACCCGTATTGGGTGCGTGACGATAAGTACGCAGGGCCCCACCGTCGATCCAGGCATTGGATACCGCGTTGATAATCTGCTCACGGCTGCCACCCAGCATCCCGGTGACCACCGCCGTGGTCGCCACACGCACCAGCAACACATGATCCAGGCCAACCTGGTTGAAGCTGTTTTCCAGCGCCAGGACGCCCTGGATTTCATGGGCCTTCACCATGGCCACCAGCAATTCGCGGATGCTGATCGGCGACTTGCCTTCGAGCAGGTTCTTGCGGCTCAGGTAGTCCGCCACTGCCAGGATGCCACCCAGGTTGTCCGAGGGGTGGCCCCACTCGGCCGCCAGCCAGGTGTCGTTAAAATCCAGCCAGCGGACCATTGCGCCAATGTTGAATGCGCCCTGCACCGGATCCAGCTCGTAGGAGGTACCGGGAACCCGGGACCCACCTGGCATGGTCGCGCCCGGAACCACCGGGCCGAGCAACTTTGTGCACGCCGGGTAATTAAGCGCCTGGAAGCCGCAAGCCAGCGTGTCCATGAGGCAATAACGGGCCGTGCTCAACGCCAACTCGCTATCGATCTGAACATCGGTCACGTAGTTGGCGATGTCCTGCAGGACCTTGTCCGGATCTGGGCGGCGGGTGGATTTGGCGTCAAAATGGGACAAAAACTCTCCTGAAAAATTACCGGCTTGTTCGAATCAAGGCCGGTCTTTGCGGGCAACCCATTTTTGAAGACTTGGGCCAATGTAATCAGCTGCCGGACGAATCAGGCGGTTATCGGCACGCTGCTCCATGATGTGCGCGGCCCAACCGGTAGTACGCGAGCAGACAAAGATAGGTGTGAACAGGTAGGTGGGGATGCCCATGAAATGGTAGGCGCTTGCCGAGAAAAAGTCCGCGTTGGCGAACAATTTCTTCTGCTCCCACATGACCCGCTCAACAGTCTCGGACACGTCGTACATCCAGGTATCGCCAACTTCTTCCGACAGACTCTTGGACATACGCTTGTTGAACGCATTGCGTGGATCGGAGACCGTGTACACACGATGCCCGAAGCCCATGATCTTGTCCTTGCGCTCCAGCATACCCAGCACACCAGCCTCGGCTTCTTCCACGCTGCGGAACTTGTTGATCAGCTCCATGGCCGCCTCGTTGGCGCCACCATGCAGGGGGCCACGCAGGGCGCCAATGGCGCCGGTCACTGCCGAATGGAAATCCGACAATGTGCCGGTGATTACCCGGGCGGTGAAGGTGGACGCGTTGAACTCATGCTCGGCATACAGGATCAGCGAGATATCCAGGTTGCGACGATGCTGCTCACTGGGGGCCTTGTCATGCAGCAGGTGCAGGAAATGTCCGGCCACGCTGTCATCATCGGTCTCGGTATCAATGCGAAGACCGTCGGTGTGGAAGCGATGCCAGTAGATAATGATGGACGGGAAAACCGCCAGCAGGCGATCAGCCACATTCAGCTGGTTCTCGAACCCGCCCTCGGGTTCCAGGTTGCCCAGGAAAGAACAACCGGTGCGCATCACGTCCATGGGATGTGCAGTAGCCGGAATGGCTTCCAGGACTTTCTTCAGCTCGTCGGGCAGTCCGCGCAGTCCCTTGAGGCGCTGAATATAGGCGGCCAGTTCAGCCGCGTTCGGAAGTTTCCCGTAATGCAACAGGTAAGCGGTCTCTTCGAAACACCCCTTATCAGCAAGATCCGTAATGTCATAGCCCCGATAAGTCAGGCCTGCGCCTTCCTTCCCAACAGTAGCGATAGCGGTTTTACCGGCTACGACGCCGGCCAGACCACCGGCTTTTTTTTGCTTGTCACTCATGGGCTAATCTCCTGATTATTTTTCTGAAAAGGCCGCCCGGGCGGCTTCCCTGGTTTCCTGACAAAATTATTCCTTACCCTGGGCGAACAGATCGTCCAGCTTGTTTTCGTATTCGTGGTAACCCAATACCTCGTAAAGTTCCGAACGGGTCTGCATGCGATGCAGCACGTCTTTCTGGGTGCCCTTGGTACGCAACTCCCGGTAGACCATCAAGGCCGCCGCGCTCATGGCGCGGAATGCGCTCAAGGGGTACAGGGCCATGGCCACTCCGGCATCTCCCAGGTCTTCCACGGTGAACATCGGGGTCTTGCCAAATTCAGTGATATTGGCCAGCACCGGCACCTTGATCTGGGCGGTAAACTCGCGATATTCATCCAGGTTTCCCAGGGCCTCGGCGAAAATCATATCGGCGCCGGCTTCCACATAGGCGGCGGCGCGATCCAGGGCGGCCTGCTGACCCTCTACTGCATGGGCATCGGTACGGGCCATGATTACGAATTTATCGTCGTGACGTCCGTCCACGCCGGCCTTGATCCGATCCACCATTTCCTCACTGGATACCAGGGCCTTGCCCGGGCGGTGTCCGCAACGCTTGGCCTGCACCTGGTCTTCCAGGTGACAGCCGGCGGCGCCGGCGCGAATCATCTCTGAGATCGTGCGGGAGATCATGAACGCCTGGCCCCAGCCGGTATCGGCGTCTACCAGCAGCGGCAAGTCGGTGGCGCCGGTGATCCTGCGAATGTCCTCGCAAACGTCATTCAAGGTGGTCAGCCCCAGGTCGGGCAACCCAAATGACGCGTTGGCAACACCTGCTCCTGAGAGATAAATGGCTTTAAAGCCGGCCTGTTCCGCCAGCAAAGCCGTGTAGGCATTGATAGTGCCCGCCACCTGCAGCGGTTGCTCTTCAATAACCGCGGCGCGAAGTCGCGCGCCAGCCGAAGGAAGTCTTGCCATCATGCCTGCCTCTTGGTTAGTTCTTCTCGTTCCTGCCCGCATGGACTGGGGGTCCACCAGTTTAGCATGCTGTCATGCAACACGGCGTCCCGACCTTGGTATGAGCCTGGCGTGATTCCTACTGGTCAGAATGATCCAGCCAGAACTCCAGCCCCTGCACATTCAGCCGCATATCGTCGTCCAGGATCCGGTGCCGCTGGTCCTTGTCCCCGGTGAATCCGGCGGCATCCAGGCGACCATCCAGGTACTCGAACATCGCCCGCTGCATCATGTTACTGCGATCGTCGTGGTCACGGTGTTTGCGCGCCAGGCCGACAAAGGCATCCAGGCATTCATGCATGGCCTCGGCCAGGCGTGGCGTGGCCTCAACCCGGCTGAAATGGGTGAGAAACAGATGCCTGGGCTCCAGGGCCATGATCCGGTCTACCGCACCATGGGCCGCTTCGGGATCAAAATGCACCGGGGTGGTGGTGGGGAAAATGAAGGGCCCGGAGTCGCTGTCCAGTTCCCGGTAGGAAATACCGAAACTGTCACCGGTAAACACGCCCGACGCCTCGGGATCCACCAGGCAGTAATGATGGCGCGCGTGACCCTCGGTAAACATTACCCGCAGGGGTCGTCCGGCCAATTCCAGGGTTTCCCCATCCTCGGGTACATGGATCCGCTCGGCGGGAATGGGGATGATGTCGCCGTACATGCGCTCGAAGGCCTCGTCGCCGTACACCGCCCGGGTTCCGGCAATCAGCTTTCCAGGTTCGGCCAGGTGCCGGGCGCCCCGTGGGTGCACCACCGCCATGGCCTTGGGAAGGGCCTGCATCAGCGCGCCTGCGCCGCCGGCATGGTCCAGGTGCACGTGGGTGAGAAAGACGTAATCCACCTGTTCCGGGTTTATTCCCCGGTCCGCCATGGCCCGTAACAATCCGGGCACCGAGTGGGTTGTTCCGGTATCAACAAACGCCGCGCGTCCGCGGTGCAACACCAGGTGGCTGGCATCCAGCATGGGCCGCACATACTCAACATCAATGGCGGTGATGCCGTTATCGAAATCTACGCTGAAGGGCGCCTGCTGCATGGACCGGTCTCCGCGGTAAAACCCGCATTGTAGCCTGTCGCCAGGAGGCTGCCAGCCTATGCCTTGTTCACGGCACGGCATGGCGGCTGGGCCGGACTCGCTGGCGAGGGCACCGGGACAAACAATCCGGGAAAACACCCCACGGACGCCTGCCGGCCAGCGGCCGGCAGGATCCGGATAACAATCGGGCCTAGAGGGCCGGGGTAAACAGGCCTTTCTGGGACGAGAAGTACAGGGCGATCGCCTCGATATCCTCGTCAGACAGTGCGGCGGCAAAACCGCTCATGATGGGGTTCTTGCGGCTTCCGTCACGGTAGGCGTGCAATGCCTTCTCCAGGTAGCTGTGGTGCTGCCCGGCCAGGTTCGGGTACATGCCCATGGCGCTTATGCCACGATCACCATGGCAGGCTGCGCAGGTAGCGATCTTGTCACTCACCGGTCCGCTTGCATCCCCGGTGCGCGGGGCGCCAAGGCTGGCCAGGTAGGTGGCCACATCCAGCATATCCTGGTCGGAAAGCGTGGCGGCCTGGGCGGTCATGGTGTCGTGCTTGCGCTCACCACTGGCATAAGCTTTCAGGGCTGCGACCACGAACTCGGCATTCTGGCCACCAATCTTCGGCACCTTGTACACTGGGTAGGAGTTCTTGTAATCGGGAATGAAGTGGCATCCCTTACAGGTGTCGGTCAGGTTCGCGCCCCGGGCGGCATCGCCCTCGGCAAACGCGGAGACAGAAGACATGGCCAGCAGCATGACGGCCAGGCAAGAAACGAGTTTAAACGGGCGTTCAAAGGTCATAATGCGAAGGCTCCAGAGAATCGGGTCCCCATTCGGGATCGCGTATGGTAATTATCCCATCCCAAAAATGCCAGTCGCTTAAAGGCGTTGCGTGGCAAAGGAGGAATACAGAATGGATTTGTTCTCGGAGTATAGCCTAGCCGCGCTGGATGGCAGCGGCCCATTGCTGGGGGCCACCAGGGGCAAAGTGGTATTGCTGGTAAACGTGGCCAGCAAATGCGGCTACACACCACAGTACGAGGAACTGCAAAGCCTCCACGAAGAGCTCCGGGGCATGGATTTCACGGTGCTGGGTGTCCCCTGTAACCAGTTTGGCGCCCAGGAACCGGGCACGCCGGAGCAAATCCAGGCCTTTTGCAGCACAAAATACGGTGTCACTTTCCCACTTTCCGTCAAAATTGATGTCAAAGGCCCTGGAAAAGACCCACTTTATGCCTGGTTATGCGCCCAAGAGCAGGGGTTTCCTGGCGATATTGACTGGAATTTCGAGAAATTTCTTATTGGCAGGGACGGAAAGATACGCGGCAGGTATCCGGCAGGTACAACGCCGCGAGATGCAGGCCTGTTGGCCGATATTGCCGATGCCCTGGATGAGGTGGGGGGCTGACGCCGCGAAATCAGAGCGCCTGGTTGATAAGCGGGTGGTGGCAGGCCACCTGGTGGTCGCCAGCCACATCCGCCAGTCCCGGCGCCGCTTCCCGGCAGGCCGGGGATGCCAACTCGCAGCGATGCCGGTAGCTGCAACCCCCTGGCAAAGCCTCCGCAACGGCCACCGGCCGGGGATTTTGCGCCGGCCCGGCGCCAGGCACCGCCGCCAGCAAGTCCCGGGTATAGGGATGGGCAGGATGGACACACAGCGCCCCGGCAGGGCCCCGTTCGAGCAGGCGGCCCCGATAAATCACCAAAATCCGGTCACTGATATGACGAACTACCGCCAGGTCATGACTGATAAACACCATGGCCAGGCCCAGTTCCCGCTGCAGGCTCATTAGCAAATTCAGCACCTGGGCCTGCACCGACACATCCAGGGCGCTGACCACCTCGTCACAAATGAGCAAGGAGGGCTGAACC
>Ga0316195_10000534_pt1 | contig 15419 bp, 14 predicted proteins | sample Phised1_MG_FD_204937 | JGI IMG/M metagenome (GOLD analysis project Ga0316195, IMG submission 204937) | Coastal sediment microbial communities from Maine, United States - Phippsburg sediment 1 | ecosystem: Environmental > Aquatic > Marine > Coastal > Sediment | place: USA: Maine | collected... | reverse complement strand
CGCGGGTTTTGCTGTGCCCTCAGGGAGGTCGAGCAGTATATTTTCGGCCCCGATATGGGCACCGACGAAGCATGCATGGCCTGGGTCAAGGATGAAATCGACCGCGCAGTCGGTTTGCCGCGTGAACTTGGCGGGATCCCACTCGATGAAATTGGCGCGACAGGCTATGGATTATTCCACGCAGTCGACGTTGCGCAGGATTTCTGCGAACTCGACATCAAGAGCGCCCGTTTCGTAGTGCAGGGTTTTGGCGCGGTCGGCAAACACGCGTCGAAACTTCTGTGCGCGGCTGGCGCAACCGCGATCGCGGTATCCGATAGCAGAGGCACTATCTACAACCCCGACGGCCTTGATATCGATCGCTTGCTGGCGCTGAAAGCCGCCGGCAAGAGCGTTACCGATTACGACGATGGCGAGCGCCGCGATGGCGACGCCATCATCGATGTCGAATGCGATATCTGGATCCCGGCAGCGAGACCGGATGTCATCCACGAAGCCAACGTAAACCGTCTCAATACCCGCCTGGTCGTCCAGGGCGCCAACATTCCGATTACCGACGCCGCCGAGAAAACGCTGCATGAAAGAGGCATTCTCAACGTACCCGATTTCATCGCCAACGCCGGTGGCGTTATCTGTGCCGCGGCCGAATACCAGGGCGCGGGCGAAGCAGCCGCGTTCGTTGCCATCGAGGAAAAACTGCGCCGTAACACGCGCGAGGTACTCGAAAGCGCGCAGCGGGAGCAGATTTTACCACGCGATGCTGCGCTGGCGATGGCACGGCGACGAGTGGAACAGGCGATGCGCCATCGCCGTTGGCATATTTTCTAGGCGGGCCGGAGCGATGTTTCGTATCCGATTTCACGGGCGCGGTGGTCAGGGCATGAAAACTGCCAGCCGAATTCTCGGAACCGCGTTCTTCAAGGCGGGCTACCAGGTGCAGGATGCACCCCGCTATGGTGCCGAACGCCGCGGCGCTCCGATTTTCGCCTACGTTCGCGCCGACCAGAAAACCATCAACGAACGTGGCATCATCGATCACCCCGGCCTGGTGGTGGTCGCGGACGATACCCTGATCGGCATGCCCGCGGCAGGGGTAACCCAGGGTGTGGATGAGCATACCCTGCTGTTGATCAACAGCCATGAAGACGCCGAAACCTGGCGGCAAAGGCTGAACACCGAAGCTCGAATCCTGATCCTCGAGGCAAGCGAGGAAGCGGAGGATCGCGCCACCCTGCCCTATATCGGCAGTCGTTGTGCGGCTGCAGCCGCCGCCCTCACCGGCGTCGTTTCCCGTGAAATTCTATTAAGCGCCCTGGCCGAAGAACTCGCTCACCTGCCTGCTGACATCGTGCAGCAGAACCACGATATCGCGCTCGTTGCATTCGATAACATGGCCAGTTACGCGGGCAAGGTTACGCAAAGCGGACTGCCCTCGGCCAGCGATTACGTGAAACCTGGCTGGATCGACCTGCCGTTCGAAAACGCGGCGATTTCCAACCTCGCGATTCATACCGGCGCCACCAGTATCAAGGTGCGTACCGGTCTGTGGCGTACCATGCGACCGGTCATCAATTATGAAAACTGCAGCGGCTGTGTCTGGATCTGCAGTACCTACTGCCCCGATGGCGCGATCAACCTGCGCGCCGATGGTTATCCCGACATCGATTACGATCATTGCAAGGGTTGCCTGATCTGTGTCGCACAATGTCCGCCGCACGCGATCGAATCGATAGCGGAGCACATCGCGCGCGCACAGGAAAGCGAGGTGACGGCATGAGCGGTAAATTACTGACGGGTAACAGCGCGGCCGCCTGGGGCGCCCGACTCGCCCGCGCCGACTACATTCCAGCCTTCCCCATTACCCCGCAGACCGAAATCATCGAGGATCTGGCGGCCTGGATAGACCGCGGCGAGATGGACGCACGCATGGTAACGCTCGAATCCGAACATTCGATGATTACCGCGGCCGGCAGCGCGGCTTCGAGCGGGGTTCGCGTGTTTACCGCGACCTCGAGCCAGGGCCTGCTTTACGGCATGGAAATGATTTATACCGTCGCGGGCTGGCGCACGCCTTTCGTGATGGTCAATGTCTCGCGCGGCCTGGCTTCACCGATTACGCTCGAATCGGACCACAACGACATCATGGCGGCGCGCGACAGCGGTTTCCTGCAAATTCACTGCGCCACCTGCCAGGAAATTGCCGACAGTGTCCTGATTGCGTATCGGCTGGCCGAGCATGCGGACGTGCGTGTACCCGCGATCGTCAACCTCGATGGCTTCTACCTGTCTTTCACGCGTGAACCGGTCGATCTACCCGATGCGTCGAAAGCGCAGGCATTTGTCGGCGACTATGATCCTGAAAACCTGCAGTTCAGGGGCAATTCACCACTCAGCCAGGCGATGGCGGTACTGGGCGGCGGGCCCTATTCCTATTTTCGTTACGAGGCGCATCTCGCGCTGCAGCAGGCACTGACCGTCTATGACGAAGTGGCCGAGGAGTTTGCCGGCATCTTCGGCCGGCATTACCCGATGCTCGACTGCTACTGCATGGACGATGCCGAATACGTGTTTGTGATGATCGGTTCCTTTTCCACCAAGGCGCGCGATGCCGTCGACGGCTTGCGCGCCGCGGGATGGAAGACGGGCCTGCTCAGGCCACGCCTGTTCCGCCCTTTTCCACAAACGCAAATCCGGGCGTTGCTGCAGGGCCGCCGCGCAATCGCCGTAATCGACCAGAACATTTCGATGGGTATGGGCGGCGTGCTGCACAGTGAATTCGCGATGGCGCTTTACGCTGCCACTGGAGCGCCGATCCTGGCGAGCTATATCGGTGGCCTGGGCGGGCGCGATATCAGCCAGCAGGAATTCTTCGCTATCGCCGACGAGTTGCGCCAGGCGCATGAGAGTGGCGTAACACCGCCGCCTCGAATGCTCTACACCGATACCGAACTCACCGAAATGCGCAAGCTGCAGGCAATCGCACAGGCGGAACACGCGGAAATTCACCAGCCATGAGACAGTCACCATGAGCAAGCAGGCCAGCGTTCATTTTCATCGCATGAAGGACATGCCCTCCACGCACCTGCTGGGTACTGGCACCCCGATGTGCGCGGGTTGTGGCGGCCTCGAAACCCTGCACACCCTGTACGATATTCTCGGTAAAAAGACCGTATTCGTGAACGCGGCCGGATGCATGACGCTGCTGTCGGTGTATCCCTTTACCCCGTTTCGCGGCGGCTGGCTGTACACCTCGATGGCCTCGGCACCGGCAGGTGCGCAGGGCGTGCGCGATGCGGTCGATATCCTGCTGAAAAAGAAAAAACTGCCCCCGGAAGAAGACGTCGAGGTCGTGGTTATCACCGGGGATGGCTCGGCCTACGGCATGGGGATGTCGGCCACTTCGGGCGCCATGGACCGCAATCTGGATTTCATCTATTTATGCTACGACAACGAAGGCTACGGCAACACCGGTCAGCAGTATTCTGCCGCCACCCCCCACGCCGCACTGACCTCGACCAGCAAGGGATCGCATGGATATCCGGGCTACAAGAAGGACCTGTTCTCGATCTGGGCGGCTCACAACCCAGCCTACGTGGCCACCGTCATCGCCGCCGAACCGCTGGACCTGGCCAAAAAGGTGGAAAAGCTGCAAACCATGACCGGCCCGCGCATGCTGCTCTCGCTGGCGCCCTGCCCGACCGGCTGGGATTACGACCCTGAACTCAGCGTCGAAATCGGGCGCCTCGCGGTGCAGACCGGCGTGTGGCCGCTGAAGGAGTATATCGATGGCCAGGTACGGCATACGAAGGTGCCGAAACAGCGCAAACCGGTAGACGAGTACCTGCAGCTGCAGGGTCGATTCAGGCACCTGTTCGAGCCACAGCGCGATGCAACGGGTATCGCCGAAATACAGGCCCGTGTCGATTCCTACTGGGATAAAGTCGATTCGCAATGAGCTCGGCCGGGCACAGTTACTTTCATCGTGGCGGCGACACCGCCCTGCTGGGATCAACCATACCCGAACACTTTCTCGAGATCGTCGAACGTTTCCCCGGTCACGAGGCCGTCGTCTCGCTGCCGCAGCAGCGACGCCTGGGCTACCGGGAGTTTTCCACGGCGATCGATCGCCTGGCGGCGGGGCTGATGAGCCTCGGCTTCAGCCGCGGCAGCCGTATCGGCGTCTGGTCGACCAACAATGTCGAGTGGCTGCTGATCCAGATGGCGACCGCACGCATCGGCGTAATCCTGGTCAATATCAATCCGGCCTATCGCAAGTCAGAACTGACCTATGCATTGCAGCAATCACGAGTGCAGGGATTATTCGTTATCCCCGGTTTTCGCCACAGCGATTATATCGGCATGCTCATCGACCTGATCCCCGAGCTCGAGCACCATGCCCCGAGGCTCGCCTGCAAAACCTTTACACAGCTGTCTCACGTCATCCTGTTCGACCCGAACGATGCCGACAACACGGCCGCGCCGGCCCCGGGTTTTACCACCTGGCAGACCGTGATAGCGGCCGGCGCAAACGTGACTCCAACTGAACTGCAGCAGCGGACTGCCGAGCTGGATCGCGACGATGTCATCAACATCCAGTACACCTCGGGCACCACCGGTTTTCCCAAGGCGGTGATGCTGTCGCACCACAATATTTTGAACAACGCGTGGTTCAGCGCGCAGTCCATGCATTTCACCGAAAAAGACCGGCTCGCGGTACCCGTTCCTTTTTATCATTGTTTCGGCATGGTACTCGCCAACCTGGCCTGCTTCTCCGTGGGCGCCTGCGTGGTCATCGGCTGCGAACATTTCGATGCCCGACTGGTGCTCGCGGCGGTTGCGGACGAAAAGTGCAGCGCGATTCATGGCGTGCCGACCATGTTTATCGAAGAACTCGAGCTCGACGATTTTCACCGGTACGACCTCTCCAGTCTGCGCACCGGCATCATGGCCGGCTCACCCTGCCCGCGGGAGCTAATGACGCGCGTCATCGAAGAGATGCACTGCGCGGAAATCCTGATCGGCTACGGTGAAACCGAAGCGTCGCCATTGACCCACCTGACCACGCGCAACGACAGCCTCGAACGGCGGGTCGGTACGGTGGGCCGAAACCTGCCGCACCAGGAAGTCAAGATCGTCGACACTACAAGCGGCGCCACCGTGCCGCTCGGGGAAATCGGCGAGATCTGTTTCCGCGGTTACCACGTCATGCGCGGTTACTACGACGATAGCGAAAAAACCGGCGCCGCGATCGATCCCGCAGGCTGGCTATTCTCGGGTGATCTCGGCCAGATGGATGCAGAAGGCTATCTGCGCATCACCGGTCGCCGCAAGGAAATGATCATCCGCGGCGGCGAAAACATATATCCGCGCGAGATCGAAGACTTTTTGTTCACCCATCCCAAGATTGCAGAGGTCGCGGTGTTTGGCGTACCCGACGCCCGGCTCGGCGAGCAGGTCGCCGCGTGGATTCAGTTGCACAGCGGTGAAACCGCGAGCGCAGAGGAAATACGCCAGTTCTGCAAGGACGAGATCGCACATTTCAAGATCCCGAAATATATCCGCTTTGTTGATGAATTGCCGATGACCATCACCGGCAAACCGCAAAAATTCAAAATGCGCGAGGCGATGCAGGAACAGTTAAAGGCGAGCTAAGCCGGGCGCGAAGGGAGTCCCGCAAGCATTGCTCAGGTAACCGACAGATCAATCGACAAGCTTGTTGATATCGATCAGGTGCCTGGCGTGGAGTTTCTGCAATGCTTGCAGGATCAAATTGTACGGAGCGTAGCTCTCATGCCTGCACAAAAACTGAAACAGATGCTGGATCAGCACAATATCAGGTACATCAGCATCAACCACTCCCCGGCCTATACCGCACGCGAGACCGCGGCATCGACCTTCGTGCCGCGCGGCGAGTTTGCAAAAACCATCATCGTCGATATGGATGGCGAGAAGGTCATGGCCGTGGTGCCCACATCGCGCCATGTCGACATCGAGGCGCTCAGGAATCTGGCGCAAGCGAACGAGGCGCGCCTGGCCACCGAGGATGAATTCAGGGAACTGTTTCCGGACTGCGAGGTTGGCGCCATGCCACCGTTTGGATCCCTCTACGATATACGGATTTTTGTTGATGAACTGGTAACCGAGGTAGACGACCTGTGTTTTAACGCCGGGACACACGAACAGATTCTGCGCATGGATTGCGGCGACTATCTGAAACTGGAGCAACCGACGATTGGCACTTTTTCGATCAAGGAGTAACCGGATCGACAGCATATCGGGATACAGGAAATACACATGAGCAAGAGAGAAAAATACGAAAACAAAATGCAGGCTCAACTCGACGAGTTGAAAACGGAGATCGCCGGGCTCGGAAAAAAAGCGGAGCAGGCAGAAATCAACCTGGAGCTGGAATACTACACGCTGGTTGATGAACTGCAGCTGAAACTGGAAGCAACGGAGCAAAAATTCGAGTTGCTGCTGCAGGCAAACGAGGATAAGTGGGAAGAATTCAAGTCAGAACTCGAACAGAGCTGGGACTCCCTGCGAGAGTTGGTCAAGGTCATTACCGCCCCCTGACCGGGATGCCCCACGCTGCTGTAGTAGCCAGGTGCCTGCAGCGGGTAGCGGGTAAGGCTGACTCGACGTCCTATTGTTAATAGAAAAATTGATCTGTGTCGGTATTTGCTGGCCGTTACAGGAATATTCTTGATCTGGATACCAAACAATTCTTAACCGCAATACCAAACAGTCACGAAGGTGCCGAAAATGTCCATATGTGTCGTCGTAGCAGATAGCAGTAAAGCAAGAATCCTGATGGCGGAGGATGCCCACAGCCCGCTGATCGAGAACAGCGATCTGGTTCATCCAGAAAGTCGCCTGCGCGAGCAGGACCTGGTCAGTGACGGCCCGGGCGGCGGTGTCGATACGGGCGGTTACGGCAAACACTCGGTCGGAAATGAACAGAATGCCAAGCATAGACAGGCGGAAATATTTGCCCAGGAAGTTGGCGCTGAAATCGATAAGATCCGCCGCACAACCGATCTGCGCAGAATCTACCTGGTCGCCCCACCAAAATTTCTCGGTCTGTTGCGATCCAGCATCAGCAAACAGTGCCTCGAATTGCTGCACGGCGATGTGAACAAGGAGCTGGTAACCCATAGCATCGAAGACATTCGATCTCATTTACCAAAACTTCTTTAGGTAATATCCAGGCCGACGAGGTCGCGAAAATAACGGGCTCAAGCTCGAAGCCACTGCCATTGCATAAGCGCAGATGCATGCCCTGAGGTCGTTGCCAGCGATTTGATCCAGTCACAGGCAGGAGGGGTAATATGTCTTTTGAACGCGAGCGCCGGCAGATGCTGGCTGACATCGAGGCCGACGTGGCCTTGACACGGGAGTTGACCGGTCGCGACCACCTTGACGAACGCATCATGGCAGCGATGTATCAGGTCCACCGCGAAGATTTCGTTCCTGACTCCCAGCGTCACGCCAGCTTCCGGGATGGCGCCTTGCCGGTTGGATACGGCCAAACCATATCACAGCCCTATATCGTTGCCCTGATGACGGACCTGCTCGATCTCGAGGCAGACAGCGTCGTTCTCGAAATCGGCAGCGGAACCGGTTATCAGACCGCGATCCTGGCGCAGCTTGCCAGCAAGGTTTACAGTATCGAACGAATCCCGGAGCTGGCGCAGGCGGCACAGCAACGCCTTGAAGACCTGGGTTACGAAAACGTCGAAATACGCTGCGCCGACGGTTACCTGGGATGGCCGGAAAATGCTCCCTTCGATGGCATTATCGTCACCGCAGCGGCGGCCTCTATACCGCCGGCGCTGCTGGCACAACTCAAACCCGGTGGGCGCATGGTGATACCGGTCGGTTTACCCAATATGCATCAGGATTTGATGCTAATCACCCGTGACCAGCAAGGTAAGACTCAACAGGGCAAAATACTCGGCGTCGCTTTTGTGCCGCTGGTCGAAGGTGCTTAGGCGATATATCTCGGCAGCCATTTGCGCAATCGCCTCACCGCCTCGGCCTGCTGAGAACCCCCGGAATTGATCGTTTTCCTTGCCGGATCTGCAAAATATTCCATGAAATGGCGGGAAATATGGCACTCCTCCCGCCTTCTCTATAAAATCCCCGCTTCAGGGTGAATTTGTTTATTATTCCGTGTCGTTTTTCGTACGAATAAAATCCAGATCACCCAGGATACTGATTTGTATAGCATGTCCCCGTGGCACAACTGGATAGCGCGACGCCCTCCTAAGGCGTAGGTTGCAGGTTCGATTCCTGCCGGGGACACCATCAATTCATCTGGTGAAGGCCGCATTGGTATCATTCCATGCCCGTGATTTACCCATCATGAACGAACTCACTTACCAGCAGAAAAGAGATCGGCTGAGTCATCAGGTACGGCAGCAGCGTGACGGCCTGCGGCTGCAGAAAGCGACCTCCAACCTGTTTCGCACGCGCACCCGGTCCGATACGGCCCGGCTGGACGTGCGTATGCTGAACCGCGTTATCTCGGTAGACCCTGAACAACAGGTGGTCGAGGTCGAAGGCATGACGACCTATGAAGACCTGAGCGATGCATGTCTCGCTCACGACTGCATGCCGATGGTGGTACCGCAGTTGAAATCAATTACCATCGGTGGCGCCGTTTCCGGTATCGGCATCGAGTCGACCTCGTTCCGCTACGGCCTGCCACACGAAACAATCAAGCGTATGGAGGTGCTGCTTGCCAATGGTGACGTTGTCGACTGCAGTCCTGATAACGAACACGCCGACCTGTTTTTCGGCATCCCCAACTCCTATGGCACGCTGGGTTATATATTGAAACTGGAAGCGCGTACGCTGCCGGTGAAGCCTTTCGTCGAGCTCGAACACATTCGCTACAGCGATATCGACGCCTATTTTGCTGCCGTCGGCGAAGCCTGCCAGGGTGATGCCGATTTTATCGACGGTTCAATTTTCGCCGCTGACGAAATGTACCTGACATTGGGTCGTTTTCGCGATACTGCGCCCTATACCAGCGATTACACCTGGCTGAAAATGTACTTCCGTTCGATCCGCGAACGCGGCCAGGATTTCCTCAACATTCGCGATTACCTGTGGCGCTGGGATACCGACTGGTTCTGGTGTTCGAAAAACCTGTACGTACAAAACCTGCCGATGCGGCTGTTGCTCGGTCGCAAACGGCTGAACTCCATCTCCTACCAGAAGGTGATGCGCTGGAATAATCGTGTCGGCCTGACCGACCGCATCAACAAACTGTTACGGCGCGAGCCCGAGGGCGTGGTGCAGGATGTCGATATACCGATTGAGAATGCAGCCGCGTTCCTGCGATTTTTTATCGACGAGATCGGCATCAGCCCGATCTGGATGTGCCCGATAGGCGGCCATGACCTGACGCGCCAGTTCCCGTTCTATCCGCTGCACGGTAGCGGTACTTTTGTCAATTTCGGCTTCTGGGATATCGTGCCCAATCCAGAGCATCGCGAACGCGGCTACTTCAATCGTAGAATCGAGGCCATGGTAACCGAGCTGGGTGGCATCAAGTCCCTGTACTCGGATGCATACTACGCCGAGGATCAGTTCTGGAAACTCTACAACGGCGCTACCTACCGCGAACTCAAACGCAAGTACGATCCGGATGGACGCCTGAAGGACCTCTACCAGAAGTGCGTACAGCGACAATAGCAAGCGAGTGACGCGAACGGCTCGGTGAGCAGCCTTCCGAGGTATCGAATTCTAAATATGTCTTTGCGCCGGCGCGCGCTTTCGCAGCTACCGCAGTGTCAGGCGCTGCGGGCCTGGCGCTGGCGCGCCGCCGCCACTTCGACCGGGCGCTGCCGGTACAGGTGTTCGCGTGACCAGGGCACCTGATTGTTCTGCGCCCGCGAAAACACCACCTGGAACAGCTGCAATTCGCCGACGTTAAAGGCCGCGATAGACCCTGCCAGGTAAAGTCGCCAGGTTTTCACAAAGGCGGCATCCATCATCGTGGTAATTTCATCGCTGTGCTGCTCGTAGCGTTGCAACCAGTTTTGCAGTGTCAGCGAATAATGCAGCCGCAGATTTTCGACATCGAGCACGGATAGCGCGTTCGGCTCGAATATCTGCATCATCTCCTGCAGGCTTGGCGGATAGGCGCCGGGAAAGACACGCCTTTCTATCCAGGCATTCATCGGTGCCGGTCGATTACGGCCGATACTGTGGATCAGCCCCCTGCCCTCGGGTTTCAGGCAGCGATTGATGACAGCGCCAAGGGTTTCAAAATCAGGTTTGCCGACATGTTCGAGCATACCGACAGACACAAACGCGTCGAACTCGCCGCTGATATTACGATAATCGTCAAGCACATACTCGACCCGGTCGGACAAGCCCTCGCTGGCGGCGCGCTCGCGCGCGAAAGCTACCTGTTCACGCGATATATTATAGGCAGTGACGACCACGCCGTAGTGCTTCGCCATAAACAGTGCCAGGCCACCCCAGCCGCAACCCGCCTCGACCACGCGATCGCCCGGTTTCAACTCGAGCTTGCGGCAGACGTGATGCAACTTGGCGACCTGGGCCTGCTCCAGCGTCATGTCCTGGTCCGGGAAATAAGCACAGGTGTACTGCATCTCGGCCTGATCCAGCCACAGCCGGTAGAAATCATTGCCGATATCGTAATGGTGGTAAATATTGTCTTTCGCCTTATCGAAAGAATTGGCGATGCGGCGGTGCTGCAACCAAAGGACCAGGCTGCGTAGCCAGCTTTTCTGCACCTTGTTGCCGAGATTGTCGTAAATGATTTCCATGAACTTGACGAGGTCGCCACTGACGGACACTTCGCCACTGGCGTACAGGTCGCCGAAATACAGCTCCGGGTTCAGAATGGTCTTCAACATGGCGCTGCGGCGATGATACTGCAATACCGCAACGGCACCATCCTGGGGCGCGGTAACGTCGAAGCCGTCCCACAATTTAAGTACGATCGGCGGATCCCCGACCACCGCCAGCATCTTGCGCGCAATCCAGCGATCCAGCGCCGTGACAGACTGCGTCGACAGGGATCGCCCCGCTGCCGGTTTCACCGACGTTCGCGCCCGGCTAGCATCCGATTGCCCGCGACCCTGACCCATCTCCTGGTCCATTTCTATATTCGCACTCATCGCTTTTCGACTCTAAGTGTTGACATAAACCTAAAGATTAATGAATTTTGCTCCGTTTTACAAAGCGGAAGACCCCGATTCGCCGGTTCTGATACGAACCACGTGTTCGAGATTGGTCACAAATATCTTACCGTCGCCAATCTTGCCGGTACGCGCCGACTCGATGATGGCATCGATCACCTGGTCGAGCATGTCATCGTCTATGGCCACTTCGATCTTCATCTTGGGTATGTAGTCAACCACGTACTCGGCACCGCGATAGAGCTCGGTATGCCCCTTCTGACGCCCAAAACCCTTGACCTCGTAGACCGTCAGACCGTTGATACCGATGTCCGACAGGGCACTGCGAATTTCGTCCAGGCGAAACGGCTTGATCACTGCACTGACAATTTTCAAATTAACCTCCCTTGATTAGCGCTGGAACACTGCCATCGCCTCGACGTGTGCAGTTTGCGGAAACATATCCATGACACCGAGTCGCGACAGGCTGTATCCCTGGCCGCAGATGATAGCAGCATCACGCACCAGGCTGGAAGGCTGACAGGACACGTAGACGATTCGCCGCGCATCGAACTGGCCAATCAGCTGCGCCATTTCCAGTGCGCCCGAACGCGGCGGATCCAGCAGGATACAGTCGTACTGTTGTCGCATCCACGCCATCTGCGGGTCTGGTTGGGTCAGGTCGGCGCAATGATATTCCGTATTGTCGATGGCATTCGCCAGCGCCGAAGCGCGCGCGCGCGACAGCATGGCCTGGTCAGCCTCGACCCCGGTTACCCGGGCGCAGCCCTCGGCCATCGGCAGGGTGAAATTGCCCAGCCCGCAGAACAGGTCGAGCGCCCTGTGATCGGGCTGCAGTTCCAGAAATCCAAGCGCCTGCGCTACCATTTGCTGATTGATGTCGCTGTTCACCTGGACGAAATCGAGCGCATTGAAGCCGATACTCGGCCCTTCCGGGCCACGCGGTTGTAAATACAGCTCCTGCTGTTCGGGATAGAGGCACTGCACCGTATCGGGACCTCCCGGCTGCAGCATAACCTGGTAATCGTGCGCCCGCGCAAACGCCACCAGTAACTCGCGATCCCGTTCGGATAAGGGCTGCAGGTGTCGAAATATCAGCTGGACCTGCTGCGCATCGGCAGCAACCTCGATTTGCGGTATCAGCGCACGCGCATCCAGATTGCCGATCAGATTGGACAGCAGTTCAAGCCTGTGACCGACCTCGGGCAGCAGCACTTCGCAGCGCTGCATGTCCGCGATGTATGGGGTGTTGCGTTCGCGAAAGCCAACCAGGACCCGCCCTTTTTTGGCCACGTACTTGACGCCGAGCCGGGCTTTACGGCGATAACCCCAGGCGCCTGCGCGCAACGGCGCCAACAGTTCCGCCGGCTGCAGACCGGCGTGTTCCATCATCTGCAGCAGCGAATCCTGTTTCATCTCGACCTGGTCATCGTTGTCGAGGTGCTGCAAGCTGCAACCACCGCAAACCTGAAAGGCGGCGCAGCGCGGTGTGATACGTTGCGGCGACGCTTCGAGCACTTCGAGCGTGGTCGCCTGGTCAAACTTGCGGTTGCTCTTCAGCACCTGCATCAATACCGTTTCACCCTGCAATGCCCCGAAAACAAAGACAGTCTTGCCATTCACGTGCGCAATGCCACGGCCTTCGTGGGACATGCCTTCGATGGTGACTTCGCGCGGTTCGGAGCGGCGCTGTCGTCGTCCGCGTCTAGATCCCATATCTCACCGTTCCAGGTCGCGAGGACAGCAACAGGCGACCGGCGCCGCGTTGCCCTCTGCGGCAACTCGCACGGCAATAACCAGTACCCGCTCTGGCGCAACGGCCAGGGTACGGCGCGTCACCGTCGAATGCATGATGCTCGCGCCAGGTAATCGACGGAACAAGCGCGCTAAACATCGAACCATGCCGCCTCGAAGGCGACCAGGTGCGCATGCTCCGAGGTTTTCAGGCTTTCCCTGACGCGCTCACATTCCGCGCGATAACCAACCTGGTCCAGATTGCCGCGACTGCGTTCGAAATTCAGGTACACGAGGTAGGTGTTGAGGACGTCGGTCTCGCAGTAATTACGAATCTCTTCGATCTGACCCTGCTGGTAGGCGTCCCAGACCTTGGCACCGCTCATGCCCATTTTCCCGGGAAACCCGCACAGGCTTGCAATTTCATCCAGCGACGCGCTCGCGCGAGCTTGATGGGCCGCCAGTACATCCATCAGATCGGTATGGCGTTCGTGAAATCGACTGAGATAATTGTTATAGCGAAAGCTGCTGTCGTTCTGACCATTTTCCCAATAGTGCGCCGCATTAATCGGGTACAGCAGGCTGCGATAATGAATTACCGGCAAATCGAAACCGCTGCCATTCCAGGATACCAGGCGCGGGGTATAACGCTCGATGCCACTGAAAAAACGCTGCAACAGGTCCTGTTCATCGGAATCTGTCCCGCCAAGGGACCAGACCTTGAACTGGTCGCCCGTGCGCAGTACCGCCGAGATCGCTACCACGCGATGCAGGTGATGGCGCAAAAAATCGGTTCCCGCCTGCTGCCGACGCATCTGGAAAACCGCGCGCGCAACGTCGTCATCGGAGAGGCCATGCAGGTCGTATATCCGCCGACAGCCGTCGATATCCGGAATGGTCTCAATATCAAATACAAATACGTTCATGGACTCCGCCTGCTCGGAACTATTGAAATATACCGGTCGTCAAATACCGGTCACCGCGATCACAGATGATGGTGACGATGTGAGCGTCCGACAGTTCCTGCGCCAGGCGCAGGCTTGCGCAGAGCGCTCCGCCTGAAGAAATGCCGCAGAATATGCCCTCTTCCGCGGCCAGTCGCAAGGTCTGTTCCTCGGCTTCGGCGCGCGTCACGTCGATAATCCGGTCGACGGCTTCGGCCTGGTAGATTTTAGGGATATAGGCTTCGGGCCAGCGCCGTATTCCCGGGATCGAAGATCCATCCTTTGGTTGCACTCCAATGATCTGCACGCGCGGATCGACCTCACGAAAGAAACGCGAGCAGCCCATAATGGTCCCCGTGGTACCCATTGAACTGACAAAATGGGTAACCTGTCCATCGCTCTGCCGCCAGATTTCCGGTGCGGTCGTCTCGTAATGGGCGCGCGGATTATCCGGATTGGCGAACTGGTCAAGCATCTTTGCCTTGCCCGTGGCATTCATTTCAACGGCGATATCGCGTGCCCGGGTCATACCTTCCTGTTCACTGACCAGAATAATATCAGCGCCAAAGGCGCGCATGGTCGCGATCCGTTCCTGGCTCATGTTATCGGGCATGACCAGGGTCATCCGGTAACCGCGCATCGCCGCCACCATCGCGAGAGCGATACCGGTATTGCCGCTGGTCGCCTCCACCAGGGTGTCACCCGGTGCAATTTCGGCGCGCGCTTCGGCGTGGCGAACCATGCTGTAAGCCGCACGGTCCTTCACCGAGCCAGCCGGATTATTGCCTTCCAGTTTTACGGATATGCGGTTGCCCCTGCCCGCAGCAATGCGCTGTAATGTCACCAGCGGCGTATTTCCGATATAATCCTGCAAAAACATATTAGCGACGTTGACCCGACCCGATACGGCTATAACAAAATTATTCTACTTTATTGGGTAAATGCAGATAAGTGATTTATGGCCGCGGAGAGAAATCCTTGCCATCGACCTGCAACAAATACCTGGCGCTGACGCGATCCGAATCGAGCACCGGCAACCGGATCGAACGACCCGGTCGCCACCGGCTGGCGACTTTCTCCGCCACAGCGATACAATTCCACCGCGCCAGTGATACTGCGAAAAGCCAGGGGCTATGAAAAGACTCGGCATCAAGTACCAGGTTCTTCTGATTACGCTGATCCCCGTATTTCTGATCGACAGCTTTTTTACCTTCAGGCACGTTCGCGATGGTATCGCACAACAACACCAGCTGCTACACGACAAGGCACAAATCAGCGCGCGCCGGATTGTCGAGGCTATCGAGCTGAACCGCATGACCGGCAAGGACGCTGAGGCGGAGCGGCTCTTGCGAGAAGCCGTAACTGCAGCCGATATCGTACTGGCATCCATATACAACTCGCGCGGCGAACTGGTCGCCACCGCTGCGGCCAGCGATTACGAGCGTGCCGATTCCGCCGACTATTACTACTTGCGTCAACCGCTGCGCCTCGCCAACCCCGGGCCCGCGGCCCCGCTAGCGCATGCATCCGCTGAAACAGCGGCCGCGGGTTCGGTAAA
>Ga0316195_10000531_pt1 | contig 15491 bp, 9 predicted proteins | sample Phised1_MG_FD_204937 | JGI IMG/M metagenome (GOLD analysis project Ga0316195, IMG submission 204937) | Coastal sediment microbial communities from Maine, United States - Phippsburg sediment 1 | ecosystem: Environmental > Aquatic > Marine > Coastal > Sediment | place: USA: Maine | collected... | reverse complement strand
TGTGAGCGAAAAGATTCGGACGCGTAGGGTGCACTTCGTGCACCGTCCAAAATGGTGCGTGAAACGCACCCTACCCGATACGATTTGCCCCGTTGCGTAGAACCCGTCCCTGCAAATCCAAACCCCAAGTCTGGACGAAGGCTGATACGCCTGGGTTTATTGCTGTCCTTGCTACAGTGGGAGAATAAACCGCAAGGGAAAATCCAGGCCCTGTAGCGCCCGGATTCCGGCGTAGCGACGGACACGCAACTGCCGTCATTTTGCTCAACCAACTCCTCGGATCAATAGACTGAACCTCGCCGCAATCGTGCACAATGGTGTCAAGGCCGGTTGGCTCGGGTTCGGGAGTGGGTCTGCCGTTGAGTTGCGCGACTTTTTGGCTATGTACAACAATTCCGGGCAGGTGTAGTCTTTTTAACGGGAGCCGAGTGGTGTCGGTCTGGATTTGATCTAAAACGAATTCCAAATAATCTCGACACAAATGGATTTGACCGTTTGACTCTGGGGTCCAAAGTTGGATGTCCCGTTGAGACATCCCTTTTCACCTTAACTTGCGTGTATTGCTGTTTCTTTTAGTCTCCATGCAACGTGGAGACGGAGCGTAGTCTATATGCGTGTCAGGTGTTTCCATAAATCGCTCGCAGCATTGATGGCGTTCCGCTCCTCAATCCGTTGGTCCCGTGGCCGAAAGCTATCAATGCTCCATGGCTGATTTGGAGCTCAGTCAATTACGGAGATTTGCGAGCAGCTTACGGACCGGGCCTCCGGGAAAATGCTTTCCCGGAGGCAAGGGCAGGTGAAGTGCTCCAGGCCGCCTGCTTGCTTGGTGCACTGCAGAGTAGTTAAGGAACGTGGCGCTGTATTTCTGAAGAATTTGTGATGTTCGGTGACTTGTCGGGGAGAACTGAGATGAGAAAAACAATATCCTTGCCCGTGGTGATGTTGACGGCCTTGTCGACATTCGCCTTGACCCTCGCTTCCGCAGCGGATTCGCCCAAGCTGGTGGCGCCGATCTATCCGGGCGCGGTGTCGGCTGTTCCGGCCGAGGGCGCGGAGGCCAACGAGCCCTACGTTGCAACATTCGGAGACATCAAGACGCTGGACTGCCGGGGCAGCAGATCATCGACAGAGTTCAAGGCTGGGTCCCTCAATGAATATGATCGGCTCAATGCTGACCTGAGGCTTGGTCCCTGGTGTTTTCTTACCCGTGATCCCATCGACAAGGTCAAGGCGTTCTATGAAAAATCCATAGGCAGCATGCGACCTGTACAGGCCGAGAATGGGGCGCAAGGTTATCTGGCATATCTCGAGCGCGCCTGGTTCGAGGATATGGGTTGCGATGGGGGGAAGTGCAGCGGGTTCCTCTATTCCGACGTTTCCGTGCATGCCTTGCCGCCACCGCCGGTCAAGGGAAAGACGCCCCTGCCAGCCGCCTACGGGGAAGGAATTCCAGATCAGGAGGACTACCTGTTCTACGCGCAGTTCAAGCACCTCGGCCTTTTCCATCAAAGCGTCGCCTGGTACGGGCCTGAGCCAGGCAAGCGCAAAGTGGCAGACTTGCAAGCGATAGGCACGAAATACGGTTATTTGGAATCCGCCTTTTTCCAGCATAAAGGCCCCGAGCTTTTGCCGGTGGACGTGACGCTGCGCAATTACTACGACAAGCTGTACGGCGAGAGAATGGAGGCCGCGATGATGGCACCGATGTCCGCCCGTACGGACCTTGGCAGGAGCAGGATGCAGGCCGGCATGGCAGAAGAGTCCGGGCCCGATGCCGAATTCAACAGCATCATGCAGCGCAATCCCGAATTGGCGCGCAAATATGTGGCGCTCACGCAGCAGTTGGGCACCCTAATGCAGCAGGGCAAGTTCGACGAGGCGGATGAGGTAGCAGATCAGATCGATGAGCTGGAACAGAGCTATCCGGAGCTTGTCGCGTTGAACAATCAGGAGCAGGCTCGATCGGACAGTATTTCGAAATCTGACAAGGCGGAGGAAGACGCGATCGAGGCTGGTGGGAACCAGCAGATGGAAGCAGCTCTCTGGCCCACGGCGGTGGAGTATATACAGGCTGTCGACAAGGAGGGCTATTACACCCTGATCGTGATCGACAATACCTTGACCGGCTACGAGAAGGACTATTCCAGCGACCGGGCCGTGGTCGATGCAGCCACAGTGGACCGGGTCGACATATCTGGTACGGACTCCTTTGGTATTAAATACAAGCAGTCGTTCGGCGACCCGGGAAATGCGGCAACCAAGGATGAGCCGGTGCCTGAGGAGAAAAAAGATGACCTGGCGGAGGAAGCCAAGAAGCTTTTGAAGAAGTGGAAGCCCTTTTAGCCAGCGCATTGTCGCGGATTGAATGACATCCTTATCGGCGACACGCGCAAGGCCAAAATGGCCCGTTAGCGAGTGCAGGTTTGAATGTTGACACCGTTTATGGAATATATATCGGGGGGTGTGATGTGACGTCTGTCTTGCAACCTGCGGGTCTAATACATCGCGCTGGGTTCATGCTATTTGTATTGGCCCTGACCGCATGCGGCGGCGAGTCGCCCGACGACACCAGCACCAACGCCGCGAACACCTTGATGCGTTCGCCCGTTGCGACAGCAGTGGGGGATCCCACGGGCGATATGATGAGCGCTACAATCGGCGCCGAGGGCGGCACTCTGCGTACGCCGGATGGTGAAATCGTGCTCACTATTCCATCGGGAGCGTTGAGCTCAGACACGACGATCGGCATCGAGCCACTCAGCAACACAGCACCCGGCGGACTTGGCGGCGGTTATCGACTGACGCCGGATGGGCAGATTTTCCAGCGCCCGATCCAAGTGACATTTCCCTACGGCGACCTCGACCTCTTGGGAACACCCGCCGAAGCCCTCGGTATCGCGACGCAAACGGCAGGAGGCTATTGGCAGTGGATTGACGGGGCCGTCGTGGATCGGCAGGCCGAGGCGGTGACCGTCACAACCGCACATCTGAGCGACTATTCGCTGGTTGAGGGTTTTCAGATCTGGCCTTACTACCGACAGGTTCATACCGGTGAGCAATTGCCGATCAGCGTCCGGTACTGCTACAAACACATTGAAGTCAAGATGTATCCCGAGATTAAACCCGACAAAGATGAGCTTGCTCCACTCAATTTGCGTAAAACCTACGAGGACGAGCTTTCTTCCCTGGGAGAAGGAGTGGAAAGGATTCGCTGCGACGCCGAGGGTGAGCCGGGGCGTGCAGATGATGATTTGACACCCCTGGTGGTGGCCGATGTGCAGGCATGGAAGGTCAATGGTGTGGAGGGCGGTAATAGCCGGTTAGGCACGATCGTGAGGCAGAATCGGGACAGGGCAACCTATACCGCGCCGTCAACAGCGCCTGATCCGAATACCGTGACGGTCAGCGCCGACCTGCCATGGGGCAAGAAGGGCAGGATGGTAGCCACCGCGCAGATCGAGATCACCGAACCAGGGCGTACTTACGAGGGCAATTTGCGTTACAGCGTCGAGAGTGAGGGTATATCAGTAACGCTGTCTGGTGACGTGACCTGGCTCGAAGGCGATGCAGGTAGTGACAGCTTTCTTGCTTCCGGAAAAATGAATTTCAATGTTTCAATGGAATGCTCGCGTATCGACGAACAGGGCCAGCTGCACGAGGGCGAGGCCAAATTCGAGGGTGCCGTTCGATTTCAGGGTGAGATGAACTTTGGTGTGCCGGCAGAGAATCAGTATACCTTTGCTCTGGGTACCAACTGGGATGACGCGCAGTTGGTCTGTAACGGAATTAGCCAGCCCTACGGGGTTCTGCTTGTGTCGGGATCCCCCGGCGGGACCCCAGGGAATGAGTCTCTACTCGGCGACGGGAGGCTTCTAAAGGGCTCGACAGATATTGGCGATGGAATGCAGGTTGAGTGGAGTTTTGCGCGGACGAAGTAGCTGGCACCAAAACATTGGTCAACCTGCCCCGGTTACTTTCTGGAAAGAAACTACCGGGACGCGTTAAACCGTCGTTGCAGTAAATGATCCAGCGACAATTTCCCGGGCCCGGTAGCGATCAGGAATAACAGGACCGTGGCCCAGACGCCATGCGTCGGGTAGGCATCGGGATAGACAAAAATCTGGATGGTCAGGGTCATTACCAGCAAAGCCAGGGCGGAGAATCGGGTTGCCAGGCCCAGCAAGAGCAAAATCGGGAAGAAGTGCTCGGCGAATGCCGCCATGGTTGCGGCCAGCTCGGGTGGGATCAGCGGCAGGTTGTACTCATAGCGAAACAGGGTGAGCGCCGAATCCGACAAGTGTGGCCAGCCGATTCGAAAATCGCCATTTACCAGGTCGATGACCAGGCCCTCGATCTTGGTTTGGCCGGATTTCCAGAAAACAGCGGCAATCGAAAAACGTCCCAGCGCCGCGATCAAGGTGTGGGGAATCGACCCGAACAGATCAATCACTGACTGGATAAGCCGGGCAATGCCGGATGTAGAGCTTGATTGATGACTGCTTGTAGCGAGACCGGTATTCATGTCTGAATTTCCTTACCTGTCTTGATACAGGAAATCCCGCCCAGCTGGGCAAGGAATCCCAGCGCGCTGACCAGTTCGAATTCCGGCTGCCTTGCGTGTGTCTGATCGGATGCGTTTCCAAGGCTCTCGCCCTGGTGCAGGCGGACAATGAAATCGAATACTGCTACATCAATGCGACGGACCTGGACATCAAGACCTACGCGGATGACCAATGTGTATTCCGGCTTATAAGGATCGACTCCGGTAATATCGGTGATCCCCTGGTGGGCCGCCCACAAGGAGGTGACTGCGTAGGGTGAGCCCAGCAGACCTAGCGATGGGTGCAGGGTCAGGTACACGGAAGATAAATCCTCCACCTGCCCCAGGCGGTGGCCAAGAGTCTCGGCGGCGAAATCCTCGGCGTCGGCAGCGTGAAACGCGCGTACTCGAAGCAGTTCCAGGCGTGCGACATCGGCCAGGTAGGGTACTGAGGCGGCCGGAGGGAATTGCTCTATGAACTGCGGTAGCGACTCACCATAAAAAGCCAGTACCTGCGAGCGAGGCGGTTGCTGGCGGACAAAGATGCCGGCCATGGCCCGGAAAAACTCTGCTCCCACAAGCTCCTGCGTTACCGGGAAGGTGTCGGCCAGGGCGTCAATCAATGAACTGACTACGTTGTTGCGATAGACCGCATAACGGACCTGGGGGTCCGATCCGTTCCAGCTTGTCAGTCCCGCCGGGGAAGGCAGTTCGGGATCAAGCAGGGGAGCGAAAAATTCCTGTTGGCCATTCATGCCCTGGCTTCCTTGATCTGCACATTGTTGCTCGCTGCTTGCAGGAGTCTTTCGGCCTGTCGGCTTTCAGCCAGCAAGATGTCCAGCGGTGGTATGTCGGCGTCACGCTCGATCAATGTGGCTTTCGGTCCCACCAGACGCAGGGCGTATTCGTAAAGTTGCCAAACAGCCTCGGCCACGGCGCTGCCGTGGCTGTCGATCAATAAGAGATCACCGTTGGCGTCTTGCTCTCGGGCGAAACCGGCCAAATGGATTTCTCCCACTGCTGCAAGAGGCAAAGCGCGAATATAGGCGTAGGGGTCACGGTTGTGGTTCACACAGGAGACATAGATATTATTGATATCCAGTAGCAAGCCACAGCCACTGCGCTGGATGACCTCGCTGATGAATACGGTCTCGTCCATGGTGGATTCAGCGAATTCCACGTAGGTAGCCGGGTTTTCCAACAGCATGGCCCGCTTCAGGTGAGTCTGAACCTGGTCGATATGCGTGCACACACGCTCCAGTTTCTGTTCGATATACGGTAGCGGCAACAAGTCGTTCAAAAACACGTCGCCGTGGCTGGCCCAGGCCAGGTGTTCGGAAAAGGATGCGGGCTGATAGCGATCCAGCAGGCGAGCCAGCCTGTCCAGGTGTCTGGCGTCCAGCGCTGTGTCGCCGCCAATGGACAGGCCCACACCGTGGATGGACAGCGGGTAATGCTCGCGAATGCGGGTCAGGTAATGATGGAAGGGCCCGCCGTCCACCATGTAGTTTTCGGCATGCACCTCGAAGAAACCCAGCTCTGGCAAGGTTTCAAGGATCTGTCGGAAATGCTCTGGTTTGAGGCCCAGGCCGGCATGCACCGGCAAACCGGCGTCAGGGTAGAAAGCGGGAGCGCCGCAACGTTGTGGTGCAGGGGAAATATGCTCCGACATCGTGGGCGCTCCGCTTTGGTGTCCCGTAAGAACCGAATTACACGGCTTCGAAGGGCTCGAGCTGACCCTTACCAGTGGGTGAAGTGGGGGAGGCGGTTTCTTCGCAAGTACCGGCGGGGACCATCTTCCAGGCATCGCCCTGGTAGTCGATCTTGGAGGTGCCTGCACAACTGGTGCCGGCGCCGGCCTTGCAGTCATTTTTACCCTGTAGGGCAACGCCATAACATTTTTCCATACCGGCCATGTCGCCCGCGACGGCGGGTGTGGAGGCGACGGTCAGAAAAGTGCCCAATGCGAGTGCCAGTGCGGCGGCGGTGGTTGTTTTAGTCACGTGTATTCTCCTTGGTTGTTGAATTCAGGATTGCCTCACAGGGCGTTCCCGGTTAATAACGCAGGGTGATGCAAGACTGGATTTACTGCGTCTTTGCGTATCTGCTAACTACATAGTCGGAGCAGGGGGGCGGTTTCTTACACATATTCGTAAAAATATTTTTGTGGTACTAGCCTAGTGCACTCCGGTCGGTCCTGCCAGTGTTTCAAATTTTCCACTTTTGCTTACCGCCCCGATTTTCCCGCCACCGGCCAGGCGATTCTGTCTTTCCGAATAACAAGAGCGTATTAGTAGGCTCGAATTTTGACCCCGGTCCCGCCTGCAATGCCTGCAAACCTGTTTCACCTTTTCCCGGCGCCACAGCCGCCTGGCCCAATGGGGTCGGATACAATTATTTCCCTAATCTCGTGCCGCTGACTTTTTTGCTTTGTTCGCGCCGACAGTCGCCGCCTTAGGGCGCCTTTGACTTAACCGGATCTGGCGACATGGGTTTGGGGGGTGGCTGGGTGGTGTGTTCCAGGAACTCGATCTGTTTTCGTGTTACCGCCTCGGTATTGCGAACCTGTAAGGCGGCGAATTCGGGTTGCCCCTCCAGGCGCTTGAACAGCGGCCATTCCAACAGAGTCGCATCGGACTCCCCGTCTCGCAGCCACTTGTCTGTACGCTGGATTGCCAGGGGCAAATCCCCTTCCAGGATGGTGAACGCGATCAACCCCACAGACTCGCAGGGGCACAGGTAGTTTGCTTCCAGTCGCTGGGTGTAACGTTTGCGACAGGCATTCATCACGCTGTCGTAGTCATCCTGGTTTCCCGCCCGTTGCAGGTAATAGGCAGCAAAGGGTGAGCACTGGTCCCGCCAAGGTGCGTTTTCCGCATCGGCCCGGGCCGTGATCCGGCTCATCAGTTCGCCGATCCGCGGCTGGGCCTGGTTGCCGCCGGTTTGATCGTAAAAAGCCAAACCGTTATACAACCAGGTCCAGTCGGGTTTTTCCTCCGCCAGGTGGGTGTCCAGCAGGGCCTTGGCCTCCTGGTAACGCCCCTGGGAGAGGTAAACGTTAAAGCTGGCGTCGTCGTCTTCGCGGGCCAGGGCCCTGTCCGGCAGGCCCAGTTCTATCAGGCCCCAGGCATACCAGTTCTTGAAGGTTTCGTAGTCCGCATGGGCCGCCATGGCTTTTTCAGCCAACAGGGCGAAGTCGGCGTCGCGTCCCACGGCGGTCAGGTTGCTCAGTGCGGCCCGGTAGGCCAGGACATGGTCCGGATGCAGGTCGAACATCCTCTGGATAACACGCTCAGCATCCTCGGGGCGCCAGAAACTGCGGTATTCATAGGCCAGGTCGGAGCTGATCTCCAGGGACATGGGATCCAGGGCGTAGGCCTTTTCCTTGTCCGCCAGCATGTCCAGGAATCGACCCTGTTCAAAGGCTGATTCCGCCCTCCAGTTATAGGCCAGGGCGAAATTCGGGTTCAGGACAATGGCCTGGTCAAAGGCCTTGGCCGCCTCGGGGTAGCGGAATCTTTGCAGGTCATGGAAGCCCTTGAGGGCAACGGCCTCGGGCAACTCCGGCGCAAGCTCCAGGGCCCTGGCCAGGTGGGGTGTGACGATCGCATCCACCATCTTGCGATCCATATCCTTGCCGCCAAACCGGTTTTGTTCCAGTAACAGCCAGGCGTGGGCCAGTTGCACGTGGGCGGGGGCGAACTCAGGATCGATCTCCAGGGCCTTTTCAAACTGGGCCCGGGCGGCAGTGATGTCCTCCTGGGTTCGCAAGGCCATGCGTTCCTTGCCAATTAGGTAGGCGCTGTAGGCCTCCACGTCGGCGGCCCGTTCGGAAACCATTTTCTGGTCCTCGTCACCCAGCAGGTGCACCCGTAGCGAGGAGATGATGGAGGCGGCGATTTCATCCTGGATCTTGAAGATGTCGGTGTAGCTGCGATCGTAGGTTTCAGACCACAGGTGGTAGCCGCTGTCGACGTCGATCAGCTGGGCGGTGATACGTATGGTGGGGCCGCTCTTGCGTATGGACCCTTCCAACACCGTCGCCACATCCAGCTTGCGTCCGATGTCCCGGATATCGGCGTTACTGTCGGCTAGGGCAAATGAGGATGTCCTGGCCGCCACCCGCAGTGCGTTGGTTTTGGCCAGCAGATTCAGGATTTCCTCGGCGATGCCCTTGGAGAAATATTCCTGGTCCTTGTCCTCGGAGTAATCCTCGAACGGTAAGACGGCGATGGAAGAGGGGCCTGTCTGTGCCACTTCCTGGACCGGGGCGGGGGCCGGGGGTAACAGGAACTGGCGCACCCCCAGGGTGATCACAGCCAGGGCGAGTACGCCCATAATCACCCGGTCCAGCTTGCGACCGGTGTGAGGGGCGATGGACTGGGTCCGATCCACCTGTGCTTCCGGTTTCAAGCCTTCCGGGGTCATCTCGTAAACCCAGGCAAACACGAGCGCACCCGGGAAACCGATGGCGGCAATCAGGGCGCTGATCTGAAGTATCCAGTGGGGCGCCGAGATAATTTCCAGTGCGAAGTCGATGACTTGCAGACTGATCCATGCCACCAGGGCGTAGGTAATACCAACGCGAACCACATTTCGACGCTTCAATTCGTTCCAGAATGAACCCATTAGACCCGTTCTACCTGTTTGGAATGCTCTTGTTTTACCAGAAAAACCTCGGCAATACATATATTTGAATGGTGTGGAGCCGGTAACGTTCAGTTTTGATGCCATTGGGAGGCTCTTTTTATCTTCTCGGCCAGATCTGGACTCGGTCTTGCAAACTGCCTGTCCCGTGCCCATCATGTCGCACCCCATTTGGAGAGGTTACGTGCCGCAGACCCTTCACCCACAACCGGAAAAATTTGGCAGCTTGCTGGGTTACGCACCTGGCGGGGTAGCCATCTATTCCTCCCATTACCCCAGCGCCGACCAGGACGACTATCCGGATCGCGACTCGTACCGAAGTTTTCTTGATGGCGTCTACATGGGCTACAAGTGGCAATGTGTCGAATTCGCCCGGCGTTGGCTCTACCTCAATCACGGTTACGTATTCGATGACGTGGCCATGGCCTATGACATTTTCCGCTTGCACCACGTCACGCGGCTCGCGGATAACGAGTTGTTGCCCCTGCACTCATTCCGGAACGGCGGTCGGCGCGCCCCCGAGCCTGGCTGCATGCTGATCTGGGAAGAAGGTGGAGAATTTGAAGTCACCGGTCACGTGGCCATTGTGACCGAGGTGTTGGCCGACCGTATTCGGTTTGCTGAACAAAATATCGAACACAGCCTACTGCCGAAGGGACAGGATTGGTCTCGCGAACTTACCCTTTCCCGCGGCGAGGACGGGGGCTATTTTGTCGACTCTGCTTACCTGGATTCACATATCCTGGGATGGGTAATACAGACCCACGATGCAACGGATGCCGAGATTCCACGGCCTCGAGACCCGGGCCTCTATGAGCTCAACACCCGTCTGGCTGAGCAACGCGGTCAGCATGAGCAAGATTGGCTCGATACCACAGACCGGGCTGAAGCGGCCTATGTGAAGGCCATGCATGGGCACCGCTTGACCGAGTCGGATCTGCTGACAGAAAACTATCGCTACTTCCGCATGTCAGAATCGGCGGAGCAGGAACTCAAACGTGCCACCAATGAACTGCATCTGATGTTCATGCATGCCACCCAGGCGGTGTTGCAGCATGAGGAGTTGCTGGCCCGCTTTAATATCCCGAAGGCGCTTTGGCCACGACTGAAAAAGTCCTGGGATACTCGGCGTGGGCAGATGATCACCGGACGTTTTGATTTTTGTGTCACCGAGCGGGGGATAAAAGTCTATGAATACAATGCCGACTCCGCCTCTTGTCATATGGAAGCCGGTCGAGTGCAGGGAAAATGGGCCAGCCATTTTGGCGTCACCGAGGGTGAGGATTCTGGCGAGGCGATTTCCGACGCACTAGTATCTGCCTGGCGTGAGGCGGGAGTAGAAGGTGTGTTGCATATCATGCAGGACACAGACAAGGAAGAAACCTATCACGCACAATTCATGCGGGCTGCGGCCGAGGCTGCAGGTATTCAGTGCAAGGTGCTGAAGGGCTTGGCCGGCCTGGGCTGGAACGACGCAGGCGAGATCGTCGACCCTGACGGTACACCGATACGCTTTGTCTGGAAAACCTGGGCCTGGGAAACCGCGCTGGACCAGATACGCGCCGAGTGCGAGGAGGACGACAGTCATCCGGTGTTGCGTACGGCCGAGGATGCGCACCCGTCGCCACGGCTGGTGGATGTGTTATTGCGGCCGGACATCATGGTGTTCGAACCGTTCTGGACCCTGATTCCAAGCAACAAGGCCATACTCCCGATCTTGTGGCAGATATTCCCTGATCATCCGTACTTGCTGAATTCGCAGTTTGAATTAACCGAGGACTTCAACCAGCGCGGCTATGTAAGCAAGCCTATTGCCGGACGCTGCGGTTTGAATATCAGCCTGTTCGACCAGCACGATAAGGTATTGAAAGAAACCGGTGGCCAGTTCGATGCCCAGGACCAGGTCTACCAGGAATTGTGGAAGCTGCCGGACATTGATGGCTACAGAACCCAGGTGTGCACTTTCTCGGTCGCAGGCAAATACGCAGGTAGCTGCGTGCGGGTGGATAAGTCCCTGGTGATCACCGCGCAGAGTGATTTGTTACCACTGCGAATTGTGGAAGACGAAGCGCTGTAAAAACCTCTCGTTATGGGCCGTAGTTCGGTGTGGTAGACGAATATTTCGTCGGCCAAAAGCACTTGCGCCGGATTTAGTCCTGCCGTCGAAACACCTTGAGGTAGTCGCCTTGGTGTGGGGCTGTGGAATGCGACCTGCCTGCCATGATTTTCCGCAATGGCGATTCTCGCCGGAACATTCTCCTATATCAGCAATTGCTGATGAATTCTCCCGGTAGAGCCGGGTCTGGACTGATTCATAAAATAGACATTGTCTGGCAGATATTCTGATATGCTTCAATCACCTAGGGAGTTCCGGGTTCTCGATGAGCGAAGAATTACACCGATGCATACGCTCAGCCAAAAACTGTCTTGCCGCTACCCCAGAAGGGTTATGCAGGGCGGTAACGGGCTGGTTTACACCTTATTTACCGATGAATTCTGCGTGTCGGTTGACTAACGGCCGAAAGAACCCTGTCGCGACTCTGCTTCGTGAGATCGCGGAATGAGCAGTTTTTTCGAAGAACTCAAACGCCGTAATGTATTCCGGGTGGGTCTGGCTTATGTCATCACCGCCTGGATACTCGCGCAGGTAGCCGACCTGGCGCTGGATAATTTCGGTGCCCCTGCATGGGTCATGAAGTCTTTGCTCCTATTACTCCTGATCGGATTTCCCCTGGCGTTGATTTTTGCGTGGGCTTTCGAGAAGACGCCCGACGGCATCGTGCTGGAGAAGCACGTAGACCGCAGCCAGTCCATCACACCAGTCACGGGCAAAAAAATGGATCGCGGCATCATCGTTGCCCTGGCCATCGCAGTGGTCTTTCTGCTTTACAAGATCAATGTGACAGATACGCCGAATGCCGGGACCACCGAGCAGACAGCGGCAGATACGCAGCTGCCCGCTGGGAGCGGCCAGGACACGACAGCGTCGGAGAAGTCCGTGGCCGTGCTGCCCTTCGTGAACATGAGCTCGGATCCGGAGCAGGACTATTTCTCCGACGGTATCGCTGAGGAAATCCTCAACGTGCTGGCCCAGGTACCCGGCTTGCAGGTGGCCGCCCGCACCTCGGCCTTCCAGTTCAAGGGCCAAAACCAGGACATTCAGGATATCGCCCGCCAGCTTGGCGTGGCCTGGGTGCTGGAGGGCAGTGTACGCAAGGCCGGCGACCGGGTCCGGGTGACCGCCCAGCTGATCAAGGCTGAGAAAGGATTCCATGCCTGGTCGGAGACCTACGACCGGGAGCTCACGGATATCTTTGCCATCCAGGACGAGATCTCCCAGTCCATTTCGAACGCATTAAAGGTGCAGCTGAAACTGGGCGAGGGCCCTGCCAGTGCGGCCGCCGGATCCACTACCAATGTGGAGGCTTACGAGGCCTATTTGATGGGTAGGCACCTGATCAACCAGCGCACCACCGACAGCATCAAGGCGGGTCTGGAGCAGTTCAAGCGTGCAACTGACCTGGACCCCGACTATGCCCTGGCCTACGCCGACCAGGCGATTGCGATCCTGCTGCTTCGAAATGATGTCACATCATATGGGGATCTGCCGCTTTCGGTTGCGCTGGCAAGGGCCCGGCCCCTGGTGGAGAAGGCCGATGCGCTGGCGCCTAATCGGCCGGAAGTGCTGGCCGCCAAGGGTCAACTGGAAGTTACAGCGGGAAACATTGAGCTCGCGCTGGACTACTATGATCGCGCCCTGGCGATAAACCCGGCCAATGGTGAGTTGCAAAATTGGCGCAGAATGGCTCTCGGGGCGGCCGGCCGCCTGGACCAGGTGCTGGATGCCTCGTCTGACTCGGTCAAGTACGACCCCTTGTCGATTATTGCTGTTTATAACCACATATATGTGCTGTCCATGTTCGGGCGCGAGGAAGAGGCCCAGGCCACGACCCAGCGCTTGTACAGCCTGGACCCGATATGGGGTGAGCAGGCAAGGGCAGCTTTGTTCTTGATACACGGGGATCTCGCGACTGCCGCTGAGCACTTCGCAAAGGCGCTGGAGTTGGCGCCAGGCAGTAAGACCATGGCCGGCAGCATGGCCTGGACCCTTGACGGCGTCGGTCTGGGTCGGGACGCTGAACGCCTGGTGCCCGAAGATGGGTCCGCGAGAGACTTGGTCATCAGGGACTATGAGGCCCTGGCTCGACGCTCTCGTGCCGCGATCAACGATAATCCGTCCGACCGGGATTCGACCCAAAATTTGTTTACTGCGCTGAGTCTGGGGGGCAAGAGCCGGGAGGCAGTGGGTGCGGCGAATGCAATCTGGCGCATCGTTAACCAGCGTCCAACAGCCTTGACACCGGATACGCTGGTGATGATGGCGCTGGCGGCACGTAAATCAGGCGATGAAGTACGTGCGCGAGAATGGAGAGACGCCGCTGTGCAGTCCTTGCAGGAGCGGGAGCGGGTCGGCATGACAGGGCAGGTCTTCAATGGCCCGCACATTTCAGGGTTCTATATCGCGGCCTACGACAATGACCTGGCAACACTGGTGAGAGAGCTTGATGCCGCGATCAACGCTGGATACCGTGACCGGGAATCTCTTGGTGTGGAATTGTTCACGCCATTTTCGCGCAAGCCCGAGTTCCTCAAGCAAGTGGAACGCCTGGACGCCATCCTGGCTGAACAGCGTGAGCAGATCCTGGCGATGATGTGTGCCCCGAATGCCAAAGAGCATGGCTGGGATCCGGCGCCCGAGACCTGCGTGGGTCAAAAGACCGCGTCTGTGGGTATCGGCCAATGAGTTCCCTGTTCGAGGAACTCAAGCGCCGTAACGTATTCCGGGTGGGCCTGGCCTATGTGGTCAGCGCCTGGATACTGGCCCAGGTGGCGGACCTGGCGCTGGATGCTTTTGGCGCTCCCGAATGGATACTGAAGACCACCCTGGTTGCACTGCTGGTGGGTTTCCCCATCGCACTGGTCTTTGCCTGGGCATTTGAGAAGACCCCCGAGGGTCTGAAGCTCGAAAAGAACGTGGACCGCAGCCAGTCCATCACCCCGATCACCGGCAAGAAAATGGACCGGGGCATCATCGTGGCGCTGGCTATCGCGGTGGTCTTCCTGTTGTACAAGGTCAATTTGCAGGATGCACCGACTGCCGATATTGAAAACCAGACCGTCGCCAGTTCGGCGGAAGATTCCGGCGATGCCACCAAACCGAAAGACGCTCAACCTTCGGTGGCGGTGCTGCCTTTCGCAGACATGAGCGCCGCCGGAGACCAGGAGTATTTCTCAGATGGATTGGCGGACACGGTGCTGGACGCCCTGGCCCAGGTTCGAAATTTAAAAGTGGCGGCGCGTACCTCGTCCTTTTCTTTTCGTGGCAAGCAGCAGGACATACGCGAGATCGGCCGACTGCTGGGTGTCTCCACCGTGCTGGAAGGCAGCGTGCAAAAATCCGGCAATCGGCTGCGGGTGATCACGCAGCTCATTGATGTGAATGACGGCACTCACCTGTGGTCCAAGACCTTTGATCGCACCGACGAGGACATCTTCGCCATCCAGGACGAGATCTCGGCGGAAGTGGTGAAGGCGCTGAAGGTTAGCCTGGGTGCCGAAGAAGCCAAGCGCCTGGCGCAGAGACCTACCAGTGATATCCAGGCCTTTGACCTGTATCTCCTGGGCCGGTACGAATTTGTGAAACGCAACCCCGAAGCGCTGCAAAAAGCCATCGGGCATTTCGAACAGGCGGTGGCGATTGATCCGAACTATGCGCTGGCCTATACCGGCCTTGCCGACAGCTGGATGTTCCTCAGCACCCAGAACTACGGAGACCTGTCGCTTAAGGAGGCGGCTACCCACGCCAAGCCCTACCTGGACAAGGCCCTGGCGCTTGCACCCGACTCCTCGGAAGTCTATGGGACGCTTGGCCTGTACCTGGACGAGTTCCGGCAACCGGGAGATTTTCCGGGGATGACCACAGTCATGGCACTGGAAAAATCAGTGCAATTGAATCCGGCGAATATCCTGGCTTTGAATTGGCTGGCCATTCGCTACCAGAGTGACGGACAGTACAAAAAGTCCATGCAAACACTACAGAGCGCCTACGAGCTGGATCCGCTGAATCAGAATCTGCTTCTAAATATGTCCTGGTGGTCTTTGCAGCGAGGGGCGGTCGGAGACGGCGCCCGGTATGTGGATCAGGCCATAGAAAGGAATCCACAGGAGGCCCACCTTTGGGAGGCCAAGAGCATATGGTTTATTTTTGGCACCCTTGATCTTGACGTTGCCCTGGAATCTGCCT
>Ga0316195_10000530_pt1 | contig 15498 bp, 8 predicted proteins | sample Phised1_MG_FD_204937 | JGI IMG/M metagenome (GOLD analysis project Ga0316195, IMG submission 204937) | Coastal sediment microbial communities from Maine, United States - Phippsburg sediment 1 | ecosystem: Environmental > Aquatic > Marine > Coastal > Sediment | place: USA: Maine | collected... | reverse complement strand
ACGCTCTCCCAGGTGGATGGTGTTGCCCTGGGTGTCGGCGAATACCTGCACCTCGACGTGGCGGGGTCGGATGATGGCTTTCTCCAGGATCAGCTCGCCGCTGCCGAAAGCGGATTCCGCCTCTGCCCGGGCCAGCTTGATGGCGTTTGGCAGCTCTTGCAGGTCGTGCACCAGGCGCATGCCGCGGCCGCCGCCGCCGGCGGCCGCCTTCACCATCAGCGGCGGGCCTATTTTCGCGCCCTCCTTGAGCAGCACGGCGTCAGCCTGGTCCTCGCCCTCGTAGCCGGGGACACAGGGTACCCCCGCAGCGATCATGCGGCGCTTGGCCTCGGCCTTGTTGCCCATCAGGTGTATCGCATCGGGGCCGGGGCCGATAAACACCAGGCCGGCCTCTTCGCAGGCGCGGGCAAAGCCGGCGTTCTCACTGAGGAAGCCGTAGCCGGGGTGAACGGCGCCGGCGCCGCTGGCCCGGGCCGCTGCCAGGATATTCTCCTGTACCAGGTAGGACTCGTTGACGGGGCCGGGTCCGATACAGACCGCCTCGTCCGCCATCTGCACATGCGGTGCGTTGGCGTCCGCCTCGGAGTAGACCGCCACTGTGCGGTAGCCCTGTGCCCTGGCGGTGCGCATCACACGGCAGGCGATTTCGCCGCGGTTGGCCACCAGAATGCTGGTAAATCGTGTCATCGGATGCTCCGGAACTTAATTGTTGGCCCAGCTGGGTTTACGTTTTTCGACGAAGGCGGCAACACCTTCACGGCCCTCATCGCTCAGCATGCAGCGGGCGAAGCCGCGGGAGGCGAAATCCAGTGCCTCCGGGCGGGGCCGGCGGGTGGTCTCGAAGACGATACCCTTGGTCACCGCATTGGCGCCCGGCGCGCACAGGGCGATCTGCTCCAGCACCTCGGCGCACTTCGCCTCCATATCGGCGGCATCCTCCGCGAGGATATGGCCAATGCCGTACCTGACTGCCTCCTCGCCCTGGAAGCGGGCGCCGGTCAGCATCAGCCGCCGGGCCTGGGTGAGGCCCACGCGCTCGGTGACAAAGGGCGCGATCTGGGCCGGGGGTATGCCCAGGCTGGTTTCGCTGAGGCGGAAGCGGGCGTCCCGGGTGACGATGGTGACATCCCCCACGCAGGCCAGGCCCAGGCCCCCGCCGATGGCGGCGCCCTCCACCAGGATGACCACCGCCTGGGGCTGCTCGTTCAGCTTGATCATCAGGTCACCGAAATCGCGATTGCCCCGGGCCACCTCGTCCTCATTGGGTTCGCCGCCCTGCAGGCCGGACCTGAAGCCCTTGATGTCCCCGCCGGCGCAGAAGAAACCGCCCTTGCCCCGCAGGATAATCGTGCGCAGGCTGCGGTCGTCCCGGGTGGCGTCCAGCACCGCCCCCAGTTCATCCACCATCCCGGCGGACAGCGCGTTCTTCGCCTCGGGCCGGTTGAGCCAGATGGTGAGGACGCTGCCTTTTGGCTCCAGGACCAGCGCAGTGGTGTGAGGTAGTCGGGTCATCTCTATTCTCCAGTATCTCGAATCACATCCGCGCAATGCCGAAGCTGTTGGGCCTCACAATGCGATGCCGGGTTTCCCACACGGTCTCCAGCAGGAAGCCCAGGGTCTTGCGGCTGTCGCGCGGGTCGATCATGCCGTCGTCCATCAGGTGGCCGGAGGTGTAGAACGCCCCGGATTGGCTGTCGAAAATATTCGCAAGATACGCCTCCTGCTGGGCCAGGGCCTTCTCGTCGGGTTCCTGGCCCATGGCGGCGGCCTTGCCGCGTGCCACCATCGACATGGTCTTCGCCGCCTGCTCGCCCCCCATCACGCCGGTGCGGGCGTTGGGGAAGGTATACAGGAAATCCGGCTCGAAGCCCCGGCCGCACATACCGTAATTGCCGGCGCCGAAACTGGCGCCGGTCATCAGCGTGATGCGCGGCACTTCCAGGTTGCGCACCGCCTGTATCATCTTGGAGCCGTGCTTGATCATGCCCGCCCGCTCGGAGCTGGTGCCCACGATGTAGCCGGTGGTGTTCTGCAGGAACAGCACCGGGATATTGGACTGGTCGCACAGCTGCAGGAACTGGGTGGCCTTGGTGGCGCCGGCGGGGTCGATGGGGCCGTTGTTGCCGATGATGCCGCAGGGCAGGCCGAAGATGTCCGCCTGCAGGCAGACGGTGGCGGCACCGTAGCGGGGCTTGAAGTCCATGAAGTCGGAGCCGTCCACCACCCGGGCCACCAGCTCCCGCATGTCGTAGGGGTTGCGGTAATCGCAGGGAATGACCCCCGCCAGTTCATCGGCGTCGTAGACGGGTTCGCGGTACGAGCGGCGGTTGGGCGTGGCGCAGTCCTTGTTCCACTGCAGGCGGTGCAGCAGCTCGCGGCACATCTGCACCGCCTGGCCGTCGTTCTCGGCCAGGTATTCCGCCAGGCCCGAGACCGAGGCGTGCATCTCGGCGCCGCCCAGTTCCTCCTCGGTGGCGATCTCCCCGGTGGCAGCCTTCAGCAGTGGCGGGCCCGCCAGGAAGGCGCGGCCGTTGCCCTTCACCGCGATCACGTAATCGCTGAGGCCTGGCATATACGCGCCGCCGGCGGTGGATGAGCCGTGCAGGATGGATATCACGGGAATACCCGCCTTGCTGAGCCTGGCCAGGTTACCGAACAGGGCGCCGCCGTTGGAGAAGCCCTCCACGGTATAGTTCAGCAGGTCGCCCCCGGCGCTCTCGACCAGGTGCACGAAGGGCAGTTTCTGTTCCAGGGCGATCACCTCGGCCCGGGTCAGCCGGTAACCCCCGGCGGTGGTCAGGGATCCCGCCTGGATGCCGCTGTCATCCACCACCACCACGCAGCGCACCCCGCTGATGAAGCCGATCCCGGCGATGATGGTGCTGCCGGGAATCGATTTTTCCGGGTCCGGGTTGTCCAGCAGGTAGCCGGCGATATTGCCGATGGCCATGAAGGGCATACCCGGGTCCAGCAGCCTGGCCAGCCGTTCCCGCGGCGTCAGCTGGCCGCGCTCCTCGAAGCGCGGCTTGCGCTTCTCCGAGATCATCGCCCCGCGGGCGTTGAGCCGCCGCAGGTGCTCGATGTGGGCCAGCATCTCCTCGCGATTTTTGCGGAAGCTGTCCGACTTGGGATTGATCCTGGAATTGAATACGGTCATGCAAGTGTCTCCGCGATGGCGGCGGTTACCGGGATCGGGCAGTCCAGCAGCAGCTGGGCATAGCCCTTGGCCTGGGGATCGTTGCGTATGCTGGCCACACCGCCGCCACCGAGCACGTCGTGCAGCAGGAAGTTGATCGCGTGGGAGCCCGGCAGCAGGAAGCGCTCGACCTTGCCGGGGCCGGTGTCCGCCAGGAAATGGGCGAAGCGCCCGGTGACGGCCGCCTCGGTGAGGGCCCGGTAGATGTAGGGCAGGTACTCGGGACGGCGGGCGATAATGCCGATATTGGCCTTGTCGCCCTTGTCGCCGCTGCGGCCCCAGGCCAGGGCGATGAGTGGTACTTCCACCGTGAGCTGTCCGGTGATCCCGGCCGGGGGTGCCGGTCGCGCAATGCTGTCCCGGTCAAATGGCCGACCGTGGGCTTCATCACAGGGGGTCTCGACATCGTTCACCAGGATGCGTACGGCCACTTCGCTTTTCGCAATGGTGAAGGAGAACAGGCGCACCACCGGGGAGGGCTTGGGCCGGCCGCCGGCAAAGCCCGACAGGCCCGGCGGGGTGGCCAGGCCCAGGCCCACCGCTTCCTTCAGCAGGATGCCGATGCCCGCCGCATCCGGGTGCTTGGCGGCGAGCTTCATTGCCACCTCGCGGCTGCCGTGCAACTGCGCGAACTTGCCGTACTGGCTCTCGGCGCCGATCAGCTCGATGCTGGTCTCGCTGAAATCCGCCAGGCCGAAAGCCCTGAACACATTGCGTGAGGCCTCGAGCACCGCCTCGCCCAGGGCCCTTGCCTTCCTGTCGGCGTCGATCCCGTAGAAGGTCATGTAGGTGCCGCCGCGGAACTGGTCGGCGTAGGTGGCGCTGACCTTGTAGGTATCCGGGGCCGGGCGGCCGGTGGCGCCGGTCACGCGCACCCGGTTCTCGGCCACCTGCGCAATGGTGGCGGTGGAAAAGTCGCAGACCACGTCCGGCAGCATGTAGGCCTGGGGATCGCCGATCTCGTACAGCATCTGTTCGCTGACGGTGCCGACAGTCACCAGGCCACCTGTGCCCTCGGGCTTGGTGCAGACAAAGCTGCCGTCGGCGCTGATTTCGGCGATCGGGTAACCCATGTTCGCCAGGCCGGTTACCTGCTCCCAGTCGGTGAAGTTGCCGCCGGTGGCCTGGGGCCCGCATTCCAGGATATGGCCGGCCAGGGAGCCCATTGCCAGCTGGTCGAGGTCATCCCGGCCCCAGCCGAAGGCGTGGATGCAGGCGCCCAGGGTGACCGCGCTGTCGACGCAGCGCCCGGTCACGACGATATCCGCACCCTGTTGCAGTGCCCGGGCGATGGGGAAGGCCCCGAGGTAGGCGTTGACGCTCTGCAGCCTGTCCGCCGGGGGAAAGGCCTCGCCGGAAAACATCTCGGTGATACCGGCCGCCTCGAGTCGCCCGGCGCTGGCCATCAGGTCGTCGCCGACGATGCAGGCAACGCAGAGATCCAGTCCCTGCTCGGCGATCAGGCTGCGCAGCGCCCCGGCGCAGGCCTGGGGGTTGACCCCGCCGGCGTTGGAGATCACCTTGATGCCGCGCGCGGCGATCTTCGCCAGGTTGGGCTTCATCGCGGCGCTGACAAAATCCACCGCGTAGCCTTTGGTCTCGTCCTGTGACCTGGCCCGGGCCATGATCGACATGGTGATCTCGGCGAGATAGTCGTAGACGATGTAGTCCAGTCCCGGCGAATCCAGCAATTGTGGGGTGGCCCGGGCGGCGTCGCCCCAGAAGCCGCTGGCGCCGCCGATGCGCAGAACCTTGTCAGTCATTCCCGGTTTCCCCCATAAAAGGCTCAAGACCGCTAATCTTACTGAGTCGCAGTGCATCAGGCACGGGATTAGGCGCCAGAAGGTACGGAGTTGGCGCCAACCACCGTGACAAACGCGCAACAACGGCGACAATACCCGCTGCGGGAACCATGCTAGGCTTCGCCGCCAGGGGTATTCAGCAAGGGTATCCGAAAAAGCGTATTCGGAATGGGTGATTCAGCTTGACGTCACGGCAGGTGGAACAGGGCTCGACCGGGGCCGGCGTGGTGTACGCCCGCGCGCTGAAGGGCTTTATGGACCTGGCCACCGCATTGGGGGCCAATCCCGACGCGATCGCCCGCAAAGCCGGCCTGGACCTTGGGCTGCTCACGGTACCCGATGCGCTGCTGCCGATCGCCACCTATTACCGCTTGCAGGAAGAATTCCTGCTGCAGACCGGCAATCCCGATTTCGGCCTGCTCAGCGGCCGGGTGTCCTACATGGAGAACGCCCACCTGTTCCTGTACCTGGCTTCCGCCAGCAAGACCCTGCGGGACTGGCTCAACATGTTGCCCAGCGTGGCCAGTCTGGTGGGTGACGTCGGGTCGATCAGGGTGGCACGGCACCGCGATCATTTCACCCTGGAATGGCATCCGCTGCGGCCGCCGGATCCGCTGCGTTGCGTGGTCACGGACAGCCTCCTGTCTGCCGCCGCCCTGCAGATGGACGGGTATTGCCTGCTTCCGGTGAGACCCCACCGTGTCGACCTGAGTTATGCGCGACCGGACAACCTGGAGGTCCTGCGGGCGACTTTCGGCGCCCCGCTGTATTTCGACCAGCCCGTCAGTGCGCTGCACTATGACTGGAAGCTGCTCGATAACCCCCAGCTCCATGTCAGCACCCGCTTCTATGACAGCGTCGTGCAGGAGTTTTCCGCGTTCTTCAGCGCTGACGCATCCGCCACGGACCCGTTTTCCCTCGGACTCCACACCGCCATCAGGCGACAGTTGCCGGCAGGCACCTGTTCCATCGACAGCGTGGCAAACGATATGAACGTGTCCAGGCGCACCCTGCAGCGCCGCCTGAAGGAGCGCAATACGAATTTCCAGCATATGCTGCAGGGCGTGAAATCCAATCTCGCCAGCAAATACCTCGAGGACAGGAGCCTGAGCATCATCGAGATAGCCCTGTTGCTGGGCTATGGTGATCCCTCGTCTTTTTCCGCAGCGTTCAAGGCGTGGAATGGGCTCACGCCGTCCGAGTTCCGGCGCCAGTAATTGCGCCTGGTGCGGCAACGCCCTGCGCTCTGGCCATATCGGAGCTGCTCGTTATACTTGAAGGCGAATCAACTACCGGGGCTTTAAGCACCAGGAGCTGCACATGATATCCCTTTCCGCGATGATTGAACGGGCCGCGCGGCTCAACCCGGGTGGGATAGCAACGGCTTACGCCGGTCGCGCCTGCAACTGGACCGATCTCGCCGAACGGATTGCCCGCCTGGCGGCGGCGCTGCACGGTTTCGGTCTGCGCCAGGGCGACCGCGTGGGTATTCTCGCCCTCAACAGCGACCGCTACTACGAATCCCTGTTCGCGATTCCCTGGGCCGGTTTCTGCGTGGTGCCACTGAACACCCGCTGGGCGCTGCCGGAGAACGAATACGCGGTGACGGACTCCGGTACCCGGGTCCTGCTGTTCGATGAGGCTTTCATCGAGCAGGCCGGCCAACTGCTCTACGAGGTGGAAGAGCTGTCCGCAGCGATCTTCATGGGGGAGGGCGAGTGTCCGCAATGGGCCCTGTCATACGAGGAACTTATCGCCGGCGCTGATCCCGTTGCCGCCTCCGCCCGGGGCGGGGACGAAATGGCCGGAATTTTCTACACCGGCGGCACCACCGGTTTTCCCAAGGGCGTGATGCAGTCGCACCGCGCTATCTGGGCCAGTGCCATGGGGGCCCTGCCCGATTTCCAGATGGACCGCGACAGCGCTTACCTGCATGTGGCGCCGATGTTCCATATGGCCGACCTGGCGGGGGGCATGGGTGCAACCCTCAGTTGCGGCAGGAACGTGATATTGCAGTCCTTCGATCCCGGGCAGGTACTTGCGACCATCGCCAGTGAGCGGGTGACCCATGTGCTGATGGTGCCGGCGATGATCAAGATGTTGCTGGATAGCCCCGCTGCGGGCGACGCCGACCTGTCCAGCCTGAAGTATCTGATTTACGGTGCCTCGCCGATGCCGGCGGCGACCCTGGAGCGTTGCCTGGCCACCTGGCCCGGGGTCTCACTGGCGCAGGCCTATGGCCAGACGGAACTGGCGCCGGTGGTCACCACCCTGTCGGCGCAGGCACACCTTGCGGGCGGGGATAAACTGAAGTCCGCCGGCCGTCCCACTGCGGTCAGCGATATCCGCATCGTCGGCGAGGACGGCCGCGATTGCCCCGTTGGCTGCTCCGGGGAAATAGCTGCGCGGGGCCCCCACACCATGATGGGCTACTGGAACAAGCCGGAGGAAACCGCGGCGGCGTTGCAGGACGGCTGGGTATTCACCGGGGACGCGGGTTACCTCGACGCAGACGGTTACCTTTTCATTGTCGACCGGGTGAAGGATATGGTGGTGACAGGTGGCGAGAACGTATTTACCACCGAGGTGGAAAACGCCGTCATCAGCCACGAGGCGGTGCGCGACGTGGCGGTCATAGGCGTCCCCCACCCCGAATGGGGCGAGGCGGTGCACGCAATCGTGATCCTGCATCCCGGTAACGCGGTGACAGAAGCGGAGCTGGTAAGCCATTGCCGGGAGCGTATCGCCGGCTACAAGTTGCCCAAGAGTTTCACTTTCCGGGACGAACCCCTGCCCCTGTCCGGTGCCGGCAAGGTGCTGAAAACCGAGCTGCGCAAACCCTTCTGGGAGGGCCTGGACCGCCGGGTGAACTAGATGGCAGGTGGCACACAGAAAAGCTGGTTCTCCGCAGAGGGCAGCCCCTATCCTCTTGGGGCGACCTGGATTCCCGCGGAGAATGCTTACAATTTCGCCCTCTATTCGAAACATGCTACCGCGGTCACCCTGTTGCTATTTGGCCCGGACGATACCGGTGCGCCGGTGGCCAGGGTCGAGCTAGATTATAAAACCAACAAGTCCGGGCGAATCTGGCACTGCCGCCTGCCGCTGGAACAGATGGGTGGCGCCTGCCACTACGCCTATTCGATCGACGGTCCCGCCGGCGGCAGCGCTTACGACCTGCATGCTTTCGATGTGCAGAAGGTTTTGCTTGATCCCTACGCAAAGCAGGTGTTTTTTCCGCAGACCTTTGATCGCGAGGCCGCCAAGCGCCCCGGTTCAAACATGGGCAAGGCGCCCCTGGGGGTGCTGATCGAGGAGCATGCCCCGTTTGACTGGGGCGATGACCGGGTGCCTTTTCATGAGCACGACCTGGTGATCTATGAAATGCACGTCCGCGGCTTCACCCGGAATCCCAACAGCGGGGTCGCGGCGGACCGACGCGGCACATTTCTCGGTGTAATCGACAAGATCCCCTATCTGCAGGAGCTGGGTGTAACCGCGGTGGAGTTGCTGCCGGTGCACCAGTTCGACCCCCAGGAGGGCAATTACTGGGGTTACATGACCCTTAATTTCTTCGCGCCCCACGCCCAGTATGCCAGCCACCCGGACAAGGCGCTGGAAGAGTTCCAGATGATGGTCAGGGCCCTGCACGCCGCGGGCATCGAGGTGCTGCTGGACGTGGTATTCAACCATACCGCCGAGGGCGACGAGTCCGGCCCCTGCTACAGTTACAAGGGCATCGACAACAGTACGTATTACATTATCAGCGGTGACCCGGCACAGCCCTACAGCAACTTTTCCGGCACCGGCAACACCCTGCACAGCAATAACCGCTACGTCAGTCGCATGGTTCTCGACAGCCTCCGCTCCTGGGTGCAGCTGGGACGTGTCGACGGGTTCAGGTTCGACCTCGCCTCGGTATTCAACAGGCACATGGACGGTTCGGTCGCGCTGGACGACGCCAGGCTGGTCTCGGCCATCCGCGCCGACCCGGTCCTGGGCCGGGTGCGGCTGATCGCCGAACCCTGGGATGCGGCGGGCCTGTATCAGCTCGGCAGCGCCTTTCCCGGCAAGCGCTGGTTCCAGTGGAACGGCAGGTTCCGCGATGACATCCGCCGCTTCGTGAAGGGCGATGCCGGCCTCGTGGCCGCGGTGATGTGCCGCCTTTACGGTAGCGACGATACCTTTCCCGATGACCTCTACAATGCCTGTCATCCCTACCAGAGCATCAACTATGTGAATTCCCACGATGGCTTCACCCTTTACGACCAGGTGGCCTACAACGAAAGACACAACCTCGCCAACGGTGAGGACAACCGGGATGGACACAGCGACAATTACAGCTGGAATTGCGGCTGGGAAGGGGACGAAGGGGCATCCCCGGAGGTGCTTCGGCTGCGCCGGCAGCAGGCGAAAAATTTCTGCTGCCTGGTGATGCTGGCCAACGGCACGCCCATGTTCTGCGCCGGGGATGAATTCCTCAACACCCAATTCGGCAACAACAACCCGTACTGCCAGGACAACGAGATCTCCTGGCTGGATTGGCAGCGGCTGGAACATAACCGGGATATTTTTCGCTTTTTCCGCAAGATGATCGGCTTCCGCAAGAGCCACCCGACACTCGCGCGCAGCCGCTTCTGGCGCGAGGATGTGCGCTGGCACGGCACCGGGGCAGAGATCGACATGTCATTCGAGTCGCGGCAGCTGGCGTTCTACCTGGATGGGGCCCAAGAAGACGACGCCGACCTCTATGTCATGATCAACTGCGGGTGGCAGGAAAAGACCTTTACCCTGCAGCAACCGGACCGGCGCGGCTGGAAGCTCGTCGTCGACACCAGTCGCGACAGCCCCGACGATTTTCCCGAGCCGGAACGGGCACTGCCGCTGTCATCAAAAGACCTGGTAGTGCGGGGGCGGTCCGTCATGGTGCTTGTCCGGCCGCGGCAATAGCGCCAGGACCCGGTGCAAATCCAGTAAGCCGCTGTAAACGTAAGCTCTTTACAGTTCTTCACGCGCAGGCAACACCAAACGGTCGACCGATGGGGTACCATAGGGCGGAGAAGGGGCCGTGCCGGTACCCGGCGGTTCGCCGCAGTACCTGGCAGTGCCTTTGCCACTGAATCCGGATCGCTATCAATGCAGAACAAATGGATGCGGCGCCTGCTGCCGCTGCTGGTCATGGCCGCCGCGGCGCTTATCGCGCTGGCAATGATCAAGAGCCGGCCGGAGCTGCCGCAACGTGAAAGCGTGGCGAGCTTGCCGCTGGTGGATGTGATGACAGTCCAGCCCGGGCCGGTGCAGGCCGCGGTCCACTCCCGCGGAACGGTATCGGCCAGGATGGATATCGAGCTGGTCACCGAGGTGTCCGGCAAGGTCATCTGGGTGGCCCCTGAATTTGTCACCGGCGGTGCGGTTGCAAAGGGTACCACCCTGTTGCGGATCGACCCGATCGATTACGAAGTGGCCCTGTCCACTGCGCAGGCCGATGTTGCCAGCGCGAAGCTGTCCCTGGCGGAAGTGCAGGTGGTGGTGAAGCGGGCCGCGATCGAGGAGGCCGAGGCCCGGGTCCGGTCCGCCCAGGCCCGCCAGCGCCAGGCCGAGGCGGACCTGGCCAACACCAGCATAGTGGCGCCATTTGACGCCGTCATCGACACCAGGCAGGTCGACCTCGCCCAGTATGTGCAGGCGGGGTCGCCGCTGATGAGGCTGCTGGGCACGGACAGCGTGGAGGTCAGGTTGCCCCTGCTGGCCTCGGATGTCCCCTTTACCCGCTACGGCCAGGCCCCCGACGGCAGCTGGCCCGAGGCCACGCTCACCGCCAGGTTCGGCGACATCGAACGCAGCTGGCCGGCGCGACTGGTGCGCATGGAGCAGCGGGTGGACGAGCAGACCCGGGTGTTTTACCTGGTGGCCCAGGTGGACGCTCCCTACGATACGACCCGCCACCCCTGGCCCCTGTCCGTCGGGCTCTTTGTCGAGGCCGACATCCGCGGTGCCGAGATTCCGATGGCGACCCGCATCCCCCGTTCCGCGCTCTATGATGGCGATGCGGTCTATGTCCTGGAGCAGGGCAGCATGCGCAAGCGCCCGGTCACGGTGCTGCGCAGGGAGCAGGACAGCGTCATTGTCGGCGCGGGCCTGGCCAGCGGCGACCAGGTGATCCTGTCGCGCCTGGATATCATGGCGGACGGTATGCCCGCGGCGGCGGAAAAATAGCATGTATCCGATGCATGAGCGCGGTATCGTCGCCTGGATGGCGGGCAACCCGGTAGCCGCCAACCTGCTGATGCTGGTCGTGCTGCTGGGTGGCCTGGCCTCGCTGGACGGTATCACCAAGGAAGTCTTTCCCACCTTTCCCTCGGAGACCCTGACCATCACCGTGCCCTACCCGGGAAGCTCCCCGGAGGAGGTGGAAGAGGGCATCGTGCGCAAGGTCGAGGAGGCGATCCAGGATGTGATCGGCGTGGATGAGATCAGCTCGGTTGCGCAGGAGGGCGTGGGCGTGGTGACCGTGCAGCTCGAGCCGGGCACCGCGATGAGCAAGGCGTTCAGCCAGATCAAGGCCAGGGTCGACTCGATCGCGTCCTTCCCCCTCAACGCGGAGGAACCCATTGTCGAGGAGATACTGTCCCGCACCCGGGCGATGCGGCTGACCCTCTATGGCGCACTGGATGAACACCAGTTGAAGGAGCTGGCACAGCGGCTGCGCGATGAGGTATTGCTGCTGCCCGGTATCACCCAGGTCGCGATCAGCGGCGAGCGCGATTACGAAATTTCCATCGAGGTGTCGGATGCGGCGCTGCGCCGTTACGCCCTGGCGTTCAACGACGTGGTCAGGGCGGTACAGCTGCGCTCGCGGGACCTGCCCGGGGGCAAGCTGCGCACCGATGCCGGTTCCATCACGCTGCGCTCGGTCGGGCAGGCCTATACCAGCGAGGATTTTTCCCGGCTCACCCTGCTGACCCGGGACGACGGTACCAGGATTACCCTGGGCGACGTCGCCACGGTACAGGACACGTTTACCGACCAACCCGTGCTGAGCCGTCTCAATGGCAAGTCCAGCCTGACCCTGGAAGTAGACCGGGTGGGAGACCAGGACGTGCTGGCGATGACGCGGGAGCTGCGCCAGTTTGTGGAGCGCAAGCAGTCCGAATTGCCGCCCGGTGTTGAGTTTACGGCCTGGTCCGACCGCAGTGTGACCCTCAAGGGGCGCATTGAGCTGATGCTCTCCAGCGCCGCCCAGGGCGCGGTGCTGGTACTGATCACCCTGGCCCTGTTCCTGGACCTGTCGCTGGCGTTCTGGGTGATGCTCGGTGTGCCGTTCTCCATGCTGGGAGCTCTGCTGGCGATCAACCTGTTTGGCCTGCCCGTGTCCATCAACCTCATCTCGGTATTCGGTTTTATCCTGGTGCTCGGGATGCTGGTGGACGATGGTATCGTCACTGCCGAGAGCGCCTACACCCAGCTCGAACAGGAAGGACAGGGTGTGGAAAGTATTGTCAGGGGCGTCAAGCGGGTATCGGTGGCTACTGTCTTCGGGGCGTTGACCACGATGGTGGCGTTTGTCCCGGCCTGGTTCCTGTCCGAGGGGATCGGTCGTATTTTTTCCCAGATCGCACCGATAGTGGTGCTGTGCCTGGGTTTTTCGTTGCTGGAAACCAAGCTGATACTGCCGGCACACCTGCGCCACATCCGCATCGGCGGGCGCCAGCACAAACCCGGATCCCTGTCCGGCCGGCTCGCCGCACTGCAGCGGGCCTGCGCCGGGGGCCTGCAGCGGTTCGCCGATACCCGTTACCGGTCTCTGCTGGAGCTGGCGGTGCGCAACCGCTACACCACCCTGGCCATTTTCCTCGGGGGGTTGATCATCTGCCTGGCACTGGTACCGGCGGGCATCGTGCGGTTTGTGTTCTTTCCCAGCGTGCCTTCGGACCAGATCAGCATCAGCCTGAAAATGCCCCAGGGCACGCCCTGGCAGCAGACCCACGCCTACGCCCTGCGTATCGAGGAGGCCGCCAGGGCCATGGATGCCCGCTACCGGGAGCAGACGGGTTCCGGGCAGGGCGTGATAGTGGAATTGATGTCTCTCTCCACTGCGGATACCGAGGCCCAGCTGACGGTGGAGTTATTGCCCAGCACCGAGCGCGATATCACCTCGGTTGAGCTGGCGCAGTGGATGCGCGAGAGCCTGGGCGAGCTCAGCGGTGTACAGGCGCTGATTTTCAATTCCAGCGCCGGCCCCCCCGGTTCGGTGGTGGATGTCGAACTCGCGGGCCAGGACCTGGAGGCCCTGCGCGCCGCCGCCGACGAATTGAAGGTGGCCCTGGCGGGCTATGAGGGCGTATTCGATATCCGTGACAGCTTTGACGCCGGTGCGCCGGAACTCGATATCAGGGTAACCCCCGAGGGCGATGCCCTGGGGCTGGGGCAGGTGGAACTTGCGACCCAGGTCAGGCAGGCGTTTTTTGGCGCGGAAATCCAGCGCCTGCAGCGCGGTCGCAACGAGGTCCGGGTCTATGTGCGCTTTCCCGCCGGGGAGAGGGCCACGCTGGAGTCACTGCGGTCCATGTGGATAGACGTGCCCGGGCGCGGCAAGGTGCCCTTCGAGGTGGTGGGCGAGGCGCGCGAGCGCACCGGAATCAGTGTGATCAATCGCTTCAACCGCCAGCGGGTGGTCAACGTGGAAGCGGACGTGGACAAGACCCTGATCGAACCCGGCGTGGTCGACCAGGAGATCGTCACCCGGCTGCTGCCGCAGATACTGGCCCGCCACCCCGGCGTCTCGAGCCGCCTCAGCGGCGAGGCGGAAGACGAGGCGAAGACCACCGACTCCCTCACTCTTGGCGCGATCGTGATCCTGGTCATGATCTACGCCGCGCTGGCGGTACCGCTGCGCAGCTACGGCCAGCCGCTGATTATCATGTCGGTTATTCCCTTCGGTATCACCGGGGCCATCCTCGGACACCTGATCGTCGGCAGCAGCGTCAGTATCCTGTCGGCGGTAGGGATGATCGGCCTGTCAGGTATCGTCGTCAACGACAGCCTGGTACTCGTGGACCACATCAACGAGCGACTGAAAAACGCGGAAGAGCGCTGGCAGCAGGCGGTTGTCGAGGGCGGCGTGCGCCGCTTCCGGCCGGTGCTGCTGACCTCGGTGACGACTTTCATGGGCCTGCTGCCGATCCAGCTGGAGGCCTCCATCCAGGCCCAGTTCGTCAAGCCGATGGCGATTTCAATCGCCTTCGGCGTGATGTTCGCGACCTTCGTCACCCTGTTCCTGGTGCCGGTGCTGTACTACGTCGGGCGGGATATCAGGTCGCTGTCGGGCAAGGCGGTACCGGGCCAGGTCGGGGACAACCCGGTTTCCTAGCCGCCGTAGAGAAACTCGGGGCCATCGATATCGGTGGCCGGAATGTCCTCGCGTTCGATCCAGTAGTCCTGGTTGTGGCGCCATTCGGGCTTGTCGCCGCGGCGCGGCAGTTCGTCGAGGCCGCGCATCAGGTAACCCGGGCTGAAGTTGTCCTGTTCGATCCAGGGCAGGATCTTCATGTCCCTGTCTTCCTCGCGCAGGGCGACCTCAACCCGCTTCGCGCCGATCGCATCCATATGGTTGAGCAGCTTGCAGACGAAATCCCCCACTATGTCCACCCGCAGGGTCCAGCTTGCGCGGAAGTAGCCGAATACCCACAGCAGGTTCGGCACGCCGGTGAACATCATGCCGCGGTAGGTGATCGTTTCGTGCCAGTCGAGGGGCTTGCCGTCCACTTCGAAGGGGATGTCTCCCATCACCGAGAGGCGGAAGCCGGTGGCGGCGACGATGATGTCGGCCTCGATCTCCTGCCCGGAACTGGTGCGCACGCCCTTTTCGGTAAAGGTATCGATGGTGTCGGTCACCACTGATACCTTGCCTTGCGCCGCTGCCTTGAAGATATCGCCCTCCGGGCAGAACGCCAGGCGCTGTTGCCACACCCGGTATTTCGGGGTGAAGTGAGGTTCGAACTGGAAGTCCTCACCCGCATACTGCCTGACCAGCGCCTTCAACTCCTCGAAAACCGTTTCAGGCTCCTCGAGGCAGCGTCGCGTCAGCACCTGCTGGTCGTGCAGGATCTGTGCGCGCACCACCCGGTGGATGGTCGGCTCGTCGATGCCGACCTCGCGCAGGCGGTCGGCCAGCTCGTTCCGGTTCTCGGCGCAGAAGAAGTAGGTCGGCGAGCGCTGCAGCATGGTGACATGCGCCGCCTTCCCGGCGAACGCCGGGATCACCGTGGCGGCGGTGGCACCGGAACCGATGACCAGTATCCGCTTGCCGGTGTAGTCGATGCCGGGATCCCACTGCTGGGCGTGGATGAACCTGCCCTTGTACCTGCCGATGCCCGCCCAGTCGGGGATATAGGGCTTCTCGTGATCGTAGTAACCCTGGCACATCCACAGGAAGTTGCAGGTGAACGTGAGCCTCGCGCCGTCTGAACGCCGGGTCGCCTCGACGGTCCACAGGTTGTT
>Ga0316195_10000529_pt1 | contig 15508 bp, 13 predicted proteins | sample Phised1_MG_FD_204937 | JGI IMG/M metagenome (GOLD analysis project Ga0316195, IMG submission 204937) | Coastal sediment microbial communities from Maine, United States - Phippsburg sediment 1 | ecosystem: Environmental > Aquatic > Marine > Coastal > Sediment | place: USA: Maine | collected... | reverse complement strand
CGTCGTCGAAGACCTTTTGGGCGAGCGTCTGCGACGGCGAGAGATCCACGCCGTCCACGGAGGGAAACGGAATCGGAATCGTTCCGGCGATGAGTCGCTCGCCGACCGCCTCACGGACTGCGATTACCGCTCCATAGAGTTCGTCCCCTGTGATGACCGCGACGATGGGTCTGGCCACGCCGGAGGCATCGATCAACGAACTGCCGACAGGGCTCGCTTCCACGGCCTCGGCGAATGGCGAGCGCACGCCATCTGGCAGGGGTGACGCAACGAGCAATGTGGTCCCGAGGACGGTCACGACGAAGGCGAAGCCGAGGCCGATCGCCGCTCCCCCGAGCTTGTCGAGGGTTGTGACCCCAGGAACAACCCTCATCGTCGTGGCAACGATCCGCCCGACGAGGATGGCCCCGACAACGAGCCCCACGAAGACGAACACACCTGCCAGAACCCTGCCTACCTCGTACGGGATGTTCGCCATGCCAGAGACGATGGTGCCGAGGACCGGTGAGAGCCTGAAGACGATGAGGGATCCGAAGACCAGGAGTCCGAGGTCGATTGCCTCGCGGAGGAGGCCGCGCCGCCATCCGACCACGACGAACGTGATCCCAACGACGATGATGGCCCAGTCATACGCACTCACGAAGGGGATTCCTCAGTCCGGATCGGGCTCGTCGACGTCAACCGTTACAACGGGTTGCTCCGCTGTCTTCCTGAGGCGCGTAGGAGATCGTTCCTCGAACATGCCCTCCGAGGCTTGTTCCCAGGTCTGGTCGAGCACTCGCGTCCGCCACCAATGACCCAACACGATCCGGACCGATGCAGCGAGGGGCACGGCGATGATGACACCCCATATCCCCGCGAGCGCGCCTGCGAGTACGAGGACGAGGAGCGTCGCCGCTGGATGGAGGCGGACGGTAGCTCGCAGCACCGTGGGCGAGATGAAGTTGTTGTCGATTTGTTGCACAACGACGGCGACGACAACCGCCCACAACGCTGTCTGCACGTCTGCGGTGGCTATCGCGATGATCACGCCAAGTGCCCCACCCACCCACGGACCGAGGAACGGCACGATGTTGAGGATCCCACCGATGAGTCCGATGAGGAGCCAGAACTCAAGCCCGATGATGCGGTACCCGAGGGAGAGCATCACACCGACGATCAGAGCGACGAGCAGCTGCCCTCGAAGGAACCCGCCGAGGGCGGTGTTGAGCTGTCGCCCGACGTGCGCTGCCTCAGCGCGGCGTCGTTCGGGAAAGATCCCGACCAGGCGCTCCTGCACGTTCGGAAGGTCGATGAGGAAGTAGAAGGCAAGCACCGGTCCGACCAGGAACACGAGGATGAACTCAAAAATCCCAGCGGTCACCGATCCCAGGCGGTCCAGCACGATCGAGACGATGGCGTCGCGGTTGTCAGGGTCATTGAGGTATTCGACAATTCGGTCGTAGTCCCATACGGTCACGTTGTCGAATCCGAGTTGCTCCAGCATCCCTTCGATGTCGCTCGACGAATCGTCGTACAGCGCAGGGAAGGTCTCGACGAAATCCTTGCCCTGGTCGACGACGTTGGGGACGATGGCAAGCGCGAGAAGAGCCGCGCCAGCGAAGAAGACGACGAAACCAGCGATGGTGCCCACGATCCGTGGGATTCCTCGGTCCTGTAACCACGACACGAACGGGTTGAGGATCACAATGACCACGATCGCGAGGAACAGCGGCGCGAAGATCACCCTGCCCTCGACGAGCACGATGAATGCAGCGATGATCAACAGGCCGACACCGATCATCGACCAGGAGAAGATCCCTACGCGCCGGACGATCGTCCCGAGGTCATCATCGGCCATGCACGCGAGTGTATGCGGGCACCGGCGATTCCCGGTGGTTTGGCGTCCTGATCGGCTCGCTCGTTCCCGTCCCGCTAGCGTGCTCCCCTCCCATCGAACATACGAGGTGCACCGTGAGGGTCGGCGAGTCAATGATCGATGTCGTGGGTCGGACACCCGTGGTGAAGCTCTCGAAAGTCGTGCCGGAAGGTGCCGCCGATGTCTTCGTGAAACTCGAGTGGTTCAATCCCACGGGCTCGTACAAGGACCGTATGGCGCTCGCCATGATCGACGGGGCGGAACGACGGGGCGATCTCCGCCAAGGGATGACGGTTGTTGAGTACACGGGAGGCAGCACCGGATCGTCCCTTGCCTACGTGTGTGCTGCGAAGGGATATCGCTTCCGTGTCGTGTCATCTGACGCATTCTCGGCTGAGAAACTCAGGACGATGAGGGCCCTCGGTGCCGAACTCACAATCGTTCCGAGTGTCGGTGGAAAGATCACGCCGGACCTGGTGCCTCGCATGATCGAGAAGGCATCCGAATTCGCCGCAGAACCGGACACCTATTGGACCAATCAGCTGCACAACGCTGACTCCCTCGACGGGTATCGCAACATCGGCGTTGAGTTGCTCGAACAGATGGACCGCCCGATCGATGTCTTCTGCGCGGTCGTCGGTACTGCAGGGCTGGCGATGGGCGTCTCAGCCGCCCTGACCAACGGAGGGTCACAGGCTCGCATCATCGTCCTTGAACCATCGACCTCTGCCGTGATCAGCACCGGGGTCCCCGGCACACACGGTGTTGAAGGCACTGGAATCGGCTTCATTCCTCCGTTGCTTGATGAGAAACGATACGACGAGGTTCGTTCCATCGACGAAGCGGCCGGTCGCTCCATGGCGCGCAGACTCGCCGCCCAGGAGGGCCTGCTCGCAGGTACGTCTACGGGCCTCAACATCGAGGGCGCCGTGCAGCTCGCCGCAGAACTCGGTGAAGGGCACACGGTGGTCACCGTGGCCGTCGACACCGGCCTCAAATACCTCGCAGGTGACCTCTACGCCACCTGACAGGATTCTCGAACCTCATGTCATGGAGCTGGCGGTGGGACTCGAACCTAGAGCGGCCGACCGAGAACCGGTGAACAGACCGGCCGCGGACGCCCTCCGCCAGCGATCGGGGAGAGAAGGTCCGAGCGAACGCGAGGACACGAATGAAATTCATCTTGCCTCAACGCCCCATTGGAGCTGGCGGTGGGACTCGAACCTAGAGCGGCCAAACCAGATCGCGTGAACCGACCGTCTCCGAACCCCTCCCGCCAGCGGTCGGGTGGGAAGGGTCCGAGCAAACGCGAGGACACGAACGAAATTCATCTGTATTCGACGCCCCCGTCGAGCTGGCGGTGGGACTCGAACCCACGGCCTGCCGCTTACAAGGCGGCTGCTCTGGCCATCTGAGCTACGCCAGCAGGAGCGTCAGGATACCCAGCCGCGCACCCGAGCGACCTCAAAGCAGGCGAGGGAGGCCGCGACGGACGCGTTGAGACTCTCAGCTCCCCCAACCATGGGGATCCTGGCCAGGACGTCACATCGTTCGGCGACGAGACGTGAGAGCCCCGCCCCCTCGGCCCCGATGCACAGTGCGACCGGTCGGGAGAGGAGGTCAAGACCAAGGAGTGACGTCTCCGCCTCCCCCTCGAGCCCAACCGTCCACACGTCGAGTTTCGACAAGCGACTCAGTGCCTCGGCGATGGAGGAAACGGCAACCACCGGGACGTGCTCGAGTGCACCGACGGCCGCTTTGAATGCCGTCGCACCAATCGGGGCACTTCGGCGGTGGGACACAACGAGGGCGGTCATGCCCATGGCCCATGCCGTCCTGGCCACAGCACCGATGTTGCGCGGATCCTCAACATGGTCGAGAACCAGCAGAGCTGGTAGATCTGAACCGTGAACTGCGTCGTCGAGACGTACGGTCGGGATGGCGACCGCCCTGGCGATCACACCCTGGGGGGCATCGGTTGCAGCCAGTGGCCTGACATCGTCGACCATGGTGACGTGGGCACCTGAGGACTTGGCCTTGGAGATCAGGCGAACGACATCGTCCCTGCCTGCGCGCCGACGCTCGACGATGAGCTCACGAACGCGCCCCGCGTCGATTGCTGCCTCGACGGCGTGCGTGCCTTCGAGGTCAGCTCCGATGCCAGCGAGCGCCATCAGGCGTGTCCTCGATCGTGATGCCGATGGCATCGAGCGCTTCACGAATGGCGTCTGCTGTTGCCCAGTCCTTCGATGCCCGTGCCTCGTCCCGCACGATCAGGAGGTCGTCGATGGATGCCGCTGTCACGCCGAGGGCGGAGGCCACCGCATCGATGTCGATGTCGCCACGATCGGGGGTGTCGATGTCGAGACCAAGGACCGAAACCATGTCGTCAAAGGCCACGGCCAATGCTTCGACGTCCTCACCGCTGTCCAGGCCCCCGTTCCCGCGACGCACGACGTCGAAGACGACTGCAAGTCCACCTGCGACGTCGAGATCGTTGTCCATGGCCGCTGCAAAGGCACCAAGCGCATCACGATCCGGTTCGCCCTCGAGGTGATCGGGGAGCCGTCGGCGGAACGCCTTGAGCCGGTCGAGGCTCGCCTCGGCATCGGCCAATGCATCACTCGAGAACTCGAGCGGCTTGCGATAGTGCGTCCGCAGGTAGAAGAGCCGCACAGCCATCGGGTCCCATTCCTCGAGCGAGTCGAGAAGCGTCACGACGTGACCAGTCGATTTCGCCATCTTCTCGCCGCTGAGATTCAGCATGCCGTTGTGCATCCAATACCTCGAAAAGACAGTGCCGCTGGCCGCCTCGGATTGGGCGATCTCATTCTCGTGGTGAGGAAAGATCAGGTCCGTCCCGCCCCCGTGGATGTCGAACCCCTCGCCGAGATATCGCGACGCCATCGCTGAGCATTCGATGTGCCAGCCTGGTCGGCCGGGCCCCCACGGCGAGGCCCACGACGGTTCGCCTTCCTTGGATGCCTTCCACAGAGCGAAGTCGAGCGGATCACGCTTGCGGTCGTCGATGCCGACGCGCTCCCCCGCCCGAAGGTCGTCGAGATCATGGCGTGACAGCTTCCCGTATCCGTCGAAGGAGCGGACCGCAAAGTAGACATCGCCGTTCAACTCGTACGCATGGTCACGATCGATGAGCTCTCCGATGAGCGCGATCATCTCCGGAATGTGCTCGGTTGCCCTCGGCTCGATTGTCGGTGGAAGGTTGCCGAGGCCGTTGTACGCCTTCGTGAACGCCCGGAAAGCTGCTGCTGCGACGTGCTCGGTCGTCGTACCGAGCTCCGCGGCCCGATCGATGATCTTGTCATCGATGTCCGTGACGTTCCTGACGAACACAACGTCGTGCCCCGACCACTCCAGGTACCTCCGCAGCACGTCGAACGCGACGGCGGAACGCCCGTGTCCGAGATGGGGCTCTGATTGCACGGTCGGACCGCAGACGTAGATCGTGACAGGGCGGTCGCTCCCAACCTCGAGCGGGACCACCGCGCGTTCGAGGGTGTTGTAGACCTGCATGGCCAGGATGGTACCCGTGCCGGGATCAGCCATACCGCCGGAAGTAGGCTGCGACGATGAACCGATCCCCTCTTGGGCCCGCTCCCCTCATCTACGCACACAGGGGCGACCGATCTCGGGCACCGGACAACACCATCGAGGCATATCGGCTGGCGGTCGAGGCGGGGGCCGATGGCATCGAACTCGATGTCAGGCGTACGAGGGATGACGTCCTGATCCTCGTCCACGACCCGAGCCATGGCAACCGTCCGCCGTTTGCCGAAATGAGCCTTGAAGAGGTGAGATCTGAGGAACCGTCAATCCCGACGTTCGACGAGGCGCTCGCCTTCGTGCCTTCCAGCGTCTACCTCAATGTCGAGATCAAGAACACCGCCTACGAACCCGGATTCGACCCTTCCCGTCGCATCGTCGATGAGACGCTTTCGGCAATCTCGTCCATCGATGACCCATCGAGGATCCTGATGTCCTCCTTCGATCCCGAGAGCGTCCGGCGATCCATCGAAATCGCACCGAACGTGCTCGCCGGGCTACTGATCGGGTCGGGCGTCGAGATCGGGGCAGGGATCGACATGGCGCTTGCCCTCGGAGTTCAGGCCATCCATCCACCCATGACGACGCTCCTCACAGACCCGAGGGCCTCGGTCGACCGCTGCATACAGGCCGGGCTCGCAGTCGTCGTCTGGAACGCGAATACGCCCAAGGACGTCGAGATCGCCGTGGAGGCGGGTGTGGACGTCATCATCACTGACGACCCAGGAATGGCGAGGGCTGTGATCGGGCGCGACTGACCGATCAGCGGGTGAGGTTCACGACCGCAAAGGCAGCGAGACCCTCACCAGCTCCTATCCAACCGAGACCGTCAGTCGTCGTCGCCTTCACCGAGACATTCATCGGCGCCAAGCGGACCGCCCTGGCGAGTTCCGCTTTCATATCGTCCCGGTGGGGTGCAACCATGACGCTCTGGGCGACGATCGTCACGTCGACGTTCGAGATGTCGTAACCACGGTCGAACACCATCGTGACGCACCGTGCGACGAGATCCATCGAGCGCACACCATTCCACTGGGGATCGCTGCTCGGAAAGAACGTTCCGAGATCACCGATTGCCGCCGCGCCCAAAACCGCGTCGCACACCGCATGCGCGGCGACGTCACCGTCGGATGTCGCCATGATCCCCGACTCGTGGTCGACAGGGACACCACAGAGGATGACCGGCCCAGGGCCACCAAACCGGTGGGCGTCGTACCCGAAGCCAACACGTTGGTCAGCCACGGCGGTCCGCCACGGCTGCGATGGCTCGCGCCCGCTCGAGGTCCTCGGGGTAGGTGACCTTCAGGTTTGTGGCTTCGCCCGGCACGGTGACAACGGTACCACCGAGCCGCTCCACCAACCCGGCGTCGTCCGTGACGTCCTCATGGGGATCAACTCGATGAGCCTCGACCAGTACGTCTCGACGGAAGCCTTGAGGCGTCTGGACGGTCACCAACGACGCTCGATCGAGCGTATTGATGATCCTGTCACCGCTGACCTTCTTCACCGTATCGCTCACCGGCATCGCCGGAATGACCGCATCGACATCCCCAACGTGAAGACGCTCGAGGACGGAGAGGATGAGCGCACGGGATACGAGCGGCCGCGCTGCGTCATGGATGAGGACCCATTCCACGTCGCCCAGCGTCGCGAGACCCGATGCGACAGAGTCCCGACGTCGGGTGCCTCCGGGGATCCCACCGGGCACATCGCCGACGATCGTCACGGACAGGTCGAGCGATGCAAACGCAGCAGCACTCCGTTCCCACAACGGATGACCGTCGATCGTCGCGGCGTGCTTCGGTCCCCCGAACCTTTCGCCCCGACCGGCAGCGACGATGATCACCGCCGTGGTTGCGACATCGCGAGACGTCACGTCACCCGTCGTCTGCTTCGTCGACCTTCGGCAGGGCCCGATCGAGCTTCTTGATCGTGTCCTCCTCCGACAGGTTCAGGGAGAACTGGAGTTCGGATACGATGATCAAGCGAGCCTTTGCAAGCATCCGCTTGAGAGCGGGAGAGATCCCCTTTATCTGTTGCGCGTAGGTGAGGTCCCTCACCACTTCAGCAACCTGGAAGATGTCCCCGGAGTTGATCTTCTCTGTGAGGAGCTTGTACCAGCGGCTCCAGTTGGCTCCCGCCTCCTGCGGCTCCTCTTTGAACACAGCAAACACCTGTCGTGCCTTGTTCGTCGAGATCACGGGTCGCACGCCGCGTTCGACCGCCGATGCGACGGGAACACGGAGTGTCAGCTGGTCCGTTGCGATCTCCAGCACGAAGTAGTCCTGGGCATCGCCGTCGAAATCGATCCGTTCCTTCTTGACGATCGTCGCTGCACCATGATGCGGATACACGACCTTGTCGCCGACCTTGAACGGAGAGGCCTTTGCGGCCTTTTTGGCCGCAGGCTTTTTGGCCGCAGGCTTTTTGGCCGCAGGCTTTTTGGCCGCAGGCTTTTTGGCCGCAGGCTTTTTGGCCGCAGGCTTTTTGGCCGCAGTCTTGGAAGCAGCAGGCTTCTTCGCCGCAGGCTTCTTCGCCGCTGTCTTGGAAGCTGCCGGCTTCTTCGTCGTCTTCGTCGTAGCTGCAGGCTTCTTCGCAGCAGGTTTCTTGGTGGCCACAGAACCTCAGAGATCGCTTCGGGAAGGTGATTCTATCGGGAACGGCATGTTGGCCGCAGATCAGGAGTGGACGTCGGCCCTGGTGAGGACCGACTCGCGCCGTGCCAGGTAGCTTCGGATGGTCGCTGCCCTCGCAGGCCCGACACCGTCGACTTCCGCAAGATCCTCGGCACTTGCGTTGAGCAACCTGACGTAACTGCGGAAACGCTTGAGAATCGCGTCACGGACCGGTTCGGGGAGCCGGGGGACATCAGCAAGCGCCCTGGCGCCGCGCGGAGTCGCATGGTCGTCGAGACCTCCGAGGCTCATCGCTACGGCGATCGCCTCGGCGCTGTAGAGGTCGTCGCCGTCCAGGGTGTCGAGCGCTCGAAACACCGAGGTTCCCTTGGAGGGGCGCCTCGGCCGGTAGTCGAAGTTCACCAGTTCGGCGATCTCCACAACACCGCGCTCGAGGTCCTCCGCCTGGAGTGACACGAGAGATGCTGTCTCACCGATCTCGGCCGAGATCGTATCGAGATCGTCACCGATGCTCCTGATGACCGCGGCTCGCTGGACGACGCCAACGACATCCCGCACCGAAACCACGCCATCGGCTTCGTATCGGTCGAGCCTGGCCACAGCGTCATCGAATTGATGGCGGAGCCGTTCCAGGGACTGGAGACGCTGGTTGGCCTCTGCGAGTAGCTCGGTCACTGACTGCAGCGTGAACTGGACCTCGCCGGAGAAGACGACAGCCCGTAGGTGGCTCTCCTCGGAAACGGCGAGCACCGCGGCGCCGGTTTGCCGGGCAAGGCGTTCTGCGGTTCGGAAGCGGGTCCCGGTCTCGACCGTGGTGATCTGGGGATCGGGCATGAAGTGGACGTTTGCGGCCGTGATCATCCCGGTCTCGTCGTCCACGACGATCCCGCCATCCATCTTGGCGAGCTCTGCGAGGCGCTGAGCCGTGAACGGGGCGTTGTGGATGACGAAACCGCCAGCGACCACATCGTCGAGGTCCTCGTCTGTGCTGATCAGGACGAGGGCACCCGTCCCTTGCGCCATGATCAATTCCGCGGCGTTGCGTAGCGGCGTTCCGGGGGCGAAACGGCGAAGAAGATCGAGGGAGGCTGCAACCTGCGGAGTCATCGTCCCTCAGAGTAGTCGGTTGATCCACGAGAACGGGGCACCGTTGCACGACCTTCACCGCAGTACGCCGGCAGCCGGTTCCGGCGCGCCGGGTGATCAGGGGGTCACCCTATCGCAGCGCCGAAACCACACTCGATGAGCACCTCGAACAGGCGTGTCAGCCGGTCCCCTGGGGCGATGATGGGGTCAGCGCCCACTCGGGAGGCTTCAGCTCTGCGGATGGCTGCCCTGCCAACCCGGCGGATATCACCGGTCAGGCCGAGCTCACCCCATGCAGCGGTTCGTCGCAGAGGAACGTCAGCGAACGCCGAGGCTACCGCAAGGGCCACCGGCAGGTCGGCCCCCGGCTCCGTGATACGTATGCCACCCATGACGCTGACGTACACGTCGTAGCGGGACAGGGGCATGGAGGAATGGCGTTCGAGGACCCCAAGGATCTGGTGCAGGCGCGCTGCGGGCAAACCCGTCACGCTCCGTCGGGGCTGCTCGGAGGCACTCGGAACAGCGAGCGCCTGGATCTCGACCATCATCGGACGTTTACCCTCGACCATCGGGAAGAGGACGGTTCCCGATGCTTGTTCGTCCCTGTGCGCGATCAGCATCCCGCTCGGATCGGGCACCTCGGTGAGCCCCTCGGCTGTCATCTCGAATATGCCGATCTCATTGACGGATCCATACCGATTCTTGATGCTGCGCAGCAAGCGGAGGCCATGGTCAGCGTCGCCCTCGAGGTACAGGACAACGTCCACCATGTGCTCCAGTGTGCGAGGTCCGGCGATCGACCCATCCTTGGTGACATGGCCAACGAGGACCACAGCCATTCCCGTCGACTTTGCATGGGCGATCAGCCTCGCTGCAGACTCCCGCACCTGCGAGGTTCCGCCTGCGGCTCCTGCGATCTCCGACGACGAGACGGTTTGGATCGAATCGACGATGACGGCGCGGGGCGACCGCTCCGTAGCAAGCGCAATGATGTCATCGACGTCATATACCGATGCGATCTGGACGCCTTCGGACGCCACGCCGACCCGCCTGGCTCGCATCTGCACCTGGTGGGCAGACTCTTCTGCCGTTGCAACGAGTACCTCCCCACCATGCGCGGCGAACGAGTCAGCGAGCTGGAGCAGCAAGGTCGACTTGCCCACCCCTGGCTCACCTCCGACGAGGAGCACAGAACCGGGGACCACCCCCCCTCCGAGAACACGGTCGATCTCTACGATGCCGACGGCATCGCGATCCCTGACGGGAACGCCGGCAGAGCGTGCCCCCACGACCTCGACCGCGTGGACCCGCGGCCGTGCCACAACGGTCTCCGCGAGCGGTTCCTGGCTGCGGCACTGCGGGCAGAAACCCATCCACTTTGCGGAGCGGTGCCCACAGGTCTGGCAGAGGTAGGTCGGTTTGTCGACCCTGCTATTACCTTTCATGCCGACGACAGTAGACCGTCGGTGTGACACACTCAGGACCGGTGGATCAGCCAGGCCGTGAGGCCGATCAGGGCCACCACGAGCAGGATGAGGGCCACGACGGCGGCGAATGTCCATGGTTCAGCAACGCGAATCGACAACAGCACAGGCATCCGTGGCACAATAGCCCACGGTGCGACCGACACCTTCGCTGGGCAGCGACGAGTAGGAACGGCAGATGGGCGACGACAAAGACCAGTTCGATGACCTCTTCGAGCCGTTCGAGCTTGCCGAAACACCGGTTGCTACGCCTGCCGCCGGCTCCACACCCCCCGACGTCGATCAGCCGTTCGATCCTGCCCGCGGTGTGAGCCAAACGCATGTGACCACGGAGCACGCAGCCGTCGGCAGCATCAGCTGCCCCGCATGCGGGGTGCAGAATCCTGCCTTCAACCACCATTGTGAGCGGTGCGGGTCACGCCTGAATGCCGATCCCATGCCAATCGCAGCCGCTCCCGCCAGCCGGTCGAGCGCAGGCGGTCGGGCCCTTGGCGTCCTTGCAGCCGTCGTGCTCGTCGTTGCACTCGTCGCACTCATGTTCAACATCTTCCGCAGCGGAGACGATGCGGTTGCGGGACCGGACGACTCTTCGTCAACCTCGTCGACCACCACCCAGCCCGTCATCGTCACTGAGCTGATCCCAACCTCGGTGAAGGCAAGCTCCCAACTCTCGGACAGTTTCGGCCCCGAGAACCTCATCGACGGTGACCCGGAGACGCGGTGGAACGACAACAGCCTCCGGGGGGTCGATGGATGGCTGGAATTCACCTTCGCCACACCGGTCCAGGTGACGGAGCTCGAGTTCCAGAACATCACTGACGACACCAAGTTCCAGCAGAACTACAAGATCCAGGGTTACACCATCACGGTCAACGACCTCAACGTCCCCATCAGCGGACGTCTCGTCAATTCGAACGAACCACAGCGTGTCCGGATCGCAAGCCTCGACACCTTCACCCTGCGGGTCGACGTCTCGACCACGTATCCCGCGGAACCGGTTGGCGATGCTCCCCCCTTCGACGAACTCGCCCTCCAAGGCGTGAGGTTCTTCGGCGTCGAGAAGTAGGAAGCTCGCTTCGCTCGCTGTAGCAGGTACAAGACGCAGCTCCGCTGCGGCTCAGTCCTTGATGTAGGGCTTGCCGTCGGCGGCTGGGGGGCGGGCCCTTCCGACGACACCGGCCACGACGATGATCGTCACGATGTATGGCGTCATGGACAGGAATTCGGACGGAATGGGCGTCCCGAGAATGCCCAGCTTCTGTTGGAGCGCGAGGGCGAACCCGAACACGAGGCCTGCACCGAACACGCCGAGCGGCATCCACCGACCGAAGATCATGGCGGCGAGACCGATGAACCCGATCCCCGCGGTGAGGTTCTCCTCGAACCGAGACACCTGGGCGAGGGTGAAGAACGCACCTCCAAAACCTGCGATGAATCCACCAAGGATCACGTTGCGGTAGCGGGTCCGGTAGACGTTGATACCGACGGTGTCGGCAGCCTTCGGATGCTCCCCAACCGAGCGGGACCGCAGTCCCCAGCGGGTGTAGAACAGGCCGAAGTGCAACACGATCACGAGGATGAATGTGGCGTAGACGAAGAGGTTGTGCTCGAAGAACATGGGTCCGAGAACCGGAATGTCGCCGAGGATCGGGATCTTGAAGGCGGTGAATCGGCCTGGCGAATTCAGATCTGGCGCTTCTGACAGCACACGCCGCGCCAGGAACGACGTCAGGCCGAGCGCGAAGATGTTGATCACGACACCCGCGATGATCTGGTCGATCCGGAACTTGATCGCAAGCACCGCCAGCACCGCGCCAAGGAGCGCACCGGTGAGCATCGCACCGACGAGGCCAGCCCAGATTCCCCATGCCGAACCAACGATCGTTCCGACGAAGGCTGCGGTCAGCAACTGACCTTCGATGGCGATGTTGATCACCGCTACCCGCTCGCACATGAGGCCGGTCATGGCGCCGAGCGTCACTGGCACCGAGAGCAACACCGTCGATCGCAACATCCCGACCAGGCTGAACGACTTCCCGCCGGCAGCCCACGTCAGGAATGCCAAGGCGAAGAGGATGAGGCCGATGGCCAGGGCCAGGTTGGTCCACCTCACGTTGGAGCGTCTGAGGATCATCCCACCGAGGAAGGCAAGAATCACAGCGACCGCGAAAGCCAGCCATCGAGCGCTGACGACCCACGTGATGTTCTCGAAGGTCGCTCCCGGAAGCGAGAGGTTGAACGTCGCATCGGCACCGGGCTCGCTCCCGAGTCCGAACGCCCAGAACACGAAGACGCCGAGCACGATCAGGACGATGCCGACCCCCGTGGCCCGGCGCTCCTGGGGCGTCGCCCTCGTCCTGACGGGGACGTCCGAGGTCGATGTCGCTGTCGTCATCCGCCCCACCCCGTGGAGATCGTGGTTCCGGTTTCCTCTTCAGGGGTCTTGATTCGGTAGATCGCTCGGACCAGCTCAGGTGCGGCGATCATCACGATGATCAGGGCCTGGAGTACGAGCACGAGATCGATGGGGATGCCGGCTGCTCCCTGCATCTCGCGTCCGCCTGCCCGCAGTGCACCGAACAGCAAGCCTGCGATCAGCACCCCCACAGGGTGGGATCGACCCAGAAGGGCAAGCGCGATGGCATCGAAACCGACAGTCCCTGCGAAGTTCGAGATACCCCGGTACGGTTCCAGCCCGAGAATCTGGTTGGCACCGCCGATGCCTGCCAAGGCACCCGAGACCGCCATCACCGCCACGTAGATCCACGCAACGTTCATGCCTGCGTATTTGGCTCCGGAGGGGTTGAAGCCGACTGCTCGGAATTCGAAACCGATCGTCGATCGATACATCAACCACCAGACGAACCACACGGCACCCAACGCGATGACAAAGCCAATGTTGAGTCGGTAGTCACCGAGGGTCGGGAAGTGGGCTGACGGATTCGCTGGCTTCGATATCGGGTCGTTGCGGCCAGGCTCCTGGAACCATGACGATTTCAGGAGGTAGTCGATCAGGTAGAGCGCAATGAAGTTGAGCATGATCGTGGTGATGACCTCGTGGGCACCGGTTCTCGCCTTGAGGAATCCAGCGATGGCGGCCCACATTCCTCCGAACACGATCGCAGCGATCACCACGAGGGGGATGTGGATGATCATCGGCAGTGAGAAGGTGAAGCCGACCCACAGCCCGGCCATGCCACCGATGAGCATCTGCCCGTTGACGCCGATGTTGAACAGGCCCGCCTGGAAGCCGACGGCGACAGCCAGACCGGCGAGGATCAGCGGCGTCGCGGCGTAGAGGGTTTCGCTGATGGCTCGTGGCGAGCCCACTGAACCCACGAAAAGGGCCTTGTACGCATCGAAGATCCCCGACATCGTCAGGCCGAACGCCTCCCCCGGATCACTCCCCCAGATCCGGAGGGTGTCCACGTCGGTGATCGCGATGATGAAGGCACCGATGATGAGAGCCGTGAGCACGGCGAGGGCAGGTACCAGCACCGCCTGGCCGACAGAGCTACCGACGCCTGAGACCCGCTGGAACCAACCAGGGTATCCCTGGTCATCCCATCCGCCGTCGGGCGGTGGCGCATCGTTCATGACGCCTCCTCCTCTGATTGGCTACCGAGCATCGCGAGTCCGATCTCGGTGGTCGAGGCAGACCCGTCGAACTCGCCTGCGATGCGGCCCTCGAACATCACGAGGATCCGGTCCGAAAGAGCTGTGATCTCATCGAGTTCGGAAGACACGATGAGGACCGCCGCACCCTGGTCTCGCTCCTCGACGATCCTTGAATGGATGTATTCGATCGAGCCGACATCGATGCCGCGGGTGGGTTGCGAGGCGATCACGAGGGTCACATCCCTGTCGAACTCTCGTGCAACGATGACCTTCTGTTGGTTCCCACCCGACAGGGTCGAGACGAGGACATCTATGCCGGGTGTCCGCACGTCGTATTCCTCAACCAGCCGTTCGGCTCGCTTTCGTGCCGCGTCCCAATCCATCCGAACTCCGTGTGAGATCGGTTCCTGGTGATACGAGTCGAGGATGATGTTCTCGGTGACGCTGAAGGGAAGGATGAGGCCGCTCTCCTGCCGATCCTCCGGCACGTGTGCGATCGCACGGTTGTGGATCGCTCGCGGGGACTCAGTCGTGATGTCAGCGTCGCCCAACATGACGGTGCCGCCGAGTGAGGGCCGAAGCCCGGTGAGCGTCTCGACGAGTTCGGTCTGCCCGTTTCCCTGGACGCCCGCGATGCCAACGATCTCCCCGCTCCGGACGGTGAACGACACGTCATCGACAGCTCGCTGGAGTCGGTCGTCGAGAACGGTCAGCCCTTCTACGGCGAGCACCACATCGCCGGGATTCGACTCTTCACGGTGGACGACGAGATCGACGGGCCTCCCGACCATCAACTCCGCGAGCTGTGTCTCGTCGACATCCTCCGGGCGAACCTCGGCGACGGTCTTGCCGCGTCTCATGATCACGATCCGATCGGCGATCTCGAGGGCCTCACCGAGTTTGTGGCTGATGAAGATGATGCCCTTGCCGTCTGCCTTCAGACCCTCGACGATGCGGAAGAACCCCTCGACCTCCGTGGGGGTGAGGACGGACGTCGGTTCGTCGAACACGACATATCGAGCCTCACGCTCGAGCACCTTGATGATCTCGACACGCTGTTGGACGCCGACAGGAAGGTCCTCGACGACCGCATCGGGATCGACCTGGAGTTTGTAGCGGCTGGAGATCTCCGTAACGGTCTTGCGCGCCCGTCGCTTGTCGAGCCACCCGATCCTCTTCGTTGGCTCATCACCGAGGATCACATTCTCGGCAACGGTGAACACGGGAACGAGCATGAAATGCTGGTGAACCATGCCGAT
>Ga0316195_10000528_pt1 | contig 15511 bp, 17 predicted proteins | sample Phised1_MG_FD_204937 | JGI IMG/M metagenome (GOLD analysis project Ga0316195, IMG submission 204937) | Coastal sediment microbial communities from Maine, United States - Phippsburg sediment 1 | ecosystem: Environmental > Aquatic > Marine > Coastal > Sediment | place: USA: Maine | collected... | reverse complement strand
GCCGGGCCTTCTTCTGGAGGTACCGTCATTTTCGTCCCTCCTGAAAGCGGTTTACAACCCGAAGGCCTTCATCCCGCACGCGGTGTCGCTGCATCAGGCTTTCGCCCATTGTGCAATATTCCCTGCTGCTGCCTCCCGTAGGAGTCTGGGCCGTGTCTCAGTCCCAGTGTGGCTGATCGTCCTCTCAGACCAGCTACCCGTCTTTGCCTTGGTGAGCCATTACCTCACCAACAAGCTGATAGGCCGCGAGGCCATCCCGAAGCAGCGGACCATTTCCTCAACAGACCATGTGGTCCAAAGAGGATATCCGGTATTAATCCGGGTTTCCCCGGGCTATCCCGGTCTTCGGGGCAGGTTCCTCACGTGTTACGCACCCGTTCGCCGGTTTCCCCAGCCGCGCCTTACGGAACGACTGGTTCTCCCTCGACTTGCATGCATTAAGCGCACCGCCAACGTTCGTCCTGAGCCAGGATCAAACTCTCCATCGAAATGATGGGAGAAAGAGTTCCTGATCTCGCTGAGATCTGGAGATCGATCTCTCAAAGGGTGGCCGCGTCGGGACGGGGGTCCCTGATGACGCAGCCTTGTTTTGTACGCGCTCTTCCAACCCGCACCGCGAACGGTGCCGACGGGTCGAGCGCACATTGGCTTTTGACACGCTGTTCAGTTGTCAAGGAGCCCGGATCCCTGCTCGTGCGCACGCGTGCGTACGCCCGAGGTGGGGGGCCTCACAGTATAACACCGCTAGAAGCTAGCGGGATAGACCACCGACCGGAACGGCCGGCTGAAGTAGGTATTCAAGCACGCTCCCGCTGTACTGCAAATCACATCGGTGGTTTTCTTCGCCATTGGGCGGGAAATCTCCAGGAGCTCGTCGGGGCCTGCGTCAGCGCTGGTCGTCGACCCGTCCTTTGAGCCAGATGAACAGCGCGACGAGTGCGATAACGACGAGGATCCCGCCGATCGACATCGCCGCGATGATGTGCATGAAGGCGCTCAAACCCCAGATGATCGGGCCGGCGAGGAGGAGGATCGCGATGACGATCATCCAAGTTGGGAAACGGTTCTTCGATGTGGATGTCACAGAAGTCCTTTCACGTTCGGTACCCGACGATAGCGCTGCCGGGCGTCCAGCTACTCACCCGCGCACGATGCGAACAAAACGACGCTTCCCAACCTGGACCACGGCGTCGATGAGATCGGAGGAATCGACGAACTCAGCGTCGACTCGATCGCCGTTGATCTTCACCGCTCCTTGTTTGATCATCCGCCGACCCTCTGATCTCGATGCCACGAGACCGGTATCGCCGAGGAGGGCGGGAAGAGAGATCTCCCCCACCGCCGAAATCGCATGAGCTTCGACGTCGTCCGGCACCTCGTGGGAGCGGAACAGCCGGTCGAACGCTGCCTCCGCTTCGAGAGAAGCTCGGGCATTGTGGTGTCGGGCCACAATTCGCCGACCGAGTTCCCGCTTCGCCTCACCGGGATGGAGGGAGCCATCGGAGAGGCCTCCCTCGAGGGCTTCGATCTCCTCTTGCGTTGCCCCGGCCGCCAGTTGGTACCAGTCGGACATGACATCATCTGGGATCGACATGACCTTGCCGAACATGTCGGCCGGTTCGTCACGGACCGATATGTAGTTGCCGAGTGACTGGGACATCTTCTTGACGCCGTCGGTACCGACAAGGAGGGGAACCGTGACGACGGACTGCCCGCGCTGACCGCGCCGCTCTTGGAGATCTCGTGCAACGAGCAGGTTCCAGAGTTGATCCGTGCCGCCGATTTCGATGTCGGATCGAATCGCGACCGAGTCCATACCCTGCAGGAGGGGGTAGAGGAATTCGATCATCGAGATGGGCTCGTGGGCGTCCCACCGTTTTGTGAAGTCGTCGCGGTCCATGATGCGAGCCACTGTGAACTCCGACGTCAACTCCAACACGTCCCTCATATCCATCGCGGCAAGCCACTCCGAGTTGTACCGAATCTCGAGCCGCTCGGACCGGAGTTGGGTCTTGATCACTGGGAGGAGACGGTCCGCGAAGCTGCGCACGTCGTCGGCACTCAGGCGTTTCCTGGTCTCGCTCTTCTCGGACGGATCCCCAACCTGAGCGGTGAAATCCCCGATAATGAGAACGGCGGTGTGACCCATGTCCTGGAATCTCCGCAGCAGGTCGAAGACCACACCCCATCCAAGTGTGACATCCGGTGCGGTCGGATCGACGCCGAGCTTGACCCTGAGGGGGCGATCTTCCTCGAGGAGGTCGAGGAGCGCTCCCTCCGGCAGCGTGACATCGACGGTTCGCGTGATGTACTCGAGTTGCTCGTGGGCCGGCTTCATGTGGACGTCAGGCTAGACCCGCCCGCGACCCGTGCAACGAACCTCCAGGGACGGTCGGTCGCCGTCTTGATGCCGACGCGAGGTCCCGAGTCGATCGTGGTGCCCTCCGGCAGCACTCCTCTGATCAGACGGACAGGTCCGTCGATGACCGACGTGCCGTCGTGGTCGCCGGTGATACCCAGAGCCGCGCATACCTTGCCTGGGCCGTCGGACAGGTGATCGCTGCGACCCCTTCGACGCTCCATCGCCCCGATGCCGATCGCGGGAGCACCACCTCGCAGCAACACGGCCGAGGCCTCCCCTTCGGGGCCGGCAACGATATTGGCACACCAGTGAACGCCGTAGGACCGGTAGACATAGAGTGTCCCCGGTTCTCGGAACATCGAGGCATTGCGCGCGGTACGTCCTCGGTAGGCGTGGCTTGCCGAATCCTCGGTTCCCCCGTAGGCCTCGACCTCGTTGATGACGATCTCCGTTGTCCTCCCGCCGAACTCAGTCATGAGCCGCCAGCCGAGGAGTTGCCTGGCGACGTCGACAACGTCCCCTCCCAGCAATCCCCGAATGTCTCGGGAAATGGTGGCGTCTTCGGTCACACCGATCCGCGGAGCGTTCCACCGGTGGCCGTCTCGACCGCTTCGACGATTGCCTTGCGAATGGGTGCCACGTCTTCGTCGCTCAGCGTGCGATCAGGAGCTCGAACGGTCAGATTGATGGCGATGCTCTTGCGGCCCTCGGGGATCGGATCCCCCTCGTACACGTCGAAGATCACCCGCTTCTCGACCATACCTTCGCCGGTTGCATCAATCGCTGCGAGGAGAGCGCCGGCCGGCACGGTGGAGTCGAGTTCAAAGGCGAGGTCGAAGACCTGGGGCGGATAGCTCGAAGGCACGTCGAACATCCACAATTCGCGTTCGGTGACGATTGGATCGACCTCCACCTCACCAGCGATGACGCGGCCTTCGATTCCGTGTGCAGCAACAACGGCAGGGTGGATCTCACCGACCACACCGATGATCTGCCCTTCATGAGCGATCTCTGCTGCTCGTCCCGGATGGAACGGAGCACGCTCCGTGGCCAACAGCTCAGCCCCTTCGAGGCGCATCGATCGTACGACCAGCTCCCACAGTCCAGTCGCGTCGTATACGTCGTAGCCCCGAGCCTCACCGTCCCACGTCGGAGTTCCACCCCCGGCCGCGACGAATCCGAGGCGATCGGGTTGTTCGGGGAGCACACCCTCACCGGGGAGGAACACCTTTCCGATCTCGAAGATCCTCACGTCGTCGACTCGTTTGGCGAGGTTCGACGATGCGGCCTTGAGAAGTCCGGGCAGGAGCGTCGTGCGCATCACGCCTTCCTCCTCGCGTAGTGGATTCACCACCGTGATTCCGGTCCTTGCCGGGTCGGTCGGTGGAAGTTGCAGGGCGTCGAGGTCGGCGGCGCCGATGAACGAGAAGCTGAAGATCTCGTCGTAGCCTGCTCCTGTCATCACCGATCGCAGTGCCCTGACAAGACGGTCTCGCACGGGCAACCCGAACCCGTTGCCGAGTCGCAGCCGACCGGGGATGTTGTCGTATCCGTAGAGGCGGGCAATCTCCTCGATTAGATCCGCCGACCGGAGTACGTCGGGGCGGCGTGTGGGGACTTCAACGGTGAGTGGATCGTCGCCGGTCACTCCAAATCCGAATCGCACGAGCAGCGCAGCCGCCGATTCGGCGTCTAGCCGGATGCCGAGCAGTCGTTCGATCTCGCTCATGTGGAGTTCGATAACCCTCGGTATCGGCGGCGCCGGGTACTCGTCGACGACGCCGGCCACGGTGCCGCCTGCCGTCTTGACAAGGATCTGGGCGACGCGATCCGCCGCCGGTCTACAGAACTCCGGGTCCATGCCCCGTTCGAATCTCGCCGATGCTTCAGAACGCAAGCCGAGTCGCTTCGAGGTCATCAGCACACTCGGCGGATTCCAGTAGGCCGCCTCGACGAGAACGTTCGTCGTTTCGTCGGTGACCTCGGTGCCCGCCCCGCCCATCACTCCTGCAATCGCAACGGGCTTCCCGCCGTCGGCGACAACGATGTCGGATGTTTCCAGTGTGCGCGTGACATCGTCGAGGGTCGTAATCGGCTCGTCTGCTTCGGCGTGGCGGATCACGACGGTGTCCCCGAGCTCATCGACGTCGAAGGCGTGAGTGGGATGACCGAACTCCATCATCGCGTAGTTGCTGGCATCGACGACGTTGTTGATCGGCCGAACGCCGGCAGCAGTCAATCTCGCTCGGATTTGATGGGGCGAGACGCCGACCCTGATCCCTCGAACTTCGCGCCCCACGAACCGAGGGCAAGCCACGTCGTCCACGATCGTCACGGATGTTGCCGCGTGTCCTCCGGGGAGTTCGAGAGACGGTTCGACCAGCGGAATGTCGTAGAAGGCCGCCAGCTCACGGGCAAGGCCGTACACCGACATGCAGTCGGGGCGGTTCGGTGTGATCGTCACTTCGAAGACAACGTCGTCTTCGGGGAGCAGGCTCGCGAAGTCCTCTCCGAGCCGCTGAGCGGCCTCCGGGTAGTCATCGTCGAGCACCATGATGCCTGCGGCGTCCTCCCCCACTTCCAGTTCGGACTCTGAGCAGATCATTCCATTCGAGGTGATGCCACGGATCTTCCGCCGTGTGATCTCGAAGTCGCCCTGGAGCACCGCACCGGGCACCGCAACCGGGACGACGGCCCCCGCCTCGAAGTTCCAGGCACCGCAGATGATGTCGAGGACCTCATCACCGACGTCGACCTTTGTCACACGGACCTTGTCGGCGTTGGGATGGGCACCGACCTCGAGCACCCGGCCGACCACGACGCCCTGAAACCGACGAGACGTGCGCTCCCATCCATCCACCTCATGGCCGAGACTCTCGAGCGCTTCGGCGATCTCTTCAGGATCGTTCGTGGGGAGGTCGATGAACTCCCGTATCCAGTCGAGTGTGAACTTCATCGGTACTGCTCCAGGACGCGGCGGTCGGGATCGAACAGGTGTCGGAGATCGGTGATGCCGTGCCTGACCATGGCGAGCCGGTCGACACCCATACCGAACGCGAATCCCGTGACCTCATCCGGGTCGTATCCGACCGCCTCGAAGACAGCCGGGTTCACCATGCCACAGCCGATGAGTTCCATCCAGGCACCGTTCGTATGGACATGCATCTCGGCCGAAGGCTCCGTGAATGGGAAGTGGTGCGGTATGAACTTCGTCGTGATCTCGGGGCCAAGGAACTCTCGGGCGAAGTGGTCGAGAACACCCTTCAAGTCACCAAACGTGATGTCCGCGTCGACGGCGAGCCCTTCGATCTGGTGAAAGACCGGCGAGTGTGTCGGGTCGAGTTGATCCCTCCTGAATACCCGTCCCGGGACCACGAGGTAGACCGGCGGCTCGTGCTGCTCCATGTACCTCGCCTGCATGGGCGACGTGTGCGTGCGCAGCAAGACCTCCTCGGGAACGTCGCCGTAATCGAGGTACAACGTGTCCGATTCGAGTCGCGTTGGGTGGGCGACCGGGAAATTCAGAGCAGTGAAGTTGTAGAACTCGGTCTCGACCTCCGGCCCGGTGGCGGCCGTGTATCCCATCGCAACGAAGATATCGACGATCTCGTCCATCACCTGCTGGATCAGATGCGTCGTCCCCCGGGGCGGAACGCGACCGGGCAGGGTCACGTCGACTCGATCTGTCTCCAGCGCCTGGGATGCCTCGACGGCTTCGAGCGCTGCCCGACGTGCGTCGATCAGAGCATTGAGTTCGAGAGCGACGTCGTTGAGTGCGCGGCCGAGGTCGCGCCGTTCATCGGGTGGCGCACTTGCGAGCGATCGACGGCCGGCAGCGATCGGTGACCGTTTGCCGGTGACCTCGGCAGCGAGGTCCTCCAATTCGACAACCGTTGCGGCTTGTTCGATACGTGCCGGCGACTCTGTTCGCAGCTGTTCGAGTATCTGGTGTGTTTCCATGGGTTCCGAGAGGTTAGTGGTGGGCTCCACACCTCTCGCTCCTGTCGTTCGGGGGAGTCTGTCGAGGACTGATCTAGGAGAGTTCCTGCGCCGCGGCCTTGGTCTGCGGGGCGGTCTGGAGAATGGCCACCAGGCCGAGATAGAGAAGTGGCACGCTGAAGTACAGCGCAAGGCTCAGTCCAGGCACCGCGTCGGCGACGAGCATCGCCAATAGGTAGACGACGATCGGAGCGGCAGCCAGGAGGTTGCCCAATCTGTTCGCCTTCGTGCTCTCCCTCTGCCATAGCAGCGCAGGGTGTCGGTTCAGATACCAATAGAGCCAGATGCGGACCAGCGTCGCGGCGATGAGGACAGCGCCGTAGAGGTGCAGCGCCGTAGCGTCGTCCGGGTACTCGCCCAATACCGATGTGACGAACGGGATCACCGACACGGGGAGCAGGTACAGCAGGTTGATCCACAGCGCGCTGGTATCGACGTAGCGGACCTTCGCGAAGATGCCGCGATGCCATGCCCAGGACATGCCGACGAGCAGAAAACTGATGACGAAGGCAACGAACGTCGGCCGCATCTCTTCGAGCGATGCGCGAAGTGATTGACCCGAACCCAGATCTGGGACCTTGAGCTCGAGCACCAGGATCGTCACCACAATCGCGAAGACCCCGTCGGTGAAAGCCAAGACCCGATCCGGGTCGAGTTTCCGTTCTACCTGAGGGCCCAATTCCGTTCCGATACTCGCCGCCACGTTCTTGCCCCTCCACTCTCATGCGGTCCAACCAGCAACCTACACGTGTCGGAGCCGTCGCTTCAATCCGACATCGGTACGAAAAGGACGTCCGCTTCGGACACCGACAGGCGACGCTGCCCCCTCAGAAGCACGATGGACCTACATCGGCATCGTTTCGTAGACTCGAATGCCGGTGACGATTGGGCAGGTCTCGGCTATCGCTGTCGCCTCGTCGAGATCGGCCGCGTTGATGATCACGTAACCGGTGAAAGCATCCAGATCCAGGGCCAGGTCCATCGTACCGGCTCGTGTGATCTCCCTTCCGGCCCCGGACGGTCCGCCGGCGTCAACCATCTTGTCTCCGATAGATGCGAACCAGTTGCCCCAGGCCTCCATGATTTCCGGGGTCGGTGGCACGAATCCGTAGGTCAGGAATACGAACTTCTTCACTGCTTCTCCTTGTCGTTCACTACTCCTGGGAGATCGCTCCAACCTGCCGTCCAGGCGACACGAAACTGAACCGTGCCGAAGGTACGACCCTCCCCAGGTCTGGGCGACAACGCTATCAGTGTTGTCGCCGCCGTGAGGGCCTGATTTGACCACCCATGACGAGGCCTGTGAGCGCCCAGGCAGCCGCAGATTGGTGACTCGTCCGGATGCCCGTTCCGACCCTCCGGCGATCCATGCCTCCTACTCGGACAGGAAGTCCAACGCGGCGAGCGCTGCTACGGTCGGCATAAGTCCAGGAGGATCAACAATCATGCATACGGAGCGTCGCCGCATCCAATTCGTGTCCGACCGCCTGGTCGAGCAGATCATCGACGGAGCGAAGACCGCGAGCGTGGTAGCGCTCGACGAGGTCGATGTGAACGAGGATGAGTACAACCACGCCCTCGTGGTCGGTAGGTGGTACGACGTCCACGACCTTGGGAGGGTGAACCGCTGCACTATCCGGATCACGGCGATGGAGTTGTGCCGCTGGGATGCCATCCCCGAACGCCTGTGGCGTGGAGAAACCAACGGGAGCGCCGACGAATTCCGGGCCGACCACATCGACTACTTCGAGAACCCTGCCGGCGACTTCGAGTTCGTCGCGTACTACTTCGAAGTCGGGTCCCCCTAGACCGCAGAACGTCGATTCAGGCTCCGCGAGCGGCCGTCACGAACCGGACGAACTCGAATCACCCGAGGACGAACCAGACGAGGACGAATCACCCGAGGACGAGTCGGACGAGGACGAATCGCCCGAGGACGAGGCCCGACCCTCTTCCGGTGTCCGGTACACGGAAGGCTGCTTCCTGCTGAGACTCGTGTGTTTGGGACAGGATGCGACCGTTCCCGGTCGCCACTTCCCGTTGCAGAAATGGCTGGTGGCCACCAACGGCCTCCTTTCGAAGCCCGCATCGTACCCGGCATCGAACCTTGTCTACATGCTGGGGCCGACGGCTCGCCGCGGTCACGGTCGTGGCCGGAAGGTCTCCGAGTCCGTCATACCCACTTCGTCACCGGACCGCACCGGTCGCGCTCCCTGATTCCAGCGCGTAATCCGCTGCATGCCTCCGCTATACCTGCGATAGCCGAACGAAACCCACGCCGTCCGGATATTCCGGCGTTGGTTCGGCTCGCGTCTCTTGGGTCAGGTTTCACGGCTGAACGAAGAGGCCAGAAGGAACGTCTCGAAGCATCCGATAGTGCGCGATAATTGTGCACCCAACCCAAGGAGCAGCTCATGAAGAGCAAAGGCACCGCTACATGGAACGGCGACCTGTTCAACGGATCAGGAACCGCATCACTCGACTCGGGCGCTGCCGGGCCCCTGCCGGTCAGCTGGGCGAGCCGCACCGAAGCCGCGAAGGGAAAGACCAGCCCGGAGGAACTCATCGCAGCAGCACATGCAGCCTGCTACTCGATGGCGTTCAGCAACATTCTCGCCGGCGCCGGTCATGTTGCAACGCAGCTTGACACGTCAGGTGTGGCGACCTTCGCAAAGACCGACGCCGGGATGCGCATCACGACGATGGCGCTGTCGGTGGTCGGTCAGGTCCCCGGTATCGCCGCGGAGACGTTCGCCGAACTCGCCGAAGAAGCCAAGCTCGGCTGTCCGGTCAGCAACGCCTTGGTCGGCAACGTCGAGATCACGCTGGAAGCACAACTCGTGTGACCAGGCCCCGGTCGTTGGTCCGGCCGCCACGGGCGGACCGGCCGGCATTGATGACTGAATCTTCGCTGGGTGGTCCCCAACGCATTGCTGAGTACACTGCTCAGCAATGCGACTCGAGCTGAACAAACGAACCGATCTCGCCCTGCGAGCCATGCAGACGCTCTGCTCGTACGGAGACCGGCTGCCCGGCACCGCGCTCGCCGAGACGCTCGCGACGACCCACCAATACCTTCCCCAGGTCATGTCTCCCCTGGTTCGAAAACGCTGGGTCTTGTCAACACCAGGTCCACGCGGCGGGTACGAACTCGTTGCCCAACTCGACTCGATCTCGGTGCTCGACCTGATAGAGGCCATGGAGGGCCAAACCGATACCGGCACGTGCGTTCTCAGCGGCGAGACCTGCGATGCTTCCGCCCCGTGCGCCCTCCACGGGGCGTGGTCACAGGCTCGCGATGCCCTGCTCCGTGAGCTGTCGTCGATGTCCCTCGCCGACACGTGGGAGGTGTGCTGACGGCGAGGGGCACCAACGCGACCGCTTCTCTCAGTAGATGTCGTTCGCGGTGTTGTAGACGTTGAACTTCCCGGTCGGTGTGATGAGCCAGTCGCCTGTGATCCGCTCTTTCTCTGTCAGGGTCTCATCGTCGTAGATGACGATTTCCCCGTCTCCGTCCCACACCGAGACCCACACCTCGTCACCTGCTCTGTTGTACTCGAAGTGCACGACGCGACCGTGGTCCGCGACCTGGAAGCACTTCTCGAGCACCATCGACGCCTTGCTGTACACACACGCCTGCCGAGTCTCTTCGACCACGTTCGACAGTGGAGTATCCATCCAGACCCAAGGAGACTCGGGATGAGTCTTTAGGAAGAGGCTCCCGGTACCCGGTAATTCAATCTCCCTCACAACCTTCCACGCGTACTCGGGGCTGCCCTCCGGATCTGCGCCGATCATGGTGAGCTTCCCCTCACCGATGTGGGTGGTGGCATACACCCATCCGAACTCTGGATCCACCCAATTGGCACCGCGGCCCGGATGGGGCGTGTCCCCCGTCTCAACCCCCGCGACGAGCTCTTGCGTCTTGACGTCGACAATCATCAGCTTGTTCTGCGCGTTCGCCGCCGTGATGAAGTAGCGACCCGTGTGATCCCATCCGCCATCGTGGAGGAAGAGATCGGCCGGGATCTTCTTCACGAGCGGGAAATCCGGCTGCGAGTAATCCACGATGCCGACATAACCCGACTCCTTCAAACCCATGACCCAGACGGGGTCGAAGTGCGATGCAACAATCGCCGCGACTCGCACCTCTTCGAGCTCCTTGCCGTTGATATCAGGGCTCAAGACGTCGTGGACGACCAGTGGTTCGAGCGTTTGGCCATCGAAGACGACATATTGCGGCGGCCAGTAGCAGCCCTCGATGATGTACTTGTCTTCGTAGCCTTCGAACTTGCTGCCGTCGACACTGCGGGCATCGAAGCAACCCTGGACCTGGGCGACGATCTCCGGCGTCTCCGTCCAAAGGTCGATCATCGTGACCCGGCCGTCTCGGCCAACCGCGATGAAGTAGCGACCCGTAGCCGAGGACCTGAGGATGTGTACGGCGAATCCGGTTTCGATGATCGCAGCGGTCTCCTTCGTGTCGCCATCGATGACGGCGACCTGCCCGGCGTCGCGCAGGATGACCCCGGTGAAGTTCTCCCAGTCATGGGAAGTCTGCGGCTCGGTGGGTCGATCGGCGACGGGAACGACCAGATTCCAGGATTCGGTGATCTCTGCTAGGTCCAGTGGTGGCGGTGTCGGGGGATCAAGTTGGACGAAATTCGCCATCAACTCGATCTCTTCCTCGGTGAGGATCCCGGCCTGCCCCCACGCCGGCATGCCACCCGGCAGACCGTTCGTAAGAATCGTCTGGATGCCTGCCGTGCCGATCTCAAGTGTCCGATCTTCCGGCTGGATGGCGGGCCCGGTAGCGCCTGCTCGGAGGGTGCCGTGACAACCCGCACAACGGTTGAAGAAGATCCCAGAGGCCTGATCGAACTCAGCGGCGCTGAGCTGTCGTGGCCCCTCCGGTGCGGCGCTTGGGGCTTCGACATCGCTTGTGGATTCGAGATAGGTGATCACGTCGTCCACGTCCGTTGAAGGCAGCCCGAGGGCCGGCATTCCCCCGGTGAAGATCGCGGCCGCATCCGCGTCGACTTCGGCGAAGGCCGCCGGATCGGTGATCCACGTATGCAACCAGGCCGTGTCCCGCCGTTCCGTCGTACCTGCGAGATCCGGCCCGACAAGGGTTCCCCCACCGATGGTGTGACATGCCGCACAGCGCTGATCGAAGATCGCCTTCCCTGCGACAGCTTCCTGACTCATCTCCGCGGTCTCGTTCGCCGAATCCTTGTCCCTCGACGGCGAACTGGTGCAGGCGGCGGCCATCAGGACAATGGCAAAGATCGCGGCGACCCAGGTCGCAGTGACTCGGTGCAGTTTCAGCCCACGCATCAGATCTCCTCTCGAACCGTTGTCCCTATTTCGTGGTCGACGACAGCCTATGATCGAGTTGCAGAGATGTCCACTCCGCAACTCAATATCCCGATCGGATGGGCCCCTCACGCCCCGGGCGGCACCGCATACATTGCGATCGCACCTGCCACCGCTGCGTTCATGCTCTCCACGATGCCGGTCGTCGGAATCGTGACGACCTGTTCACAGGCGTCGATCATATGCGCAGGCAGTCCGTGGGACTCGCTGCCGATGAACAGTGCGATCGGAGACTCGGATTCCACGGTCTCCGGCGCAATCCCACCCGCTACGACCGTCGCGACGGTCGCGAATCCGACGGCGGAGACCTCCGAGAGATCGGCGATTCGGACGGGTGTCTCAGCGAAGTGCGCCCCCGCACCCGCGCGAAGCACCTTCGGACTCCACGGATCTGCGCCTCCGAGGAGCGCGACCTGCCAGCCGAGCGCGGCTGCGCTTCGGATCAGGGTCCCAAGGTTCCCCGGATCGGCGATTTCTACAAGCACGACAACGCGCCGAGCGTCGAGCGGTCGCGCTTTCGGCACTTCGATAACGGCTACCGGATCTTGTGGTTCGATCGTCGTGGCGATCGATTCGAGAACCGTCCGACTGGTGTCGACCACTCCGGTTCCCGCGGCTTCACAGCGGTCGACGATCGGCCCCCGATCGACGGTGTACACCTCGAGCGGTACGACACCAGCGTCAAGAGCTGCCTCGATGAGGTTTGGTCCCTCGAGGAGCGTTCGACCCGTCTTCTGCCGCTCTCGCCCCCTGTGGAGGCGGCGTACTGCCTTGATGCGCTGGTTCGTCGTCGACTCGATTCGCATCAGACGCGCGGAGACCCCGCAGATGCGGGGCCTCCATCGGATCGATCACATCGTTCGACTGGACTCACTCTGCGCTCGCGGCTCCGGCGACCTCTACGAGGGCCGAGAACGCGGCCGGGTCGTTGACCGCCATCTCGGCGAGCATCTTGCGGTCGATTTCGAGATCGGCGGACTTGAGTCCGGCCATGAACCTCGAATAGGTCGTCCCGTTGAGGCGGGCAGCTGCATTGATGCGCTGGATCCAGAGGCGGCGGAACTGGCCTTTGCGCGCGCGGCGATCGCGATGCGCATATTGCATCGAGTGCATCACCTGTTCGCGAGCGGTCCTGTACCGACGGCTCCTTGCACCTCCGTACCCGGAGGCGCGATCCATCAACTTGCGGCGCTTCTTCTTCGCGTTGACTGAACGCTTCACACGTGCCATTGCATGACTCCTATTTGCCCAGCAGGCGGTTCATGCGCTTCTCATTGCCGCCGTCGAGGATCTTGTTGCCCTTGACTCGGCGCCAGCGCGAGGTTGACTTCTTGTGGCGGTTGTGCCCGCGCCACCCCTTGGTGCCACGAATCTTCCCGCTACCGGTGCGTTTGAAGCGTTTCGCAGCACCCTTGTGTGTCTTCATCTTCGGCACGATTCCACTCTCCTACTCGTCCGCATCTTCAACGACGAACTCATCGGCGTCGGATTCGATGTCGTCGTATGACCGTTCGGATGACCGCACCGGGGCGAGCACCATCGTCATCTGCCGTCCTTCAAGCCTTGGTGCAGTCTCGACCTCGCCGTAGGCGGCGACGCTGTCGCGCAGACGGTTGAGAATCTCGTTGCCAATCTCGGGGTGCGTGACTTCACGTCCTCGGAACCGCATCGTGACCTTCACCTTGTCATGCTCTTGCAGGAACCGCTCGACCCGCTTCCGTTTCACCTCGAAGTCACTCGCCCCTATCTTCGGACGGAACTGCACTTCTTTGACCACGGTGCGGGTCTGCTTCTTGCGGGACTCTCTTGCCTTCACGGACAATTCGTACTTGAACTTGCCGTAGTCCATGAGACGAACAACTGGTGGCCGGGCGTCGGGAGCAACCTCCACGAGGTCGAGTTCCAACTGCGATGCGAGCCATCTCGCTTCCTCGATCGGCTTGATGCCGATCTGTCCACCGTTCGGGTCCACGAGGCGAACCTCTTTGACTCGAATCTTCTCGTTGACCCTGGGCTCCTTGATCGGAGTACCTCCTGCTCGTATGTGTTGACGAAGCAGGCGCCTGGTGCCATAACAAAGGCAGCACGACGCGAGTGCTGCCTGGTAGTGCGACCCGGTCCACCTGAGACGGTGACAGGGTGGGAAGCAGGCGCCTCCGCTTTGTCAGTTGTGGGCAGAACAGTAGGCGTCGGCGTCGCGTACTTCAATCTCGATCAGATGACCGAGTAGCTGGGTAGCCGAGTAGCTGGGTAGCCGAGTAGCCGAGTCGCTGGGTAGCCGAGTGACTGAGTCGCTGAGTAACCGCGGAGCCTGATCACCGTCCGATGACCTCTCTGCTACTCCGCTACTCCGCTACTCCGCTACTCCTGAGCCGTTTGAGGAGACTCGCCGTCCTGACCGCGGCCTCTGCTGCCTCTCTCCCTTTGTTGTGTTCGTCGGGGGCGCTTCTGGCGAAGGCGTGCGCGGGTTCGCGAACGGTCAGGATGCCGAAGCTGACCGGGACACCGGTGTCGAGCATGACTCGCATCAGCCCTTCAGAAGCGCGGTGCGCGATGTGCTCGTAGTGGTCGGTCTCTCCTTCCACAACGGCACCAAGGACGATGACCGCGTCGTAGCCGTCTTGGGCCATGTTCTGCGCCACGAGCGGAGCCTCGAAAGCCCCTTCTACGTCGATGACGGTGACGTCGTCCGCTCCCGCTTCATCGAGGAGGGCGAGCGCCCCGACCAGGAGGCCATCGGTCACCGGCCGATTGAACAGGGAACGCACCACGCAGACACGAAGATCGGCCGCATCGAGGTCCCCACGAAGCTCCTCGGTCATGACGTCGAACCCAGGTGGCCGAGTTTCGTCGCCTTGGTTCGGAGGTAGAAGCTGTTGTGTTGATTCTCACCGACCCACAGGGGAATCCGTTCGTCGACCTCAACGCCGAACGTGCGCAGTTGCTGGATCTTCTCCGGATTGTTCGTGATGAGTCTGACGCTCGAGACCTTGAGATCGTGGAGGATCTGCGCGTCGACGCCATAGTGGCGGCTGTCCACGGAATGCCCGATCTGCACGTTCGCTTCCGCCGTATCGAGGCCCTGCTCCTGAAGCCGATAGGCGGCCAGCTTGTCGATCAGCCCGGTCCCCCGGCCTTCGTGCGTGGGGTTGTAGACGATGATCCCTTCGCCCTCTTCCGCGATCAGGTTCATGGATTCCGCCAACTGCGCTCCACAGTCGCAGCGCAGGCTCCCGAACACATCACCGGTGAGACAGACCGAATGGAGTCGTGTCAGCACACCTTCATGGCCGGCAACGTCGCCGAGCACGAGAGCAATGTGTTCCGATCCGGTGTCCTTGGCCCTATACCCGATCGCCCGGAAGTCGGCGACGATCGTGGGTATCGAAGCCTCGGATTCCCGCGTCACGAGTGCCTCCTCCCGCCACCGGTACGAGACCAGATCTTCGATCGTGATGATCGAGATCCCGTGCTCATCGGCGAACGTCATCAGGGACTCACCCTTTGACATAGTGCCGTCGTCGTTGACCACCTCACAGAGGACACCTGCGGGGCTGAGTCCTGCGAGGCGAGCAAGGTCGACTGCTGCCTCGGTGTGCCCGGGCCGGACGAGTACCCCGCCCGGTTGATAGCGGAGAGGGAACACATGGCCCGGTCGATTGAACTGCACATTCGTCGTCGACGGGTCAGCGGCGGCGCGAATCGTCCTGGCCCGATCTGACGCCGATATTCCCGTGGTCGTGCCGTCGGCAAGATCGATCGACACGGTGAACG
>Ga0316195_10000527_pt1 | contig 15522 bp, 12 predicted proteins | sample Phised1_MG_FD_204937 | JGI IMG/M metagenome (GOLD analysis project Ga0316195, IMG submission 204937) | Coastal sediment microbial communities from Maine, United States - Phippsburg sediment 1 | ecosystem: Environmental > Aquatic > Marine > Coastal > Sediment | place: USA: Maine | collected... | reverse complement strand
GTGCGCGTGCGAATCTTGACCAATTCGCTGGTATCAACGGACGTCTCCGCGGTCCATGCCGGTTATGCAAAGTACCGCAAGTACCTGTTGCGCGACGGCGTCGAGCTATATGAAGTCGACCGGTCCCTGACCCCTGAACAACGCCGGCAAAAGCAGGGCGTGGGTGGTTCGTCCAAGGCCAGCCTGCACGCCAAGTCGTTTATCATCGACCGTAAGCGCCTTTTCATTGGCTCTTTGAACCTCGATCCCCGCTCGGTGGTCGAGAATACCGAGATCGGCATCGTCGTCGATTCTACCGATATCGCGGTCGGGATGAGTGAATGGTTTGATCAGAGTATCGACGAGGTAGCTTTTCGACTGGCGCTGGAGCAAGACCGCAATGGCGACGAGATTCTCGTCTGGCACCGTTCTATCGACGGGCTCGATTACCGTTACACTACGGAACCCAATACAGGGTTCTGGCGACGCTTCGGCGTTGGTTTTTTAAAACTGCTACCGATCGAATCGCTCCTCTAGTCGAGGAGTCGCAGCCTGGATATAGCAGCTGGCAAAGTGCGGAAACCCGCGGTGACTATCGCTAATAGCACCCTCTGCAGTCGTCACCCCTTGCATTCGAGGTCAGTGCGGACGCGGGCCAGTCCCGCGCCCACCACGCAGTGATCCCGCAAGCGGCACTGCAGGTTCAGTTCGCAGTTCAGCAAGGACCCCCTCGACTTATCATCCAGCTCGATGAAAAACGATTCCGACACTGAAAAGCTTAAGACGCAGATTAATCGGTTAAATACGATTTACGAACCAGTGTCCCGGGCGACACAGCCATAGCTCAACGCAACCCGTGTTCGATAAAGTAATGCACATTCCAGGCCCGCCCACGCTTGCTGGCACGACAAATGCAAAGGCAGGGAAATTATAGTAAGCTCGCGAGCTACTTCCTGTAACCGCGATCTCCACCAATATGCGATCTTCTCAATCTCTGGAAAATTCATTCTCTGCTTTCCTGCACTGCCCTGCAGCAGTCCGCTGGCTTGCCATAACTTCACTATTGTGGTGTCTGACTGCCCTGCCATCACCCCTGCAGGCACAAATGACCCCGGCGACTGGAGAGACAGCGGCAGAGGTGCAGATTCCCGAGAATCTGACGCAGGAGCAGGTGCGCGACCTGGTGGCGCGCCTGTCCGATGCCGAGATTCGCGAGTTGATCATCCAGCAACTGGACAAGCAGGCGAGCGCTCAGGCACAACCGGCCGATACCGAGGTTTACATAGACCAGTTGCGCGGCGGTATCGAAATTGCCTGGAGCCAGATTTCAAACATGTTCTCTTCGGAAAGCAAGCTCTACGAACTTCCCGGTGTCATCCTCGAGCAGTTGACCGATAACGGCCGTATCGGGTCTGCTTATCTGTTGTTCCAGTTGCTTGGTTTGCTCGCTCTCGGCGGGCTTGGCGGGTGGCTAACAGGCTGGTTGCTGACCAAACACAGGACAGCGCCGAATCCGGCAAAAACCCAGGCCAGGCGTTTCGACCTGGCCTGCTTTGGCCTGGTCACAGGCCTTATCCGAGTTGTCGGATTTGCGGTGGCAGCGGCTGTTTTCATCCTTGTCACCAGCAGGCAAATGCCGGTGGCGCAGTCATTCTGGTTCGAATTGATCGAGTGCCTTGTGCTGATCCAGCTGGTGGTACTGGCGGTGCGTGTCATGATTGCACCAGCGCAGGCACAGCCCGGCCTGCTCAACGTATCGGCAAATTCCGCACAGCAGGTGCTGGGCTGGGTCATGCTACTGACCGCATCGCTGATACTGCCAGAACCAATAATCTCGGTGGCCACCGATAACGGCGCCGACACCAGCACCGCATTGTTGCTGAGTGTTATTTTTGGCGCCGTTTTTATCGCCTTGTTGATCGTTATTCTGCTGCGGCTGCGGCGCTACGGCGCGCAGTTGATCATCGGCAGCGAGACCGATGCCGGCGGCATCCGTCACGCTCTCGCTCGGATCTGGTGGATGCTGTCTATCGTGTACGTGCTGGCGATCTGGTTCCTGTCGATTGGCAAGCGCGCGGCAACGGGCGAATCCTCGATGGTACCGGGCATCGGCAGCCTGTTGCTGTTTGCCTTGATCCCGTTTATCGACCGCGGCCTGCAATGGCTGATAGCCTGGTATTTCCGCGACAAGCCCGAGGCTAACGCATCACCCGGCCTCGAGGACGAGGGTAGTACCGCGGCATTGGCTGCACCCACTGCCGTAGCGCAAACGGCCACCACCACCGGTAGCTCAGCCGCCGCTTCGGATGCGCCGCGCTACATCGCCACCGCATTGCGTTACGCACGCACGATAACGGCCATTATCCTGCTGCTCGTGTTCGTGCGCCTGTGGAACATAAATCTCGAAGCCATTACCGCGCAGCTGATCGGACCGGTCTTCGCCAGCGCGCTGTTCGATATCAGCATCACCGTATTGATGACATGGGCACTGTGGGGCATCATTCGGATTTCGATCGAACGCAAGCTCGGCGAGGAAAAGCCTGGCAGCGACATGGAAGGCGAAGCCGAAGCCGGCGGACTGGGAGGTTCCCGCGTCGAGACGGTACTGCCACTAATCCGCGTATCGATCAAGATCACCCTGATAGTGATGGCGGTGTTGATCTCCCTGTCTTCGATCGGCGTCAACATCGGCCCGCTGATTGCCGGTGCCGGCGTCGTCGGCATCGCCATCGGTTTCGGCGCGCAAACGCTGGTGCGCGATATCGTTTCCGGATTTTTCTACCTGCTCGACGATGCGTTTCGCATCGGCGAGTATGTCGTCATCGAAGAGATTCGAGGTACCGTCGAGAAGATATCCGTGCGCTCGTTCCAGTTGCGCCATCACAACGGTCCGGTACACACCATTCCCTATGGCGAGATCCGCACCCTGACAAACTGGAGCCGCGACTGGGCCATCATGAAGTTCGAGCTGCGCATTCCCTTCGAAACCGACATCGAGATGGTGCGTAAAATGATCAAGCAGATCGGCCTCGACATGGCCGATGATCCGGTGTTCGGCCCATTGATGCTGGCGCCGTTGAAATCGCAGGGCGTCAATCGCATCGACGATTCGGCACTGATCATCCGCTGCAAGTTCACCGCGATCCCGGGGCAGCAGTACCTGATACGGCGCGAGGCCTTCACACGCATTCAGCATGCCTTCGAAGAAAAGGGCATTCAGTTTGCCCCGCGCCGGGTGCTGGTCGAAGCAAGCAGCCCGGCCGAAGCCGTCAACGCGGCTGCGGCAGCCCTCGACAAGGAAGACGAGGCGGACAACTCCAAACCGCCACCGCAGTGAGCTAAACCTGCGGGTGATCGAGGTGTCGGAGTTGCGACTGCAACGGAGTCGTAATGGCGAGACCGGGAAATCCGCAAGGCGATCCCGGGACCCGGGTTATTGAGCCCCGGGGCGGCACTTAATCACCGCAATCGATCGATTCTGACAGCCGCGAATACCCTCGTATCTGTGCAGGCTATGCACTCGACAGATTCATATTCGCTGTTCCTGTTTTGAGGATCGGGCTGCACGCGCATACGACGATCGCAGGGTCGAGGCGCGACCTGCCTGCCAGGTGACCCTGGCAGGTCTCCGGTTCGAAACAGGCCGCGAGATTTCTACCCGAAAAAAAGGCAGGCCAGCGCCCGCCCGAGACGGTCAATTAATATCGAGGATATTACCTTGCCGGTCGAAACGAATCGTACGTTTGACCGAACTGGATTTTTCGTATATCCAGGTGTCGCCTTGCCGAAAGGTGGGTTCGCCACAGCGCTTCAGTACTTCATACTGTCCCGGAGAGTTACTCTGGCCGGAGGAAATAACGTGGGTGCCGCAGCGCAGCGAACCCGCCAGCGCGGGTTGGAACGAAACGAGCGCCAGCATCAACGCGGCGCCGGTCAACTTGAATGTATGAGTCATTATATTCTCCTTCCGGCGCCAGCGAGGCTGCCGCGTAAGATGTTTACAGTCCCCGAGTTACGGCGTACTGAATTTCAGATCCTTGATAATGGCAATGCCGGCGGCAATGCGCACCAGGTCACCCGAGCCGAGACCCCCGGCCAGTGCGTGCAGCGGCGAGCGCACGCGTAAGCCGCCCTGCCCCGTAATACCGGCAAACTTGCCTTCACCATCGATCAGTATGAATTTTCCAGTACAGTCTCCGATCTTGCCCTTGCAGGAAATCTGCGCATACACGACATCATCGGGACCAGCCGTGATTTCACAGTGGCCGATTGCCTCGGTGACACCGGTTTCGAGATCCATCATCTGCATGATCGGGCACTGCACGAAACCCTCGTGCATCTCACCTTTCGAGTTTTCGACGTACATGATGCCTTTGAGCGCGCCCAGGAACTGCACCCTGCGGCTGTCGATCTGGAAAACACGGCCCTCGCCCTCCCAGGGAATCACGGCCTGGACGGTGCCCTGATCGGCGGCTTTTAGCGGCATCGCGGCCAGCAACAAAATCGCTGCCAGTGGCAGCAAAGAAATCGACTTGAAGGTCATTACCCGTTCTCCTGTTGATTCAATCTTAAAGAAGTTTTCAGCTTTCAAAACTTCACTCTAGCAAACTTTTATGCGCGCCGAGGGATTTTTTCGGCACTGGCGTTATTGCACCGCGCCCGACTCGGTAAGATGCCTGGCCATCCCCTGCACATTGAGTTCGCGCCAGCTGTCGTAAGCCTCCCAGTCCTTATACTTTTCCATTGTCACCTCGCGCTTCAACTCGTCGACCGTCTTGCCTGCCTTGAGCCCCAGCAGTACCGCGGCACGCAATTCTTCGAGATAGGCAATCCCCAGACTGACGTCCCGCTTGACGCCGACCGGGCCGTGCCCACCCACCAGGATATCGAAGTCGAGCGACTCGACCCGCTTCACCTGCTCGATCCAGTCATCGACATTGGCGCCCGGGAAATCGCGGTAGAACAGGCGCCTGGCGCTGACTACGTCGACCACGAAGGCGACCTCGTCGGGGCGTACCACCATTGCGATCATATCCACGCCATGCCCGGGGCCAAGATAGGTCAACTCGAAGGTCTTGCTGCCGAGGGTAAAGGTCATCTGCTCGCTGAAGCGCTCGGTCGCTTCCACCAGGTCGATGTCCTCGGGCGCATTCGCGTGCATGATGACATTGGGCACCTCGCCATACTCGGTACCACCGGAGGCGTGATCACCGTGACTGTGGCTGTACACAAGGTACTTGATTGGTTCATCGGTGAGCTTCGCGATTTCCGCGCGCAGCCAGGCTGCTGCCTCGGCATTGATGGGATCAGTGACGACCACGCCGTCGCCGGTGATGACGAAAATATTGTAGTGAAAATTGTTCTGAAAACGATAGACATCGAAGGTCACGCGCGTGATTTCGCGTTTGACTTCCTGCGCTAGCACGGTTCCCGCGGATGCAGCCGCAGCCGTTACCAACAGTATCATGATCAATTTTTTCATTGCTTGCTCCAGGCGCATCGGCGGTAGTTATATCTCGAACGCTGCTTTTCTGCTTAAATCCAGTGGAATGACCCGTCTCGAATCCCAGCTCAGGCTCGGCTCCGGCATCGTGCTCGCGCTATACGTCGCGCAGCACCTGCTCAACCACAGTGTCGGCCTTGTCTCCATCGAGGCAGCCGAGGCCTATCGTAAGACGGTCGGCGCGGCATTTCAATCGCTACCCGGCCTGCTGTTGCTGTATGGCTCGCTCTTGTTTCACGTCAGCATAGCCCTGCGTTCGATCTACCGGCGTTCCAGCCTGCGCATGCCGCGCTGGCAGGCCCTGCAGTTGCTGCTGGGATTATCGATACCGCCGCTGCTGGTTGGTCATGCCGTCGCCAATCGTGGTTACGACCTGCTCGGTGACATCGATCCGAATTACTATTACGTGATCACTTCGATTTCGCTGTCACCCGCGTTCCTGGTCAAGCTGCTGATTCTGATCGCCATTATCTGGATTCATTTGCTCATCGGGCTGCATTTCTGGCTGCGCCTGCGCGAGACTTACCGCCGTTACCTGCCAGTTGCCTACGCGCTGGTTGTGTTGATTCCCGCGCTCGCCTATGTCGGCATCTACCGCATGCTGCGCGAAGCGAGCGTCTGGCTTGACGATCGCAATCGGCTCGACCAGATATACGCTGCAAACCTGGCGATGGACAGGCGCGATATCGAATTACTGAGGGGCCTGGAGGCGCAGGCCTGGATATTTTTTGCGGCGCTGCTGGCGCTGGTATTGTTGCTGCGGCAGATACGCCTGTGGCGACAGGCGCGCCACGGCAGATTCCGCGTCAATCACGCCGAGCACAACGAGATTGCCTGCCAGCCGGGACTCTCCCTGCTGGAAGCGCTGCGCGTGGCGCGCATTCCACACGCATCGGTCTGTGGCGGTCGCGCACGCTGTACCACCTGCCGCGTGCGGGTAGGCGCCGGCCTCGCCGAGTTAGACCCACCCAACGACCTCGAAGCACACGCGCTCAAGCGCATCGATGCGCCGGCCGACGTGCGCCTTGCCTGCCAGCTTTATCCACGTTCAGACCTCGCCATAACCCCGCTGGTCATGGCAAATCAGACCCTGGCTTCGACGCTGCACAGTGGTGGCGTGCAGGGCCACGAAGAGTACGTGGTGGCGATGTTTGTCGACATGCGCGGTTCCACCAATCTGGGCGAACGCGTGCTGGCCTATGACGTCGTATTCATTCTCAACCGCTTCTTCACTGAACTGTCAAATGCCCTGGCGGCAACCCATGGGCACTATGCCCAGTTCGCCGGCGACGGGCTGATGGCGCTGTACGGACTCGACGCCAGTCGCAAACAGCACGCCTGTCGCGATGCGCTGCGCGGTGCGGCCGAAATGTTTAGCCGCATCGATCGGCTCAACCGGCAGTTACAGCAGGAGTTCAACGAGCGTATCGAGATGGGCATCGGCATTCATGGCGGCGACGCCATCGTCGGCACCATGGGTCCGCCGCGCACCCCACTACTGACCGCGGTCGGTGACAACATCAATATCGCCGCGCGCCTGGAAGCCAAGACCAGGGAACTGGGCTGTGACCTGATCGTCTCGGCCTCGACCCTGGCTGCCGAACAAATCGACTACGACGACGCCAACAGCCTGGATATCGAGGTGCGCGGACGCGTCGATCGGGTCCGCGCCTGTACCTTTCAGCGCGACCAGTTGCCAGCGACCGGCGCGGACTGATCGAATCCTGCCCTCCATTTCGGTATCATGCACCATCCCCCACAGCGGAAAAAGAGTATGCAGCAAAGACAGTTAGGCCCCTTTCAGGTTTCGGCAATCGGCTTTGGCTGCATGAACGTATCATCGGGCTATGGCCCGCGCCCCGCGGACGACGTCGGCGGCCGACTGCTGAACGCCGCGCTCGACCAGGGCTACACGTTTCTGGACACGGCCTCGCTTTATGGTATCGGTCATAACGAGACCCTGATCGGCGAGTATCTGCGCAGTCGGCGTCACGAGTACACCCTGGCGAGCAAGTGCGGTTTTTCCCGCACCGAGGATGGCAAGACGATCATGGACGGGCGCCCCGAAACGATCAGGCAAACCTGTGAAGACAGCCTGCGCCGACTGCAAACCGACACGATCGACCTTTACTATCTGCACCGCATCGACCCGAAGGTGCCGGTGGAAGAAACCGTTGGCGCGCTCGCCGGTCTCGTCGAGCAGGGCAAAATCCAGACCATCGGCCTTTCCGAAATCAGTTCCGACAGCCTGCGCCGCGCGCACGCGGTGCACCCGATCACCGCGGTGCAGTCCGAGTACTCGCTGTGGACGCGCACGCCGGAACGCAGGATCCTCGCCACCTGCGCCGAGCTCGGCATCGCTTTCGTGGCATTTTCACCGCTGGCGCGCCAGTTCCTGACCGGCAAGTGCGGCGACGTTACGACCGTGCTGGAAGACGACATTCGCGCCACCATCGCGCGCCCGCGCTTCGAACCGGAAAACTTTGCCCGCAACCGCCGTTTACTGACCCCGTATGCCGCGATCGCCGAGCGCGAGGGCTGTAGCCAGGCGCAACTGGCGCTGGCCTGGCTACTGGCGCGCGGCGATAATATCATCCCGATACCGGGCACCAAGCACCACGAGTGGATGGTGGAAAACGCCGGTGCCGCCGACGTCTCGTTGTCGCCGCAAACCGTGGCCGAGCTGGACAGTCTGATCAACGAGGCTACGGTCAGTGGCCATCGCTATACCGATGCGCTGATGGCGTCCACCGATTCGGAAAAGGATTAAGCACATGCAGCTGAACAAAGAAGAACAGGCCATGCTGAATGGCGAACTCGGCGAACCCAGGCGCTGGGCGATCGAGCACATGATGCGCGTCGGGCGTTTTTTCGATGCCGAGGACTTCGTCGAAGTCACACAGGCGCATATCATGGCGGACACCGAGTCGCTCGGCGAGGCCGGCGTGCGGTTCCTGGAGGACATCGCGGCCCGGCCCGAGGCCGAACGCCAGGTGCGCATCCCGATGATCACCGATCCCCGAGGCATCGATTTTTGCCATTACAAGCGCCTCAGGCAAACCGACCTGATGGCGACGCTGGAACAGCGCGCGATCGATGCCTTCGAAGCCATGGGTATCCTCATGACCAATACCTGCATCAACTACCAGACCATCATGCCGCCGGTGCGCGGCGAGCATCTCGCCTTTGGCGATACCGGCGTGGTGATTTACTGCAACAGCGTGCTCGGCGCCTATTCCAACTTCGAGGGTGGCCCGTCGGCGCTCGCCGCCGGGCTCACCGGGCGCACGCCGCGCTACGGCCTGCACCTCGAGCAAAATCGTCGCGCGACGCGACGCTTTCGCGTCGACTGCGAGCTGCAACACCTGTCCGACTGGGGTGCGCTGGGCGGCATCATCGGCGCACGCGCCGGCTCCTACTGGGAAGTGCCGGTCATCGAGGGCATTCGCAACCAGCCCGGTTCCGACGAGATGAAGCACATGGGCGCGGCGATGGCGAGCTTCGGCTCGGTCCCGCTGTTCCACATCGTCGGCGTCACGCCCGAGGCGCCGACACTCGAGGCTGTCTGCGATGCGGCAATGCCCGCCGAAACGGTTGGCATGGCGGATCTCGAGGAGTTTTTCGCGCGCTACGGCGGCAAGGGCGAAAAAGTCGACGTGGTCGTGTTTTCGGCGCCACAACTGTCGCTGATGGAAATGCAGTCACTGGCCGAATTGCTGGATTCGCGCAAACTGCACCCGGACACCAGCCTGCTCGCGGTCACCAGCCCGGTCGTCGCGGCCGACGCGCGCCGCATGGGCCTGGTCGAGCGCATCGAAGCTTCCGGTGCGCTGGTGCTGGAAGGCATGTGCTTTTACCAGAGCTACGCGCGTGAAATGGGCGAGGCCAATGGCTGGAAACGCCTGATGACCAACTCGGTCAAACTCGCCAACATCATCGGCGGCTACGGCTACGAGCCGACCCTGTCGAACATGGAAAACTGCGTCGCCTCGGCGATCGCGGGGGAGATCGTTTAAATGGTGACGACAATCGAACTCAGGTGTCACGTCGGCGTTGGCCCGGTGGTCACGGGTGAAGCCCTGGTTACCGACGATAACTTTTCGGCGCGTTACGATCTCGACCGCATCGCCGGTATATTTTCACGTCCCCAGCACAAACTCGTCGGGCAAAGCTACGTCGACAAAATCATGGTGTTCAACACTGCCAAGGGCGGTGTCGCCTCGGCCTGGATGCTGCATGAAATGAAATCACGAGGCATTGCGCCAAAAGCGATCCTGTTCAACAACGTCAATCCTATCCTGGCCCAGGGCGCCGCGCTTGCGGACATGGCGATGTGCGATCGCTTCGTCGATGGCGACGTCACCCGGTTGATACGAACCGCTGACCGGGTGACCGTCAACCCCGAGATCGGGCTCGTCACCATCACCCGGGAATCCGTCGAGGCCGGCTAGTCGGTCGCTCGATTCGCGCCGGCTTTCAAAGCCGCAATCGTCGCTTGACTCGGGTTTTCATTTTCACTTAGATTAGTTCGTGCCAGCCCCGGCTGACCACGGACTTCAATGACACCCGGCAAGATATTCTGCGCAGACAATTACAGGTCCGACGCCAATCAGATATTTACAGGATGCCGTTTAAAAACCCGATAGCCACAACCCGTCCAAAGCCGCCAGGAGGTAGTTAAGCGATGCCAGACATGATCGATTGCAGCAGTGAGGTCTCCGAATTTCGTGAATCCGGCGGCGGGCGCCTGCGCTGGCTCGCGGCCGATATCACCGACGCCGACTGGATCGTTGCGCTAACGCCGGCTGCGGAGCAGGAAATCGCGCGCCTCGCCGGGTTTCTGCAACAAAACCCGCTACCGGTATTACAACGCCGGCTCGACGATTTCGACCTGCCCGCCTGTCGCCAGTTGATGGCGAGGATGAAGCAGATTCTCGACGACGGCGTCGGTTTTGCCGTGCTCGATCGCATGCCGATGGACGAGTATCCAGTCGACACGATGCTGCAGGTTTACTGGCTGCTGGGGCAGTGCATCGGTCGTCCGGTGGCGCAGAAGTGGAATGGCCAAATGATTTACGAGGTAGCCGACACGGGCGCGGCATACACCTACGGCACCCGCGGGTCCTATACCTCGGTCGAACTCAATTTTCACACCGATAACGCCTTCGCGCGCGTGCTGCCGGACTATGTCGGCCTGTTCTGCCGGCATCCGGCCAGGAGCGGCGGCATCAGCCGCTTCTGCAGCCTGTACTCGGTACATCAACGCATGCATGAGCAATACCCGCGCGAACTCGAACGACTCTACCAGCCGGTACTGTTCGATCGCCAGAAAGAGCATGCCGACGGCGCCGCACCGGTATGCCTGGCACCCTACTTCAGCTGGCGCAACGGACGCATGTTTGCGCGCGCCAACGCATCGCTGATACGCAAGGGCTACGAGGTCGCCGGTGAGGCCATGGATAGCTTGCTGACCGCGGCGCTGGACGCGATCGACGAAGTCTGCGCGGCCGAGGATCTGTGGTTCGAAGCGGCACTGCAACGCGGGCAGATCCAGTACCTCAACAACCACGAGGTGGGGCACTATCGCAGCGCTTTCGAGGACCACGACGAGGCCGAGCTGAAGCGTCACCTGTACCGGTTATGGCACCGCGAAGCCGGCAGCAGCAGCTACGACGGGCTGCATTTTTCCTGATTCGGCGAGAGTTTCCGAGCGGGCAGGCTCATTCGCGATAGCCGAAGAAACGGTTTTCCCTGATTTCCTCGGCAACGCCCGGTGGCAGGCATTGTTCCCAGTCTCCGCGACCGTTCGGTAACTGCTTCAAAACCTTGCGCGAGAAGATCTTGAACAGTTCGCGGTCGCTGGATTCGATGCCGAAGATGAAATGATTCTCGATCAGGTGGCGATACAGAAAGCGCAGGTTGGCGGGCACCTCCGCATTGCTGAAGTCGACGTATTCACCGGCCTGGTCGATTTCCGGGTATACCAGCAGGCAGGTGTTATCCGGGAACAGCTTGCCGAAGCCCTCGAGGATACCACCCTCCACGCCGCGGTAGCTGTCCTCGTCAAAGATCTGGCGGATATTGCTGATGCCGACGACGATGCCGATCTGCATCTTGGTGAACTGCCGAAAATAGGCGCGCATCGAAAAGTAACGCGTGTGATCCGAAATCATGACGCTGTAGCCGAGCGAATTGAGTAGACAAACTCGCGCAATCAGATCTTCCTCGGAAACCATCAGGTCGTTGCCCTGTAGATCGTTTAACGAGATTTCGGCGAGTGCCACACTGTTGTCGAGGCTGACGCCATCCATTTCGGTAAACCGTTTCAGGCCCTGCTCGATCATATCGACGTTGAGGCGCGTTACTGGCCGGAACGAGCCGCGAATGGTGAGCACGTTTTTCTTGTAAAGCATGTCGGCCGGAATCACCACCGAACCGTCCGGCCTGAACATGACGGCACGCGTTTTCCAGCTGCGAATCAGGTGCAGGTTGATGCTGCGGTTGTCGACTTCCTCGAAATACGGGCCATGGAAGTCGATTGAATCGATTTCGATGCGACCCGCGTCCAGGTTGTCGGTCAGCGAGTCGATGATGGCCTTGGCGTTTTCAAAATAGTAATACACGGCGTAAATCAGGTTGACACCGAAAACGCCAAGCGCCTGCTGCTGCCTTTCGGCGTTATCGTCGCGCATGCGCACGTGCAGGACGACGTCTGAAGGTTCCGCGCCCGGGTACATCTGCACGCGCACGCCGCACCAGGCGTGGCACTCGTTATTCCCCTTGTAGCTCTTGGCCGCCACGGTCGCCGCGTAGGAAAAGTAACGCGTGGTGCGCGAGCGTGATTTACCGACACGCTCGATGATCAGCGCAAACTCCTTCTCCAGCATGGCGTGCACCCGGCTTTTGCTGACGTAGCGACCGTCCTGCTGGACGCCGTATATCGCATCCGAGAACTTCATGTCGTAGGCGGACATGGTCTTGGCAATGGTGCCGGCGGCGCCACCGGCCCTGAAAAAATGGCGCGCGACTTCCTGGCCGGCGCCGATTTCGACGATGGTGCCGTACTTTTTCTCGTCCAGATTGATGCGCAACGCCTTTTCCAGCGTGCTGCGGCTACTGATTTCCTTGCTCAAGATAATACCCCGGTTGCCCACGGCAGCGTTCGGGCTGCCTGTTATTCGATGCCTTGATATTTTTGCGGCATTATATAAGCGGCCCGGCAAACAGGCCATTGATGGATATCAAAAATCTAAAGGCCAGCGCTAAAACACGGCCGCAGCGCATAAAAAACCCGACCAGGGGTCGGGTAAGGGGCTTTCAAACTGACTTGGGGGGATGTATGAATAGAGCATATGTGACCAGGCACCGAATACCGGCGACATAATTCACAGAATAAAAGTAACAACTGCGCAATCACGCAGAAAGTGATTTCGGGCAGCTGTCATCAGTGCCAGTATCTGACTGTGCAATCCGCCACTGCCGTAGCGACTCACCTCGATGAAAAGACTCACAGCTGTTTTTGCCGTTATCGCGCTGCTATTACTGAACGCCTGCGCAACGCCAATGCAGGCGGAGGACTACAGCGCAAGCTTTACCACGACCTGGCAGGCACCGGATCGCTTTACCGTCAGCTACCGCGATAACCCGGATTCAAGCGCAAAAATGGCGACCGAGCTGGCATTGTTGCGAGCTGCTGAAATTGCCCTGCAGCACGGCTTTCACTACTTTGTCGTGGTCAGCCCGGAAGACCTCGACAACCGCGGCCCGGCGGCGGCGCGCACGGCGCGGGTTGCCACCAGGACCGGCTCGGATTATCACCTGGCGAGTCCGGCCGCAACCAACACGATCGTCTGCTTTCGCGACCGGCCGGCGGGGTTCGCCTATGTCGCCCTGTTCGTCAAGGCCAGCCTGCGCGCCAGCTACGGCCTCGACCGTGCGAGTGCGCCCATCTAGTGCAGACCTTGCCGGATTGGGTTCTGCAGGCACAACGGCTACACTGTCCCGATATGAGATTACCGTCTTGACCCGCGCAGGATTTTACGCCGGCATCGAAGCTTTCGCTGACTTTACCGGCATAGCCGATCTCGGCAATTACCGACTCGCGCCCGATGACTGGCATGTCGTCATCGCCGATGTCGTCGATTCCACGGCGGCGATCAACGCGGGCCGCTACAAGGACGTCAACATGATCGGCGCGGCCTGTATCAACGCGGTCCTCAATATCAGCCAGAAAAAAAGCATCCCGTACGTGTTCGGCGGCGATGGCGCCACCCTGATGGTGCCGCCCGACCGGGTCGAGCATGCCACCAACGTGCTGCTGGGTGTGCGCGACCTGGCCGCGTCCAAATTCAATCTGAGTCTACGCGTCGGCGTCGTGCCGGTTGCCGAGATTCATCGACAGCCGGGTGTCCGGGTCATGGTCGGAAAGTACCGGTTGAGTCCCGGTAACGACCTCGGCGTTTTCTCCGGTGGCGGCATCGAGGTCGCCGAGCAATGGATCAAGTCAGGTGACGAGTATCTACTCAAGCACAGCCCTGAAGACAATGCAGTCGACTTGAGCGGCCTGTCCTGCCGCTGGGAACCGCTGGCCTCACAGAACGGCGTCATGCTCAGCGTCCTGATGCAGGCGCGGAGTGAGGACGAAACGATCAATGCGAACCTGTATCGCCAGCTGATCGAGGACATCGCGGCGATCACCGATCCGGCAGGCGTCCAGGTCAAACCCGTCTGCGCAGCCAACATGAAGCTGCGTTGGCCGCCCCGCAATCTGCGCAACGAAATCAACGCTACCCAGGGCCGCAACAATCGCTTCGGCCATGCGCTGGGTTTGTACCTCAATTGCCTGGTGCAGTGGCTGCTAGACCGCTTCGACATTACCGCCGGGGGATATCGCGGCAGGCGTTACCGGGTCGAGCTGCGCGACAACACCGATTACCGGCGCTTCGACGATACCCTGCGCATCCTCATCGATTGTGAAACCGGGCAGGCGCAGGCCATCGAGGAAATGCTTGAAAATCGTGCGCGGCAAGATGGCCTGAGATACGGTCTGCACCGCTCCGACTCGGCGCTGATGACCTGTCTCGTGTTCAACCTCGACAAGGGCGAACACATCCATTTCGTTGACGGCAGCGACGGTGGCTTTACCGCCGCGGCAAAAAACCTGAAGGCAAAACAGGCTAGCACGACCAGCTAGTCGACCTGCGCCGCCCCCTGCGTTGCCCGATACAGCAGTCAGTTCAGCTTTTGTCAGCGCCCAACCGGGCGATCAGTGCTGGCAGCTGCAGGCGCAGAATCTTGCCCGACGGGCCCTTCGGCAGATCGTCCATGAAATAGATTATTTTCGGCGCCTTGTAACTGCCGACGCCTGACTCGCAAAAGGATTTCAGCTCGTCCTCGCCACACTGGTAACCCTCGCGCAGCACCACGCAGGCAACCACTTCCTGGCCATAGTTTTCATCGTCGACGCCGACAGCAGCCGCCTCCAGAATTGCCTCGTGCTTGTACAATACGTCGTCGATTTCGCGCGGCGCAATATTTTCACCGCCGCGGATGATCAGCTCCTTGGAACGCCCGGTGATGAAGATATAACCGTCCTCGTCTTTCTTGCCGAGGTCACCGGTGTAAAACCAGCCATCCCGAATCGAGGCAGCGGTGGCTTCATCGTTCTTGTAATAGTAATCGAGCAAATTGCTGCCGCGAATGATCAGTTCGCCGACCTGCTGCGGCGGGCATTCCCGGCCCTGCTCGTCGACGATAATAATTTCGTTGCCATAGGGCAGTCCGACCGATCCCGGTTTGCGCGGCGCCGGCGGCAGCGGGTTGCTCGACACGGTACCCGCGGTTTCGGTCAGCCCCAGGGTTTCGATCATGGGTACCTTGAACACCTGCTCCCATTGGCCGAGCGTCACCGCGGCCAACGGCGCCGATGCCGAGCGGGCAAAACGAAATGCCGCGAGGCGCTCATCATTGCCGAAATCGAAGGGCTCCTGGTCGGCACGATCGAGCAGGTATTTGATGATAGTCGGTACGATACTGCTCCA
>Ga0316195_10000526_pt1 | contig 15528 bp, 11 predicted proteins | sample Phised1_MG_FD_204937 | JGI IMG/M metagenome (GOLD analysis project Ga0316195, IMG submission 204937) | Coastal sediment microbial communities from Maine, United States - Phippsburg sediment 1 | ecosystem: Environmental > Aquatic > Marine > Coastal > Sediment | place: USA: Maine | collected... | reverse complement strand
AACGAGGCCCACATGGCCGGCCTGGTGACCGAACTGCGGGCACGCCTCGCGCGCACGGCCCTGGGCGGCAGCGAGCAGGCCCGCGCGCGCCACACGGAGCGCGGCAAGCTGCTGGCACGCGATCGCATCGAGACCCTGCTCGACCCGGCCAGCCCGTTTCTGGAAGTGGCACCGCTGGCGGCCGACGGGCTCTATGAGGGCGATGCCCCCTCGGCCGGCATCGTCGCCGGCATCGGCCAGGTCGGCGGCCGGCCCGTCATGGTCGTGGCCAACGACGCCACCGTGAAGGGCGGCACCTACTTTCCCATGACCGTGCGCAAGCACCTGCGGGCGCAGGAGATCGCGCTCGAGAACCGGCTGCCCTGCGTCTACCTGGTGGATTCCGGTGGCGCCTTCCTGCCGATGCAGGACGAGGTCTTCCCCGACCGGGAGCACTTCGGCCGCATCTTCTTCAACCAGGCCCGCATGTCCTCGCTGGGCATCCCCCAGCTGGCCGTGGTGATGGGATCCTGCACTGCCGGCGGTGCCTACGTTCCCGCAATGTGCGACGAGAGCATCATCGTGCGCAACCAGGGAACCATCTTTCTCGGCGGTCCGCCGCTGGTGAAGGCGGCGACCGGCGAGATCGTCGACGCTGAGTCGCTCGGTGGCGGTGACGTGCACGCACGCACCTCCGGCGTGGTCGATCACCTCGCCGACAACGACGCGCATGCGCTCGAGCTGGCCCGCCGCGCCGTCGCCTCGCTCGATCCGGATCCGGCACCGTGGCTGGAACAGTCCGCGCCCGTCGAGCCGGCCGTCGATCCGGGCGGCCTGTACGGTGTCGTCCCCAACGACCTGAAGCAGCCCTACGATGTGCGCGAAGTAATCGCACGCCTGGTCGATGGTTCGGAGTTCCACGAGTTCAAGGCGCTCTACGGCAAGACCCTGGTCTGCGGCTTCGCCCGGCTATGGGGCTTCCCGGTCGCGATCGTGGCCAACAACGGCATCCTGTTTTCGGAATCGGCCCTGAAGGGCGCACATTTCGTCCAGCTGGCCAACCGGCGCCGTACGCCGCTGCTGTTCCTGCAGAACATCATGGGTTTCATGGTAGGCCGGCGCTACGAGAATGCCGGCATCGCCCGGGATGGCGCCAAGATGGTCACGGCGGTCGCCTGCGCCACCGTGCCCAAGCTGACGGTGATCATTGGCGGGTCCTTCGGCGCCGGCAACTACGCCATGTGCGGGCGCGCCTACGGCGGCCGCTTCCTGTGGAGCTGGCCGAACGCGCGGATCTCGGTCATGGGTGGCGAACAGGCCGCCAATGTGCTGGCCACGGTGAGGCGCGACGGCGTGGAAGCGCGCGGCGGTGCCTGGCCGGAAGCCGAGCAACAGGAGTTCATCGAAGGCATCCGCCAGCAGTACGAGTCGCAGGGCAATCCCTACTACGCCACCGCGCGACTGTGGGACGATGGTGTCATCGATCCGCTCGACACCCGCCGCGTGCTGGCGCTGGCGCTGGCGACCACGGCCCGCGGACCGGCGCCCGGGCCGGAGCGTTACGGCATATTCCGGATGTGATGAGGCAGGCCCCGTCATGAGTGCAGAACCCACGCTGGTGAGGATGCAACGGGACGATCGCGGCGTCGCGACGGTCGTGCTGAACCGGCCGCAGAAACACAACGCCCTGTCGAACCTGTTGATCGACGCATTGTCGGAAACGCTGGCGCAGCTGGCGAGTGACCCAAGGGTGCGCGTGACGGTGCTGACCGGCGAGGGGCCGACGTTCTGCGCCGGCGGCGACATCGACGAGATGCGGCGCTCCGGCGGCGCGACCCTGGCCGACAACGAGGCCGAGGCCGCACGCCTGGCCGCCCTGCTCGCCCGTCTCGAGAACCATCCCAAACCGACCGTTGCCCGCGTGCAGGGCAACGCCTTCGGCGGCGCGCTCGGCCTGATCGCGGCCTGCGATATCGCGATTGGCGCCGAGACGGCCGTTTTCGCGCTGAGCGAAGTCCGCCTGGGGATCGCGCCGGCGATGATCTCCCCGTACGTCGTGCGCGCGATCGGTCAGCGCCAGGCGCAGCGCTACTTCCTGACCGGCGAGCGGTTTTCAGCGGCCGCGGCCGAGCGCCTCGGGCTCCTGCACCAGGTGGTCCCTGCTGAGCGTCTCGACGCCACGGTCTCGGAAGTCACCGCGGACCTGTTGCTCGGTGCCCCGGGCGCCCAGGCCGAGATCAAGCGATTGCTGCACCACATCGCCGGGCGTGCGGAATCCAGCGACGCACAGCTTACTGCCCGGACGGCGCAGTGGATCGCCCGCCTGCGGGCTTCTCCCGAAGGCCGCGAGGGCTTGTCGTCGTTCATGGAGAAGCGCCCCCCGTCCTGGAGGAAACCCTGAGATGTTCCGCCGCGTGCTGATCGCCAACCGCGGTGAAATCGCCTGCCGCGTCATCGCCACCTGCCGCAGGCTCGGCATCCATACCATCGCCATCTTCTCCGAGGCCGACCGCCATGCACGGCATGTGCGCCTGGCCGACGAGGCCCACCTGGTCGGCCCCGCGCCGGCGAGCGAGTCCTACCTGGACATCGGCCGCGTCATCGACGTCGCGCGCGCCAGCGGCGCCGAGGCGGTGCACCCTGGCTACGGCTTCCTGTCGGAGAACACCGAATTCGCCGCGGCCTGCGCCGCAGCCGGCATCGTGTTCATCGGGCCGAGTCCCGACACGATCCGCAGCATGGGCCTGAAGCATGAGGCCAAGGCCCTGGCCGAGGCCGCCGGCGTCCCCGTCGTGCCGGGTTACCATGGCGACGATGTGACGCCGGCAACCCTGGCCCGGGAAGCCGACAGGATCGGCTTCCCGTTGCTGGTCAAGGCCGTCGCAGGCGGCGGCGGCAAGGGGATGCGCGTCGTGCGTTCGGCGGCCGAGCTCGCCGAGGCGGTCGCGGCGGCAGGTCGCGAGGCGGCTACCTCGTTCCGCGACGGCCGGATCCTGCTGGAACGCTTCGTCGAGCGCCCGCGCCACATCGAGGTGCAGGTCTTCGGCGATACCCACGGCCGCTGCCTGCACCTGTTCGAACGCGAATGCTCGATCCAGCGCCGCTACCAGAAGATCATCGAGGAATCGCCCTCGCCGTTCGTGACCCCGGCGCTGCGCGAGCGCATCACCAGCGCGGCGGTCCGCGTGGCCGCAGCGGTCGGCTACGTCAACGCCGGGACGGTGGAGTTCATCGTCGGCCCGGAGGGTGACTTCTACTTTCTGGAAATGAACACCCGCTTGCAGGTCGAACACCCGGTAACCGAGCGCGTCACGGGTCTCGACCTGGTCGAATGGCAGCTGCGCGTGGCGGCCGGCGAGCCCCTGCCCCTCGGGCAGGAGCAGTTGCAGCAGCAGGGCCATGCCATCGAGGCGCGCGTCTACAGCGAGGACCCGCAGCGCGGCTTCCTGCCCGCGGTGGGCCGCGTGGAGCGCTTCGCGTTCCCGCCCGAGGACGCCAGCTGGCGCGTCGAGCGGGGCATCGACGACGGCGATCGCGTGGAAGTCCACTACGACCCGATGATCGCGAAGGTGATTGCGTCGGGTCCCGACCGGCGTGCCGCCATCGCGCGCCTGCGGCAGTCGCTGGCGCGCACGGTGGTGTTCGGGCCGGCCTGTAACCTGGAACTGCTGCGCCGGATCGTCTCGCACCCGGATTTCGAGGCAGGGCGGATGGACACGGGCTATCTCGACCGGCACATCGGCGAGATGCTCGCCGCCCCCCCTGCCCCGGGCGCGGCGGCCATGCTGGCCACGGCCCATTACGCGCTGCAAGCGAACGCCAGCGAGGCCCGCCGCGCTCACCCGGCAGGCTCGCCCTGGGCCTCGGGGGATGGCTGGCAGGCCGGCGGACTGGGCGGGACGACGATCGGCCTGGCGGCGCCCGCGTTCATGCGCATCCGCGCACGTTGCAGCGGCACAGCGGTGCAGGTGCTGGCCGACGGTATCGACGCCCGCGGTACCGTGGCCCGCGGCGAGCACGATACCGTGACGGTCACCGGGCCGGGGATCGATGCCGAGCTGACGGTCGTCGGTTACGGCCGCCGCCTCGTCGTCACGGACGAAACGACACATGAGATACGCCTGGTGCACCCCTGGCCATTCGCGACCAGCGCCGACGAGGCCGACACCCACCCCGCCTCGCCACTACCGGGACGCGTGGTTGCGCTGCACGTCGAAGAGGGCCAGGACGTCGCCGCAGGCGATGCGCTGGCCGTGGTGGAAGGCATGAAGATGCAGCACACCATCCGGGCAGGCCGCGCCGGACGGGTGGATCGCGTCCGGGTCGGGGAGGGCGAGCTGGTGGACGCCGACGCCGTGCTGTTCGAGATCACCCCGCGCTGAATTTCCCGGGACTCGGGCAACCGCCAGTCATCCCAATTGTGCTGCAGCGCAATACGCGCTAACGTGCTGCTGTTATTTGGATTGTTGCCGGATATTTTGCGGTCGCAACAATCTTTGTCAGCCGCGCAGTGATTCCCTGAAGATCGCCTCCCCTGGACGGCTTCGGAACCTCGCGGTTCAACTCACTCGGCACGACTTAGGAAGGTTTCACCCGATGTTGATCAAAGACAAGGTCATTGCGATCACCGGTGGCGGACGGGGTCTGGGGCGCGCCATGGCCCTGGCGTTCGCCGACAAGGGCGGCCACGTCGCCCTGCTGGATCTGAACCAGGGCGACCTGGACGAGACCCGCGCGCTGGTCGAGGCCAAGGGTGTTCGCGCAGCGGGTTACGTGACCAACGTGGCCGACGAGGCCAACATGGGCGCGTCCCTGGACGCCATCGTGCGCGACTTCGGCCGCCTGGACGTGATGGTCAACAACGCGGGCATCACCAAGGACGGCCTGCTGGTCAAGGTCAAGGACGGCCAGGTCGTTTCCAAGATGAGCATGGAGCAGTGGAACGCGGTCATCGCCGTGGACCTCACCGGTGTCTTCCTGGGCGGCCGCGAGGCAGCCGAGCGCATGATCAAGCTCGGTAACGGCGGCGTGATCATCAACATCACGTCCATTTCCCGGGCGGGCAACATGGGCCAGACGAATTACTCGGCCGCCAAGGCCGGGGTCGAGTCCATGACGGTGGTCTGGTCCAAGGAACTCGCGCGCCACGGCATCCGCACCGGCGCCATCGCCCCCGGCTATTGCGCCACCGAGATCCTGACGGCGATGAAGCCCGAGGTCCTCGAGAAGGTCACGGCTCCCGTTCCGCTGAAGCGCCTCGGGCAGCCCAGTGAAATTGCCCACACGGCGGTTTATATTGCCGAGAACGACTTTTTCACGGGCCGGGTCGTCGATGTCGATGGCGGCCTGCGCTTCTGATCCACGAAGGCTCGGGGAGATCCGTCCATGAAGCTCGGCAATGCACGCGCAGTGATCACCGGCGGGGCCTCCGGACTCGGCCTGGCCGTTGCGCGGCGGATCGTCGAGGCGGGGGGACGGGCCACGCTGCTCGACATCCAGCAGGAGGCCGGTGACGCGGCAGCCGCCGCGCTGGGCGGCGCGGCGGGTTTCGTCCGGTGCGACGTGACCGACGAGGCGGCGGTAGACGCCGCCGTACGCAAAGCCGCCGGCCGCATGGAAGGCCTGACGCTGGCGGTGGCCTGCGCCGGCGTGGGCACGCCCGGCAAGCTGCTGGGTCGCGACGGCCCGATGAGCGCAGCGTTCTTCCAGCGCGTGCTGACCATCAACACCGTCGGCACCTTCAACCTCGGCCGGGTGGCCGCAGACCTGATGCAGCACAACGCTCCCGAGGCAGGCGAAGAGCGCGGCCTGATCGTGCACACGGCCTCGGTCGCCGCCTTCGACGGCCAGATCGGCCAGGTCGCCTACGCCGCCTCCAAGGCGGCGGTCGCCGGAATGGTCCTGCCCCTGGCCCGCGAACTTGCCCGCTACGGCATTCGCGTGATGGCGATCGCCCCGGGGCTGTTCGCCACGCCCATGCTGGCGGGCCTGCCGCAGGAGGCGCAGGACTCGCTCGCCACGCAAGTGCCGTTCCCCTCGCGCCTCGGCAAGCCGGAGGAATTCGCGGACCTCGTCGCCGCGCTCTATGGCAACCCGATGCTCAACGGCGAGGTGATCCGCCTCGACGGCGCGATTCGCATGCAGCCCCGCTAGGGAAGCGCTACATCGAGGAATAGTTGGGCCCGCCGCCACCCTCCGGGGTGACCCAGTGGATGTTCTGGCGCGGGTCCTTGATGTCGCAGGTCTTGCAGTGCACGCAGTTGGCCGCGTTGATCTGCAGGCGCTGTCCGCCGCCTTCCGCCTCGACGAATTCGTAGACGCCGGCCGGACAGTAGCGTGCCTCCGGACCGTCGAACTTCGCGAGGTTGTAGTCGACGGGCACCCGTGGATCGCGCAGCTGCAGGTGCACGGGCTGATCTTCTTCGTGGCCGGTGCTCGACAGGAACACCGATGAGTTACGATCGAAGGTCAGGACGCCGTCAGGCTTCGGGTAAGCGATCGGCGACATGGACGCAGCGGGCTTGAGCGCTTCGTTGTCCGCCTGCTTGTGCCTGAGCGTCCAGCCGACCAGGGCACCGAGCCCAAGGTCGTTGAGCCACATGTGCAGCCCGCCATGGACGGTGCCCGGCCACATCCCCCACTTCAGGCCCGGCTTGACGTTGCGGACCTTGTGCAATTCAGAGTACACCCAGGACTTCCTGAAGGCCTCGGGATACGTCTCCAGCTCGTCATGGCTACGCCCGGCGACGAGCGCCTCGTACGCGGACTCGGCCGCGAGCATGCCGGTCTTCATCGCATTGTGTGAACCCTTGATGCGCGGCAGGTTCACGAAGCCGGCGCTGCAGCCGATGAGCGCGCCGCCGGGGAAGGCCAGCCTGGGAATGGACTGGAAGCCACCCTCGTTGATCGCGCGGGCGCCGTAGGCGAGGCGCTTGCCGCCCTCGAAATAGCCGCGGATCGCCGGGTGCGTCTTGAAACGCTGCATTTCCCCGAACGGCGAGAGATGCGGATTTTCGTAGTTGAGGTGCACCACGAAGCCCACCGACACGAGATCCTCGCCGAAGTGATACAGGAAAGAGCCGCCACCGGTATCGGAGGACAGCGGCCAGCCCTGGCTGTGGATCACCAGCCCGCGCTGGTGCTTCTCAGGCTTGATCTGCCACAGCTCCTTGATGCCGATCCCGTAGAGCTGCGGGTCCACGCCGTCACGGAGGTTGAAGCGGGACATCAGCTGCTGCGACAGGGAACCCCGGCAGCCCTCGCCGAAGAGCGTGTACTTCGCGTGCAGTTCCATGCCGGGCGCGAAGCTGTCCTTGGGCTGCCCGTCCCGGCCGACGCCCATGTCGCCCGTCGCGACGCCCTTGACCGCGCCAGACTCGTCGAACAGCAGCTCGGCCGCGGCAAAGCCGGGATAGATCTCCACGCCGAGTTCCTCGGCGCGCTCGCCGAGCCAGCGACAGACCTGGCCGAGGCTCGAGACGTACATGCCGTGGTTGCTCATCAGCCGCGGCAGCAGCCAGTTCGGGATCCGGTGCGCCTTGTCCTCGGTCAGGACCAGGAAGCGGTCCTCGGTGACGGGCGAGTCGAGCGGTGCGCCGCGCTCCTTCCAGTCCGGGAACAGCTCGGTGATGGCGATGGGATCGATGACGGCGCCTGAAAGGATGTGCGCCCCGACCTCGGAGCCCTTTTCCAGGACGCAGACGCTGATCTCGCGCTCCGCGGCCGCAGCGAGCTGCTTCAGGCGGATCGCAGCCGCCAGGCCCGCCGGCCCGGCGCCGACGATGACCACGTCGAATTCCATCGATTCACGTTCGGACACTACAGGCCTCCGGATCGCGGGAACCCCCCATCAGGGGGAGTGGGCGAAAACCGTAATTGTATAGTTCTTTACCGCTTGCGACAGTCCCACCGTTTGCTGCCAGGAGGCGGCCCCGAAAGAGATGTCCTTGAAATGAGCCCCCTCGGAATCAGCTTACTCATGCTCGTGGCCTTCACCGGCTTCGCCTGGCTCACCGCGCGCAAGCTGCGCATCGTCGCGCAGATGCAGCCGGAGGTCCGCTGGGACCACCCCGCGGCACGCCTCGAGAGCGTCCTGGTCAACGGCTTCCTGCAGCAGCGCATGATCCGGCGCGAGTGGAAGCCCGGCATCATGCACACGGCGATCTTCCTCGGCTTCATGTCGCTGCTGCTGCGCAAGCTGCAGCTGATCGCGATCGGCTACGACGAGACCTTCGCGGTCACCGGCCTGGCCGGTGGACTCTTCGCCGGGTTCAAGGACATCGTCGAAGTCATCGTGCTGCTGGCGGTCGGCTATGCGTTCTATCGCCGCTTGCTGCTGAAGCCGGCGCGGCTCGAGCCGAATCGCGAGGGCATTCTCGTCCTGTCGCTGATCGCCGCCATCATGGTTACCGACTTCGCCTTTGACGGTTTCCGCTTCGCGCTGCTGTCGGCCGGCGACGCCGCCGTCGCCCATGAGCGCGCCTTCGCCCCGATCGGTGGAGCGCTGGCCACGCTGTTTGGCAGCTGGCCGGAGTCCGTGCTGGAGGCCGGCTACCGGCTCGCCTACTGGCTGCAGATGATCACCGTCTTCTCCTTCCTGGTACTGCTGCCGGCCGGCGAGCACTTCCACATCGTCACGGCACTGCCGGCACTGTTCTTCCGGCGCGGCACGCCCGCCAACACCGTGCCCGGCATCGACCTGGAAAAGCTGATGGCCGAGGACACGCCGGAGGGCGCGGTCAAGGTCGGCGCGAAGACCGTGGCGGACCTGTCCTGGAAGGACGGCTTCGACGCCTTCACCTGCACCGAATGCGGTCGCTGCAAGGACGCCTGCCCGACGTTCCTGACCGGCAAGCCGCTGTCCATGAAGTGGGTCAACGACAGCCTGAAGCACCACCTGCTGGCGCATCGCGAGGCGATCCTGGCGGGGGGCGAGGCCGCCGAAGCGCTGCCCCCGTTGGTCCCGGACGTGGTCAGCGAGGACAGCCTCTGGTCCTGCACGACCTGCGGTTACTGCGAGGCCGCCTGTCCGATCGAGCTCGAACACCTGCCTCGCTTCTTCAAGCTGCGGCAGCACCGCGTGATGATGGACGGCGAGTTCCCTCACGAGCTCAAGGCCGTCTTCCATGCCTACGAGGTCCAGGGCAATCCCTGGGGCCTGCCATCGGATACCCGTGGCGACTGGGCGCGCGAACTCGGCGTGCCTGTCGCCCGCTCGGCCGAAGAGGTCGCCGGACTCGATTACCTGTTCTACGTCGGCTCGGCAGAGTCCTTCGACCCGCGCGGCCAGAAGATCGCGCGGGCGTTCGCCGCGATCCTGCAGCAGGCGGGGGTCAAGTTCGCCATCCTCGGCGCCGAGGAACCCTCCACGGGCGAGTGCGTGCGCCGCGCAGGCAACGAAATGTTGTTCCAGGAACTGGCCGCGAAGCTGGTCGAGACCTTCAACGGCCTGGGCGTGAAGCGCATCGTCACCTGCGATCCGCATGCCCTCAATTCACTCAGGCACGACTACCCCGCCTTCGGCGGACAGTGGCAGGTGCTGCATCACACGCAGCTGATCGCGCAACTGATGCAACAGGGCCGGATCAAGGTCGGGCGCAGCGCCGAGCGCGTGGTGCTGCACGACCCCTGCTACCTGGGCCGGCACAACGGCGAGTTCGACGCCCCCAGGGAGGTGCTGAAAAACCTGGTCAAGGACGCGCCGCTCGAGTTCCCGCTGAACCGCGAAAAGGCCATGTGCTGCGGCGCCGGCGGCGGCCGGATGTGGATGGAGGAGACGCTGGGCACGCGGATCAACGTCCTGCGCACGGAGCAGGCCATGGCGCTCTCGCCCACCGTCATTGCGACCGCCTGCCCGTATTGCGCCGTGATGCTCGGCGACGGCCTGAAGGCGCTGGGGAAGGAAGAGGCCGTCGCGACCCAGGATCTGGCCGAGCTCGTGGCTGCAGCGATGGTGACCGCCGAGCGCAGCGGCTGACATCGGTCACTTTCGCGGGTCGTGCGCAGCTGCCACGGTTCCTGCGGCCCCGCGCGAGCTTGCGTTATCATTGACCGCTGCCCGGGATCTGCGATCAATGAGTGACGACAAGCCCATCTGGACGCCCTCTGCCCTGCGGATCGCCGACGCGAACCTGACGCAGTTCATGGCTTTCGCCCGGGACCGAGGGGTCGTCGCGACCGACTATGGCGCGCTGTGGCAATGGTCGGTAAGCGACAGCGCGGCGTTCTGGGACCTGCTGTTCGAGTTCACCGGCGTCGTGGCGGAGCGTGGCGCGGGCCCGGTGCTGGCCGCTGCCGACCGCATGCCCGGCGCCCGCTGGTTTCCAGGGACCCGCCTGAACTTCGCCGAGAACCTGCTGCGCCATGCCGGCGATGAGCCTGCCATCGTCTTTCGCGATGAGCGCGAGACACGGCGCGAGGTCTCGTGGAATGAACTGAGCGCCGAGGTCGCGCGCGTCGCCGCCGGCCTGCGCGAGGCCGGCGTCGGGCCGGGCGATCGCGTCGCCGGCTTCATGCCCAACCTGCCCGAAACCGTCATCGCGATGCTGGCGGCGGCCAGCGTCGGCGCGACCTGGTCGTCCTGTTCGCCGGACTTCGGCATCCAGGGCGTCCTCGACCGCTTCGGCCAGATCGAACCCAGGGTGCTGTTCACGGCGGACGGCTATTTCTACGGCGGCAAGACGCTCGATTCACTGGATCGCGCCCGGGCCGTGCGCGAGCGAATCGGGTCGATCGAGCAGGTCGTCGTGGTCCACTACACCAGCGAGCATCCCGACCTGTCGGCCCTGCCCGGCGCCGTGGCCTTCGCTGACTTCGGTCTGGCTGGCGCAGCGCTGCACTTCGAACGGCTGCCCTTCGACCATCCGCTGTACATTCTTTACTCGTCGGGCACGACCGGCACGCCCAAGTGCATCGTCCACGGCGCCGGCGGCACGCTGCTGCAGCACCTCAAGGAACACCAGCTGCACACGGACGTGAAGCCGGGCGACCGGCTGTTCTTCTACACCACCTGCGGCTGGATGATGTGGAACTGGCTGGCCAGCGGCCTGGCCTCCGGCGCCACGCTGATGCTCTACGAAGGCTCGCCGTTTCATCCCGACGAGGGCGTGCTGTGGCGCATGGCCAGCGACGAGGGCATCACGATCTTCGGCACCAGCCCGAAGTACCTGGCCGCGCTGGAGAAGAGCGGTTACCGGCCGCGGGAGCACGGCAGCCTGGCCCGCCTGCGGACCGTGTTGTCGACCGGCTCGCCGCTGGCGCCCGAGCAGTTCGACTTCGTGCGCGAGGCCGTTGGCAAAGACGTGCAGCTCGCCTCCATTTCCGGCGGCACCGACATCGTCTCCTGCTTCGCCCTCGGCAATCCGCTGCTGCCGGTCTACCGCGGCGAACTGCAGTGTCGGGGCCTGGGCATGGCCGTCGAGGTCTGGACCGAGGACGGCGAGAGCGTGGTCGGGCAGAAAGGGGAGCTGGTCTGCACCGCGCCGTTCCCCTCGATGCCAGTGGCCTTCTGGAACGATCCGGACGGCGCCAAGTACCGTGCGGCCTACTTCGAGCGCTTCCCGGGCGTGTGGCACCACGGCGACTATGCGCTGCTCACCGAACGCGGCGGGCTGGTGATCCTCGGCCGATCGGACGCGGTGCTCAATCCCGGCGGGGTGCGCATCGGCACGGCGGAAATCTATCGCCAGGTCGAGCAGCTCGACGAGGTGCTCGAGAGTGTCGTCATCGGCCAGGAATGGGACGGCGACGTGCGCGTGGTGCTTTTCGTGAGACTGCGCGAGGGGCTGGAACTGGACGAGGCGCTGCAGCAGAAGATCCGCCAGCAGATTCGAGGCAATACCACGCCGCGGCACGTGCCTGCGCGGATCGTCCAGGTGACGGAGGTCCCGCGAACGATCAGCGGCAAGGTCGTCGAACTGGCCGTGCGCAACGTGGTCCACGGCCTGCCCGTCAGGAACACCGATGCCCTGGCCAATCCGGCCGCGCTCGAACAGTTCCGCGACCGTCCCGAGCTGCGCTCCTGAGCGGGCGGGCGAAAAAAGGCTCCATGAGCCTGGTCGCGGCCTACCAGCGCGAGCTCGTGCGCCATGGCTACGCCCCGGACCCCGCCCAGCAGGCGGTTGTGACCCGGCTCGAGTCGTTGCGCGTCGAGCTGGAACGCAGCGCGCTGCTCAAGCCGGCCTTTGCGGACCGGCTGCTGGCACGGCTTCGCCGGCCGCCCCCGCCGGCGAGCATTCGGGGACTCTACCTGTGGGGCGGCGTCGGCCGCGGCAAGACCTTCCTGATGAATCTGTTCCACTTCGGCCTGGCGGTGCCTTCCCGGCGCATGCACTTTCATCGCTTCATGCAGGAAGCCCATGCGCTGCTACGGACCCATCGCGACGAGGCGGATCCATTGGCCAGCGTCGCGGCGGAAATTGCCGGTGACAGCCGGGTGCTGTGTTTCGACGAGCTGGCGATCTCTGACATCGCCGACGCGATGATCCTGGCCGGCTTGTTCACCGCGCTGGTCGGGCGAGGCGTCGCACTGGTCTTTACGTCCAACTTCGCGCCGCGGGAGCTGTACCGGGGCGGTCTGCAGCGACAGCGCTTCCTGCCGGCGATCGACCTGATCGAGCGGCACACCGAGGTGCTCGCGCTGGATGGCGACACCGACTACAGGCTGCGCGAGCTCGAGCGCGAGCCGCTGTACATCCACGCCGGCAGCCCGGAGTCGGAAGCCCTGCTCGCCCGGCGATTCGAAGCCATCGCCGGGCAGGCGGGCGAAGCCGGCGGTGAAATCGACATCGAGTCGCGCCAGATCCCGGTGCGCCGCCAGGCGGCCGGCGTCATCTGGTTCGACTTCGCAGAGCTCTGTGACGGTCCCCGCTCACAGGCCGACTACATCGAGATCGCGCGCGGCTTCCATACGGTGCTCGTGTCGCGCGTACCGAGGTTCGATGCGACCACCGACAACCAGGCGCGGCGCTTCATCGGACTGGTGGATGAGTTCTACGACCGGGGCGTCAAACTGGTGCTGTCGGCCGAGGCCCCCCCCACAGAACTGTATCGCGGCGAGCGCCTGGCCTTCGAGTTCAACCGCACCGCCAGCCGCCTGGCCGAGATGCAGACGCATGCTTACCTGGAGCAGGTGCATAGGCCGTGACTGGTGAGTCGTGAGTGGTGAGTAGTGAGTCGTAAAGCCGCTACAGCCTTCTTGCGACTCACCACTCACCACTCACTGTTCACTTCCTAAATCACTCCCCGCCTCTCCTGGTCCAGCTCGATCGACTCGAACAGGGCCCTGAAGTTGCCCTCGCCAAAGCCTTCGTTGCCCTTGCGCTGGATGATCTCGAAGAAGATCGGACCGATCACGTTCTGCGTGAAGATCTGCAGCAGGATGCCGTCCTCTGCCGAGCCGTCGATGAGGATGTTGCGACGCTGCAGTTCTGCGAGCTGTTCGTGATGGCCCGCTACCCGCGCGTCCACGCCCTCGTAATAGGTCGCCGGCGCCTCCTGGAAGACGACGCCGTTCGCCCGCAGTGCGTCGACCGACTGGTAGATGTCGTCGGTCGCCAGCGCGATGTGCTGGATGCCCTCGCCCTGGTACTCGCGCAGGTACTCCTCGATCTGGCTCTTGTCGTCCTGGGACTCGTTGATCGGAATGCGGATCTTGCCGCAGGGGCTGGTCATGGCACGGCTGAACAGGCCGGTCTTCTTCCCTTCGATATCGAAGTAGCGGATCTCGCGGAAGTTGAAGAGCTTCTCGTAGAAGCCGGCCCAGACGTTCATGTTGCCGCGCTGCACGTTGTGGGTGAGGTGGTCGATCAGCGTCAGGCCGGCCGGCTGGATGCCGGCGGGCGCCGCGACGGGCAGGAAGTCGACGTCATAGATCGTCGAGTCGCCATAACGGTCGACCAGGTAGATCAGGCTGCCGCCGATGCCGCGGATGCTGGGAATGTTGAGTTCCATCGGGCCGGCTGTATCGGGACCCGGCTCGGCGCCGAGATCCAGCGCCCGCTGGTAGGCCAGGGCCGCGTCCTTGACGCGAAACGCCATGGCGCAGGCAGACGGCCCGTGCGCCGCGGCAAACTGTTGGCCGAAGCCCTCGGGCTCGGCATTGATGATGAAGTTGACGTCCCCCTGCCTGTGCAGGGTCACGTTCTTGCGACGATGGCGGGCGATTGCCGGAAAGCCCATTCGCTGGAACAGCTGGCGCAGCAATTCCGGGTCCGGCGCCGTGTATTCGACGAACTCGAAACCGTCGGTGCCCATCGGGTTTTCGAAGAGGTCGGCCATGATCCCTGCCCTCGTCCTGGCCACGCAGACGGAGCCAGAACTTTTAGTTACAATTGAAACTATTATAATCACGCGACCACGCCCCGTGGCAAGGAAGGAGCCATGCCCGCAATGCAGGCCGGCGACGACGAATTGCACCTGGAACGATTCCTGCCCTACCGGCTGTCGTTGCTCGCGAACACCGTGTCCTCGGCAATCGCCGACACCTACCAGGCGCGCTACGACATGACCATTCCGGAGTGGCGCGTCATGGCCGTCCTGGCGCAGGCCCCGGGGCTCTCGGCGGCCCAGGTGGCCGAGCGCACCGGCATGGACAAGGTTGCCGTCAGTCGCGCCGTCGCCCGCCTGCTGCGCAGCCGTCGACTGCGGCGTCGCCAGACGACAACCGACCGCCGCCGCTCGGCGCTCGAACTGTCCCCCGAGGGCCAGGACGTATACGGCCGCATTGCGCCCTGGGCGCTGCGTTACGAGCGGGAACTCGTCCAGGCCCTGACGCCCGAGGAACTCTGCCTGCTGGACGGCGCACTCGCCCGGCTCCTGGAAAGGGCCCGTACCCTCCCGGCCGGCGACGAGCCGTGACGGGCTACGAAATGCGCCGGGTGTCCAGCCTGGGGGATCCGACGGATTCGACATCACCCCTCTGATCGTATAATTGCGCAACTTTTACTTCCCTCCGACTCCTGCTGGCAGTTACGGATCCCACGGCGATCCGCGACCCTGGCGAACAAAGGATCTCCCATGCTCGGCAATGTCCCGAACGCACGCCTGAAAATTATCGAAGGCATTGCGGCGCGAGCCGGCAAGCTCGCCGCCCGCAAGACCGCCGTCGATGTGCGCGACCTGGTCCGCGCCTACTACCACGGCGTATCCGAGTCCGACCTCGCGACACACACCCTCGACAACCTCGCAGGCGCGGCCCTGGCCCACCTGCGCATCGCGAGCAAGCGCAAGCCGGGCGAGTCGCTGGTCGAGGTCTTCAATCCGCTGGCTGACCGCGACGGCTTCTCCTCCGACCGCACCGTGATCGCGCTGGCCACCGATGACATGCCCTTCCTGGTCGATTCCATCGGCATCGTCTTTACACAGGGTGGCTACAGGCTCTGCTTCATCGCCCACCCGGTCTTGTCGGTGACACGTAACGCCCGCGGACAGCTGACCGGGCATTTCCTCGAGGAGTCGCCAGCAAAGGCGAAGGCCGAATCCTGGCAATTGATCGAAATCGAGCGGCTCGAGGACCCGGCCGCCATCGACGCCTTGCGCGAGAAACTCCTG